>Ga0182016_10007704_pt1 | contig 11012 bp, 7 predicted proteins | sample 712S2MmetaG_FD_120491 | JGI IMG/M metagenome (GOLD analysis project Ga0182016, IMG submission 120491) | Permafrost microbial communities from Stordalen Mire, Sweden - 712S2M metaG | ecosystem: Environmental > Terrestrial > Soil > Wetlands > Permafrost | place: Sweden: Stordalen | collected...
GCTGGTTCACCCGAAAGCGTTACCCTCAAGAAATTTCTCGCAACCAAAATCAGCTTGGCCCGCTGTGGCTACGCCGATATTCTTGGGCTGGAAAAGGCTGCATGAACGTACTACTGTCCAGTTTATTGTTGTGAGCCCAGGAAATACAAGAGGAACTCAGGCGCCAGATAGTCTCCCCCCGCCAATGAGGTTTATGTTCAAATTTGTGATGATGCCTATCGTTTTCCCATTGATGGGCGGAATGGTTCATAAGCTGGAAGTAGGTGCAAAACGCTTTGTAGATGCCATTTCCGATGAGCGATATAAAAGCGGCGTATTTTATGCCAGCAAAGAAGGTAAGTTGTCAGGGGACATGGTGGATCAGAGCACTTTTTTTACTGATTTAAAAAATACTTCATTTCAAGATAACGCCAACGAGGCAATTCACCATTTCATAAATTAGGCCTGAGAAGTAGTAGTCCTTCATATATGAGAGTGGACAAGAATTTCCACGATTCGCGCCAGCCAAGAAGCCGCGTGGCATCTCGTCGTCAATCTTTCTGGAAGCAATTTCTCTTCCCAGCACACTTGAGCGGGGTTGTCCTGGCAGATCGCCCAACCACGCTTTTGGAGCTTTTCTCCAATCGATGTCATTCCTCACCGCAAAACATAACAAAAGTAAAACTACTATGAAAAACGCGTTCCATCATCACCTAAGCATCTTCCTCCTGGCCTGCTTATTGCCCATGACTTTAATGGCTGCCACGCCTCTAAAAGTGGGTGACAAAGCCCCGGACTTCACCCTCACCACGCTGGATCATCAGACTGTGCGTTTGAGTGACCTAACGCCCAAGGGCAAAACTGTTCTTATTGTCTTGCGTGGATGGCCCGGCTACCAGTGCCCTTTCTGCACGCAACAGGTCCATGACTACATCAAATCGGCATCTGAATTCACGCGAAGCCATGCACGAGTCGTGATGGTTTACCCAGGACCGGCGGATGACCTGATAGCGCATGCCAACGAATTCCTGAACAACAAGGATTGGCCCAAGGATTTCACCTTTGTCATCGATCCAGCTTTTAACATGGTTAACGCTTACGGATTGCGATGGGACGCGCCAAAAGAAACGTCCTACCCGTCCACTTTCATTCTGGATCAGAAAGGAATCGTTCGCTTTGCGAAAATCGGCCGTAGCCACAGTGATCGAACAAAAGCGGCTGACATCGTTGATGAAGTCGATTGCATGCACGATTAGTGAACGAGGCAAAATGATGAAACTTTGACCTGAAACTGAAGGCGGAGGAACAACACCTAAACTTAGGCTCGCATACATTCCAGCTATACACCGCCATCGCGGGTAATGCCAGCAAAAGTGTTGGCCGTGTGTTGGATTTGCTTGGGTAAGTTTAACCTGATTTCCCTCTGAAATGGGGCATTTTTACTGCGTCGTTGAGGCCTAAGACGACCGATCCGGACCGGCCTGCGGCCCAGTCCATAACCTGTCCGAACACCCCGCGCCCCCGCTATTGCGGACGCAGTTTCGGATTTCGGCGGCTACGGCTGGCCGGTGTGCTGCCGAGCCAGGGACGTCCGGAGCACGACTTGGAGCGCGATCTGTCGCGCACGCGCTCCTAAAGACGGGTCCGCTTTGACTCGTTCGATGACCTTGCTGGCATCGCCCAACTCGGCGAAGAGCCGTTGCACCATGGGTTCGACTTGCCCCAGGATGGTTTGCCGCTCGCGCCGCGCCTGTATGCGCTCTTTCAGCGGCTGCGTATCCCAGATGCGGACGGTGTTGTCGCCTGAGCCGGAGATGAGCTGCTGGCTATCGGCCCGCCAGGCCAGCGAATAGACATAGTCCTCGTGGCCAGACAGCCGCGCCACCTGATCGAACGTCTCGGCGTCCCAAATGCGCACGTTGGAGTCGTCCCCGCCGCTGGCGATGCGTTTGCCGTCCGGACTGTAAACCGCACAGAGTACGCGACTGGCGTGGCCCACCAGGTCGTGCAACCGCGTGCCCGACGCCGCGTCCCAGACCCGCGCGATCCCATCTGCTGAGCTCGTCAGGAGCCGCCGGCTGTCGGGGCTGAAAGCCAATGACAAGAGCACGGCGCCGTGACCGTGCGGCCAACGGCGGACCGGCTCCAGCGATTGGGCGTTTAAGAGATCGACCGTGCCTTCGCTCCCGTTGCACACCGCTATCGTGGCGCCGTCGGGACTCCACGCCACGCGCGGAAGAAAGTTCGACCCGCCGCTGCCGGCGAACAGTTTTGTCGATTTTTGCGCGAGGCCCGTCCGAACGTCGGCTCGGCGCGCCACACCCTGGGTCGTGTCAATCCAAATGAGACTGTCCCCAGCCGGATCTAGGGCCAGAGCATCGATGATGGCTCCGAATCCGTCAGCGGAACCGACCGTCGTCCCCGTGGCGGTGTCGAGAATGTCGATGCGGCTGGACGTTCCGTTTTGCGGAGTAAATGAAATCGCCAAACGCGATCCATCCGCCGATAACACGGCGGCGCGGACGTAGGCATCCGCCGCCCCCGTGGCGGCGATCTCGTCCCCGGTGGCGGCATCCCAGAAGCGCACACTGCCAGGCTGCCCGACGTACCCGTCCCATCCGCCGGAGTAAATCGTGGCCCCGTCTGGCGATAACAGCACCGGGTAAACATAGCCGCGATGCCCGCGCAAGACCCAGGCATCGAGCGAGCCAATATCCCAGATACGAACTCCCTGGTCGTCACCGACGATCAGCGTCCGTCCGTCCGGCAGAAAACTCGGGTCGGCACCCTCCGTTTGGAGCACGGCTCGGGACTCGCCCGTCTTTGTCTCCCAGAGACGCAGGGTCCGATCCTGGCTGGCCGAAACCAGCAGCGATCCGTCCGGCGAAAAGCGCAAATGGTCGATCCAGCCGGGCTGACCGCGCAGCGTCGCCACCGCGGTGGGAGGATTCACACCGATATCCGTGATGCGGATCGTGTTGTCCATCGACCCCGTGGCGAGCCACCGGCCATCCGGACTGAACCCGAACCCAACCACATTATTCCGGTGCGCTTCGAACGTATTGAGGACCTGGAGCGACTCCGTATCGACCAACGCAACTTTCCCAAACGACGGGGACACGGCCAACCGCCGGCCGTCCGGATGAAAACACATAGTGTTGGGGAACGGGACCGTCGCGGACGCGCGTGTCACGCCGGAGCGCGTGTCCATGATATGAAGCTTCTGCCCGTCCATGTAGGCGACCCGTGAGCCGTCCGGCGCGGCTTGAACAAGGTTGGGAGCTGGATGAGACGCGAGCAACGCGCCGCGCTCCACGTCCCACACTTCGACTGCCCCCGGGCCGTCATCGCCGGTCTGCGCGATGAGCTGCTTCCCACCCGCCACCAGCCAGGAATTGTTGTAGATTCGCCGGGTCGGGAGCGTCGCCAGCAATTGGCCTGTCTCCATGTCCCAGCGCCGGATGCCCCCGGTCGGGTTGGCCGAGACGTCGTAGTAGGAAAGGCCATCCGGCAACACATGGAGTTGCATATTCGTTCGCGGGTAGTTGTGGGCGCGGATACTCAGATCCAGCCGGCTCGCAAGATGCCGCCATTCCCAGCCGCGCAGGGCCATCGGCGCGCTGTCCAGATAGTGCCGGACGGCGTCGATCTGCCCGCGTTCGAGCGCGTCCGACGCGCTGAGCATGCTCGCGGAGTAGGCCTGCCGCAGGGCGTTGGTTTGCGCCACCCGCGCTGCCGTTTCCGCGCTCCGGGCGGCGTCTGCCAGTTGGCTGGCCCGGGCCGCATTTTGGTCGGCCTGGATGCGGGCCGCCGTGGCACGCCTCAGTCCGAGACTGGTGCCGATGAAGCTGGCCAGAATTAAGAGCACGATGATCGCATTTGCCACCACCGCCCACCTGTGGCGCGCGATGAACTTCTTGCAGGTGTAGATTTTGCTCGGGGGACCGGCTATGACCGGCTCGTTCTGCAGATGCCGCTGAATGTCCATGGCCAGCCCGTTGGCGGTCTCGTAACGGCGGTTCCTGTCCTTCTCCAGGCATTTCATCACGATCCAGTCGAGGTCCCCTTTGAGCTGGGCAATCTGCTCCTTGACCGGTAGGCTGCGGGGTGAGGCTGCGGAGTTTGAAATCGGGTTTTCCGTTTTGGAGGCCGCGGTTCGGAGCGATTGCCTCAACCGCGTGCTCGGTGGCACCGGATCCTTCTCCCGGATCGTCCGCCGCATCCCGTCCCATCCCGAGGCGATCAGATCCTCGTCTCTAAAGGGCGTGAACCCGGTCAAGAGTTCGTAGAGCAGCACCCCCAGGCTGTAGATGTCCGAACGCGTATCGACGTTCAGCCCGGTCAATTCCGCCTGCTCCGGACTCATATAGGCGGGCGTTCCAATGAGTTGGTGCAATTGCGTATGGACCGTTCCATAGGTCAGGCCGCCTTCGGTCGCCTTGGCGATGCCGAAGTCGATGACTTTGGGCACGGGCACGCCGTCCTGGACGACCACCAGGATGTTCGAGGGCTTGAGATCCCGGTGAATCACACCCTTCTGGTGCGCGTGTTGGACCGCCCGGCAGACACTGATAATCAGGGCGAGCCGTTGCGGAATCCCCAGGCGCTCCTGGTCACAATACTCGGTGATCCGCGTGCCCTGGACCAGCTCCATGACAAAGTAAGGCCGGTCGGCGTTCGTCGAGCCGGCGTCCAGGACCTTGGCGATGTTCGGATGGTCCATCAAGGCCAGCGCCTGGCGTTCCGTGTTGAACCGCGCGATCACCTCCCGAGTGTCCATGCCCGCTTTGATGACCTTGAGGGCCACCCGCCGCCGGACCGGTTGGGTCTGTTCGGCCACGTAAACCGTCCCAAAGCCGCCCTCGCCCAGTTTCTCCAGCAGCCGATAGCAACCGATCGCCTCACTACCGTAACCGACCACCGTGCTGTTCGGACCCGGAAGGTTGGTCTCAGGCTCGGGTGCCTTGCCCTGAAATTCGGGTTGCGGTGCCCGGAAATACTCCGCCGCGGGGGCGTCGGACTCTAACATCTCCTCGATCCGCTCCCGCAAGCGGTCGTCACCGGCGCATTCCCGGGCCAGGTAAGCGGCTCGCGCCGCCGCCGACTCCAACTCGCTGGCCGCGTTGAAGAGGGCCTCCTCCCGTTGGAAGTCAGGCGTCATGGGGCGAGGCAGGCGGGGCTATGCTGCTCAAGCTGCTTCTCCGGCTGCCGAACGGATGCTGCGGTAGAGCCAAACACGGGCGAAGTTCCAATGCCGGCGCACCGTCTTTTCCGAAAGCTTGAGCACCTGCGCCGTCTCTTGGTGGGTGAGGCCCGCGAAATAGTGAAGCTTGACCACCTCCGCCTTGACCGGGTCTTCGGCCGCCAGCTTGTTCAGGGCCTCATGCACGAGCAGGACCTTTTCATCCTCGCCTTCGGCCGCGATCTCTACCACGTCGATGTCCAGGCGTTGGAACTCGCCACCGTGTTTGGCGCGTCTTTTGCGCCGGGCGCGATCCACCAGGATGTGCCGCATGGCTTCGGCCGCGGCCGCGAAGAAATGGCCCCGGCTATCCCACGATTGGTGGCCGGAACCAACCAGCCGCAAATAGGCTTCATGGACCAGCGCGGTGGCTTGGAGGGTTTGCCCGGGAGCCTGAGAGGCCATCTTGCTGGCGGCCAGCCGGCGCAGCTCCTGGTAAATCAGCGGCAGCAGCTCTCCGGCGGCCTTGGGGTCGCCTTGCTCAATGGAGGTCAAGATCTGAGTGACCTCACTCATGCGTCGAGGTTGGCATGGGGCCATCGGATTGGATGGACTCTGCCCGAACCTCGGCGCAATCGTCAACTGCCTTCTCGCTCCTGGCCGCACCGCGCCACGCGCCCAACCCGCCCTTTCAGCGGGTCTGAAAGGGCGGAACTCGGCGAAAGGACTTACTCGCATGACGCGCGTCGCTTCGCTTGACGAGTCTTCCGGGATGCCCCCCCGGTCACTTTAACTTCGAGAAGTCCGGGTGGAGCGTGTCATGGCGAATCTCCGACCGCCGGGTGGATTGAATCAGGGTGTCGAGGGTTTCCTTCCACTTGGGATCCTTAGCCCGCAGTTCAGTACGTTTGGCGTAGTTGGTGTAGTAGTCGAGCACATCCTTGGCTGGGACGACGATGGCGAAGGCTGGCGCGTCGGGACCGAACTTGAGCCTGAGGATCAGCCTCGGAGCAGTGATTCCCGCCTTGCGGTCCACCTCGTTGAAGGCCTTCAGCGCCTCGACGAAGGCCGCTTCCTTGTCCCGCTTCAAGTGAAAGATGCGAACCATCCGGAAAGGTTGCTCCCAGGATTCGCCCCCGCTTGGCGCGTAGGACAATTCAGGCTGGTTTTCCCAGACGGAAGTTTCCGAAGCTGTAAATGACTGAATATACGTCGGGAAAAGGTCCGGCAAATTCAATGACTGGTACTTTTCGACCTCAGCCTGGAATTCTTTGTCGTTGCGTTCCAAATCGGACAGGTCCTTGGCATAATCGACAAAAATCGCCTTGCCCAGATCGTCGGTCAGGAACTCGGTCTGGTGCGACCCCGGAAAGTGTTCCTTCACAAACGGCGTCCACTTTTCCATGAGAGAGTTGAGAGCCGGACCGTCGGTGACATCCACTTCCGTGACCCGCGCGAACTTGAACGGCACCGCATCGGCGGCGTGAGTGGCGGAGCCGAGCGAACCCAGCAGGAGGAGAGGGAGGAGGAGTCGCAGCGATGGCCGCGGCCCGTGAGCGTTGAGTTTATTCATACATCATAATTGAACGTTGATCTGCCGAGTCATGGGTCCCGTCCACAAACGGTGGCGTTTCCCATCTTTCCATACGCTTTCCGGGCGTGGAAACGGTCATTCACCGAGTGAATTTTGAACAAGGGCGTCCGGCTCATTGGCGGTGGTGACCTGTGAGACCGCGATTCCCAAATTATCGTGGTGGCACCAGCGCGAAGGCTTCAATTAAAATCAGTTACTCGCAAAGCAAATGCTCTTTTCAGCCACAAGAGGCCGCGGCTTGAATCCCTGACCCCTATTCATTTCTTGTCAGGCCAAGCGCCGGCGGATAAGTTGCGCCACACGTGAAACAAAAAGCTTATGCGGCGGCGGGGGTGGACATCGACCTGGGCAACCAGGTCAAATCTACATTGCCCCAGTTGCTGGCCGCCACCCATCGCCCCGAGGTTCTGGGCAAAGTGGGCGGTTTTGGCGGCCTTTTTGCCCTCCAGACCAAAAAATTCCGCCAACCCGTGCTGGTGGCCAGCACCGACGGCGTGGGGACCAAGCTCAAGATCGCCTTTGCCCTGGATCGCCACGACACCGTGGGCCAGGATCTGGTCAACCATTGCGTCAATGATATTGCCGTGCTGGGGGCGGAGCCGCTTTTTTTTCTCGATTACATCGGCACGGGCAAATTGCAGCCGCGCGTTTTCCGGCAGTTGATCGGCGGTTTCGCCCGGGCCTGCGCGGAAAATCACTGCGCGCTCCTCGGCGGTGAGACCGCCCAGATGCCGGGCTTCTATCAAGACGGCGAATATGACGTGAGCGGGACGATTGTGGGCGTGGTGGAGAAATCCGAGATTCTCGACGGCAAGAGTATCCGGCCCGGCGATGTGATCATCGGCCTGGCTTCGAGCGGCTTGCATACTAATGGCTACTCGCTGGCGCGAAAAATCCTCTTCGAGCAAATGAGGCTGGAACCGCGCCAGACCGTGCCGGGATTACGCGGGAGCGTGGGGCAGGAACTGCTCAAAGTTCACCTCAGCTATGGCCCATTGGTGCGGGGCGCCTTGAAGAAGTTCAATCGTTCCAAGCCGCGACGGAGCGTGATCAAAGGGCTGGCCCACGTTACGGGCGGCGGCTTTATCGACAATATTCCGCGCGTGCTGCCGAAGAATTGCGACGCCTTGATTCGGAAAGGCTCCTGGGAGGTCTTGCCCATTTTCGAAATCCTGGCGCGCGAGGGCCAAATTGCCGAGGCCGAGCTTTACCAGGTGTTCAACATGGGCATTGGCATGGTGATGATCGCGGCCGCCGAGGCGGCGGGAGCGGTGCTCAAATTTGCGCAAACCCAAAAGGCGCGCGCCTGGGTCATTGGTGAAATTGCCCGAGGGCGCGGCGAAGTGAAAATTGTTTGACAATGAGCATTTTTGAGGAATTGGAATGGCGGGGATTGGTGGCCGACTGCACCGAGGTGCCGGAACTGCGCCAGCGGCTGGCTTCCAGCCCGATTGTGCTTTACGCCGGTTTTGATCCCACGGCGGACAGCCTGCATGTGGGCAATCTGGTGCCGTTGCTGGCCTTGCGACGCTTTCAATTGCTGGGCCATCATCCCATTGCGGTGGCGGGCGGGGCCACTGGTTTGGTGGGCGATCCCAGCGGGCGGGCCACCGAGCGGCAGTTGCTCACGCCGGAAGCACTGGCGCACAATATCGCCAGCGTGAAGGAGCAATTGCGCCGTCTGCTTGATTTCGACTGCGCGGCCAACCCGGCCCGCCTGGTCGATAACGCCGAGTGGACCGCTTCGGTCAGTTTTTTGGATTTCTTGCGGGACATCGGCAAACATTTCTCCGTCAACCAAATGATGGGCAAGGAGAGCGTGCGGGCGCGGATGGAAGACCGCGAGTCGGGCATCAGTTTCACGGAGTTCAGCTACATGCTGCTGCAGGCCTTTGATTTTTATTATTTGCGGAAGGAGCGCCAGTGCGAATTGCAGATTGGCGGGTCGGACCAATGGGGCAACATCACCGCTGGAATTGATTTAACTCGCAAGAAGCTGGCCGCGCGGGTCTTTGGTTTGACCTTGCCGCTGATCCTCAACAGCGACGGGAGCAAGTTCGGCAAGACGGCCGCCGGAGCGATCTGGGTCGATGCCAAAAAAACCAGCGTTTATCGCTTCTACCAATTCTGGGTGCAGACCGACGACCGCGACGTGCGGCGGTATCTCAACTTCTTCACTTTCTTAAACCAAGAGGAAATCGCCGCCCTGGCGGCGGAGCATGAGGCCCGGCCGGAAGCGCGCGTCGCGCACAAAGCGCTGGCCAAGGCCATGACCGAACTGGTGCATGGTCCCGCCGCCGCCGCGGAAGCCATCAAGGCGAGCGAAATTCTTTTTGGCGGCGATTTGCAGGGTATCGCGGAAGGAACCTTTCAGGAAATTGCCGGCGAAGTGCCCACGCGCGAAATCGCCCGGGCCCGGTTGGAAGGGGAAGGGGCTCCGCTGGTGGAATTGCTGGTGGATTCCGGCCTCTCTCCCTCGAAAGGGCAGGCGCGAAAGGACATCGAAGGGGGCGGCGTCTATGTCAACAATGTGCGGGAAGCCAGCGCGCGCCGCAACGTGTCCGCCAATGATTTGCTTTTTGGCCGGCATCTTTTGTTGCGCAAGGGCAAGCGCAATTACACCCTGCTCACAGTCAAAAATGCTTTATGAAAACTCCCGTGGCCCAGATCCTTCTCCCGCTCTTCGCTCTGCTTTTCTTCTCCGCGGTGGCGGCCTCCGCCGGGCAGGAACTTGTCTTTGTCGGCTCAGGCAAAAAAGACATCGAGGCTTTTCGCTTTGATCCTGCCACCGGTGCGTTGAGCAGCCTGGGACAAGCCGCCGCGCTTGCGCACCCCTCTTTCCTGGCCATCGCGCCGAACCGCCGTTTTCTCTACGCGATCAGCGAGGGAGGCCGTCCTGAAGACAGCAGTGTGAGCGCCTTTGCCATTGATCGCACCTCCGGCAAACTGAGCCTTTTGAATTCCCAACCCGCCGGCGGCGGTGCGGGGCCGTGCCATGTGGAAGTCGATGCCAGCGGCAAGAACGCGTTGATCGCCAATTACGGGTCCGGCAGTGTGGCCGTTTTTCCGCTGGCGGCCAACGGTGAGCTCGGCCCGGTCTCGGCGTTCGTGCAGGACAGCGGTTCGAGCGTCAATCCGCAACGGCAGGAAGGGCCGCATGCGCATTGTATTGTGACTGATCCTGGCGATCGGTTTGCCTTTGTCTGCGACCTTGGGCTGGACAAGGTGATGATTTTTGCATTTGACTCGTCCAAGGGGACGCTCACACCCGCACACGCGCCCTTTGTGGCGGTTGCCCCCGGGGCCGGGCCGCGCCATATCGCGTTTCATCCCAACGGCCGCTGGGCTTATGTCATTAACGAGATGGGCTCGACCATCACGAGTTTTGCGTATGACGCCGACCGCGGCGGGTTGCGTGAAATCCAAACGGAATCCACGTTGCCGAAGGATTTTTCCGGACAGAGCACTTGCGCGGAAGTGGCGGTGCATCCTTCCGGCAGGTTCGTTTATGGCTCTAATCGCGGCGATGACAGCATCGCGGTCTTCACTTGCGATCCGTCCACCGGACGGCTGGCCTTCGCGCAGCGTGTGTCCACCGGCGGCAAAACGCCGCGCCAATTTGAAATTGATCCGACGGGGAATTGGCTGCTGGCCGCCAATCAGGATTCGGGCACGGTGGTGGTTTTTCGGATTGACACGAGCAACGGCCACTTGCGGCCCGTGGGCGCGCCCGTGCCCAGCGCCAATCCGCAGTGCGTGAAGTTTCTTCCAGCGGAACCGTAGCGAGACCCAAGGGCCCTTTGCGATAGCCGAGTTAAGCGGGATTGAAAATTGCAAATCGAAAATTTTCAATTTGTTGTTTTCAATAGTGCGATCCGCACGTCAGTTAGCCAACCGTTTGCTTTGCCATCCAAGGATGCTTAAGGAGGCAAGGCCCGCCCGGCCGCCAGGGCGGCGATGATTTTATCCGTGTCATACACACAGCCGGCCCAGGTTCCCCCGCCGGCGGCTTGCAGGGCGGCCCAGAGCCGGGTGTCTTCCGGCAGCGCTGGATTCGGCGCGAGGTCCGCCCGTAAGGCGCGGGCGGCGAGCACGCGCGCGCCTTCCTCGGGCGAAAAGCGCCGCGCCCCTTCGCCGACCAGGTCCACCGAGCCTTCCAGTTTACGCCTGTCAATATGAATGCGAATCGTGTCGCCTTCCAAGACCTTGCCGATGGGACCGCCGGCCAGGGCTTCGGGGCCAATATGGCCCAGGCAC
>Ga0182016_10007708_pt1 | contig 11009 bp, 9 predicted proteins | sample 712S2MmetaG_FD_120491 | JGI IMG/M metagenome (GOLD analysis project Ga0182016, IMG submission 120491) | Permafrost microbial communities from Stordalen Mire, Sweden - 712S2M metaG | ecosystem: Environmental > Terrestrial > Soil > Wetlands > Permafrost | place: Sweden: Stordalen | collected...
CTGGAGCTGACCCGCCAGCGGCGCGCGGCAGGGCTCACGAGCGAGGTCGATGTGGTCGAAGCCGCCGCGGAACTCAGTGCCACGCAGGCGCAGCTCCCCACGTACGAACTGGCCATCACGCAGTCGATCAATCAATTGAGCCGGCTGCTGGCCCTGCCCCCGGGAGCGCTCCGCGCCGAACTCGAGACCGACGCCACACCGCCGCCCTTGCCGGCCGCGGTACCGCTGGGACTGCCGGCGGACCTGGCGCGCCGCCGCCCGGATATCCGCGGTGCCGAGGCCAGCCTGCACGAGGCCACCGCCGATATTGGCGTGGCAATTGCCGGGCTCTATCCGCGCCTGACGTTGACCGGCGCCGGCGGGCTGCAGTCAGAAACGGCCGGCGAAGTCACCGAGTGGGCCAGTCGCTTCTTCAGCTTCGGCCCGACGCTGGAACTGCCGGTGCTCGATCGCGGCCAGTGGCGCACCGTGTCGCTGCAGCGCGTGCGCGCACGCGAAGCGGCCGTCGTCTACGCCAACACCGTGCTCAATGCATTGCAGGAAGCAGAGAACGCCCGCGCCGCCTACGATGCCGATCAGGACCGGGATGCCCGGCTTAGCGCCACGGTTGAGCAGGATCGGGATGCGCTTGATCTGACACGGCAGCGCTACGGCAGTGGCGTGGCCAGTTTCATCGAGGTGCTCGATGCCGAGCGCACCCTGCGGCAGAACGAATTAGCCAGGGCCCAGAGCGAAACGGTCGTCGGCGAGGACCTCGTGAGCCTGTACCGTGCGCTCGGGGGCGGCTGGGAACCGACGACCGCGGCGGCAAAGAACCAGAGATAAAGAGCCTTGGCGTAGTGTCTGCTCCTGTACACGCCGGATCAGTATGCTAATGGCAAGCTGGAGTTCGCGCGCCAGAGCGGCCACTGCGGTAAAGACGTGCGAGATTTTCCCCAAAGCTATGCGTTGCAAAGTGAGATGATGGCAGTGCGGTGTTAAAGCGCGCCCGAAACTGGTGGAAATTCAGACAGGCCGTCATGGAAGCGACCAGCGGCGACATCCCCACATCTCCAGGAGAACGGGATGTCGTGCTGATTCCGTGCTGGCGGCGGCCCGAATTCCTCTGGCATTGCCTGCGCAATCTGTCACTGGCGCAGGACAGCTCCAGCCATCTGGTGATTGTCCGGGCTGATACCGGCTTCGCTCCGGAAAACCTGGAGGTGGTGCGCGAATACGCCGATCGCCTGCCGCACCTTCAAATGCGGTTTGCCCTTCCTTGCCCGTATCGCCGCACCAAGCAGAGCGCCAATGTGCTGCTGGGGTATCTGGAGGCAGCGGCGCGAACCAGACGATTCGTGTATCTCGTCGAAGAAGACATCATGGTAGCCAGGGATTTCTTTCTTTGGCATCGAGCCGTGCACGCCGTAGCCGGCGAACTGTTCTGTTCGATCGCCGTCAAGAATCCAAACCGACGTCATGAACTGTCCGGAAACCCCGAGGGTTACTACCTCAATCGCGGGGACTACTGTTCCTACGGTGTCTGCTTCGATCGGCGTGTGCTGCTGAAGCAGGTCGCGCCGCATGTGAATCTGTCCTATATGCGAAATCCGAAGCGGTACCTGCGTTCCCGGTTTCCTGCCAGCCAGGTCAGCCTCGGCTTCGTCGAGCAGGATGGATTGCTGCGGCGGATCCAGGAGCAACTGGATCAATCGATCGCCTATCCCTGCCTGCCCCGCGCCTTCGATGCAGGCTTCTATGGCTACAACCGGCCTGGCGGCGTGGAAGGATCGCTGGCCAGCCGCGTGCAGCAACTCGACGCGATAATCTATGACCGCGAACGAATGCGCGGCGTGGCGAGTCCGGAATTCGCGGATCGATGCGCGAGCATCAGCCTGCAACCTCCCGCCTGGAAGTCACTGCAGCTGCAGTCCTGGACTCAATCTCCCTAAGCGCGCTTTTCGACGCGTTCCTGCGGCCCGGGATCGAAAGCGCCGGGCGGAATGTATCCGGGCGCCACGTAGGCGAAATGCAGCGCATCGAGCTGCGACCAGAGCACGTCGCATTTGAAGCTTAAGGCAGCCAGTGCGGCGTCCTGCTGTTCCGCCGTGCGCGCGTTGTCCTTGACGTAGGCGAGTGCAAAGTCGCTGTCGCGGGGAGCCTGCGTCAGCCGCGGCGTAAAGTAGGCCAGCGTCTCGGGCGTTACGAAACTGTAACTGCGCAGCATCCCCGAGACACGCTCGGAGATGATCGTCGGCGAGAACAGCTCGGTCAGCGATGAGGCGATGGCCTCGAGCAGGCTGCGATCGCGCACGAAATTCACATAGGCATCCACGGCAAATCGCGTGCCCGGCAACAGCCCTTCGGTCGACTCCACATATTCACGGTCGAGTCCGACGCCGGTGGCGAGTTTCAGCCAGCGCTCGATGCCGCCCGTTCCCGGTCCGGTGCCATCGTGATCCTCGATGCGGCAGCGCCAGGCGCGACGCAAATCGGCAGTCGGCAGCCGCGCCATCAGCGTCGCATCCTTGGCCGGAATACGGCTTTGGTAGTAGTAGCGATTGAGCGCCCAGGCCTGGACCTGACCGCGATTGAGCTGACCGCCGTGCAATAGGCGATGGAAGGGGTGCAGATTGTGATAGCGGGTGGCGCCGATGTGGCGCAGCTCGGCCTCGAGCTGTTCGGGAGTGCGCAGCGTTGCGGAAGTGTCCGCATTCATATCGATAGCCACATGCCATCGTACGCCACTTCCCACCCGGCGGCTTCAAGCGTAGCGCGTTCGCTGGAGTCCGCCAGCAGCACGGGGTTGGAATTATTGATGTGCACGAGGATCTTGCGCTTGACCCCCAACCCCGCAAAAGCAGCGATCGTACCCTCGGGACCGCTCAGGCTCATGTGCCCCATGCGCCGACCGCTTTTGTTGCCCAACCCCAGGCGGATCATTTCATCGTCGCGCCAGAGTGTGCCGTCGAACAGCACCAGGTCCGCTCCGCGCAGACGGCCCGAGATCGCATCGATCATCGCGGCACAGCCGGGAATATAGAAGAGTCTTGAGTGCGCATCGGCGATGGCCACGCCGACCGTGTCCTCGCCCAGCACGATCGGCGGCGTGCCCTCTCGCTCTTCCAGATACAGCGGCACCTTGCCGGGCACCGCGAACAGCTCGACAGTCAGACCGCTCCTAGAGCCATCTGTCAGTGCCAGCTCCTGTGGCTGATCCAGTGCCAGGCTGTGGCGTACGACCACATCGGCGGCTAGAACCTCGAATATCGGATTGGCCTTCAGGATGCCCTGCACCTTGGCAGTGGCGTAAATGTTCAGCGGCTGGCGTTCGCGCAGCGTCAGCAGTCCGGCGATGGCATCCACATCCCCGCCCGTGAGCACGACACCCTCGATCGGCGTCGATCGCAGCCCGCCGCGCGGATGCAGTTCGGGTGTGACCTCGATCTGCTGCCGCAGGTCGGGCGAGGCATTGAACAGAAACCAGTGCGCCCCATTGGCACTGACGGCCAAAGATGCCTGCGTGCGCGCCGGTGCCGCCGGGTCGCAAGATCGCGCCCGCCTACAGGCCGCGGCATTGGAATTCCATTGCGGAAAGCCGCCGCCTGCCGCCGCGCCCAGCACCAGGGCTTTCATGAGCTCAATTCCGCTGCCATGACGCCAGTGTACCCGCGGCCCGAGGCGCTGGCCGCTGCGATGTATCGCCGGCGACCCATTGCCAGACGGCGTGGCAAACTGCAGCATTCGCCACATAGCAAGGGATGGCTCGGTGCAGAGCGAGCGAGTAATGACATGGGGGAGACATGCCGGGCCGCGTAGCAGGCAGCGCACCGCCGATTCGAGGCGATCACCTGCGCCGCTGGGGGGTAATGGCGCTGTGCGTCACTCTGCCGCTGGGGTGCGTATCGGTGCCTCCCGGCCCACGGCCCGATCTGGCCGCAACCGCCCACAGCTTCGAGCAGCGACGCCTCGATAACCTCTATTCCGGCGAGGCTTCCCCGGCATCCGGCTGGGATCGGGCCCAGTGGCTCAATGCTGCCCTGATTCTCAATCCTGACCTCGCCGAGGCCCGCGCCAGGGCGACGTCCGTTGCCGCCGCGGAACGCACGGCCGCCCAGCGCCCCAACCCGACACTCAATCTATTTGGCGAATATATTGCCGCGGCCGCCGGTGGCGTGGGCTGGCTGTATGGCCTGTCGCTGGATTTCCTGCTGCAGCGGCCCGGTGACCGCGACCGCGCCAAGGCCACGGCAGCGTTGCAAACCCAGGCGGCGCAATCAGACGTGGCCGAGTCGATCTGGACGGTGCGAACGCAGGTACACCAGGCGCTGCTCGATGCGGTTTACGCCAACGATCAGATCGATCTGCTGCAGCAATTGCTGGACAACCGGCAGGGTCAATTGGCGTCGGCCGAGGTGCGCGCGCGAGCCGGCGAGATCAGCTTCAGCGAGGTGCCGGCGGCAACGCTCGAGCTCGCCGCCGCGCAACAGCGGCTGGAACGGGCGCGTGCGCGCGGCATCGATGCGCGATCGCGTCTGGCCGCCGCGGTGGGCGTGCCTGCAGCCGCGCTGGAGCAGACGCCGCTGCAGTGGAACGGATGGGCCGACATCGATGCGCTCTCGCCCTCTCTCTCCGATCAGTGGCGCGCGGAGGCGCTCATCGGCCGGCCCGACCTGGTGCGCACGCTGCATGAATACGACATTGCCGACAACGCGGTGCGCACAGAACTCGCGCGCCGCTGGCCCGAGTTTCACCTGGTGCCGGGCTACGCCTGGGACAAGGGCGGCGTGCGCGAGAACCAGCTCAATGAAACTCTGCACGACAATGAGATCGGGCTGAGCACCGAACTGCCGCTGTTTCATCGCAACGAAGGACCGATCGGTGAAGCGGTGGCGCGGCGCGAGCTTGCGGGCAAGCACCTGGAAGCCGTGCAGGCCGATCTCTTCGAGCAGATGGAACGCGCCGAGCGTGCGTGGCCGCACGCGCGTGTCGCCTGGCAGAACGCCGCCTTGGCCGCGATCACGGCGCAGAGGCAGAACGAGCTGCAGCAGCGGGCGCTGCGGGCCGGAGCGGCCGATCGCTCCAGTGCACTGACCGCGGCCGCGGCCGCAACCGAAGCCCAGCTGCTGAGCCTGGATGCGGCTTACGAGGCGCAGCAGGTGTTTGCCGAACTCGAGAGCGCCTATCGCCGGCCGCTCGATGGACCCGAGTGCGACCTGCCTATGAGCTGGCGCACGGAGTGAAGACAATGTCAGAAACCATTCCACGACGGGCACCGCTGATTGCCATGCTGCTGGTCGCCATGCTGCTGGCCGCTTTGATCTCGGTGCCGGCCAACCCCCAGGACGACGACGATGACAAGCCGGCGGGCTCGCCCGTCAACACGGCGCAGCCGGAACTCACGGCCGCGCAAAGCTCCGCGGTGGGCATCACCCTCGTGCATCCGATCAGGGCCAGCGCCGCGGCACGCATTGACGGCTACGGCGAAGTGCTCGATGCAGCATCGCTGATCGGCGATGCCGGTAAGCTTGCGAGCACGCGGGCGGCCGCGCGTACCGCAAATGCCGAAGAACAACGGCTCTCGGCGCTTTACAACAGCGGCGCCGAAGCTTCGCTGCGCGCGGTCGAAAGCGCCCAGGCCGCGCAGATCGAGGCGACGACACAGGCGCAGATGGCAAGCTCCACTTTTGTGCTGCAATGGGGACCGATCGCAAAACTTTCCGACGCGCAGCGCGCTGCACTGATCGAAGCGGTGGCCGGCGGACGCAGCATCCTGCTGCGCGCGGATCTTCCCGGGCGGCTGCGACTCGGCACGGTGCCGCGGACGGCGATGGTCAGTGTCGATGGCACGCCGGTGGCCGCACGCGTGCTCGGTACGCTCCAGCGCAGCGCCACCGATTCGCAGAGCGTGGGCCTGCTGCTGCAGATCGATCACGTGCCCGCCGGAATCGGCGCGGGCGCGCGCGTGCTCGTCTCGCTGCAGGGCGGCCCGGATAAGGGCGTGCTGGTTCCGAGCGCAGCGCTGCTCTACGGCGATCAGGGCGCCTACGTCTATCGGCGCATCGGCGGCGACACCACGACCAAGAATGGCAAGCAGCAGTTCGCACCGGTGCCGGTCAAGCTGCTGCAGGCCTCCGGGGACGCCTGGCTCGTGCAGGGCATCGACGATGACGATTTCATCGTGGCCAACGGTGCAGGCGTGCTCTGGTCGCTGCAGGGGCTGGGCACCTTCTCGGCCGAGGAAGAGGACCACGACTAGCCCATGCTGGCTTTCATCGTCCGCACTTCCCTGGCGCATCCGCGCATCATCACCGCGCTGTCGATCCTGGTCGCGCTGCTGGGCGCCGCCGCACTGCTAAATGCGCAGTTCGATGTCTTTCCCGACTTCGCCCCGCCGCACGTGCTGGTGCAGGCCGAAGCCCCGGGACTGGACGCCACCCAGGTAGAAGCGCTGGTCACGCGGCCGCTCGAAGGGCTGCTGGCAGGCACCGCTGATGTCGAAGCGGTGCGCTCCACCTCGAGCCAGGGGCTGTCGGCAATCCAGGTCGTGTTCACGCGCGGCGGCGATCCATTCCGACAGCGCCAGCTCGTCACGGAACGCCTGACCGAGTCCAGCGGCCTGCTGCCGACCGGCACCGGACCACCGCTGCTCTCGCCGCTGAGTTCTTCGATGGAGTACCTCGTGCATTTCGGCTACACCAGTGATCGGTTGTCGCCGATCGAGCTGCGCGATCTGGTGCGATGGACGCTGCAGCCGCAGATCCTGGCCGTGCCGGGCGTGGCGCAGTCGCAGATATTCGGTGGTGAATCACGTGAGCGCCAGGTTCTCATCGACCCGTTCAAGCTCTCGGCCGCGGGCCTGACGCTCGAGGATGTCTACACGGCCGCCAGGCGCGGCACCGAACTGATCGGCGGCGGCTACGTCGAGACCGCCAGCCAGCGCATCGTGCTGCAGGCGCAGGCCGCGGGCGCCACTGCCGCGGATCTCTCGCAGGCCATCATCGCGCGGCCCAAAGGGCTGCCGTTGCGCCTGGGAGATGTAGCGACGATCACGGATGGCAGCGAGCCGCGCTTTGGCGATGCCATGATCGGCGGCCGCCCGGGTATCCTGATCGAGACCTCCACGCAGTTCGGCGCTAACACACTCGAGGTCACGCACGCACTCGAGCAGCGACTCGATGCGCTGGCACCGACGCTCGAGCAGCACGGGGTTCACTACCACCCGGCACTGTTGCGGCCTGCAAGCTTCATCGAGAGCGCGATCGCAAAGCTGCGTAATTCGCTGCTGATCGGCGCGGTGCTGGTCGTAACGCTGCTGCTGTTCGCACTGCGCGACTGGCGCGGCGCGCTGGTGTCCTTCAGTTCGATCCCGCTGTCGCTGCTGGCAACCATCTGGCTGCTCACGAGTTTCGGCATCACGCTCAACACGATGAGTCTCGGCGGCCTCGTGGTCGCACTCGGCGTGGTGGTCGATGATGCGGTCATCGATGTCGAGAACATCACGCGTCGCCGGCGCGGCGCCGTAGGAATCAGCGACATCCGCGCGCTGTTCGTCAGTGCCTCGCTCGAGGTGCGTCAGCCCGTCTTCTACGCAACGCTGGCGGTCGTGGTAGCCTTCCTGCCCATCCTGATGCTCTCGGGAATTCAGGGCTCATTCTTCCGGCCGCTGTCGATCTCCTTCCTGCTGGCGGTCGGCATCTCGCTGCTGGTGGCGATGAGCGCGACGCCGGCGCTGTGCGCGCTGGTCATGAGTCGCTATACGCCGCAGCCGGAAGCCTCGTTCCTGCATTATTGCAAGCGCGCGCAGCAGCGCGTCATCCAGACGCTGCATGCACGGCCGCGCGTCGTCCTGGCACTGCTGCTGCTGACGGGCATGGCCGGCATCGTGCTGCTGCCGCTGCTCGGCGCGCGGCTGTTGCCGGATTTCCGCGAAGATTATCTGATCGCCCACGCTTCGCTGCGACCCGGCATCTCGCTGGCCGAAACCGCGCGGCTCGGCCAGCGTATCTCCGCGCGTCTGAGCGCCATTCCGGGCGTGAAGAGTGTCGCCGAGCAGATCGGCCGCGCCGAGAACGGCCAGGACCCGGATGCGCCGAACAAGAGCGAGTTCGAAGTGCAGATCGATCCCGCGCAGGGCTTCATCGCCAGCGACATCGAGAAGCGCATCCGCGAGACCTTCGATGCTTTTCCGAATCAATTGGTGGAGATCTACTCGGTGCTGGTGGAGCGTATCGGTGAGACACTCTCGGGGGAATCGTCGCAGTTCTTCGTCAGTATCTTCGGATCGGACCTGGATGCCGACGATGATGTGGCCGCCGGGATCGCCAAAGCGCTGCAGTCGCTGCCCGATGCGGGCAACGTACGGCTCAAGGTGCCGCCGCGCCAGCCCGAACTGCAGCTGCAATTGCGGCCGGAGCAGCTGGCGCTCTATGGCCTGCAGGCCGCCGACGTGCTGCAGACCGTCAACGCGGCCTATCACGGCACCGTAGTGGCACAGCTCAACCAGGCCGATCGCAGCGTGCCGGTGACGGTGCGCATCGCGCACACCGATAACTCCCCGCAGGGCGTGGGCGCGCTGTTGCTCACGGGCAGCGGCGGCGCGCTGGTGCCGCTCTCGACGGTTGCGGACCTGCAGTTGATATCGGCGCGCAGCCTCATCGATCACGAGGATGGCCTGCGTCGCCAGGTCGTGGAAGTCAACCCGCACACCGCCGACCAGCGCGGCTTCGCGCAGGCCGCGCGGCGCGCGATTGCAGCGCAGGTGAAGCTGCCGCCCGGGGTCTATCTGCGCTTCGGCGGCGCCGCGGAGGCGCAGGCCAGCGCCGCGCGCGAACTGATTCTGCATTCGGCAGCCGCTCTCATGCTCATCGTGCTGCTGCTCGCGCTGGCATTCGGTCACGCGCGCCACGTGCTGCTGGTGGTCATTGCATTGCCAAGCACACTGATCGGTGGGGTCGCCGCGGTCGCACTCACGGGCGGCTCACTCTCGCTGGGTGCCATGGTCGGCTTCGTCGCGCTGTTCGGCATGGCCGCGCGCAACACCATCCTGCTGATCTCGCACTACGATCACCTGGTGCTGGCCGAGGGCTGCACCTGGAACCTGGAGACCGCGCTGCGCGGCGCCGAAGAGCGCCTGACGCCGGTGCTGCTGACTGCCTTGCTAACCGGCCTCGCGCTGCTGCCGGTGGCCGTGCAACTGCATCAGCCCGGTCACGAGATCGAAGGCCCCATGGCCGTCGTCATCCTCGGCGGACTGGTGTCCTCGACGCTCGTGAGCCTGCTGCTCGTGCCACCGCTGGCGGCACGCTGGCTACGGCCGACGTCGACCTAGAGTCGCGGACCGCGGCGCCCGCGCACCCCGTGGAGCAGCCACACCACTACGAGCACCACAACAATCAGGCCGATGGGACCGATGCCCCAGCCGGCGCCGAGGCCCCAATAAATGCCGCCGCCGCCGCCGAAGAGCAGCAACAGCAGAATCAAAACCAGCAGTAGATCCACGATGATCCCCTTCTAGCCGCGAACGGCTTGTTCTGATCGCAACTTACCTGTCTGTGGGGCTCCTCTCTATAGGCAGGTAGCGCAGACCATAGTACTGAATGGACTACACCGCCCCTTCGCGGTGGTGTTGCAGCTACGAGGTTCCTGGGCGAACAAATCCTGTATCGCCTTGGCTTCCTGCCACGTCCGGCGCGGGCACGTTGGCGCCGCTCGGGCGTCGACGCGGACCTTAGGTCCCAGCCGTTTCTTTTTGTGCTTCACGCTATCGATCAGGTACAACCTCTGAGCGCATAGATCAGGAACAGCACCGGGATGGGTACGCCCAGCAACCACAGCAATATGTAGCCGGCCGCACCTTTCTGCGCTTTCAGCGACGCACGGTAACGAGTGATCACGGATGCTTCCCCTTATATGAAATCAGTCCTTCGATGGGGAAGATTGTGAGAAACATCCTCGGGGCCCGACAGCGGCTTTACGCAACGATTGGCGGTAGGACGGAGCCGACGCGGTTGTCGTGGCTCGTCACGGCCGGGCGGGCCTCCTCGCCCACCCGGCCCGTATTGGCGACTAGGGCGTGATATCCGATGGGAAGCAATGTGGCTGTTCGAAACCGGTGGGCGTCGTACCCGTGGCCGCGTAGAGGGTATTGTCCGTGCCGTTGAGTCCAACACCTCCGGGGATGCCATCAAGACCGGCCATGCGGCGCATCCGGTAGGCAATCGCATGATCGGCGCAGGAGGAATCGCCGCTGACACCGAGCCCCCCGATGACCTGCCCTCCCTCATAAAGCGCCAATCCGCCACCGAAGGTGATGATGCCGCCGGGGACGAAACCGACGCCGAAGCCTTCCTGCTGGAACAGTGGATCAAAGGGGTTGGAGTTATTCAGGCCATACAGTGAACCGCCTGGCTGCGTCGCGGCGTATAGATTCGCAGTCGACAACGCCAGGGCGCTGTTGCTGAAATCATTTGCCGGCCTTCGCGATCGCAATGGCACGACTGCCCGGCCACGGGTCATTGCCGCTGTCGATGATGGAACACAAGGTGCCTTTGCGATCCACGATCGCCGACCACATCCGGTTAGGTTTGAAGATGCCGCCGTTGGCATCGGGCTCATTGATCACGGTGCCTAAAGTGCCCTGCAGATGGGCCACGATGTGGGCGGGAATTTCGCAATTGGCTGCCTGGGAAACCAGGGGCTGCGCGACGAGCAGAACCAATGCGGATCGAACGAGTGATTTCTTCATGAAATTGCTCCCATTGAATTGATGCCAAGACAACATTCTTATCGCTCACGACTACGTCATTTTGATCACACGCGCCGCTGACCAGCGCGGCAGTCAGCATGATGCGCGCCGGATTATTACCGATTCTTGACCTCGCCCCGTACCCCGCCCCGGCCTCGCTTTTTTTTGTTGCCATAGCGGGCTCATGCGGTCGTCGAAACACTGGATTGAAGAATATACGCTGGGGTTTTCCAGTTCAGTGTTTGCCGGGGTCGGGTATTGAGCTTTCTGGCGACCAGATCCA
>Ga0182016_10007710_pt1 | contig 11006 bp, 11 predicted proteins | sample 712S2MmetaG_FD_120491 | JGI IMG/M metagenome (GOLD analysis project Ga0182016, IMG submission 120491) | Permafrost microbial communities from Stordalen Mire, Sweden - 712S2M metaG | ecosystem: Environmental > Terrestrial > Soil > Wetlands > Permafrost | place: Sweden: Stordalen | collected...
GGAAAAAGGCGCTTGGAGTTGGTTTGGGTATCCTATCGGCCTTGGCGCTGGTGGGGTGTTTATTTGCCGGTCTACGCATCCTCAGCATTCTCTTCCCGGGTCTGGGACTGGACCACTCCGGATGGGCGTACTGGCTGGCCGTCATGGCAATTCCGGAAGCTATTTTCGTGGTAGCGACCGTAATGCTCTGGCGGAAGAAGGGCCCGATCGCGGCCGGGATTCTGGCCACGGGACTGGCTATCGCTTTGCATGTGGGCGTCCATCTTGCGATGCGGTAAATGGAAACACTGAAAGAGACTTCATTGGAGAGGATTGCATCCGCGATGGCCTCGATTCCTACCTCGATTGTTCCCTGGCTCTCAGTCCGCAACGGCGCCCAGGCAGTCGATTTCTACAAAGCCGCATTCGGGGCCATCGAGGTTTATCGCCTCGAAGACCCCGGCGGGAGCGTCATTGCCAGGCTCTCCGTGGACGGAGCCGAGTTCTGGGTCGCCGACGAATCGCCTGAGCATTTCAACTTCAGTCCCGAATCGCTTGCCGGGTCTACGGTTCGCATCATTTTCACCGTCTCCGATCCGGATGCGATGTTCGAGCGCGCGTTGAAGGCCGGTGCATCCCAGGTCTACCCGGTGAATGAGAATTACGGTTGGCGGGTTGGAAGGGTCGCTGATCCGTACGGCCACCACTGGGAGATCGGGCGGCCGATAGCGAGCGAATAGTTCATTGAAGGCAAGTGATCGGGAGGCTTCTCGTCGGGTGCCCTTCAACCTCGCCGGCACCCATATAGCAAATACAAACATAAGCCTCTTGGGTTGATTAAAATCCGGTGGGAGCGCATGGCATGGAAGTGCTGAAGGAACCGCCGCAACTGACGGACCAGGCGCTCGGCGGTCTGCGCAAACTGGCAGCCCGCTATGTCTGGTGGAAGACCCCGGACCAAGCCATAGAGTGTCCCGAACGAGTGGCCGCCCAGGTGATGAATCTTGGCACATTCGAAGACCTGACTCGTATGGTCGAGACCACCGGGGAAGACTTTCTGCGAGGCGTGCTGCAGCGTGCCGAGGCCGGACAGTTGGACGCGCGATCCTGGCACTATTGGCATTACAGGCTGGGATTAGCCGAGTATGGGACGAGGCCTGTGCCGCCGATGCCGGTCAGGAGAGTGTCATGAGTCAATTCCATCCTCACTGGAAGCGCTTCCACCCCCAGCCTTCTACGCGACGACCGGGAACTGCTGACTCGCGCAGTGGCCGAATTACGACGAGTTCCAATCGCAGGATTGGTCTCGCGAACACTTTCTGCCGGTCCGTGAGAACCTGTTTAGAAACTCTGCAAATTGAAAGGTACGGGATTCATCCCGTACGTTAGGGACAAGGTCAGGTTCCGGCTTTAGACGCCGAGGTAATACAACTCCTGATGGCCTTCCCTCGGGGGCTAAAGCCCGAGTTGATATTACGGGGTTTATGTACGGGCTGAAGCCCGTACCCTCCACTTCATAGCAGTTATTAAACAGGCCCTGAGGAGCAAGACGCGCAGCCTGAATTGCCGCACCAGCGGTAGAATCCGTGTCGGTCGCGCCAAATTCGGTGATTGTAGAAGGAGTGAGAGGTCCGTCCTAGACGGTTCCCGTGCGCTGAAGCTGCCCAAGCATGCCACGAATACGGCTCGCAGAATGAAGGTCGGAGGGGTTTGCTACATCTTCCTTTGCGCTTTGAAGATACGTTTCATATTTCTTCTTGAGCGCGGCGTCACTCTCAATAAATCCCTGGATTGCCGCTACGGATTTACGAAGAGCCAGCACGGAGTCAAGCTGCTCTTCAAGAAAGATTCCCAGCTCACGGTTCACGGCCAGGAGCTTGTCAATCCTGGATTCATTCACTTTGGATTCATCTATTTTCGGTTCATCTATTTTGGGTTCGTCTTTCTTCGGTTCCTCTATTTTCGGCTGATCGACTTTCGGCACATCCACTTTGGGTTCATCTTTTTTGGGCTCCTCTACCTTCGGCTTATCTGTGTTCGGTTCATCCGCTTTCGGTTCATTCGCCTTGTCTGCATCTGCGGTCTTTTCCGCATTCACCTGGTCCGAATCGGGCATGGCTTTGTCTCCGTTCAGTTCGATGCAGACGGAGTGGGTCGCGACTTGGCCAGGTTCAGTTGTTCATCCCGAGAATCAGCCGGTATTCCGCAGGCCCGCTGAAATGCCGCTGATCGTGGCTGCGATGGCGCGGTTCACCTCTGGCGTATCCTCCCCGGCGCGTTTCCGTCTTAACATGTCGACCTGAATCAAATGCATGGGATCGACATAGGGGTTGCGCAACCGGATGGAGTGAGCCAGCACCTGGTTCTTTTCGAGCAGCTCCTTCTGCCGCAAAATCGCCAGCAAGGCTCGAACAGTGCGGTGAAACTCGCCTTCAAACATGTCGTAAATGCGTTCGCGCAGGCTCGAGTCCTCCACGAGCGAGGAGTAGAGCCGGGCAGTGGCCAGGTCGACCTTGCCCAGCGCCATTTCAACGTTCCGCAATAAATCGATGAAGAGCGGAAACTCGCGCGCCATGGTCTGCAACAAATCCAGCGATCCAGACTGGGTGAGGAATTCTTCAAATGCAAAGCCCACGCCAAACCACGCGGGCACCAGCAGCCGCGACTGAGTCCATCCGAACACCCAAGGAATCGCGCGCAGATCGGAGAGCGACGGCGAAGCCTTGCGTCGGGAGGGCCGCGACCCGATCTTGGCATTTTCCAGCTCGCCCACCGGGGTCGACTGTTCGAAATAGGCCAGCACGCCCGGGTCTTCAAGAATGTGCTCGCGATAATAGCCGTAGGACAGATCCGACAGCCGATTGAGCGCGGCCTCCCACTCAGGCTTCAGTACGCCGGTAAAATGGCCTTCGGGATCGCGTGCGTTGGGCCGCGCCAGCGCGTCCAGCGATGCGGCGATCATCAGCTCGAGATTTCGCTCGGCCAGCACCTCGTCGGCATACTTGAAATTGAGTACCTCGCCCTGTTCGGTAATCCGCAACTGGCCATCGAAGGAGTCCATCGGCTGGGCGAATATGGCGCGGTGCGTAGGTCCGCCGCCACGACCGACGGTGCCTCCCCTGCCATGGAAAAGCCGCAGCTTGACGCCTGCATCCCGTGCCACGGTGTGCAGGTCGCGATGGGCACGAAATATTTCCCAGGTACTGGTCAACATGCCGCCGTCTTTGTTCGAGTCGGAGTAACCAAGCATGACTTCCTGCCATTGATCCCAGCTGGACAGCAGCTTGCGGTAATCAGGCCGGGACCACAGTTCGCGGCAGACCGCGGAAGCATTGCGAAGGTCTTCAATCGACTCGAAAAGGGGAACAGGCATCAGGCCCGGGTCGCGGCCATTTCCCTCCACACGAACACCACCCAGCCTGGCCAGACGCACCACGGTCAGCACATCCTCAACGTTTGACGCGCCGCTGATCACATACTGCCTAATTGCCTCGGGCGAGCAGCTGGTCTTAACTTCCGCGACGACGCGAAACGTCTCGAGGGCGCTGGCTGTCTCGGCTGAAAGCCCGCCTGGCAACGACGACGCCATGGTGTCGGCAACCGCCTCCTGGAGGGCCGTGGCCAGCACCCGAGCATGCTGGCGAATATCCAGTGTATGCAGATGGAGCCCGAACGTGCGGACCTGCAAAATCAGCGGATCGACCAGCGTGCGTGCAATGCGCACCCCACGATTTTCCGCAAGCGAATCGCGCAGCACCTGCAAGTCACTGAGGAAGTCATCCACATTGCAGTAGGGCGACAGGACTTGTGCCAGTTGCTCTTCGCTCGGCACGAGGGTGTAGGGCTCGGGAGAACGCCAGGCGTTGGGGACGGACGAGCCGATGGTCTGCTCAACACGGGCCTTGATGCAGATGGCGAACCGCCGGTAGTACTCGAACTCATATTGCTGCCCGAATATCTCCCCATCGGGCGCGTTCACCTGCACGATGTAGGAATAGAGCCGCTTCTGGAGCTCTTCACTCACGGGCTGCTGCTGCGCGCTGGTTGTGAGCAAGTCGATAATCTGCTGAAGCTGTCCCTCGTAATACGTCAACAGGTGTCCCCGCGCCAGTCGAATGGAATCGCGTGTCACCTGGGGCGTGACAAAGGGATTGCCATCGCGATCGCCGCCGATCCATGAGCCGAACTGCAACACTTGGGGCAGGGCGAGAGTATCGATTTCGAGCCCATAGGAAGCATGAAGCGCTTCCGAGATTTCGCGATACAAACTGGGCAGAGTCTCAAAAATGGAGACGTCGTAGTAGTCGAGCCCCATCTTGATCTCGTCGTAGACGGTGGGGCGCCGCGACCGCACTTCGTCGGTCTGCCACAGGCTGGTAATTTCGGCCAGCACCAATTGCTCCAGGCGCGCCAGATCCTGCTCGGGGACAGGAATGCGATCCAGCGTGGCCAGGAAGTCCCCGATCCGGCGCCGCTTGAACATGACGGAACGCCGCGCCACCTCGGTAGGATGGGCGGTGAATACGGGCACAATCAGCACTCGCCGCAGCCAATCGAGCGCTTCCTCCGGACTGATGCCCACACGCCGCATCTCAGAAAGCGTGCCGGCCAGCGAACCGCGCTGCCGCCCCGCTTGTCCGCTCAACCGCAGTGCGATTCTCCGACGCTTGCGATGATTGGTCTCCGCCAGGTTAATCAGCTCGAAATAAAAAGCGAACGCGCGGGTAAGTAGAATCGCCCGCTCGGCTGGAAGCGAGTGAACCAATTCCAGCGCAATGGCTGCATGGCGCGAAGCTTCTTCTTCGTTGCCTCGCGCCTCAGCGTCGCGCCGGCGAATCGTTCCCTGCCGGAGCGCTTCCACGTGAGCAAACAGGTCGTCGCCGGCCTGCTCGCGCAACACGCCGCCGAGCAGGCTGCCGAGCGAACGGACATCGCGCCGCAGCGGCGCTTCTTTGAGGTCGCCGGATTGGGCTTCCAACTCGGCCAGCCGCTGCGACCAGTTCTCAGGATTCCACAAGAGGGCCATCGTTATTCGATTATGCACGACGGACTATAAAGCCAATCTCAGGAAGCGGTGCGACGTGGCGAACCGGTCTGAAAGTCAACTTCAGCTGGCCGGAATGGCCGCCAACACCTCGCCGGAATGAACCTTGGGGTCAACTTTGGTCCACACCTTGGCGATCTTGCCCTGAGGGTCGATCAGGAATGTATTGCGCATCGCAATTTTCATCGGGCCGAAGTTGCCCAGCGAGCCGTACTGATCCACAACCGTGTGCTCGGGATCGGCCAGGAGCCGGAATGTCAGCCCTTCCTTGGTGCAGAACTGTTTGTGGCTGTCTGGATTGTCCACGCTCACGCCCACAATCACCGCGTTCTTAGCCTCAAACTGCGCCAGGTCGCGCTGGAAGTTATGCGCTTCAATGGTGCAGCCTGGGGTCATGTCCTTGGGATAGAAATACAGAACCACCCATTTGCCCTTGAAGCTGTCCAGCGAAATCTGCGAGCCATCCTGGGACGGCAGTGTAAACGTCGGCGCAGCCTGTCCAACAGCGGGCATAGGCTCGTCGGCCGCATGAACTGTGACATACGAATAAGCAACCGCCAGCACTGCTGCCGCGGCCAGAACGAAAAACAGTGGTTTTCTCACGGGGACCTCCTGGGGATTGGACGGAAGACAGGCAAGCCGGGACTCTCAAAAACTCCCGACTCTCTCAGTTAACCATCAGTTTGCGCGCGTGGACCCCACAATGGCAATTCCAGCCGCCTTGGCCCGCTCCAGCAGCGCCTCGCGATCGAACAGCAGCGTCCGCCCCGCCTCCACGGAAAGGCAACTGGCTCCAGCCTCGATCATCGTTTCCACGGTCCGCATCCCGATCACGGGCACATCGAACCGCATATCCTGCTTCGGCTTTGCCACTTTTACAATGGTCAGGCGGCGCTCGAGCGTGGACGCGTCTCCATTGTCCAGTGTCGCCATCAGCATTCCAGCCCGCTCAATGGCTGCGTCGGTGCCTTCCATTGCTTCCACAGCCACGCAGGCCTGCGCCGCGACTACCACTGTCTGTCCAATATCGAATCCGGCCACCGCCCGCGCCACGCCTAGTCCATACTCGATGTTCTTGCGTTCTTCTTCGTCCGGACTTCGCGCTGTCAGGACGCCCTCGCCGGCGAGCAGCGGCTCTAGAAACGCAGTGGAGCTGATCAGCTCAATCCCCTCGTCTCCGAGCACTTTCGCCACAGCGCCGAGCAGCATATCCGTATTCCGCGTGCGGAGATTCAAGAGCAGTTTTGCCAGCCGCCAGTCTGGCCGGATGCTGGAAAAAATCTGTTTGTGTTTCACCTGCCCCGCCATCACGGCCTTGGTCACGCCTTCCTTGTGGAAGACCTCGATGAGCCGCGACAATTCGCCCAGTGACATCCAATGCACAGAGATGCTTCGGTCGGCTGCGGCCCGGTGGTCAATTTCCTTATCTGTTTCTTCGCGAATGGCTGCAACCGCAACCGCCAGGCCTTGGGCCCGCGCGGCATCGAGCAGTAAAAACGGAAAGCGGCCGTTGCCGGCAATGAGGCCGAGTTTCATGAGATGCACCGTGTCAGTCCGAAAATCATTGAAGCCGCAACGTTCGGTGCGCAGGCTCCGGGAAGGAGCTTCGATAATATCCCAGAGTGGTGTCCGCGGGAGGGGACGGAACCCTGGGTTGGCGGATGCAAAATCCGCAAGGCCCCGGAGGGGCGACCGAAATCTTTCATGCGGATTGCTGTACGATACGGCTCTGCCATGTCACACACCTATTGTTGCTCCCTAACTCATTGCGTCTTTTCCACCAAAGGGCGGAAAAAGACAATTGTTCCAGAGATTCAATTGCGGCTCTGGGCTTACATGGGCGGAGCCGCTCGCGAGCATGGGATGAAGGCGCTTGGCATCGGCGGAACGGAAGATCATGCGCACGTTCTGCTGTCGCTGCCGTCTTCTTTGTCGGTTGCCACAGCGATGCAACAGATCAAGAGCGCATCCTCGCACTGGATGCATGCAACCTGTGCGATTGCGGACTTCGAATGGCAAGAGGGTTATGGAGTCTTCTCCATCGGATGGTCCCAGGTTGAGGCTACGTTGGCGTACATTGCGCGCCAGGAGGAACATCATCGAAAGCGCGATTTCCAGGCGGAATTTGTAGCCTTCTTGAAGAAACATCGGATTGAATACGATCCGCGTTATGTGTGGGGGTAGGTTTCGACCGTCCCTACGGGACGGCGCCAGCCTGAAGACGGTCCATTCCCAGGGTTTCGTCCGCTTCCGCGGACTTCTCCCTGGGCTATTCTCGGCTTCTCCCTCCGGGAGACCTAGCGGCGAAGCGGATTGAACTGGCATTGCGACCTCTAAACCTGCACTGCGACCTTCACCCTTGCCGCTATTTGATGACCCCGCGCTCGCTGCGCTCAATGAAGTCCACCAGCAGAGCCACGTCGTCGCCTTCCAACTCGCGCATTTTCTCCAGGGCCTGCGTCGTGTTCAGCTTGGAAACCAGCAACAGCCGGAAGGCCTTCTGCAGCGACCTGATCCGATCCGGACTGAATCCACGCCGTTCCAGGCCGACGCTATTTACGCCGAATGCCTTGTTTTCCCGGCGCGCCGAGGTCTTCGAAAACGGCAGCACATCCTGCGTAACAATCGTTCCGCCGCCAATGAACGCATATTTGCCGACCGTGCAGTGCTGGTGGACGGGGCTGAACGCGCCCACCGTCGCGAAATCCTCGATCACGACGTGGCCTGCCAGCGTCGCCGCATTGGCCAGAATGCAGTGGCTCCCGACGTGGCTGTCATGGCCAATATGCACGCTAGCCATCAGCAGGTTATTGGAACCGAGCCGCGTGACGCCTCCGCCACCAGTTGTTCCGCGGCTGATGGTCACATTCTCCCGAATCGTATTGCTGTTGCCCATCTCGGTAAGCGTCGGCTCACCCTTGTACTTCAGATCCTGCGGCGCAACGCCCACTGCGCAGAATGGATGAAAGATGTTTCCCGCTCCGATCCGCGTCCGCCCGTCCAGCACCACGTGCGAAATCAGGAGGCAGTTCTCTCCCAGCGTCACATCCGGCCCGATGGTCGAAAACGGGCCCACTGTGCAGGAATCCGGAACCACCGCTCCGGCCGCAATCACCGCGCTGGGATGAATACTCACTCCACCGGCTCCGCAACAGCTTCCGCTTCAGGTGCAGCTGCACGCGCTTCACGAACCCGGGGCACCACCTGGCAGGTCAGGGTTGCCTCGCAGGCCACCTTTCCGTTCACTATCGCCTTGCCTTCGATGCGCCCAGCCCGCGAGCGCATGGAAAGCACTTCCACCTCGATCCGCAACTGGTCGCCGGGAGTCACCGGCCGGCGAAATTTCGCCCGCTCGATCCCCGTAAACACCACCAGCTTCTTTTCGCGATCGGGAATCTCGGCCATCATGATCATGCCGCCGGCCTGCGCCATCGCTTCTACTACCAATACTCCGGGCATGATTGGATAGCCGGGAAAGTGTCCCTGAAAAAAGGGCTCGTTGATAGTGACATTCTTGATCGCCACTAACCGCTTGGTGGACTCAAACTCAATAACCCGGTCGATCAGCAGAAAGGGGTAGCGGTGCGGCAGGAAATCCATGATCTCCTGAATATTGAAGGTCATTCTCTAGCTCCAGACAGGGATGGCCGCTAAGTGCTCGTCTGGATTATAAACAAGCGGAGTCTGCCCCGGTGCAGGGTGAGCGGAAGCAGCAGGGCAAACGCATTTGGATTTTGAATCGCAGCTTTGAAAGGGCATGGCTTTAGCCGTGCCGATGGATGTGGCAAAACCGCCGCGGCTTTAGCCGTCGAGGGATGCATTTGCGCACTCAACTCCATCCCGCAGGGCCGGAAATCTTCTTGGTGGCTTTGCTGCGGCACGGCTGAAGCCATGCCGTTTCAAGACAACATCGTCCCATAGTTTGAAATGCGTTTGCCCTGGCGGAAGCGGATGCTCTATTGCCGCGCAAGCCGCGTATGGCCTACCGAAGGTGGTTACTTCTTGATTCGCTTCTCCGCCGCGTCAACGCTCCAGAAGTCCGCTGGAAGCTCCTGATTGTATTTGACATGAACCAGGTAATATTGCCGAATTTCGTCGTCGTTCTTGTACCGGGAAATCGTGAAGGCGGTCGGAAATCCCTCCATCACGTGGTAGTCGTCGTACTCTTCAGCATCGGTGTTCTTATCTTTGTACAAGGGATCGCGCCACTGGAACGTGCGCCGCAGCGGCAAATGCGTCTGGGTATCGGTCTGGATCGTAACCGAATCGTTATCCGGCGAAATAAGGGTTACCTGGTCGGCCAGGTGCCGTTCCGCGAGCCGCTGTCCCTCGTAGATAAGAATCGTCTTGGGATCGTTCATCCAGTTCTTCACTACCGTTTCGATGGAATGATCCCGCCTGCGCAGATAATCGTCTACCTGGTCCTGAGGCAAGGCTGCCTTGCCTTTGTAGGTCACTTCCTCGCCGGTGCGGCCTACGTAGAATTGCACCACGTCACGGTGTTTGGTGTACTCAATCCGATCGTGATCCGGAGATTGGTGGAACTCGAAGTACATCGTCGTTCCTACATCGGGGTGGCCATGGAAGAACGCTGCTACCTGTCCATCGCGCTCTACGTTCTTCATGTTGAGCCAGGCCTGGCCGCCCAGCGCCTGCACCATCTGGTCCAGCACCGCTCTTGCCTGCCTGGCATTTTTGGCAGCCGCATCGTCTCCGGTTTGCGCATGCATTCCATTCGCGCAAGCCAACAGCGCCAAAGCCAGCCCCACCGTCCAAACTCTCCGCATTGCAATCCTCTCCAAAACTGGCAACAGATCCCTGGCAGGCCGCGGAAAAACCATTGATTTCGAACGACCTCGGAGGAAAGTTCCCGTCCGCGGCTAAAGCCGTCGTCGATTCCGCGGTGCTTACGCGGGGGTTGAAACCCCCGCCTCCCTCCGATGAGGTCTTTTGGCGGCCTGCCAGTCCCTAATCGCTATTCCCGAGTTCCCAATTCCCTGGACCTGAACTCCAGTTCCCTGGTCCTTAATCCCTAGTCCCTAATCATCCCACCAACACGGCTCCGCCATTCACGTTCAAAATCTCGCCGGAGATGAAACCGGCGAGCGGCGTACACAAAAACAGAACCGGCCCGGCAATTTCCCGCGCACTCGCTGCTCGTCCTACCGGAATTCCTTGCAGTATCTTCGAACCCGCAGCGGCATCTCCCAGTGCGCCGGCCGACATCTCCGTTGCCACCCATCCTGGCGCCACGCAGTTTACGCGAATTCCTTTCGGGGCGAGTTCGCTCGACAGGCTCTTTGTCAGACTGATCAGAGCACCTTTGGTCACGGCGTAGTCCGCATGGTAGGCCTCGCCCCGCTGCCCGGCCGTCGAGCTGATCAACACAATATGGCCTGCGAGACCATCGAGACCGCGCCCTTGTTTTTCCATGGTCGCTACGGACGCCTGCAGCAGCCCAAACACCGAGTCGAGGTTAACCCCAAGGGTACGTTGCCACTGCGCGTCCTTCATCTCGGCAATCGGGGCATCGACGGCTTCCCAGATCCCATGATTGGCTACGAGCACATCCAGTCGCCCGAACGCATGCACAGAGGCTGCCACCAGCGCTCTCCCGTCGGCCGGAGTGGTCAGATTTTGTTGGATCGCCACGCACCGGTCGGGGCCGCCGCATTCCGCAGCGAGCGCCTCGGCCCGGTCTCGCGCTTTCTCATAGCTGAACGCGGCTCGCGCGCCGGCTGCTACGAACATCCGCACTGTTTCCGCGCCAATACCCCGGGATCCACCGGTGATGAGAGCTACCTTATTTTCCAGAACCAGAGAAACACCAGCCATAGGGCTCACGCTACCGCACTGGCCTGCACAACCGCAACTCATCGGAGGGTCGGAGCCGGGGCAAACGCATTTGGATTTTGAATCGCACCTTATGAAAGGGCATGGCACTGGCCGTGCCGATTGATGTGGCAAAACCGCCACGGCTTTA
>Ga0182016_10007711_pt1 | contig 11006 bp, 10 predicted proteins | sample 712S2MmetaG_FD_120491 | JGI IMG/M metagenome (GOLD analysis project Ga0182016, IMG submission 120491) | Permafrost microbial communities from Stordalen Mire, Sweden - 712S2M metaG | ecosystem: Environmental > Terrestrial > Soil > Wetlands > Permafrost | place: Sweden: Stordalen | collected...
AAAGCTCCAATGTGAAGCCGGCCTACTTCCACATGCAACAGCCCAATCCAGCATAACTCCGTCCAAAAACCTGTTCATCTACCGCCGCCACTTGCAACGCGAGTAAGGCTGCTCAGGATGACATCGCTCAATATGTAGAGAGTGACATCGCTCAATATGTAGAGAATGACATATATGTAGAGAATGACATCGCCAATTCTGGAAAGATCGCCAATTCTGGAAAGAATTTCAGACCCACGACAATAGCCGGCTCGACCAGTATTATTTCCGCTATGAACTTAGAGGCGATTCAGGCGGCAGTGCGCGAGGCCGGCCATGATGGCTGGCTTTTTTACGATCACCATCACCGCGACCCGATTGGGGAGCAGATTCTGGGGTTGGACCCGAAGGCGCACATCACGCGGCGGTGGTACTACTTTGTGCCGGCGACGGGCGAGCCTCGAAAGCTTGTGCACCGGATTGAGCAGGGGCGGCTGGATACGCTGCCTGGGGTGAAGGGCGTCTACTCAAGCTGGCAGGAGCTGGCTGGTGGCCTCGACGCGATGCTGGGCGATGCACAGCGGCTGGCGATGCAGTATTCGCCGAACAACGCGATCATGTACGTGTCGATGGTGGACGCGGGGACAGTGGAGTTTCTGCGTGGGCTGGGCAAGGAGATTGTTAGCTCGGCGGACATGGTGAGCCAATTTGAGGCGGTGTTGAGCGAAGAGCAGATTGCCAGCCATGCGGTGGCACAGAAGGCGATCGATGCAATTCTGGCCGAGGCCTGGCATACGATTCGGCAGAAAGTGCGCAACGGGGGCTTGAACGAATTCGAGATGGTGGAGTGGCTGAGCGAGGCAATGCGGCGCGAGGGGCTGGTGTGGGAGAACGGGCCGAATGTGAGCGCGAATGCGAACAGCGCAGACTCGCACTATGAGCCGACGGCAGAGAAATGCTCGCCGATTCGGGAAGGGGATTTTGTGCTGATCGATATCTGGGGGCGGGTGGACACGCCGGAGAGCATCTACTACGACATTACGTGGACGGGCGTGGTGGGGCGGGAGCCGACGGAGCGTGAGCAGCTGGTGTTTTCAACGGTGCGAGACGCGCGGGATGCGGCGGTTCAGAGAGTGGAAGATGCATTTGCGGAGGGGCGGGAGATCTGCGGCTATGAGGCGGACGATGCGGCGCGGGCGGTGATTGATGCGGCGGGATTTGGGCCTTATTTTACGCATCGCACGGGACACAATATTGCGCACGAGATTCATGGACCGGGGGCGCATCTGGATAATTTGGAGACGCACGATGTGCGACTGATTCTGCCGAATACGTGTTTCAGTGTGGAGCCGGGAATTTATCTGCCGGAGTTTGGCGTGCGGAGCGAGATCGACATGCTTACTGCGCCGGGTAAGGCCTGGGTGACGGGGATGGTGCAGAGGGAGCTGGTGCGAATCTGAAGTGCAGGGATTAGGGGTTAGTGGTTAGGGGTTAGAGACGCGCTCCGGTGCGATATAGTCTAGAAGGAATGGCGACAGGACAACAGAGGACGGGCGCGGCGCAGGGCCCCGGTCAGGGGTTTGTATATTTGCCGCTGATTGCGGGATGGCTGGTGCCGGGGGCGGGACATTTCCTGCTGAAGAAGTGGGGCCGGGGGGCGCTGCTGGCGGGGTCGATTCTGGGGATGTTTGTGATCGGGATCGCGATGCAGGGCCAGCTCTACGGCGGGGCGAAGGACATTCTTGAGTTGCTGGGGCTGGCTGGCGATCTGGGCAACGGATTGCTTTACTTCGTAGCCCGAGTGATGGGCCTCGGCACTGAACAGGTGCAGGTGACAACGGCCGACTGGGGTTCACGGTTTATCGTAGTGGCCGGGCTGCTGAACGTGATTGCAGCGGTGGACGCGCACAACCTGCGGACGGGGAGGAAGGCTAGCTAATGCATCCTTCTCACTTTGCAGCGGTGGTGCTGTTTGCGTTGTTTGCGTCGGTCGTGTTCGGAATCACGATGCGCGATACGCCAGCAAAGATGGTGCGGTATGGGGCGTACTGCTTTGTGCTGTTTGTGGGGTCGGCGATTGTGTTGAGCTGGGTTATGTATTTTATTGCGCGGTAGGCGAGCCATTTTGAGAGTGATGCTCTTGCGTCCATTTCCCCTTCTCATCTCTATCCTCTTGACCTCCATGTCCTGGACCCCTCTGGCCGCACAAAGCTATAGAGTGGCGATGACCGTCGATGACCTTCCTTTCGTGGGCACGGGTAGCCCAAGCACCACGCAAGCCGAGGAAGCTAAGAGGGCGGCAAAGGCCAACCACAAATTGCTCCGTGCGCTTGCTCGCCATCATGTCCCGGTGACGGGCTTCGTCGTGCAGAGGGGCGTGGAGGACTTAGGTGTCGCTTCAGGCACGACAATCTTGCGTGAGTGGACCGCCAGTGGATTTGACTTGGGAAATCACACTAACGAGCACCGCGACTTCAATGAAATGAGCGTCGAACAATTTGAGGATCAGGTTATTCGCGGCGAGGGAGCATTTGCGGAGTTGATGAAAGCGGCCGGGCGAAAGGTTGAATTCTTCCGCTTTCCCTTCAATCACACTGGGGATACGCAGGAGAAACACGATTCGGCGGCTGCGTTTCTGGCTGGACGCGGTTACCGACTTGCTCCCTGCACCATCGAAACCTCGGATTGGATGTTCGCCCGATCCTATGAGTTGATGCTGGTGCGAGGCGACCACACAGGGGCGACCAAGCTTCGGAAAGAGTACCTCGCCTTCACTGCAGAACAAATCGACTATTTCAACGGACTGAACAAACAAGTATGGGGATACGACCTTCCGCAGATCATGCTTATCCACGATAACCAACTCAATGCGGATGTCATTGAGGACTTGCTGGCGATCTTCGAGAGAAAGAAATTCAAGTGGATCACCCTAAGTGAGGCGGAAAGTGATCCAGCTTACAGTTTGCCTGACACCCTCGTCGCCAAGGGAGGTCCAATGTGGGGCTATCGTTGGGCCAGAGAGCGAAACGTAAAGGTAGACGGCAGACTGGAACACGAGCCCCCGAAGTGGGTTGAAGACTATGGGAAAGACACAGACTGGACGCGTCGCACACGATCCGTCTTCTGACCCGCACCTGTATTCCCAGGTCTCAAATGCGAGACTTGGGGCACCCGATCTTTAATTGTGAAATGGCGAAAGACAACCGCAGATCCCTCGCTGCGGTCGCCGCGGCGACCTTCGCTCGGGATGACAAGATTTGATGGGGGTAGCGGCGGATTGAAGCCGCAGCGGGTGCGCCCGCTTTACGCAGTCCGGGCGCGTTGCCAGACGGCGGCGTCGAAGGTGCGGGAGCAGGCGTAGCCCTCGGAGGTGTAGAGGTCGATGGCGGTCGAGTTCGACTCGGTGACGGTGAGGGAGATTTCGATTGCTCCGAGGCGCATGAAGTGGAAGGCGGCGAGGGAGAGCAGCATGCGGGCGAGGCCGAGGCGGCGGAAGTTGGGGTGGACGCAGAGCTGGGTGATGTGGCCGCTCTCGTTGCTGACGCGGGAGCCGAGGACGAGGGCGACGAGTTCGCGGGTGCGGCGCTCGACGATAACGTGGGAGACCTGGGGCGAGAAGACTCCGCAGCCGGAGTAGCGGACGATGTTGTGAAGAAAGCGCTGGGAGCCGAGCTGGGAGCGGTATTGATCGTTGATCACGCTGTCAGGGTGGCCGCGGTAGGCGTCGGCAATGAGGCGGCCGGCGCCGGACAGGTCGTCTTCTCGCCAGGCGCGGAGCTCGAGGCCGGGAGGCAGGTCGGTGGCGGGGTGGGTCCAGAGGCCCTCGAGCTGCTGCACCATGAAGAGGCGGCGGAAGATCTCGAAGCCAGCGTCGCGGAAGAGGCCGGAGTGGCGGCCGGAGTCGTGGAGCAGGAGCTGCGACTCGATGCGATCGATGTGGGGCGAGTTGAGCAGGGTCTCGAACAAGTGGGTGAGGAGGGTCTGCTCGATCTGATGGGCGGTTTGCGGTGGATCGGAGGGTGATAACGCACCGGGTACGGGGGGCGCGCTGGACAAGGCGAAGACATCGCCGATGACGGCTTTGGACTCTTCATAAACGCAGAAGGCGTAGCCGGTTACCTGACCGGCCTCAACGGCGGCATAGCCAGGGAGCATGTGGCTGTCAAGGTACTGCATGAGCAGGCGGGACGAGTTGCGGTAGTCCCAATGGAGGCGTTCTTTCCAGAGCTCACCCTCAGCATCGAGGACCGGGCGAAGCACCGGCGCCGCGAAGTGGCGGAGGTCGAGTATCTGGATGGAGACAGCCGATGCCATGGTGGTCCTTGGTGACGATTCGTGCAGGGGACTCGGGTTCTTTGGATTAGACGAAAGATTCCCAAAGTAACGCTGGGTCAATGTTGCACGAAGTACCGGAGTAAGGCAACTCAGGGGCTAGGGGCAGGGGTTAGGGTCTGGGGTCTGGGGTCTGGGGTCTGGGGTGTGGGGTATGTGGTGTTCGCTACTTGGCGCGGCCGCTGCGGGTGATCCAGATGGCTTCAACGTAGAGCCAGACCATGGTCAGGACGAGGCCGAGGGCGGCGAACCACTCCATGTAGGCGGGATAGGTGTCCTGGGCGTGGGTTAGGGCGGCGTCGAAGTCGCTGACGAGGGCGAATCCTGCGATGGCCGCGGTGATGAGGCCGAAGAGGATTCCGGCGAGCCAGTCAACGGTCTGGAGCGGGGCTTGGACGCCGAGGCGGATGAGAGCGAAGGATACGGCAAGGTAGATGACGACGCCGAAGACTGCGACGGAAAGCTTTCTGCGGAATGAGTGAGAGGGCGAGAGAAGGCCGAAGCGGTGGGCAAGCAGGAGGCTGAGCGCCATGGCGATGGTGAAGCAGACGGTATGGGAGGTGATGCCGGAGTTGCGGCCCTCGGGCATGGTGGTGAGGAAGCCGACGACGATGCCCTGGAACAGGGCGTAGGTGGGAGCGGTGACGGGCGCGAGCGTGCGGTAGCGAAGGGTGAGCGCTAGCAACGAGACGGCGATGAGAAAGACGACTGCAACGGCGAAGGCGACGTGGCGCAGATGGGCGGAGGTGGCGAATTCATAGGGTTTGACGCTGGTCCACATGAAGACTGCGCCGAGGGTGAAGATGGCGAGCAGGGCGGCGGTGCGATGGAGGATGCCGGAGGGGGTCATGGGCCGGGCGGCGACATGATTGCGGAGATGGGAGCGGGTGGGTCCGGCGAAGTGGGTGAGGACGGGATTGGAGGTGGCGGGCATGGGTTCAGTGGCTGCTTTAGCGGCTGCTGACCATGTAGACGACTAAGGACTGCTCGGGCCAGGTGAAGAGCTGCTCGTAGTGGCGGTCGGCGAGGTACTCCTCTAGGTCGGCGGGGGTGTGAAGGTCGACGCCTTTGCGGCCGGCGACGCGGACTACGAGGATGTGCTGCTCGTCGGGGACGCCGCTTTGACGGTAGTTGACGACTTCACGGTTGCGATAGAAGGCAAGGCCATATTCAACGTCGCGGCGGACGTTGAAAACGGCAACGGTTTCGTCGGGGGGAGCGATGGTGGCGATGCGATCGGCCAGGGGACGTGCGGAGTAGGCACGGTCGAGCAGGTTGATAACGCGCTTGGTGGCGTGGACCTGAGGAATTCCAAAGAATGGGCCGACGCCATAGAGAAAGACCATGAGGACGACAACAACGAGCGAGGTGACGAGACGAAGGCGGGCGACGCCAAATCCTTTGACGACGACGAGGATGAGAGCACCGGCACCGGCTGCTGCCAGCAGGGATACGAAAATGGCGCGAGTCGGAGGCATGGCTGCGCCGTGGGTGACGAACCAGGGCAGCAGCAGGGCGAAGATGGTCATGACGCCGCAGAGTGTGGCGTGACCGAGCAGGAGCCAGCGGTTGAGGCCGGCACGTTTCCGGTAGAGGAAGTCTCCTGTGAGGATGGCAAGCGGAGGGATGGAAGGAAGGATGTAGCCGGGGAGTTTGGACTGAGAGAAAGAGAAAAAGACGATGGGGATAAGAGCCCAGAGGACGAGGAACTCAGGGAAGGCGTCGCCGGGGCGTTTGGGCGCGGGGCGTTTTGTGGAGGCGCGGCGCAGACGCCACTCAGCGACGGAGGTGAGGATGCCGTCGACGAGGGCACGGACGGCGATGACGGTCCAGGGCATCATGCCGAGGACGACTACGACGATGTAGTACCAGGGCGGTTGGACGTGTTGATAGCGATCGGTGGCGAAGCGTTCGAGATTGTGTTCGAGGAAGAATTCGCGGAAGAAGGTGGGGTTCTGGTGCTGGACGGCAATGAACCAGGGCAGAACCATGGCGAAGTAGAGCAGGACGCCGGGCCACCAGAAGGAGCGAAGGATGATTGACCACTCGCGGCGCAGAAACGCGAAGGCGGCGATGATGCAGATGGCTAGAAATGGTGCGACGGGTCCCTTGGCGAGGGTGGCGAGGCCGGTGAAGAAGTAAATGTCGTAGAGCCAGAACTTGGAGTCGGTCTCGTACCAGGCGTACCAGCCGAGGAGGCCAATGGCAAGCGGGGCGGCCATCTGCATGTCAGTGGATGCGCCGCGGGAGAAGCCGATGATTGCGGCGCAGCAGACGGTGATGATGGTTGCGTCGATGTGGCCGCCGGGGCGGAAGCGTCGCATGTGGAGGTAGATGAGCCCCGCCATGATGAAGGCGAAGGTGGTGGAAGGCAGGCGGGCGCTCCAATCGTGTACGCCGAAGTCCTGGAAGAGGAACATGGCACGCCAGTAGTAGAGGGCTGGCTTTTCAAGCCAGGGGTGTCCGTAGAGATAGGGCGTGACACAGGCGCGAAGGCGGTCACCGAGGGTGTGCGCGGAGTCGAAGCGGTCAAGCATCTCGTGGGCGATTTGCGCGTAGCGAGGCTCGTCTGCACCGACCAGACCGAGGCCATCTCCGCCGAGGATGGGGGTGAGGCCGTAGAGCAGAAAGAAGAGTACGAAGGCGAGAACGACGGCTACTTCGAAGGTAGTGGCCCACGAGGGCAGGCGTCTGCGAGGGGTACGGTCCACATCCGATGAAGGCGATTGCACGAGTTCAGTCTCCACGTCCAGAACTTTTCCAAATAGAGAAGTTCAACAACGAGATCGAGCAATTCAAGAGCGGAATCGCGCAGTTGATTAGTGCGCGAACCCGGCTGAACAACTTCTGTGGGCAATGGCCGGCGGAGGCATACGAAACGTGGCGAACCCACAGAAATCCATGGGGGGCGGACAGGGACAAGGCTAACAGATTGGGGCGGAATCTCAAGGGGTCGAGGGTCTGGGGTCGAGGGTCTGGGGTCTGGGGTCTGGGGTGTGGTCAGGGATGATGGGCTGCGGCAATGGCGGACCGGATGGGGGGAAGGATGCGATCAACAGCTTCGTGCAGGGGACCGTCCAAGGTGCAGCCAGCAGCGAACTCGTGGCCGCCACCGCCGAACTGTGCAGCGATGGTGGCGATGTTGATGGAGCCTTTGGAACGCAGGCTAATGCGGATGCGGCTCTCTGGGAGTTCACGGAAAAAGACAGCGGCCTCGACACCGGCAATGCCGAGGGCGTAGTTGACGATTCCCTCGCAGTCTTCGTCGGCGGCACAGGCGCGGACCATGTCTTCGTTGGAGATGGAGAGCCAGGTGATGCGGTCATCACGCTTGAGATTGGAGAGGGCTGCGCCGAGGATGAGCATCTTGGAAATGGGCGCCGAGAAGCAGACATCCTGGGCAATTCGGACGGGATCTGCACCGGCAAGGACGAGGTCGCGCGCGAGGGCGAATGTAGATGCCCGGAGGGAGCCGTAGAGAAAGCCGCCAGTGTCAGTGAGGAGCGTGGTGTAGAGGCAGGTGGCCATTTGCTGCGTAACGACGGCGCCGGAGGCCTGGACAAGACGGTAGACCAGCTCTCCGACGCTGACGGCCTCATGGTCGATCCAATTGAGGTTGGCCCAGTTGGAGCCGGTGACGTGGTGATCGATGTTGATAGAGAAGTACCGGTCGAGGCCGTGGAGGCCGGCGCGATCGATGCCATCGCATTCGAGGAGGATGACGGCGTCGTAGCGGCCTCGGGCGCTGAGGGCGAAGGAGACGGAGTCGGCATCAGGCAGGTTGCGATAAACGACGGGGAGACCATCTGGGGTTAGCAGATCGGCTTGCTTGCCAAGCTGTTGGAGTAACATTCCCATGGCCAGCATGCTGCCGACGGCGTCGCCATCGGGGCGGGCGTGGGAGCAGACGAGGAAGCGCTCGCCGTGGCCGAAGACATTGAGGATCGCCGCAATAGGATCGGCAGGAGTGGCGAAGGATTGGCCATTGAAGGCAGTGGAAGGAAGCGGCGAATCGGGATCGACAGGAGCCGTTCCCGGCTCGGGGCTGGACGCCATAGGGGCTACTCCAGAGTTGGTTTGGGGGCTGACTGGGCGACCTGATTGGGGTTGGAATCGGGAAGCGCGGAGGCCGTGACGGCGGATTGCGCCTCGGTTGAGGGCTTTTGGCGCTTGCGAGAGCGGTCCATGAGCTGATCGATGCGGGCCTGGAATCGGCCGGATCGGTCGGCAAGGAAAAGTAGCTCTGGAACATGGCGGACGCCAAGGCGCTCCTTGATTTCGAAGCGAATGTAGCCTTTGGCTGCTTCCAGGCCGGCGATGGTGTCTTTTTCGGCTTGCGCGATATCGGGGACGTTGCCATCGACGGCGACGTATACGCGGGCGGATTTGCCGCCGGGGTTGAGGGCTACTTCGCTGACGTGACAGAAGCCGATGCGTGGGTCAGAGAGTTCACCCTCAATCATGACGCTGATCTCGAGGCGCAAGGTCTCGGCTACCCGGTCCTGATGATGCTTGCGCGCGCGATTTTCGATCATGGGCTTGCTCCTTAGTCCTGGGGCAATGTTGAGCGGACATCCGTTTGGGGATGAACGATTCAGGATAGCAGAGGGGGGAACGGTTCAGGGTCCAGAGGGCAGCGGTCAGAAAGGCAGTGATGCAGTGAAGGGATCGGGGGATGCCGGAGAACAGTGAACGGCAGAAAAAGCGAAGAGCCGGCGATCCCCCTCAACCCGCTATCGCTTTAAGCGTGCGCGCTACCACCACCTTCGGGACATTGGATTTAGACTCGGCAACAGGCTCCGCGGCTTGCCCTGCGGCGCGGCGCTCGCCTTGATCATGGCCCACCGTGTTCCAGGCTTGCACGTGACCTTGGGCCCAGTGGTTGAGAGTGACCTTGAGCACACCATTCTCATACACAGAATGAACGCTCTCAGGGTCGATTGTGTCGGGCAAGGCAAATGCCCGAGCGAATGAACCGTAGCTGCGCTCGATTCGGCGCAGTCTCCCCACATTTTGCTGAATTGTGCGTCTCCCCGTGATTCTCAGGACGTTGTCCACAATTCGAACGTCCAAGTCCTTTTCAACGACGCCAGGTATTTCAGCCATAAGAAGCAATTTCCGATCATTTTCGAAGACATCGACCGCAGGGCTGAACGCTGCCATTTGGTGAGCGGCCTCGGAATAAGCCAGGGCTGGAACCATGTCCAGATCCATCACTTCCTCCATCACGGCTTGCCCATAGCCGGCGAGAGCGGGGGTAACTTGCCGATCCGTTTCAAAGCGCAAGGCCAAGTCCGACGTGCGCTTCATTAAATAAGCCGTTCCCTGTTCGGTGAGCGAATACCTCTTCCTTGGCCTACCCGGTTTTCCGCCCGGGAGGCTGGCTGATTTCAGATAGCGCGAATTGTCCCCCCCGAGGTCGTCCTTAATGAAGGAATAGATCGTGTTATCGCCAGCGCCGGTCAGGTTTCCGAGTTCGGAGACGGTGAACTCCCCGAGGCGCACGGCTGCTCGCATCAAGCGATAGTTTGAACCGTAGTTGGGATGGCTGATGTTCATATCGAGAAGACTCCCGCGTATATAGGATGCCAATTTCCTTGCTATATGGCAAGAAAATTATACCACCTTCACGGCAAAGGGCTTAGGGGAGCAACAGCGAAAGATGCAACCCATTCAATCCATTCCACTTATCGGAGAGAGTCGCCCTCAGTCTTGCATCGTCCAACCACGACATGGTCTCCAACAGCTCGTCCATGAACTCGGCCTGTTCCTCGGTATTCGCCAAATCCATAATCTCGGCGGTTGCGAGCCAAAAGATCTCTGGAGCATAGAAAGAGGTGTTTTCTATTGAACTCTCCAAATTTCCGGGGCCATACATTTCCCTCGCTCCCCCTGGATGGGTCTCAGCTAGCTGGTCCCTGAACTTTTGCCAGAGAAAGAGATTGACTCGTCTCTGGTGAACATCGGTTTGTGCGTTTACATGAGCACGATGCAAAGCCGTCGAGAGCCACAGCTCTCGAACCCTTCGCGAGAGAGCCCGATTTTTCGGCAGGAGATGAGAGATGTACTCGTGTTCGAAGATCATGTCAGGAATGAGCGCGCCATAAAACGCATACTCCTTCATTTGGAGCTTCCAGCCGATCTCGCCCACCAGTTGATTCGAAGAGGCGCAAAACTCCTCTCCTTTGGGATCGTAGTAAAGGCACATTGGAGCCTTTGAAGCGCAAACAAAGCTCAGGACGTCCCGCTCTGCGCCTAGCTTTTGAATCCAAGTCACTGCCTGATCATTTGCCGCGTCCAGGTACTTCAATCCTCGATCTTTGATTCGCCTGCCCGAGGCCAGCCGGGTCTCAACCTCTTGCAGGATCGCCACCGACTTTTTCCCAAGTTTGCTGATTCTCGCGTTGGCCTTGAACTGGTTCCAAATGCGCGCGACGTCGGCTGTCACTTGCATTGAAGGAAGTTCTTCTTCCAGGATTTTCGCCAGGATGGTGACGATCTCGTCCCAATCATCCTCGGCTTTCTGGTTCAGGTCCTTCAGGGAAGGCTGCAACGCGGCAGCCAGCATCGGGATAGGGGGAGCGGTTACCCGCTCTCCCCTGCCACACCACCCGGCATGCGGGTCCGCACCGGGCGGTTCGAGAAGTTGAGGTTTACCCCGTGCTTCTTGTGTGAGGGCGCGGGCGTCGGTCTTC
>Ga0182016_10007712_pt1 | contig 11005 bp, 7 predicted proteins | sample 712S2MmetaG_FD_120491 | JGI IMG/M metagenome (GOLD analysis project Ga0182016, IMG submission 120491) | Permafrost microbial communities from Stordalen Mire, Sweden - 712S2M metaG | ecosystem: Environmental > Terrestrial > Soil > Wetlands > Permafrost | place: Sweden: Stordalen | collected...
CGGCGGAGGTCCAGCCGTCAGGCCGAATATTGTTTGCCGTCAGATCGTAGATCGCTCCCGATCCTGCTGTGTATGGGGGCGCAGCGGAGCCCAGGGCGAAGATCTCGTAAAGCTTGCACTCGTCTTTTTGGAGCACCATGAGGTGAGCATCGGTGTCTTTGTATGGACCACGGGACACAGTGGCTTGCCGGCTGGTGCCTTCCATTACCATGTTAGCGGCGATCGGGTATTTGCCACCATCGCTTTCGCTGGATGCAAACTGAACGTTGTAGGCCGGGGTCTTCGAATCGGCCAGATTGAGCGTGTACTCGGGCACGATCCCCACGCGATTGGAAGCGTACGTGCCGATGATCCCCGCCGATTCTTCCGAAACCGGCAATGTGTCAGCGGTCGAGTTCCAGATGTTGTTGTCCGGAAACATCGGGCAGCCCGCAACCTTCCGCGTGTGGACAAAACTGTTTCGGTTTTCATAGCCTGCCGAAACCCAGGCGAACCTGCCGATTCCATCCCGGAGGCAAACTTCCAATACGTCGGCATGACCGGCTGCACCGAGGGCCAGGATCACCGACCCGCGCCGGGACTGATCGCAGGGCGGCTCGCTGCCTGCCGGGAAGGTGGAGGGGCTGCCTGGGCCGCTAGAGGACTGCGCCGCCGCGAGCCAGAATAATACCATTCCGAGGAAGCTGCTGCGTGGGGCCATGCCAATCAGTATCTCATAGAGATAATCGCAGATCATGCAACTTGACAGACCGCCTGGGGACCAGCCACACTTTGAGATAACGGTTACCCTTTGGCGACCTTGTCCGGTGGCCGATCTTGCCCCACCAGCACCCCATGGAAACCAACAATACCCGGCCTCCGGAGTCCGCGAGCAACACCCAGACGGTGGCGCGCAACTCGTTCTGGTACGGGCTCGAACAGTTTTTCGGCCTGGGCGCCGCCTTCTTTACCACGGTATTCGTGGCGCGCGTCATGGGCCCGGAAAGAATGGGCTACTTCCAGACCATCACATACCTCACCAGTATCTCGATGTCTGTGGGCGCGTTTGGCCTGCCGATCACCACGCGTAAGTTCATGGCGGAGCAATTGAACCGCGGGGAGACTGGCGTAGCGCGCGCTACTTATCTCGCCACTCTTAAGATCGAGACTTACATCGCCGTGGGAGTTTGCGCGGTCGGGCTGGTGCTGGCCTTCTGGCTGGGAGACCCGCGGCAACGGGCCATCACGATATTGCTGATTGTGGGCATGGTGCCGCGCATGGTAGGTAGTATTCCGTCGCAGGCCAATTGCGCAGCCGAAGTAATGCGGCGGAACACCGGCCCGTCCCTGATGGGGGGGATGGTCACCCTCGGCCTCACGCTGGTCGGTCTGCGGCTCGGCTGGGATCTGGTAGGTTTGGCGGCGGCCATCCTGACAGGCGCCACTTTGGAATGCGTCTGGAAGTTGCGTTCCGTGGAGCGCTGGCTGGGAGGCGTCGCTCCAGGCGCCGTCTCTCCGGAGTTGAAGAAGCGCATGTTCACGTACTCCACCCAGGGTTTGACTCTGATGCTGCTCAACCTGGTGGTGTGGGACCGTTCCGACCTACTGATCCTGAAGGCCATGAACAGCGACCTGCGGCAAGTCAGTTTTTTTTCCTTCGCCTTCAACGTGACCGAACGCATCTTCATGATTCCGGTTTCGTTCGGCGGTTCCTTGTCGGCCACCATGATGGCGCAGTTCGGCCGCGGCCAGGCCCGTTTAAGAGAAATGACCGTGGACGGCGCCCGCTACGCCCTGCTGGTGACGCTACCGCTACTGGTGGGGCTGGCATGCATTGCGCAGCCGCTGGTGCTCCTCCTGTGGGGCAAACAGTTCCGGCCCATGATTGTCACCATCAGCATCGTCGCCTTGATGGCCATTCCCAAGTCTTTGGTGGCAGCGCCCACCATGTTGTTGCAGGCCACGGAGAGACAGGGATTTCTGATTGTTTGGGGGTGCGTCTGCGGGGCCGTCGACATAGGGCTGGATTTCCTTCTGACGCCGCATTACGGAGCCAATGGCGCGGCAGTCGCCAACGGTACCGCGCAGGCGATGGCCGCCGTGGGGATTTGGATCTATTGCTGGAGGACCGACGGCATCGGCCTGGGGCCGCGGCACATCGGCCGGATTGCAGTCTGCGCCGGCATCATGGCCGCGGGCGTCCTTTTGTTCACCCGCGCGGTGCCGGGCTACTTCGGCATGTTCGGTGCGATTGCCTTGGGCGCGGCCCTCTGGTTCATCGCGCTCAGGGTCACGAAGGCGCTGAAAGCGGAAGATGCCGGCCGCTTCATTTCGCTTGGCTCGCGCCTGCCCGGGGCCTGGCGTCCGCGTTGGAAACGCCTGATCCAGTGGCTCGCTCCGGCTGGCTCGGCGGCTTGAGGCTAACCGGGCAAAGCCGCACCGGACGCCTTTGTAGTTGACTCGTAAGTCAGTACCCGGCAGTCCGGTCCACTTATGCAGACTGTCCTGGTTGTCGCGGAGCCGCCGGGGAATCGGACCCTCTTGGGGAGCGGCATCCGGTGCCCGGAGGGCCGAGGTGAGTCTCCGAACTCCCGACGTCGCCCCGCAATTTCTGCCTGGCGTGGAAAATGGGCTGAGCCATTCCTTTCGATGGCGAGAGCTTCGCAGGTGGGGCAGGCGGTGCCGCCTGCCCGCCCGCGCTGAATTTGGGACTGCGGCTCGGATAGGATCGAGCGAAGGCGAGCACCGCGTGCCCCACCTGCGGGCTCACTGCAAATTCCACGACATCGGGAGTTCTGACATCGGGGCTGAGCGGCAGCGTGGAGGGCTCCGCAATGGCGGCAGAACCAAACGGGCAGCGTATTGCGAGGCGGATTGGCCCGGCCAGTTGCGCCGGCTTCGCCGGCCAGCACCAGAGAATCAAAAAGGGCAGCCCGCGACCCGCCGAGCGCCTGGAGCGCAGGCACTACGGCCGGGATTCAGAGCCGACGACACCTCCTGGCGGCAATGTTTCCCTGTTTCCGGAGATCGCGTCCACCCCTGAACCGGACCGCAAAAGACCTGGGTACACGCAGCAGCATGGCCGCACGAAGACGGACTACCGCGAAGCGGTTTAGTTCACTGCTTGGGGGCGAACTTTGCGATATCATGCTTTCTTGACCAGCAAACTTATCCTTCCATTCGGCCTGGCACTGTTTCTGGCGCAGGCGCAGACTACCGGGCAGTTTGCCCTGACCATCGACAACATCATGCGCGGTCCGGCGCTGGTGGGGTACGAACCGGCGCAGCCGCGCTGGTCCTACGACAGCGAGCACCTCTACTTCCAGTGGAAACAGTCCACCGATAAAGAAGATGCGCCCATGGACACCTACACCGCCAACCGCGACGGCTCCGGACTGCGCAAACTGACCGACGCCGAGGTGCGCCAGTTGCCCGCCGCCACCGGCGACACCAGCAAAGACAAGCGCCTGACGGTCTATGCGAGCTCGGGCGACCTCTACGCGATCGACAACACCACCGGCAAAATCCAGCAGATCACAAAGACTACCGACACCGAAGCCAACCCGCATTTTCTGGCCGATGGCAAACGCATCTGGTTCACTCGCGGCGGCAACGTGTACGTGATGTCGCTCAGCTCCGGCATGCTGGTGCAGATGACGGATATCCGCCCGGCGGGCGCCGCCGCTCCGGCAGCGACTCCGGCCGGCGGGCGCGGCGGCGGTGGGCGCGGCCAGGGTGGCGGACGCGGCGGCACGGCAGTCGGCGGCGCCCCACAAGCCACCGGCAGCGCCAGCCAGGACTATCTCCGCAACGAACAGAAAGAGCTGCTGGAAACGGTGAAAGAACGCGCCGCGGCGCGCGACGCGGTGGAAGCCCGCCGGAAACTGGAGCCGGCGCAGCGCAAGCCCTTCAACCTGACCGGCACACAGACGGTCCGCGACCTGCAACTTTCGCCCGATGAGAAGTACGTCTTCGCCTCGGTGACGGAGCCGGGCGCCGCCAAGGCCACCATCGTGCCGAATTACATTTCCGACACGGGCTACGTGGAGGACATCAACGGCCGTTCCAATGTGGGCGACAGCCAGTCCACCTCGCGCATCGCCATCCTCAACGCGGAAACCGGCGACGTGACGTGGGTGGACCATGGCCAGCGGCGGCCGCCGGGGACAATTCCCGCGCCAACACCCGCGCCTGCGCGCACCGACGGGACCCAGGGCGCCGCGCCTTCCCGCACTCCGGCGCCGCAGGATCGCGACGTGCAACTGGGCATGCCGGTCTGGTCCGACGACGGGACCAAGGCGGTGATCGCGGGCCGCTCCGGCGACTTCAAGGACCGCTGGATTTTCGCCGTGGACCCGGCCACCGGCAAGACGCGCGAACTGGTGCACGATCATGACAACGCCTGGATCGGCGGGCCGGGCGCCAACACGCTCGGCTGGATGAAGAACGATCGCGAGATCTATTTCCAGTCGGAACGCACCGGTTACTCGCACCTGTACGCCGTGGCCTTCGACGGCGGCGACGCGCGGGCCTTGACCTCGGGCAATTGGGAAGTGCTCAACACGCGCCAGTCGCGGGATAAGTCGCACTTCTATCTGACGGCCTCCAAGGACGGCCCGTTCGACCAGTTTCTGTACGAGATGGCGGGCGATGGCGGCCCGCTGACGCGCATCACCCAGGAGCCGGGGAAGCACGCGGCGACGCTCTCGCCCGACGAGCGCTCGGTCGCCGATCTCTACTCGTATACCAATAAGCCGACGGAACTGTACGTACGCGAGAATAAGCCCGAGTCCGCGGCCACGAGAATCACCACTTCTCCCGCGCCAGAGTTCTCACAGTATAAGTGGCTGGACGCGCCTATTGTAATGGTGCCCGCGCGCGACGGCGTCAAGGTGCCGGCGCGTCTGTTCAAGCCCGCCAACGTCAAGAAGGGGGGGCCGGGAGTAGTCTTTGTGCACGGCTCCGGCTATCTGCAGAACGTGGACCATAAGTGGTCCACTTACTACCACGAATATATGTTCGACCATATATTGATGGAGCGCGGCTTCACGGTGATCGACGTGGACTATCGCGGGTCGGCGGGCTATGGCCGCGACTGGCGGACGGCTATCTATGAGCACATGGGCGGCAAGGATCTGGACGACATTGTGGACGCCGCGAAGTACCTGGCGGACGCGCAGGGCGTCGACGCTAAGAAGATCGGCCTGTGGGGCGGCAGTTACGGCGGTTTTATCACCCTGATGGCGATGTTCACGCAGCCCGACGTGTTCGCCGCCGGCGGGGCGCTGCGGCCGGTATCGGACTGGGCACTCTACAACCACGGCTACACCGCGGAGATCCTGAATACGCCGCAGACCGACCCGGAAGCTTATCGCAAATCGTCGCCGATTTTCTTCGCTCAGGGACTCAAGGGCGCGCTGCTCATCTGCCACGGCATGGTGGATACCAACGTGGAGTTCGCCGACACGGTGCGGCTGGTGCAGCGGCTGATCGAACTGCACAAGGAGAATTGGAGCGTGGCGCCGTACCCGGTGGAGGACCACGCCTTCCGCGAGCCGGGCAGTTGGGCCGACGAATACAAGCGAATTCTGGCGCTGTTCGAGAAGAATCTCAGGTGAGCCGGCAGGGGGGCGTGCTCCGAGGCGTTTGGCTATTGGTTGTTGGCTCCCTTGGCGCGCCCGCGGCGCGTGTTCAAAACGACTGCTGGGAATGCAGTCAGTTGAGAGCGGTACGAACGTCAACGTCAAGCGACTCATTGAGGAAGTCTGCGGGCGCGCCCAGCGAGTAGCAATCGGAGGCGGGGCTGAGCGGGGCGCCCTCCGCCGCGGCTGCTTGTTCCGGCGGCATGTAGGCGGGGTGCCTATCAGGGCGCCGGCTACGGTCATGCCAGCGCCGCCTTCCATACGCCGCACCAGTCCGAAATCGGTGATGCGCGGGCAACCGAACGCATCCACCAGCACGTTGGAGGGTTTCAAATCGCGATGACAGAATCCCCCTGCCGTGCGCGCAGTGGACCGCCTCCGCGAGCACTTGCACGTAGTGCGCCGCCTCTTTTGGCGCGAGCGGCTTCTGCCGCACCAGTTCTTCCAGGCTGGGTCCCTCCACAAGCATTCCGCTCGCGAAGAGGGTCGAGATGAGTCTCGACCCAGCAGGCAGGAGTGCCTGCGCCACGGAAACGGGCTCATCCCAAATTGCACGAAGTCAGGAGTTCTGATGTTACCGATTCCATTACCGCGGGCCGCCGCGTCTTCATACGCCTTTGGTGCCCGTTAGGGCCACGGGGCACTCCCTCGCGGTCGCGCCTCGGTAAGTGCTGCCTTTCAATGGGACCTTTCCGAGCCGCGCGCGGCTTCAGCCTGCCCTCCCGCGAACGATGTGAAACCCGCGGCGGGCGGACTGAAGTCCGGGGTCCCCTCTGGGGAGGGCTGAAGCCTGCCCCACCGGGTTAAGCCGGGCTATTGCGCGGCTTGGCCTTGACGAAATCCATCTCCACCTGTTTGGGGATGCCGGGTTCGAAGCAGCGGCGGCAGCGCGCCTCGTACATGTCGGAGCCAGCCACCACGATCAGTTCGTCGGAGCCCCGCAGGCGCTGGGTGTGCTTGGCGGGATTGCCGCACCGCACGCAGATGGCCAGCGTTTTGGTGATCGACTCGGCGTGCGCCAGCAGGTCGGGTATGGGAGGGAAGGGGCGCCCCAGGTAGTCGGTGTCCAGACCGGCGACGATCACCTGCTTGCCGCTGTCGGCTAGACGCTGGGCTACATCCACCAGCCCAGGACCCATGAAGTTGGCTTCGTCGATGCCCACCACTTCCGAACGCCAGTCGAGGCACTCGACGATCTGCTCGGCGCTCGCGACTACCTGCGATTTCATGCGCAGATCGCCGTGGGAGACGATCTCGTCGTTGGAATAGCGGTCGTCGATCGTGGGTTTGAACACTTCCACCCGTTTGCGCGCGATCATGGCCCTGCGGAGGCGCCTGATCAGCTCTTCGCTCTTGCCCGAGAACATGGGGCCGCAGATCACTTCGATCCATCCGACATTGCCGGTGATGATATCCATACGAACCGTTCAGCATGGCACAAAGCACCGGACTAATCCAGTGCGCCCAATGCGGAACCGGTTGACAGCGACGCGGAACCGGTACATACTGACAGTTTCGTAATCGAATGTCGAAAACGAAGATCGAGTATCTGATGCCGGGGGACGACCGCGACCTGTATTCGGGCCTGATCCGCCTGCACGTGCTGCACCACGCTGTGAGCGCGCCCATCTTCGGCATGGGGATGGTGGACGAACTGGCGCGCCACGGCTACCGCATCAGTCCCGGGACCCTCTACCCGCTGCTCCATGGCCTCGAAAAACGCGGCTATCTGCGGTCCACGGAGGTCCAGAACGGCAAATCGCGGCGCAAAGTCTACCGCGCCACCGCCATGGGGCGGAAGGCGCTGCACCAGGCGGAAAGCAAGGTCCGCGAGCTGTTTCACGAGATGATCGAGGGCAAATAGCAGTGACGACGGCAAGATTCCTGTTGACCTTCCTGGCTGCCGCACCGGCGCTGGCCGCCCAACAGGCGGGCCTCACCCTGTCGCAGGCGGTCGACGGCGCACTGCGGAACTATCCCGCTATCCAGGTCTCGCAGGAGCAAGTCAACGCCGCGGCGGCGGGCATTCGTCTGGCGCGCACGGCCTATCTTCCGCGCGTGGACACCATCGCCACGGTCAACCGCGCCACGCGCAACAACGTCTTCGGACTGCTGCTGCCGCAGAGCGTCATCCCGTCGATGTCGGGCCCGGTGATCGGCTCCAATAACACCGGCACGGCGTGGGGCAGCGCTCTGGGTGGACTGGTGGCCTGGGAGCCTTTCGATTTCGGTCTGCGGCAAGCCAATGTAGCCGTCGCGGAGGCCGCCAAGACGCAGCAGGAAGCCGCCCTGAAGCGCACCCGCTACGACATCGCAGTGGCCACCGCCGACGCGTTCCTGACTCTGGCGGCGGCGCAGGAGACAGTGCGCGCCGCGCAGGCCGGCGTGGACCGCGCCGAGACCGTGCTCCAATCCGTACGGGCGCTGGTGGAGGCCGAACTCCGCCCCGGGGCCGATTCCGCCCGCGCCGAAGCCGAGGCAGCGGCCGCACGCACGCAACTGGCGCAGGCGCGGCAGGGCACCGGTGTGGCGCGAGCCAATCTGTCGCGCTTCGTGGGAGTGGATCCGGCGCAGATCTCGATCGTCATGGCGCGGCTCCTGGATCTGCCTGCCGGGCAGGCGCCGGCAGCGCCCGACACCGCGGCCAATCCGCTGGTGGTGGAGCAGAACGCGGTAGTGGAGCAGGTCCGGGCGCAACTCGGCGCGCTGGAGCGCTCCTATTTTCCGCGCTTTTCGCTGCAAGGCGCGGCTTATGCGCGCGGCACCGGCGCGGAGACCAACGGGACGCTGCTGGGAGGAGTGAACGGCCTGGCGCCCACCGTACAGAATTTTGCCGTGGGGTTCACGGTGACGTTTCCGGTGATGGACAAGCCGGCCATCGAAGCGCGCGAGGCGGTACAAGCGGCCAACATGCGGGCGCAGACTGCGCGGGCGCAACAGATCGCCACCGACCTGCGGGCGCAGTGGAACGTCGCCGTGGCCAACCTGCAGGGCGCCCGCCAGGTGGCCGCCAATGTGCCGGTGCAGGTGGCCGCCGGCCGTGCCGCTGCCAGCCAGGCGGCGGCCCGCTACCGGAGCGGACTCGGCAACATCGACGATGTCGCTGAAGCGGACCGTCTGGTGACGCAAGCCGAGATTGACGACTCTCTGGCGCGCCTTAGTGTGTGGCGCGGATTACTGGGGTTAGCGGCTGCCGCGGGCGACATTCAGCCGTTTGTCGCGGAGGTGGGCCAGTGAGACTCTTGTCTGCCGCGCCGGAACTCGGAACTCATGGCGTCGTGGAATTTGCGGTGAGCCCGAAGGTGGGGCAGGCGGTGCTCGCCTTCGCTCGACCCGGTTCGGCGCGAGCGGGCAGGCGGCACCGCCTGCCCCACCTTCGAAGCGCTCGCCATCAAAAGGAATGGCTCAGCGCATTTTCCCAAGCCACCCGAAATTGCGGGGCGGCATCGGGAGTTCGGAGTCTCATCCTGGCGCTTCCGGATGCCGCTCGCGAAGAGGGCCGAGATGAGTCTCGACCCGGCAGGCAGGAGTGCCTGCGCCACGAAAACGGGCTCGCGGAGGCAGCCCGGTGAAACTCGTCCTCGCCGCGCTTAGCCGGCCGCTTACCGTGGTGGTGGCGCTCATCGCCATCGCACTGTGCGCCGTCCTCGCGCTCGAGCGTATGCCCGTCGACATCTTCCCGCAGGTCGGCGACCCGGCTATCTATGTCGCCCAACCTTACGGCGGCATGGACCCGGCACAGATGGAAGGCTATCTCACTTACTATTACGAGTATCATTTCCTCTATATCACCGGTATCGACTACATAGACAGTAAGAGCATCCAGGGCGCGGCACTTATGAAGCTGGTGTTCCATCAGGGCACGAACATGGCGCAGGCCATGGCGGAGACGGTGGGCTACGTGAACCGCGCGCGCGCCTTCATGCCGCCCGGCACCGTCCCGCCCTTCATCACGCGCTTCGATGCCGGCAGCGTCGCCGTGGGGATGCTGGTCTTCAGCAGCGCCGGACACACGCAAGGCGAAATGCAGGATTTCGCCCTCAATCGCGTGCGCCCGCTCTTCGCTACTCTGCCCGGCGTGTCCGCGCCCCCGCCCTTCGGCGGCAACCAGCGGACCATCGTGGTCACGCTCGACCCCGACAAGCTTCGCCAGTACCGCATCTCCCCCGAAGAGGCCATCGCCGCGGTATCCAAAAGCAGCGTGGTGATGCCTTCGGGCAATATGTGGACCGGCACGGTGGAGCGCATCGCCCGCACCAACGCCGCCCTGGGCGCCAACCTCGCGGAGTTGCTCTCCACACCCATTCGCCCCGGCCCCGGCAACTCCGTTTTCCTGCGCGACATCGGCGCCATCGACAACGCCACCGACTTGGTGACCGCCTACGCCCACGTCAACGGCAAACGAACCGTCTACATTCCCGTCACCAAGCGCGCCGACGCGTCCACGCTGGCGGTGATCGACGCCGTGAAGGCCGCCATCCCGGTTTTCAGGAAAGCCGTCCCCGACGATGTGGACGTGCGCCTGGAATTCGACCAGTCGCCCTTCGTCTCGAACTCCATCCGCGGCCTGATCGTCGAGGGACTGCTGGGCGCGGCGCTCACCGGCCTGATGGTGCTGATCTTTCTACGCGACTGGCGCAGCGCGCTGATCGTGATTCTCAATATCCCGTTCGCCCTGCTCAGCGCCGTGATTCTGTTGTGGGCCACCGGGCAGACGATCAACATCATGACCCTGGGCGGCCTGGCGCTGGCGGTGGGCGTGTTGGTGGATGAGGCCACGGTGGAGATCGAAAACATTCACACCCAAATGCTGCCCGGAGTGTCGCGCGCGCGGGCAGTGGTGGAAGCCTGCAGCCGCACGGCCATGGCGCGGCTGCTCTCCATGTTCTGCATCCTGGCGGTTTTCGTCCCCTCGTTCTTCATGGTCGGGGTGGGCCGCCAGTTATTCGTGCCGTTATCGCTGGCGGTGGCCTTTTCGATGATCGCGTCGTACCTGCTCTCCAGCAGCCTGGTGCCGGTCTTTTCCACCTGGCTGATGAGGGAGGCGCATCGCGGCGAAGAGGCGTTTCTGCGGCGCGTCTACAGCAGCTACCTCGACTTCGTTCTGAAAGTGCGCTGGCCCCTGGCGCTGGTCTATCTCGTTTCCGCGGGCCTGCTGCTGTACCTGGTGACGCCGCGCCTGGGGACTGAGCTGTTCCCCGATTCCAACGCGCCGCTCTTCCGCATCCGCCTGCGGGCTCCGGCCGGTACGCGCATCGAAGAGACCGAGCGCACCGTGCTGCGCGCGCTCGACGTCATCCACACCACTGCCGGGGGAGACCACATCGCCATCACCAGCGATTTCGTGGGGGTGGTGCCATCCAGCTATCCCGTGGACCTGATTC
>Ga0182016_10007713_pt1 | contig 11004 bp, 10 predicted proteins | sample 712S2MmetaG_FD_120491 | JGI IMG/M metagenome (GOLD analysis project Ga0182016, IMG submission 120491) | Permafrost microbial communities from Stordalen Mire, Sweden - 712S2M metaG | ecosystem: Environmental > Terrestrial > Soil > Wetlands > Permafrost | place: Sweden: Stordalen | collected...
ACCTCACGGTGGGCGCGATGGCGACCGGGTATGCGCTGGGATACGGCGACAGAAAGATGCTCGGCATCGCGGCAGTCGCCGATCTGGACACCAAGCGCCGGACCGGCTTCGAAGGCGAGGCCCAATGGCTGGTCTTTCACCAGACGGCCAATGTTCATACAACCACCTGGTTGGTAGGCCCCCGCTATCACTTGACTTTCGGCAGAATACAGCCCTACGCCAAAGTGCTTGTAGGATTCGGTCAGTTCAACTATCCCTATAATCTTGGCCAGGACACGGATCTCGTAATCGCGCCAGGCGGCGGTGTCGACTACCGCATCAATCGCCGGGTCCGCATCCGGTTAGCCGACTTCGAGTATCAATTCTGGCCCCAGTTCCACTACGGCGCGCTCTCCTCCTACGGAGTCAGTTCGGGCATTCGCATCCGTATCTTCTGATGTGCATGTTATTTCACTTCGCCGACGTCGGAGTTGTGAATGAAGCACTCGTGAATAGCGTCCAGCGGCGCACTGGGCCATTTGTTGCGCACCAGATCGGTTTCGCTCAACTCGTGCAACGCAAAATCAATGGTCCCATCGCCGTGGACCGTCCCTTGCAGATAGCCGTAGATGTTGGTCTTGGATGCCTTGTCGGCCTCCAGAGGAAGTTTATAGCGATGAGCTCCGGCGCTACCGATGATCGTGCCGGGAACCACGCTGCCTCCGTGTTGCTTCCAATAGGGTGTATTGAAGATGTTGGGCGAATAGTAGTGCGAGTGGCTCGAAAGAATGTATACATGCTTGCCGACCGACTGGGCGCCGAGCAGCCACGTATACACTTGTTCGCCGGTCTCTTTGCCAAGAGCCCAGTCGTCCATGGCGTGATTGGAACTGGTGGAGTTGGGCAGGGACTCATGCATGGCAGCCACAATGGTGCGGATGCCGGATTGCGGAGCCAGATCGCGGGCCAGCACGGTGCGCAGCCAGCGCAGTTGAACACTGGAAAACTCATCTTTGCTGGCATTATCCAGCGTGATGAAATCCACTCCGTCGCGGGTCCAGTGATACCACGGTTGCACCGGCTCGGAGGAAGCGCCGTCGGCCTTGCGCTGGGCTAGAATCTCACGGCGGCTCAGGAAACTGGAAAACTTCGCAATATACCCGTCGCGAGTCATGGGACTGACAGCTTCGTGATTGCCGCGTGCAAGAAATACCGGAAACGAGCCGAACGCCGCCATCTGGTGTTCGAGAAAGTCACTCCAGGCTCGCTGTTGATACTCGGCTCTTGAAAGCTGCGCGACTGCCGGGCTCAGCGCCACTATATCCTGGTCAGGTCGATCCATCGCGCGGAAGTCGCCGAGGTGCCAGTAGAAGGAGTCTTTCTCGGCCTTCACCTTGGCGGCAATCGCCGGCATCACAAAGTCGCCACAGTTGCGGCTGTCGCCAGAGACGGCAAAGGTCCAGGTGGTTGCTGGAGCTTGCGCGTTGGTGAACGCGGACGTGAACGCCAGTGCGCTCAGCGCGAACAAGGGAAGGGAAGTACGCAACGTCAACATGGATACAGCATAGCGTGGTCTGAGCAAAGCAATGAAAACAGGCACTCGCTACAGCGCGGCTTCCGATGCTTCACCGCGCATCAGGCGAACGCTCAGGGCGGACAGGATCACAAAAGGAGAGAGGACAAATCCGGCGGTGAGCCGTGGCATACGGCGGAAGTCGTCGAGTAGCGAGCGGCCCGTGTGGCCGGTGAGGAATGCGCCGCGGCGCATCACGTGAAGATGGAAGAGCGCCGAAAGGGTTGCGAAGGCGCAGACCGCCAGAGTCGCCTTTCCGGGAGCCGCAGCCCCCACGGCGCGATGCGTGAGCCAGTCGAGAATCTGAGCCAGCATGGGAACACCGATCACGACAGCCAGATTGCCGAACAGGCGGGAGCGGAAACCCAGAGCCTTCTGCTGCAAGCCGGCATAAACGCCGGCAGTGAGCGTGACGTAAACCATCTCAACTGCGACAACCGAGAACCCGCCCTGCTGGCCGGTACGCGCCATCGCCGCCAGATACACGAGGGAGCGGGCTGTGGCGCTCAACAGGGCGCACTTCCAGTTCCAGCAGGCAATTGCCTGAGCGCAGAAAGGGGAAGGTTTCGCTGGATTCATAACTCTATCCTGCGGACTTATTGCAAATGCAGCGTCAAGAACAGGTTACAGCGGGGTTGAGATTGGCCGCGTACCGTAATCAGGTAGATTCCCCCTCGCTCCTTTTTCGGTGTGACTCGGGTCACCGAGCACAGACGCGAGGCCCGGTAACCTAAAAATGAGGGCTCGCTCGCGGAGCGAGCGCCACTGACGATCGAGGAGTTTTTCATCATGGCTTATGTAGTTACAGATGCCTGTACGTTGGATTTTGTGTGCGTAGCGGAGTGCGCCACCGCTGCCATTGCGCCGGCGGCTGCCGATCCGGCTGCCGGAACCGTTTCCCAGGTGTATATCAACCCCGACGAGTGCATCGACTGCGGCAACTGTGCCGACATCTGCGCACAGAACGCGATCTTCGCCGAAGACAATCTGCCGGCGGAAAAAGCGCACTTTGCTACGAAGAATAAGGCCTACTTCAACTAGGCCGCTTGCGCATAGCCGCATCAAGCAAGCAGAGCTCATCGCCCCACCCCGGCGGACAAGCTAGCCGGGGTGGGGTTGTTTGTCAGCGAATGTCACATCTCCCGGTTTCGCGGCCGTTTGTTATTGGTCCGATTTCGGAGCCTGCGCGGTAGCTGCCTGCGATCCCGCCGGACCAGCCGGCAGCACGGGCAGCGTTAGTGTCTGCACCGTCTCCGGATCGTCGCGCAGCCGCAGATAGAGTGTTCCATTGACCGGGTGGGGGACCGTCAGTTGGGTTCCCGTAAACTCGGGCGGCACATCGGTGGCATTATCCAATTCCGGCGTGGCTCCGATCGATGCAGCCAGAAAAAGATTCGTTCCGGCCAGCGCACACGGCTTGGCAACGGCGCGTGGGCAGCGCAACTCTTTGAACCCAGGCAGCCGCACCAGAATCCCCAGGGGAATCCAGTCGCCGGTCACTCCGTCAGAGGTCATCGCTCTCGCCTGCACCGGCCCAAAGGCCGAGGAGCCGAATCGAGCCAGCGGGTCCACCATGCCGATGGCAGTCGTCTGGTCCTCAAGCATTAGGCTGCCGTCCGATAGCTCCAGAATGGTGTGAAAGCTGCCGTCCGCCGCGGCCACCTCCACCTTTTCGCTGCGGGGAAACTTGACAGGCTCAATCGACTTGAGAAAAAAGACAAGCCGCCCATCGACTGCCAGGTCGTCCGGACTGCCCAGATGCACAGGCGAAGTCGGCTCGGAAGTCTCTTGTTGCGTACCCTTGCTCAGCAGAGCAACTTGCGGGCGCGGAGGCTCGACGGTCACCGGAGTCTTCAACTCGCGGCCGTCCCGCAACTCCACTTTGGCAACATAGTGCTTGCCGGGTTCAAGGTTGGCTGTTGAACCGCTGACAGTCATCTCCAACCGATCGAAATCGTCGACACGGCTCAGCGCAGACGGCGTCAGAGTAATTCCTTCCAGGTCGGCCTTTTCCACCTCGTCCAGCCGGGTTCCTTTCAGCAATGCCACTGTGTCGCGGGCGCTTAGGGTCAGCCGTTCCAGCGATGCTGCCTCGGCATAGGCCCTCAGAATGAGCCGGTCCGGCTTCTCCAGGCCAAATTGTGTTATCGCCAGAGTGATTGGCCCGGGAGCTGTATCCTTCATCGGTACAGCCACTTCCAGCAACTCCGGTTTCGGAGACTTCCAGGTCAGCTTGAGCGGGCTGCCGCCGTCGATCTTCTCCTCTACCCGATCGACGCAAAGTGAGCTGTCGCCTTCCAGGTGCAGCGTATCCTCGCGTCCAACAACAAGCGCGGACTGGTCGCCCGCCGCCAGGGTCCACTTGCCGGGCTGAGCCACATGCAGGTGGAATCGCGGTCCTTCCCAGTCGTCAAATCCCCATTTGCCGCGCAAGACGCCCGTCAAATCGCCCGGAGACAGTGTGGGAACCGGCTGCGCAAGCACCAGGCCGCCTTCAGAGGGATCTGCCTTCAACGGCAAGTCCAATGCCGAGTTTTTCCCATTCAAGCGGGTCTCAATGTGCAGCGTCAGGTCAAACGCCAACTGGGTTGAAAAAACCAGGGGAGCCCCCTCGGCAGGTAACACCAAGTCTGGCTTTTGTGCGCAAAAGCTGTCCGCTGGATTGACCGGATGCAATGGGGGCGGTTTGACCGGCCCCACAGGAGGCAGAGCAACCACCACCACCGATTTGGGATCGCGGAACGAAGGGGGCACGTTCAGCCGCAGGTTCAGCGTATCCTTGGCCGGCAGCGCCAGCGCGGGGATGTACTGGAAATGCGCCGTATGCAACGTGGAGAGAATCCTGGCCGTGTCTACGATCGCGCCAATGTAGGGGCTATAAGCGCCACTGCCGCCCAAGGGCGAATAGCCGATCTGATTCATCAGGTCCGCCGTGGAACCGCTGGTCAGTTGCACCACCAGAGATTGCGCGTTGGCATCGTCCAGAACCAGTCCTTCGGTGTGCTGGACAAGGCATGGCGCCTGCTGGTCGGTGGGCTTGTCGAAACACTGCTGGTCCAGCTTGATGCCCAGGCTGCGCGCTGCCAGCTCGGCGCGTTTCTTCAGCAAAGAGGGGTCGGTCTGCGTGGTGACCTTGACCTCGGCCAGATACGCTTCCAGCCTCATCCGGTCCAAACTGGCGGCCTGCAGATCCTGAGTGGCGCGCACAAACGCTCCTGGCCGCGCGCGCACAGCGCCGCGCAAAGTACTGAAGTCGCCGCCTGTCTCTGGCGCCAGAAAAATCAGAGCCTGCTGCGCCTCGGCGGGAACCGTGACAAACACTCCCTCGCTGCGCACATCCCGGTTCCATGTCTCGACGCGGGTAAACCACTCCGGCGGCGGCGGATTGGTGGCCCCGCGCAGAAAGGCGACGATCAGCACAAAGCGTGTGGACTGACTGTCGGGCAGGTCGGGATGAATCCAGAGCCGGTCGCCAGTCAGCAGGTTGGGGACTTCTCCAATAGGCAGCGTGACCTCTCCGCGTTTCACATGCACATCCACCTTTGGCCCGGCCAGGTCAAAGGCCGGATCAATGGCGTGCAGTCCGGTTGAAGCCAAACACCATAGCAACAGCAGAGGCAAACAACGGCGCATACCTATATTGTACGAACTCAAGCGCCTAAAAGGCCCAGAGAGAGCGCCCGCCATTGCCAGTGAGCGGGTTGTCCCGGAACGATCGGGCAAAGATCGATTCGGAACGGAAGTGCGCGCGGCTCCATGATCGGGTACACTGTGGGTTGTATAGCTTTGAATCAGCAACTAGCTTAAGTCTCGAATTCATGTGCGGTAAAAGAGAGAAGTGGAAGATGGCTCGGATTGAGAAAGAGCCGAATGAATACCATGGATCGACTCGCATTGAATCGAGAGACGAAAACAGGCCGCATTCGCTTTCTAGCAACAGGCAAGAGCCCGCGGACCCAGTTCACTAACGCTTGAGCCATCGCCGCAAGGAACAAGAATTTACCTCGAAGCGATGGAGAACGAATAGACATAGGCTGCTGACTTTTTGCCCGCGGCGCGCGATGTAACCGAATTCCGGAATCAAGCCCGAAAGCCGGCCGGAGAGGTTGAGCGTGCAGCAGGCGGGAAGCGCGGCATTTCGGAGAAGAAAGAGATGAAAACGGTAAAAGCTGCATCGAGCAGCATAGATGCAATGAACATGACCATACCCGACGCGGAAGAGATTATCGAAGAAGCCCTTAACGAACTGGCGTTCTCCGCCGACCCTGGTCTGGCGCGCGCGTTGCGCTTCCTTGCGCCTCACGGCTATCAGGCCATTGTCGAGCTTTGCGGTGAAAACGGCCGTAGCAAGCGCCGCAATGCGTCGGCTGATACCTGGTCGCCGGAAGAGGATGAGGTGCGAATCTACTTTGAGCGTGTCAGCGACGGCGAATCCGCGCCGCGCGCCAGCCGTGCGCCGCGAGCGGCTGCCGAGTCCGTTTTCGAGGAAGAGGACGACGATGGGCAGGAGGCTGTAATTCCCGCCGATCTGGATGCTCGCGTGAAGGAGCTATGCGCCGCACTGGCCGAGGCCGAGCGGGGCGGGCACGCCTTTATTGCTCTCAAATGGTTCCGCGACTCCTTCCTGCCGCGCAAGGCATTCCGCTGGAATCAGAACCCCGAGTCGCGGCAGGCGGTATTGGCTGAGGCTATCCAGCGCGGCGTGGTGCTTACCAGCAAGATCGCCAATCCCAAGACCCCGGCCTATCCCACTACCACCATTCGCCTCAATCGCGCCGAAGCCGGCATTCCCGAGGAAGCCCAGCGCTTCCATCCCGTCGCGGTGCATGGCGACTCAATAGCCGAGGCTATCGAAGAGGAACGAGGCAATCTGTGAGCTGTTACTTTCTTGAGTCCACGGCCTTCGCAAAGTTGTTTATCCAGGAGCAGGGTACCGACGCCTTGATTCGCTTAATGGAGGCCGTCGAGGACAATCGCAAGCTGATCTCGGCTTCGACGCCGTTGGAAGTATACTCGGCGGTCCGGCGCCGCGAGCGGTCCGGAGCCATCAGCCCGGAAGACGCAACCGCCGCGCTCGACATTCTGCGCCTGGAAGCCGCGCGCATGGTGCAGCAGCCATTGAACCCGGCCGTACTTGAGGCTGCCCGCCAGCTTCTTGACCGCACCACACTGCGCTGGCCCGACACACTTCAACTTGCCGCAGCTATCGTCGCCCGCGATATGTTCCATAGCACTGAGATCATCTTCGTCTCTGCCTCGCCGCAGTTGCTTGAAGCCGCCAAAGCCGAAGGCTTCCACGCCCTCGACCCAGCCAGGGAAACTGCGTAACGCAAGAAGGTGGAATTGGAGAAACTGAATTCCGCGTTTCCACCCCTGGGATCGGGCTCCCCATCGGTTTTTCTTCAAGAATCGCTCGATTTCCGTTCGAGTTTTGCTACTCTTCTCATTGATAGTGCGTCCGTGAGGAAGAGAGGGTGTATATGCGGCTTATGTTCTTCGCACTGTTTCTCTGCACAGGAATCGTGGCTTTTTCCCAGTCGGCCGCGCCAACTCCAAGGACGCCCGACAGACTTGAGCAGATTCCGCCGGTTCCCGCTCAGCCCATCGGGGATTTGAGTAAGCTTCCATCGGGCTCGCAGACGACAAATGCTGCCTTGCCGGGGGCGGCCATCGTACCGAGCCCAAACACCGCCCGGCGTTCGGATAATGCGAAGATCGATCCGAAGATGATCGTGCATCCACCGCAGTCGAGCATAGGCGTGCAGCCGCCGGGCACACCAATAGCGCAAAGCGAGTATCCAAACCTGCGGATGCTGCCCATTGGATCGTCCAGCGTGAACGCGCCTCCAACTCAGGGGAATATGGCGCAACTAATGGCAATACCTGTCAAACGGCCCAAATGTCGCTGGGGCGGCTCCAAGTGCGTCACGCAGACGATTGGGAAGAGCGCGGACAAGTAGGCGGATTGAATTTCGTCTTCGCATTGTCGCCGAGGCTCGAAGCCGCCTAGGCTGAGAGCCTGCATTCCCTCGAGCCACCCAGGGAAGCGGCTACGGGGTCATGCGACCATTGAAATCGTCGATGGGCTCTTCGGAACCAACATCTCGTCGGAGTATGATGTGAGCCGGCTCTGAAATTGCAAGAGGAGTTGTTGCTCATGAAGACCGCGAGCATCCAATCGGCGCTTGAACCCTTCCCCAACTGTCCTGCTCTTGATGGCTGTCACTGTGTCACCAACTCTCTGGCCAAGATATTCCATTATGCGGGCTGTCCCCTTTCTGAGGAGATGCTGCTCGGCCTTGGCGCCGGAATGGGCTTCATTTACTGGCAGATGAAGATGGGCGCGGGTACGTATCTCTTTGTTGGCGGCAGGGGAAACACGAAGGATTTTTACAAAGATCTCGGCGCACGGACTGGCGTCGGAATTCGCGAGATTTGCACGTCGAGCGCACAGAAAGCCGAAGTCGCCATGCTGCAGGCACTGGCGCGGAAAGAGCCTGTCGTGCTGGGCGGCGACATGGGTTTTCTGCCGTGGTTTCAGTTTCCAGAGGAGTACCACTTCGGCGGTCACGTGTTTGTTGTCTGCGGCTATGATGGTGACCGTACGGTCCTGGCCTCGGATATGGATCCGCAAATGGCTGGACTGAAGAAGGGGTTTTACGCCCCGGTAACCCTCGAGCAGCTCGCAAAAGCTAGAAGCTCGCCCCATAAGCCCTTTCCGCCGAAGAATCTGCGCTTGGAGTTCGACTTTTCGGGATTCCATCCTCCGAAGTCCCAGGATATCGCCACATCCATTGCGCAAACTGTCGATGCCCACCTCAACCCACCCATCAAGAACTTCGGCGTCCCCGGACTGCGGCACACGGCGAGCCAGCTATTGAAGTGGCCGGCTATCTTTAACGACCAAGAGCTACGAATGAACCTCTTCAATCTCTATGTCTTCATTGAAATCGGCGGCACAGGCGGCGGCTGCTTCCGCCCCATGTACGCACGCTTTCTGGAAGAAGGCGCGAAGATAGCCCGGCAGCCCGAGTTGGCAAGCGCCGCTGAAATCTTCCATCGGTCCGGCGCCATGTTTACAGAGATCGCATCGCTCTTCAAGGGCGCCGAAACGATGGCCGGCATCGAGCAAAAGCTGCGTTCCGCTTCCCAGCTCTTCAGTGAAATTGCGGGCACGGAAGAGCAAGCTTGCCTGCTTCTAAAAGAGGCATTTTGAGCTAAAGGCAGTCTGTCGTTCCCGCAATTGTCAGTGAGCCAGCAAATAGACGCCGATGCAGACCAGCACGGCGGCGGTCCAGCGGCGGCGGTCTACATTTTCTTTGAGGAAGAACTTGCCCGCGATGGCGTTGGTGACCAGCGTGAGCGATGCTGAGGCGGGCGCGACCAGGCTCAGGTTCAGGTGGTTCAACGCAAAGAGCAAAGAGAAGAACGCGAGAGCAAGAAAACCGACTCCGGCAAAGAAGAGCGGGCAGGTGAGAACAGCGCGAACCGCGCCCTTGAGTCCGGAATGGGCGCGAATCGCATCGAGGTCACCGACGGATTTCATGGCGGCGGCGGTGAGCACTTCGCCTGTCGTCGAGCAGAGAACGATGGCCGCGATCATGCCAGCGGCAGTCCACAATCCGGTCGGGGAAGCAGGGGAGGGAATCGTCATTGCGGCTGCTCCTCGGCGACTTGGGAGGCGGGCCGCGTTGTTGGGGTTGCCTCGGGTCGCTCGGTCAGCGACGGCCCATGCGCGACGAAGCCCACGCCGACCGTAATCAGCGCGATACCCGCCCAGCGTTCGAGAGAGATGGGCTCCTGAAGCCAGAAGCGGGCGAGCAATGCGACGATCACGTTGCCAAAGGCCGTGGCGGGGAGCACATACGTAAGATCGGCCCAGGAGAGAGCCGTGAGATAGCTGGCGAAAAAAGCTATGAGCAGCGCGATGCCGAAGGCGATCCACGGAGTGAAGACCGCTGCGATGAGCGTGGCGGGATGAGCCATCGAGATGGCGGGCATACCAGTCATGCCGCGTGAGAGACAGGTATCGCCGAGCGGGGCGCACACGGCTACCAGTCCCAGGATCATGTATTGGCGCGGCAGCAGTCTTTCGTGAGCCATTGGAATGTCGGTCCGGGCAATCAGGACACTGCTTCAATTTACAGGGCGTTTCATCTTTTCCGCATAAAGAACGGAAAGGATGTGGGCCGAACGCACTTGGAGTTGTACCCACCCCTGCAATGAAAACACTGCAAAGATGGGACACTCCGATTCGTGAAAGCTCCGGCAGAAATCCTTATGCGCCGACGCTGGCCTGGGCTGGCGGATCGGCCTGATGGCTGCGCGCGACCTTGACCATCTTGTTGCGCTCAGAACGCAGCTTGAGAAAGGCTCTGGCCTCGACGTAGAGCCGGGGCAAATCGCGATTGACAAACGCCTTCCAAACCACGCGGAACGCCGCCTTGGGCCGGAAGTAGTACTCGTCGTAGAACTTGTGCACCATTTCCATCACGTAGTCAGTCGGCAATCCCGGATACTCGATGTGCGCCATCTGGTGACCGCCGCCGTCCTCCATACGCTCATTGGTGATGAAGCCGTTGGCCTTGGCGAAGTCATAAAACTCAGTGCCGGGATAGGCGTGGGCGATCGATACCTGGATAGTCTCGCAGTCCAGGCCCTTGGCGAAGTTGATGGTGTTGCGGATCGATTCCTTGGTCTCGCCCGGCAGGCCGAGGATGAAGTCGGCGTGGATGGTGAGGCCAAGGTCGTGGCAATCCTTGACGAAGGCGCGGGCGCGCTCGACGGTTGCGCCCTTCTTGATGTTCTTGAGGATCTGCGGATCGCCGGACTCGAAGCCCACGATCAACAGGCGGCAGCCGGCTTCCCGCATGGCCTTGAGCGTGTCGTAGTCGGTAGTGACGCGCGAGGTGCAGCTCCAGGTGATGCCCAGCGGCTTGAGCTTTGCGCATAACTCGATGGTGCGGGCCTTCTGGATGTTGAAGGTGTCGTCGTCGAAGAAGAACTCCTTGACATCGGGGAAGTTCTGCTTGGCCCACGCCAGCTCGGCAGCGACATCGTCCGTGGAGCGCTTGCGCCATGCGTGACCGCTCAGGGTCTGCGGCCACAGGCAGAAGGTGCATTGCGCCGGGCATCCACGCGTGGAGTAGAGCGCGATGTAAGGATGGAGCAGAAAGGGCACGTTGTAGCGCGTTACATCCATGTCGCGCTTGTAGATTTTTGTGGCCCAGGGCATCGCATCGAGGTCTTCGATCTGCGGGCGGTCTGGGTTGTGGACGATCTTGCCGTCCAGCTTATAGCTGATGCCGAGAATCTCGTTGAGCGGCTTGCCCTGGGCAAACTCGACGACGGAATAATCGAACTCGCGGCGGCAGATGAAATCCAGCGCGGAGCACTCGTTGAGGGCGCGGTCCGGGTCGGTGGTCACCGGCGGGCCGACAAACGCAATGCGG
>Ga0182016_10007716_pt1 | contig 11001 bp, 8 predicted proteins | sample 712S2MmetaG_FD_120491 | JGI IMG/M metagenome (GOLD analysis project Ga0182016, IMG submission 120491) | Permafrost microbial communities from Stordalen Mire, Sweden - 712S2M metaG | ecosystem: Environmental > Terrestrial > Soil > Wetlands > Permafrost | place: Sweden: Stordalen | collected...
CCAAAAGGCAAAACAAAATAGAAGTTGACTTTTCTGTCAAGAACATCGAGTATAATCCCAAAGAGAAACAGAACGCCAAAGCAGTTATGAGGCCATCTTTATCAGAGACAGAAAAAATAAGAAGAAAGAAACAGTTGAAGAAACTTAGAGAGCGCAAAAGAGAAGGTGAGATAATGTTTAAACAATCTTTGAAGGAATTCAAGCCTGATTACAAGAAAATAGAAGATTTTCATAATATAGAAGTCAAAGATATTACTTTAAAAGAAGCGATAGTCTTTTGTCAAGAGATTAGATCTCAAATCTTTGGAATGGAAGAAAATAAACTCTATACACGACAATTTATAAATTTTCATATTAAAGAATCTGTGGAGAATAGAACAATCCTCTTTCTTCATTTTGTAGATATGTTTCATGAGTTGTATTTACTTAAGAAAGCTGATCCTAATTATAAAGTTGAGCATAAGCTCAACTGTTTGTTGGACGAATTTAACGATATCTACTTATATAGTAATTGTTGGACATCAGATAATATGATTGCTGGTAATAAAATGATAGATTATTTATATACTCATCCTCAAGTAGTTCAAGATCTTCTAGATCCTGACATGGTTGAAGTTTCTGAGCCAATAGAAAAACTGGTCTGTTCTATCATTTGGCCTTGGACTTGCAAATATTTAATAACTGTCTGTAAAAATATGGATAGATTAGATTCAAAAAATCCTTTAATGTTATCAGTGAAAACTATTTTGAAAATGCAATATCCAACTAGTTTTTATAATATCAATACCCCTTATCTTGATGATATACTACATCAATATTCAGATCCAAGAACAGCAGCAATAGCTCTATACAAAAGAAATGATAAAAGAGTTACTCCACCGGAACGCGATTATAAACTTTTTAAAGAATATTTTGGTGAATATCCTAAAGTATTTGGCACAGAATATTGGAATGTTATGTACAAACAATTTTTAGCTCTAATTAAATAAAATTTGAAATAAACCACCAATACAGAAAAAATTAGAAATATAAGTTGAAAAACTCAAAAGAAATTAAAAATACAAACAATTTTCGTTGAAATAAAAATTAAAAACCTAAAAATAGAAAATGGGTGACGGAAGTTTTGGTGCTGTTTGTGCAGTGATTGTTATCATCGTTGTTATTATCATTATTATTGCTGCGTTTTGCTCTCGCCGCGATGGTCGACGAGATTGGGATAGACTCGAAGATGATTTTAGCCGAGGATTGAGTGATTTAGATGTTTGGGATTCAAGACACCATCGTCACGGTAGGAATCATTCTTCTCGCCGTTCTGGATCTTCATCTTCTCGCGACTTTGACGAGTCTCGTCGCATTAGTTCAAGAATTCACTTTTTGGATGAGAGCAGCGGTGATTGCTCTCCAGAAGTCCATCGTATTAAGGATACTGTTCGCTTCCGTCGTCATGAGTCTCATCCTTGCTCTCCGAGCTCATCGTCAAGCTCGACTTGCTCACCATCTTCCTCATCCTCGTCATCTTGCTCTCCTCATTGCAAATGCGAACGATGCGTCTCGGAATCTTACAGCCCTCGCCGCTCAAAGGATTCTTCGAGTTCTGCCTCCTGGCATCATTGAACAACTGCGTCTAATCTGCTAATTAAAAAGCCAGTTAGGAAATAAACCTAAAAATTAATCTAAAAAGAAATTATCACATAAATTGTGATAATTTTGATAAATTATTTCCATAAATAAAAGCAATCGCAAATAAAAATCTTAGAAAGAATAAAAAATGCGTCCGAACAGTGATGGTGTAGCTCTAAGCCCTTTTGCTGATCAATCGCATACAGCTGTTTCTAAACATCCTCACCAGGGAGGACCTAAGAAAATAGATCCACCTCACCATCACCATCCTGTAGTTGAAACTCCTAGTCTAATCACACCTAATACACCGTCTGAAGTTACAATTCTTCCTGTTGTAGATCCCGTTTCTAATCCCGTTTCTCCTCCCGCTTCTGACCCTGTCCCTTCAGAAGCTGATCAACCTCTGCAAACTCGAGCAGCCAGAGACATTGAACAGAGAGAAGAATTAGAAGCACCAACCCAAAATAAAACTGGTCTTTGGGTTAGTCTCGGGATTTTAGGAGCTACCGGTGCCGGTCTTGTTGCCGGGACCTATTATGCTACTAGGAAAAGGGAGAAATTTACTAAGGTTGAAACAACCGAAATGACAGTCGATCAATTAATTTCAGCAGATATTTTGGACTTTGAAAATCCAGACGTTAGAACCCAGAAAGGCTATAGAGAAACCAGCAAACAATGGGAATAAAAAACAAACCCAAAAATGATTATTAAAATTTAATTTTAATAATTTAAAAATGTTACACGTTCCAGAGTTATCGACTCCACCAGCTCTTCCCGAAAAAGTTATAAAATGTTCTTACGGCATAGCTACTGGAGTAGGAAAATCGGTTACTGGCTTCGCTCACATGGTTGCTCATCCTCTAGACACTTTAGTTTATCCTGTTTCTGGTCTAGTTTATGATGCAAGTATAATCATTGCCGCTAATTATGAATCACCTTTATTTTCTGGAAGTGAAGATCAACGTAGAGATTTTAATCTTCTGAGAAACTATGCTAATAGCAAATCTCAAGTATATATGGATTCTCATAAGAGAATGATGGAACGGTATCAAAATGCAGAAAAGTTTTGTAAGGATTTTGCTAATGGTGAAATCGAAACCTTATCACAGGTCGTTACATCAATTTACTTACCAGGTTCAATTATAAAAGGAGTTAGCTCAATTCGCAACTTAAAGACTTTGGGAGTAGCTAACCCTCCAAAATTCCATACTGACATTGGCACAGAGAATATAATGCCTATTGCTAACTACAAAAGTTATAACATTAAAGATATTAGAGGAATAAAGGATTGGGATGTATTGCAATATGTCATAACTGAAGATAAAAGACTAATCATAACACCAACTACTGCAACAAAACCCTTTCATCGAGGAAAACCTCTTGAGCCAGACACAATGTTAACCAATGTTATTCTACATTCTGATATTGCAGGAGCTAAACCAGTCTATGCAGCAGGAGAATTTTTAGTCAAAGATGGCAAAATAACAAAACTCAATAATCAATCCGGTCACTATCATCCTGGAGGACCAGATATGGGAAAATTAATTGAAAAAGTTTTCACTGATAACGGTTACGTAGAAATTCCAGGAATCTATGCCGATTGTGGATACATCTTTGGTGAAAAGTCGATCATGACCAAAAACAAAACTAAACCAGCCCCTCCGATTGTTATCAACAACGATAACAATAAGCCTAACAACACTCCAAAAGAAGAAAATAAAGCAAAAGAAGAAGGTGAAACAGCCGATGAAGTAGTTTATGAGGTGTTTCCCTGCTCTGGTAATTTCAATTTGAGAGAATTTGAAGAGGCATCAAAAGAAGTTCCAGGAGCTATTAGACAATTAGAAGAAATAGAAAAATTCGATCAATTGGCACCTCAAACTAGAGAAAGATTATTGTCGATCGCCGAGCCTTTGTATCAGTTTGGACAAATTGGTTTGGGAATCTCTCAAATCGCCTTAATGACTGGTGGACATGCCAGAACTTGGAAAGGTATTGCGGCAGCATCACAGAGCATGTTGTCCTTAGCTCATGGAATATCAGCTGTTGCAGCGGCTGAATCTTTAATGAGTTTAGCAGCAGTCGGCGGATATGTTGGTATAGCAGTTGCGGGAGTAGGACTTGCGATGAGTCTCTTTGGAAATGACGGAGAAGATAATGGAATGGAAGCCTTGTTTGAAGGTATTAATATTATTATTGGACAGTTAAATACCATTCATTCTGCTATTCATGATATGCATCAAGATCTAATTAAAATCGGTAAAAGATTAGAAGAAATTCTTGTAACAAAAGTCTTAAGCGATCTAAGCCAAATTAATTCTAAAGTTGATCGATTAGAACGCATTACTTCCTATTCTTTTAAGGAATTACATGGAAAAGAATTGATCGATATTATTGACACTATTAAGAAAGATCTGTGTGATGAACACGTTTTAACAAATCCAGAAAGAAGAGATTATATGAGAAAATTGTCAACATGGATAGATCATCATTCTAAATCTCCCCTCCAAACCTTCATTTTCAAAACCAGTAGTGATAAAAGAAAGATTCTAGAGATCTTAGAATCGTCAGATTTTGATATCTATTGTATGCTTCCATTATTTGTCAGTACTATCAAATCATTTGTTCCTGAGTTGGGATTGGACATTACTAACATCCCAAATATTAGAGTATTTTCTATTGCATGTGATGTTTATTTGTTAGCAGAAAAGAGATATAATATGGTAAATTCTAAACTAACAGACAGAATAATTAGCAATTATAATAACATTCTTTCTGTTATTGGTTTGATTCAAAAATTAAATGTTCAAGACATAATCTATCGCCAATATAAGCATTGTTGCTTAATGCTTGGAAATTCTATTAGGAAATATCGAAAAGAATATTCAATCGCTGACAAAGATCCAATCAATAACTTAATAATTGGAACATCTTCAAGTTATCTTGAAGACCTATTGGTTGATATTGAATTGAGATACCAACTATTAAAGAAGTTAGAATCATTAGGGTGTCCGTTAATCCAAGGTTTAGATAGTAGAAATATTATTATGAAAGGTAATCTATCGCAATTGGCATCTATTTATGATTCAGCTAAAGATGGAAATTTGAATACCTTTATTAAATGTTTAGAAGCTGGAGTAGACCCTAATGTCTATAATTCATGGGGAATGCCTATTCATTACATTACTAAACATTGCAAATATGACAGTGCTAGATTATTACACGCCTTATTTAGATATTCAGAAATAGTAATGGTCGGTGGTACAAAAATTGATCAAGGTGATACATGGGGTGTCGGAGCTAATCCAATTTTACATGTTATGAATAGATCTAAATTTGGGATGGCCGTATTATTTTGTGCCAATGGTTTTGATATTACAGACAGTGACGGAAGAGGGGTGCCTTATGGCCTAGGCCATTTTAACAGTTCCCACTGTGGCAATTTATATTGGTGGTGCGAAAGTATTGGTCCTACAGCATTAGTTCCTAAAATGACCAGAGATGTTATGAAGCATATGAACACTGAGATAAATGTCTTCAACAAACTCCGATTAAGAAAAGCCTATGAACATTTCAAAGTATTAGAGAGCGGTTTCGAATCTGATTTAAAAGATGTTGAATTAGATGCTCTTTTGTTACTAACCTGTGTGATTGGAGATCTAAGGCCATTAAAACGTCTTTTAACTAAGAATTTAACCTTAAAACTCAAACTATTATTACCTAAAATGACTGGACTTGGTGTAACATATCCCATGATAGCTGCAGCTTGTAATAGTGTTGAAGCTCTGAAGTATTTCCGATCATTATCTTCATCCAGTTTAGAGGCATTATCTCCTCTCTATCCAGAACTAACAGAAATAAATAACAATCATTGTTATGCTGTTGCTATTATTCACGAGTCATGGGATGCTGCCGATTACATAAGAACCGCTTGTGCTAGATCTTGTAAGAATAAAGATGGAAAAGACCAAGAACAACTTACCAAAATTTCAGATGGAATAAAGGAATATTCTAAACACTACGCCGAAATTAATAAACAACAGCCAGTCGTTAAGAAAGGAGAAAATAATGACAAAATAGTAGACTACATAAAAGCTCAGATAGAGAAAATAAACACTAGACCAAAAGAAGTAAAGAATAAATTTCACGAGCTAGGAGAAAAATGCGAATTATTTTTCAATTTAATATCTAAACATGATAATGGTAGTAAAATCTGTCACGATGCTTTGAAAAATCTAGAAACTGCTATTAAGACCCAACAAATTCAAAAAATCATAAAAGCCTTTAATCAAGCCGATGCAGTCCTTAGAACCGTAGTAAAAGGATATAACTTAGGTTCTAAAATCGATTATTTCATTGAGGAACTTCGATCCGAGGATCTATAACTTAGGTTCTAAAATATTTCAAAAACTTAAAAAGTGAATTTAAAGTTTTATAAACTTTAAATTAAAAATGGATGAAACTCTTTCATCGGTAGAAGAAATTATTGAAAAGTGTGAATGTGGTGATTTTAAAGAACAAGATGAACAATATTGTTATAATTGTCAGAAAAGTTCTAAAGAAGGATCAAAAGCAAAATCTAAACCAAAATGTAAGATATGTCATTACTTCTTAGATCCCTCACTCTGTTTTTCTTGCAATAAGCGTCGAACAATAAATCAAAATAATACCAGAGTAGTTACATCAGTAAGAGATAATGTGATAGTACCCGAGCATTTAGTCTATAGGTTTCAACAGCGAAGACTCAATCATCCAAAGAACCAACAACCAGAAGATAAATCTTTTGATGTGGGTTGCGAACAGGAATAAGCCACTAACTTTTTATCAAATCAAATTTGATAAAAATTGTAATATTCATTTATAATTTAGACCTTGCAGTTGGTAAAGACCTTTGATAATTGGGTTTCACCTTGAGAGGTAATAGCAGAAACAGCAATACTCCAACAATGATCATCGTATAGTTCCTCGGTTTCATAATAAGAAATTCCACCAAGAACCGTCCATCTCTTCTTATAATTATCTTTGGTAACAATCGCGGCATCATTACAATAAATATTATAGCTTAAAACATTAGGTACTGGGACCCATTGAATAAAAAGTTTAACTGGAGGAAGAGTATGACCATTATGAAATTCAAAAGAATCATAGGCCACCAGCGTCGGCCCCTCAATATCTTCTCTTTCTTGTTTCTCTCTCTTTTTAGAAGTTAAAGTCTCGACATAAGATTGATTCTTCTGGAGATTGATCTTTTCGATCAGTTCTGAGGGGTTGTTCTCTAAACCGCTCTCAATTAATTTTGCTGTCTCTGTATTCTTCTTGGAACTATTTACCATAATTCTTTCTTGTTTATTCTCACTTCTGACGTTATAACTATCAGAGCTTGAAGAGGATGGGCTATCTCTCCAAAGATTATAACCGAAAAATTTATCACCAGCACCATCGTCCTGTTCTGCAGCACGAGTTTTCTCATTGCACCAATCTGTTTTGACATCATTCTTAACCCTATGCCTACTCATTCCTGCAATGATCATGGCTATAATCACAATAACAACAATAATAACTACAATAATTGTGACGGTTTTTAGAGCTTGATCGCTTAACATCTTTTTTATTTATAATTTGTAAAATTTGTTTTTATTTATGATTGACAAAAATAAAATTTATTCGTGTTTTCCATTATTCTATGAGTAAAATAATAAAATCTTACTTAAAATGTTTCGGTGATTATAAGGGATCGGTTACTTTTAATTTTCCTAAAAGAATATCATAGTGAATCTGAATAATGTAATCGATAACATAATCGTAATCACCATTTTCTAGATCATGAATAATTTCGTTTAAATTGTCTGAAACAAGATCTAGATTTTCATTGTCTTCGTCTCCATTGTTCATTAAATCAGCTGAATATCCCTTAACAATATTAGAGAGCTTTTCAAAGATCATTAATTTTAATTCCTGATAGTCTCTAGGACGACAAGCATTTAGAATATCTCGATAAACCTTATCATAATTTTTCATAATCTCTATTATACTTTTATTATCTGGAAGAACATTAAGAATTGGTTGAAGGATATTATGACCAACATTAATAGTACCATGATTTTCTCTTATTCTATCTAAAATCAAATCCAGATTTATGTTATTCTTTATGATATGGTCAATTATATCTGAAGGATTCCTTGTTTCTTGCCATTTATATAAAAAATCTATACCTTTCACTGTTTTACCAGAGTGCTCTAATCTAACGACTTCGTCTACTATGGCATGCATTAAATAATAAAAATTTCGAATCAGATATAAATCGTTAGTAGTGAAAATCGTCTGTGATGAATCAATCGTTAATCCTTCCAATAAATCATATTCTTCTGGATGATGTCTATATAACAAGTTTTCCAGGTGTTCAGGATAGTTTATTCCAGTATTAGAGATATAATCGCTAGAGAAATCCCATGATATTTCTGATAAATCGTGTAATAGCCAAACTAATTTACCATGATCATCAATCCTATCAATAACAACTTCTTTATAAGTAGTTCGAGGATCTTCACTATTTTCTCCAACTTCTCCATAAGGCAAAAAATCTTCATAAGGAATTCCAGGTCTATCCCTTTGCAGTAATAATCTAAACAAGTATTGGTCAACAACTGTTCCATCTTGTAACTCTAATCCACGATTACAATAGTCATTAAGAACTGAAGAAGAATTACAGAGATTAATAACATCCTTACCTTTAAGACCGGAGTCCAAAACGAAACGTAAAAATAAGTCATAAGGAAGTTTCTCCAACCACGAAGTATTCATTCTAGCATAAAGGTATTCTACTTCTTTAGCTGAGACTTCTCCGGTTGAGATAATTTGATTAACCACGACTTGTTGTTCCTCTTTAGTTTGATCTCTGAAAGCCGGAGACTCAAAGATCTGTCTAATCAAATTCAATTTATCTTCCATTTTTCTCTTTTATTTCTTGTTTTTGTTAATTCTTTTAATAATAAATTTTAATTTATTATTTTGTAATTAGCCTTTACAAATCAGAATTCGATTTTGATAGTCGCAGAAGTCATTATTAATACTCCGTCATCCCAAAAACAAGACGATTTTACTGAACCGTCCTGATTGAACTCTTCACATAAGCCGTGATTTTTATCGTGTTGCATATTACGCCTCGTTTCAATTTTTCCATTGGGATAAAATGTTTCACACAGGCCATGTTTCTTTTTATCGAGGTAATGAACGATCATTTCAATGGTTCCATCGGGATAGTAAGCCATTCTCTTCTCAACTGTATCATTAATGTAACATGATTCGCTTTTGACTTTTTGTTGAGGTCTTTGAGGTTGCAGAGGAAAGGAACTTCTATCGACTGATTGGACATTATATTGTGGATCTCCATCTTCATCATACCAAGAATAATAGAAAGATTCCTGTCCTGCAACATTATTATTATGGAGCTCTAATCGTCCACTTTCATACCATCTAGCTATTTCACCTGTAGGAACACCATTAAGATGAAATCCTTCTACTCGTTTTCCGTCTTGCTCAATCGAAAAGAACTCTGGCTCTGTCATTTTCAAAATTTAATTTTGAAAATATTAAAAATGATTTTTCATATCAATAATCATAATAATTGATTAAGATCGAATTTGGTGTTTATTTTTAGCTCATCGTTTAACACTCTTAAGTGGAGTCTTATTAAGTATTCAATGTCTTGACTGTCTAACAATTTAGATTTATCATAATTATAATCACTAGCTACGCCTATTGCGTGATTAATATTATTTACTACAACCGCTACTTTTTCCAATAAGGTTTCATGATCAGCCATCTTGGGAATAGTGAGGAGGTATTGTCTAAAATATTCAGGATAGTTACGAACAATTTCAATATAATTTTCTAAGTTAAATTCTATTCCAGGAAATAATTCCTTAAACGATGTTATTCTATCACGATTGACCAAATCCTCATCATAATTATTGAGGAGTAATTCTTCTGGAGTTAATCCTAATTGATTTGAGATTTTATCGATATCATACAAACTTCCTGCTTCGTTTAACAAAAGGTCTCCAAAATCTTCAAAGATCTGACGAATAATTCCGATAATCCAACCAAATCTCTTATATTCAAATGAATCTTGCCGTTGGACCATCCATTTTAAAAATCCTAAATTACCATTACCATTATCACCATATAAAAGTTCAAAAAGATCATTTGGAGCGTAATCAGGATTACCAAACATATCAACCAGATAAGAAATTTTATCATCGAGACGGTAATAACTTACACCGTCTCCCACCATGTAATAAAAATAAACATCTCTAGGACTTAAATTAGGTCTTCTTTGTCTAATTTTATCATAATCAATAGCTGTATCTTTCAATAACAGAAAGAATAAATATTCAGGAATAGTTTCGCCAGTATCTTCTACAGTAAAGGGTTTATTACATTGTTGTTGAATTAATTTAGAACTATTACAAAGACTTATGAGTTCTTTTCCTGTAATTCTACCATTTATTACAATATTCAAGAAGACGTTATAAGGCAACCTCTCTAAGTAGGGAATATCTATTATAGAATTATTGTAAATTAACATTACATCATGACGAGTAGCTTCTCCAGTTGCAATAATTTCCTCTAAAACTTCATTTTGTTGTGTCTTATCATATGATTTAAATTTCGGCGATTCTATAATCTCATTTACCGAATTTAGTTTATTCTCAGCCATTTCTGTTTTATTATAATCATAAATTATAATAGATTTTTAATTTCTTTTTTATTATTAAATTAAGTCATTAATTCTAAACTTAGTAGCAATTGTTAGTTCTCCGCTCAAGATTCTCAAGTGAAGTCTTATTAGGTATTCGATGTCTTGGTCGTCTAAAAGTTTAGAACGGTCAACGTTCTCATCTTCTTCTATATATTCATTAATATTGTTTATGATGTCTTTTATATTTATAAATAGATAGGAATGATCTGAAATGTCAGGAATAGACAAAAGAAATTGTCTAAAATATTCAGGGTAGTTTTGAACAATTTCCATGTAATTCTCGAATGTAAATTCTACGCCTGGAAATAATTGATGAAATTCTTTCTCTCCATAATGTTTTCGATGGTAAGCTCCATATAATAATCGTTCTGTTGTCATATCTAATCGTTCTGCTGCTTCATCAAGATCGCTCAAAAGTTCGTTATCAAATGGATCCTGGGCAGCATAAACTTCTCTAGCGGCGTAGAGAAACCTATTATATTCGACTGAATTGTTCGTTATAGTAATATATCTAAGAAATGCGGATTTTTCACTATCGTCTTCATATAACAATTCATAAAGATCTTTGATGTCTGACCAATCTTCATTATAATTTTCAGAAATGTAATTCATTTTATCTC
>Ga0182016_10007724_pt1 | contig 10994 bp, 8 predicted proteins | sample 712S2MmetaG_FD_120491 | JGI IMG/M metagenome (GOLD analysis project Ga0182016, IMG submission 120491) | Permafrost microbial communities from Stordalen Mire, Sweden - 712S2M metaG | ecosystem: Environmental > Terrestrial > Soil > Wetlands > Permafrost | place: Sweden: Stordalen | collected...
ACGAAATCAACCGCACGGCGGATTTGGCAGTCGAAATGATCATGTCGGCCATGGGTAAGAAGATCCTATGAAAACCACAGTCGCCGTCATCTACGGCGGACGCAGCGGCGAACACGAGATTTCTATCCGTTCGGCCAAATCCATCATGGCGGCGCTGGATCGCGAACGCTATGACGTCATGGAGTACTTCATCGATCCGATGGGCAAATGGGCGCCCGAGCCGATTCTGCCGGAGCCGGGGGCGCAGCCGGAGATAGACGTGGCGTTTCCCGTTTTACACGGCACCTTCGGTGAAGACGGCACGGTGCAAGGCCTGCTGGAGCTTGCCGACCTGCCCTACGTGGGCGCTGCGGTGCTGGCGTCCGCGGTCTCGATGGACAAGGAGATGACCAAGCGCGTTTGCAGCGAACGCGGCCTGCCGATCGTGGAATATGTGGTGCAGGCAAGGCATGAACTGGATCCCGCGCCGATTGCGAGAGGTTTCCCGTTCCCGGTCTTCGTGAAGCCGGCCAACCTGGGCTCCTCCGTCGGGATCTCGAAAGTTCACACCGCGGCCGAGTTGGAACCGGCCATGCGGCTGGCCGCCGAGTTCGACCGCAAGATCATCGTGGAGCGCGCCATCATTGGCCGCGAGCTGGAATGCGCGGTCCTGGGCAACGACGATCCGGTGGCTTCCCTGCCCTGCGAAATCCTGCCTTCCAGGGACTTCTACGACTACGACGACAAGTACTTGCTCGACCGGGCGCAGTTCCGCCTGCCTGCGGAACTGACCGAGGAGCAGACGGGCGAACTGCGGCGGTTGGCTGTGGAATGCTATCGCGCGGTCGGATGCGAAGGCATGGCGCGCGTCGATTTCCTGCTGGAGTCCGCCACCGGCAAGCTCTACCTGAACGAGATTAATACCATCCCCGGCTTCACCTCCATCAGCATGTTTCCCAAGATGTGGGAACAGAGCGGGCTTGGGTTTGCCGCGCTGGTGGATCGCCTGATCGAGCTGGCGCTGGAGCGGCACGCATCCCGGAAGGCCACCCGCTTCACAAGATAGTGGGGCAGGCCCCCGGCCTGCGGCGGCCTCTCAGGCCGCCACTTTGGCCTGTACCCGCGAGAAGGGCGCCCTAATGAACACCCCGGCCAAAATCACGGACCTCCACGAAAACGGCTTCTGCGTCCTCCGATCCCACTTTCCGGCCCCGCTCATCGAAGCCTGCCGGGAGTCGTTCTGGCCGACCCTGCTCGATTACCTCAAAACTCACACCGACGAACCAAACCGTGGACCGAGTCGACACTTCCTGCCAATGCCCTTTGAAAGGCCCTGCTTCACTCCCGAATTCTTCTTCGACCCCACCGTTCTAAGCATCGTCCACAGTGTCATGGACGAAAGAGTCGTTGCGGACCAATGGGGTTGCGATGTCCCGCTCCGGGGTTCCCAAGACCAGGAAGCCCACGTTGACTATCGGCGTCCGTTGTTTGCAGAAGTCCCGGACCTCTTGCTGCCTCCTTATATGCTCTGTGTCAGCTTTGGCTTGGTTCAGGTAACACGGGCGAGCGGGGCCATCGAAATCGCACCCGGCACTCACCGGATGCCAAGAGCGGAGGCGCTACGAGCGGTGCGGTCAGCGGAAATCAAGATGCAGGCAGTCCGGTTAGAAATCGGAGACGTCCTGATTCGTCATCCTTGGGCGCTGCACCGGGGCACACCAAACACAACCGATACTCCGCGAGCCCTCGTAACCGTCCGTTACGTACGTCACTGGTACGCCGACAACAGCCGCGAGGTCAATTCCATTCCCCCCGCCATTTGGCAAGCCTTGACGCCAGAACAACGAAACGTCATGCGCTTCCCAACCGGAACCTGACTGTGGCCGCGGGCGCTCCGTGTGGGGCAGGTTGTCAACCTGCAGGCCGATTGTCAATCGGCCTCTCCCGCGGTGCAAGCACTCGGCCGCGTCGAATCCGAGATGTTTACCTAAAGAGTACTTGACATTGCAAAGTACAATGCTATATGATGCTGACATGCCGCCGTTAAAACTGCTGCTCTCGATCCCGGTCCTGCTCCTGTCGGGCTGTACGCGACATCACGCCCAGCAGGCCCTTTTGTCCCACGGCGCAGACCCCAATCAAAAAGATGCCGCCGGCCTCACCGCCCTCATCCGGTCCGCGCGCGCCGGAGCAGTGCCCGGAGTCGAAACCCTGCTCCGCCACGGCGCCGATCCCAATCTGCGCGGCGGCGTGAACAATTGGACGCCTCTGATGCACGCCGTCCACAAGAACCAGTTAGGCGCCGCGCAAGCTCTGCTGGATGGTGGCGCGCAGGTGGACAGCCGCGGCCGCTCCGGTGAAACCGCGTTGATGATGGCCGCCGGCTACGGCTACACGCCGCTCGTCGAATTGCTGCTGGAGCGCGGCGCGAATCCGCGAGCCGCAACTCCCGATGGTTACAACGTACTGGCGGCCGCTGTCGGAGGCGTGCCCGATATCGATCGCTTCACGCTGGGCTCCTGCCAGGCCGCGACCGTCCAGGCCCTGAAGCGCAAAGATCCATCGCTGCGCTTGCCGGACAACCTCTGGGCGCGCGTTGCGCAGTTCTGGGGCGGAGTGGCCAAACTCCGCGGCTGCCCCTACTAACCGGCACGCGATTCGCCCCTACGATTCAAACACCCACCGGCCGCCCACCATGGTGTGCTCAAGGGGAATCTCGATACCATCATGGCGGAACGCTGGTTCTTTGCACGGGCGTCAGTCGCGCGCCAAAGACTCAATGGTGGCGGACTCGAATGCGCGACGCTCGGTCCGGTCCGCTGGCGAGGACGCATAGAAATCTGCGGACTCCCGCTCGAGCGCCGCGCGCCTCTCCGGATCCAGTACCAGGCGCAGCAAGCGGTTCACCCGTTCACTTTGAGATAGCGCGCCCCGCGTGCGCTTGATTTCGGCCAGAATCTCGCGGTCCAGGGAAAAACTGTGAGTGGCTCTTGCCGCTGTTCGCATTTCTAATGCTATTTCGAGCTATGCATCAACTGCTCGATGTTGACTAACTCCGTCGGATAGTTGCCCGTATAACAAGCGTAACAATACTCATGCTTCTCGCTATCCCCCACCGCCGCCCGCAGCGAAGGCAGCGACAGGTACCCCAACGTGTCCGCCTCCACAAATCGCCGGATGCCTTCCACATTATTATTAGCGGCGATGAGTTCGCGCTTGGTGGGTGTATCCACGCCATAGAAGCAAGGCGACACCGTAGGCGGACACGAAATTCGCAAATGCACCTCGCGCGCGCCCGCCTGCCGCATCATGCGCACGATCTTGCGGCTGGTGGTGCCGCGCACGATGGAGTCGTCCACCAGCACCACGCGCTTGCCCTCCAGCAGGTAGCGCACCGGGTTGAGCTTCAGCTTCACGCCGAAATCGCGAATCGCCTGGGAAGGCTCGATGAACGTGCGGCCCACGTAGTGATTGCGGATCAGCCCATGCCGGAACGGCAGCCCAGACTCCGCGGAATATCCCAACGCCGCGGCCACGCCCGAGTCCGGCACCGGCACCACCACGTCCGCATCCGCGGGGTGCTCGCGCGCCAGCAGGCGGCCCAGCATCTCCCGCGATTCCTGCACGGGGCGGCCGAACACGATGGAATCCGGGCGAGAGAAATAGACGTGCTCGAAAGCGCACTGCGCCAGCGGACGCTCCGGCGCGTAGCGCTCGCGAGTCACTCCCTCCGGACCCACGATGATCATTTCGCCCGGCTCCACGTCGTGCAGATAAACGGCGCCGATGAGATCGAATGCGCAGGTCTCGGACGCGAAGACGTAGGCGATGTGGCCGTTCAATTCCATCTGGCCCACGGCCAGCGGCCGGAACCCGTGCGGGTCGCGCGCCACGATGACGCGGTCCTCGGCCAGGAACACCAGCGAGAAGGCGCCCTCGATCTGCAGCAAGGCGTCGCGCAAAGCCCCCGCCAGCGTGCGTTCCGACGAGTGCGCCACCAGGTGCAGGATCACTTCGGTGTCGCTGTTGGCCTGGAAGATCGAGCCGCGCCGCTCCAGCTCCGCGCGCAATTCCATGGCGTTGGTAATGTTGCCGTTGTGCGCCACGGCGACGCGCCCTTTGTTGCAGGCCACCGAAAAGGGCTGCGCGTTCAGCAGCGCCGTGTCGCCCGCGGTGGAGTAGCGTGTGTGGCCGATGGCCAGCTTGCCGGGCAGTTCGTCAAGCACCCGTGTGGTGAAGATATCCGCCACGTGTCCCATCGACTTTTCGCAGTGGATCTCTGCGCCATCGCTGGTACAGATGCCCGCGCTTTCCTGGCCGCGATGCTGCAGCGCGTAGAGGCCCAGGTAGGTCATCTTGGCAGCCTCGGGATGGCCATAAATGGCGACTACACCGCACTCATCGTGGAATTTGTCAAACATTGTTTAAGACCGTGTTTAAGACCGTTATGATCGCAGTTGCTTCTCGATCGACTCTTCGTAAACAGCTTTGAGGCTGTCGATCGTGACCGAAACCAGCACTTCGCCGCGATTGCCGACGGTCAGCGCGCCGTTCATGGTGATGCCTACGCGCGGCGCCGCGACTCCATGCCGCGTGGCGATTTCCACTACCGCATCCGCCTTTGCCGTCGAGACCAGAATGCGCGAGGGCCCTTCGTGGAACAACAGAAACTCTGGGCTCAGGTCCGACTCAAAATGCAAAGCCGCGCCCACGCCTCCCTGACAGCATTCCGCGGCGGCCACCGCCAGACCGCCGTCGCTCACGTCATGCGCCGATTCCGCCAGGCCCGCCGCGACGATTTCGCGCATGGCGTCGTGCACCCGCTTCTCGTAGTCCATGTCGAGCGCCGGAGGCAGGCCCCAAAGCTGGTTCAGGATCGTCTTCGCATATTGCGTGCCGCCGAAACGGACCTCGTCGCATGCGCCAATGCCGCCCAACAGAACGATCGGCCGGCCGGGAGCCTTGAAGTCGCGCGTAACCGGTGCAGCGGTCTGCATCAGTCCCACGATGCCGATCACCGGCGTGGGCCAGATGCCATCGCCCAGCGTTTCGTTATACAGGCTGACGTTGCCGCCCGTGATGGGGGTCTCGAAGAACCGGCAGGCTTCCGACATGCCCTCGATGGCGTCCACAAGCTGGCCCATGATTTCGGGCCGCTCGGGATTTCCGAAATTCAGGCAATTCGTGGCGGCCACCGGCTGCGCGCCCACGGTCGCGAGGTTGCGGCAGCACTCGGCCACCGCCAGCATGGCGCCTTCGCGCGGCGAGAGGTAGCAGTAGCGGCTGTTGCCATCCAGCGACATGGCCACCGACACGCCGTTTTCCTTGATGCGTACCACCGCTGCATCCGCGCCCGGCCCCGCGATGGTGTTGGTGCGGACCATGTAGTCGTACTGCTCCCAGATATACCGCTTGGAGCAAATATCGGACGACGCCAGTAGTTTCTTCAGAGCCTGTGTTGGATCGGCTACGGGCCGAGCGGGCGAAGGGGCGAGGGGGCGAGGGGGCGATTCCGTATGCGGCCGATCGTAAAGCGGCGCTTCATCCGCAAGTTCCCGATTGGGGATCTCGGCGACGGTACCGCCGTGTTGTTTCACGCGCAGCAACCCATCCCCAGTGACCGCGCCAATCGAAACGGCATCCAGGCCCCACTTGCGGAAAACCCGGAAGACTTCGTCTTCCCTGCCCTTAGCGGCCACCAGCAGCATGCGCTCCTGCGATTCCGAGAGCATGATTTCGTACGGCGTCATGCCGGTTTCGCGCTGCGGCACCAGGTCCAATTCGATCTCGATGCCGGTGCCGCCGCGGCTGCCCATCTCGCAGGTCGAGCACGTGAGCCCCGCCGCGCCCATGTCTTGTATGGCCACGATCGCGCCTGTCTGCATGGCTTCCAGGCACGCCTCCAGCAGCAGCTTTTCCAAGAATGGGTCGCCCACCTGCACGTTGGGCCGCTTCTGCTTGGATTCTTCGGTGAACTCGGCCGATGCCATGGACGCGCCGTGGATGCCGTCGCGGCCGGTCTTGGCGCCCACGTAAATCACCGGGTTGCCAACGCCCGCCGCGCTCGCATAGAAAATGTCTTCCTTCTTCGCCACGCCCAGCGCGAAGACATTCACCAGCGGATTCCCGTTGTAACAAGCCTCGAAAATGCACTCGCCGCCGACCGTCGGCACGCCGAAGCAATTGCCGTAATGCGCGATGCCAGCCACCACGCCCTCGAGAATGCGGCGGTTGCGCGGGCCGTTCTGCGGATCGTCCAGCGGGCCGAAGCGCAGTGAATCGAGCACCGCGATGGGCCGCGCGCCCATGGTGAAAATATCGCGCAGAATGCCGCCCACTCCTGTAGCCGCGCCCTGAAACGGTTCGATGAAGCTGGGGTGGTTGTGCGATTCGATCTTGAACGCGATCACATAGCCGCCGCCCACATCGATGATGCCCGCGTTCTCGCCGGGACCCTGCACCACCAGCTTGCCGCGCGTGGGCAGCTTCTTCAGGTGCAGGCGCGAGCTCTTGTAGGAGCAGTGTTCGCTCCACATCACGCTGAACACGCCCAGCTCGGTATAACTCGGCTCGCGGCCCAGAATCTCCACGATCTTGTCGTATTCAGAAGCGGTGAGCTGGTGCTGGGCGATGAGATCGGGAGTGATGGCGACCGCGCTCATATCCGCAGCGCCGCCGGCTCGCCAGCCATCGCCGCGGCTGTCACCCCGGCTATCAGCATGGACCGGAAGACCACCAATCCGTCGCTCGACCCCATCAGCGGCTCGGTGGCCCGCTCGGGATGCGGCATCATGCCCATCACGTTGCGCCGGGCATTTAGGACCCCGGCAATGTCCCGCATGGAGCCGTTGGGGTTATCCACGTAGCGGAAGGCGACGCGGTCCTCGGCCTCCAGTTCGTCGAGCGTGCGCTCGTCGGCCACGTAGCAGCCTTCCCCGTGGGCGATGGGCATACGCAGGATCTGGCCCGGCTCCGCCGCGGCGGTGAATGGCGAGTCCAGCGTCTCGGTGCGCAGCCGCACTTCGCGACAGATGAATTTCAAGTTGCGGTTGCGCATCAGCGCGCCGGGAAGCAGCCCGGCTTCAACCAGGATCTGGAAGCCGTTGCAGATTCCCAGCACCAGGCCGCCATCCGCCGCGAACTTTCGCACGGCCGCCATCACCGGCGAGAACTTGGCGATAGCGCCGCACCGCAGATAGTCGCCATAAGCAAAGCCGCCAGGAAGGATCGCCGCATCGATGTCGCCGAGACTTGCCGAATCGTGCCAGATGAATTCAGCCCGATGGCCCAGGTTCCGGTTCACCGCAAACCAGGCGTCGTGATCGCAATTACTGCCGGGAAAGACAATAACGCCAAATTTCATGAGCTTTGAAATGCCGGGGAGGTTACGTACCATCTTAGCAGAGCCCCGGCGTTTCGTGGGGCGGACCTCCAGGTCTGCGCGGGTCCTCCAGGACCCGCCCTTTGCATATCGAATCCGCCCGTCGTCCTACTGGATCGCTACCGTGATGCCCGGCTGGCTATAATCGACGCCGCCAAACGACACCACCAGCGCAGCGGGCCCCGAAGGGAGTCCGTCGGGAATGTATGCGTTTATTTGCAGCGCGCCAGCCACCAGGCCAGGCGCCGCGCCGGCGTATTGAATCGTCGCCGTCACGCCGCCGATCGTCACTCCAGGGCTTAGCAGCGGGGCGGGCAGCGGCAAGGTCAACGGCTCGATCAGCCCGTCCACCCCGCCGGGCTTAGTCTGGCCCTGTCCCGTGGCGAAGATCTGGATCACCGCGCCGCCGCTCACCGGGTTGCTGGCCGAGACCAGGTTATAGTGTACGTCCAAAATGGCGCCTCCGCCCTGACCCGTGGCGTTGTCGCTGAACACACCTGGAGCGCTCGCAACCACCGGATAGGTCACCTCATTGGATCGGGCGTTGCCAAACGTCGCCTCCACCGAGACGTCCGAGGCGCCGGCCAGTTCATAGGGGGCGATGGCGTTGATTTGCCCGGCGCCCACATACAATATCGGTGCCGGGTATCCGTTAAACGTCAGTTGTACATTGGCGAGGGTGGTCTCGATGTATCCGTGGCTGTCGATAGCGGCCGACACACCTGTGGCAGGCCCCAGCGAAGTGCCGAATACCGTTACGATCTCGCCCGGCGAAATGCCGCCGGTCTGGTAGCTGGCCGCGTTAACCACCCCGACGATGACCGGGAATGGAGCCACCACAGTAAGAGTGACGCTAACGTTCAGTTGCAGTGTTCCGCCGTCGGCGCTCAGAGCCACCGAGCCGGTATACGAGCCGGGTCCCAGATTCGCGGGATTCACTGAAACCGAAAGATTAGCCGGCGTGGTTGCGGAGGTGGGTGTCACCGAAAGCCACCCGCTGCTGGCGGCGGTGACCGTGAATGTGACTGCCTGCCCCGTGGAGACGACCGACAAAGTCTGCGCGGCCGGAACAGCTTCGCCGACGGTGTAGGTGAACACCGGCGGGCTTGACGTGAGGGTCAGCGATCCCGCTACCGCGACGGTCAGCGTCACGGCGACGGTCTGCGCCAAACCGCCCGTGGGAGTCACGGTAATCGTCCCGTTATACGCGCCGGCAGAGAGATTGGCCGGATTGACGGACACACTTAATGCGGCGTTCCCGGTTCCCGACGCCGGGGTCACCGCCAGCCACGTGCCTCCGCCGCTGGTGCTGGCGCCGGCCGTGAAACTCTGCGTGCCGGTGATCTGCAGGCTCTGCGCCGCCGGCAGCGCTCCACCCAGGGTATAAGCAAATGCGAGCGTGGATGGGGTGATGGTAACCGGGCCACTCGGAGCGGTTACCGTAAACGTGACTGGAATCTGCGTTTCCACGCCGACGGCAGTAGTCAGCGTAACGGCGCCTTGATAGGTTCCCTTGGCCAGGTTGGTGGCGTCGGCAGTGACCGTGATCGGTGTGTTGGCCACGCTGGCATTGCCGCTGGCGGGGGAGACGGAGAGCCAACTGCCCCCGCTGACTGTGCTGGTGCTGGCGGTGAAGGAAGTGGGCGAGGCCGCCGTAACCTGAACTGTCGTATTCTGCGGCCCAGTGCCTGCGCCGCCGGTGAAACTAAGCGAGGCGACGTTCGCCACGATCGGTGTCGCGTTCTCTACCGTAAGCAAAACTGGAACCACCACCGGAACCCCGCCCGCCGCCGTCGGTATCAGGATGATCTGCGCCAGGTACGTGCCGGTGGACAGGGTATTCACCGCCAGGGTCGCTTTCAGCGTCGTCAATGTCTCCAGTGGGAGGTTGCCCGAACTGACCTGAAGCCAGGCCGGCACTCCGGACGCGATGGTAAACGGCTGAGGTGCGCCGCTGCTGACATTCACCTCGAGAGTCAGCGGCGCCAGAAGCGGATCCCCTCCGTAGTAATTGTCAATGAACGAGCCGGGAGAAGTGGTGAGCACCGGGTTCGCGGAAACGATGAACGTAACCTGGATGTTCTGGATGTGCGTGTCAAAGTCGATCTGCACTGTGCCGGTGTACGTGCCTGCCGCCAGAGCCCCTGGATTGGCGCTAACGGTTAGTTGGGCGGGCGTCGAGCCGTTGGCCGCGGAAATGGAAAGCCATCCTCCGGTAGGGGTGACCGTGGCCGTGTACGTGGAGCTGGGAGGGCCGTTCACTAAAACCAACTGCGAGGCGGGAAGAGCTGGTATCCCGGCTTGCGCCACAAACACTAACGATGTTGGGTTGGCGACGGTCGATATATTGCTAACCAGCAGCGCGACTGTGACCGTCTGGGTGCCGCCGTCTGCATCGGTCGCGGTGATGGCGCCCTGGTAGCTGCCAGCCGCCAGACCCGCCGGATTCACCGTCACAATCAGACTGGCGTTCAGCGTGCCCGATATTACCGTTGTCACTCCATTCAACAGCAGCCAGTTTCCGCTGCTCGTGGCTTGGGCGGCATAAGTGTCGTTGGGCACCAGACTGGAGAGTTCAACTGTCTCCGGCGCGGGCGCGGTCCCGCCCAGCGTATAGACGAATGCCAGAGAAGTCGGGCTGGCCACCAAAGTGTTCGTGCCGATTTGGAGAGTTACGGGAATTGTCAGCGTGCCGCCGGTTGAGGGAGTGACCGTGATGTTGCCCTGATATATGCCGGTCGTCAGGTTGACGGCATTCACCGTGATCGTGAGAACCGAAGGCGTATAGCTCACGCTCGCCGTCACGCTCAACCACGTCGAGTCCGAGGCCACCTGGAAACTGATCTGGGCGCCATCGTTGCTGGAGAGCGCGACGGTTTGGGGGGTCAACACGGATGGCGCGCTGAAACTCAGCGACGAGGGCGTAGCGCCGATCGATACGGCGGTGCCGACGACGAACGTCAGCGGGATAGTCAAAGGGGTAGGAAAACCGGCGGCGGTGACGGTCAGGCTGGCCCTATATGCGCCCGGCTGGTTCAGCAGCGCCAGGAGTGTGTTCACGTTGTATCCCACCTGGATCGTTTCGCCGTCGACCGACGGCTCGGGAAAGAGCGCGGCGGCGGCTCCAGTGGGCTGCGTCAGCACCACACTAATTGCCGGCGAGCTTCCATCGCTGGCAATCACCGTCACGAACACCGGCAGAGGCTGCTGTTCCCCTGGGCTGTATTGAAAAGTGACCGCGCCCGGCGACGCCGACAGTGACGGCGGCGTAGTGCTAGCCGCGGCAACAGCCGCAACCGCAACCAGACATAAACAGAGCTTCAGAACTGGAAATCCGCGCATCTTCATATAATCCTTCGCACTTCGAATGATACACCAAAGCGCCAATTAGTTATACCGCCTCCCAACAATGGGTCCGCCGCCGTGTGCGCTTATTCACCTCCGTGCTTGGAGGGCGGCCAATCTTTGCCGCCCTCCACTATTTCAATATCTGAAAGAGGTTGCTATAGTCGTCCGTCCACATCCGCACCCTTCGCGGCAGCGGCACCGCCGCCGCCACCGTGCGCATCAGCGGTCCATCGAAGAAGCTCGCACTGGCCGTCACCAGCACCCAGGTGGACCCGAACACGTCATG
>Ga0182016_10007727_pt1 | contig 10991 bp, 7 predicted proteins | sample 712S2MmetaG_FD_120491 | JGI IMG/M metagenome (GOLD analysis project Ga0182016, IMG submission 120491) | Permafrost microbial communities from Stordalen Mire, Sweden - 712S2M metaG | ecosystem: Environmental > Terrestrial > Soil > Wetlands > Permafrost | place: Sweden: Stordalen | collected...
CCGGATCGACGGCCGTTCTGGGCAGGAATTCGGTCAGCGCACGCTTGGCGGTTGCCTCCGAAATGCTGGCCCATTGAGCGTAGGCGGTGAGCCCCTCCGGGGTGGCATAGACCCAAGCGATCGTCTCGCGATAGGCGCGCATGAAACGCACGAACACGTCCGGCCGCTGGGCAAGCTCGGTCGCGTTGGCAACGATGAGACGGATAGTCTGCCGGTCAAGCACCGGATCGTCGGATGCTTTGGCGACAACGCGGATCGTGCCCTTCTCGACCTCGTTGACGCCAAAAGGAGCGCCGGCCCAGCCGACGTCGATCTGGCCGCTCATGACCTGCGTGAAGGTCGCTGGCGCCGCGCCGGTCTGCGTCGGGTTGAATTCGACACCGGAGAGTTTCTTCAGCGCAAGGACGGCGGTTTGCGTCGAGGAGCCATTGGTCGAATAGGCAACCGACTTGCCGGCCGTATCCTTGAGCGATCGAATGGCGGAATCGGCACGGACGTACCAGAACAGCTGGCTGCCCCCCGTAAAGGTCGAACCGATGACACGCAGCGGCGCACCTTTGCTGAACGCACCGAGCGTGCCGAGGAAGCCGTTGGCTATTCCGATTTGGGCGCTGTCGGAGATGACGACCTGTTGAGTGACACCGCCACCATCGGTGTAAAGCACATCAAGCGTCAGACCGTGTTTCTTGAAGATGCCCGCGTTCTGACCAAGCTCAGGCACGAAAGTCTCGCCAACCCCGCGGGCTCCGACCGCGACTTTGAGTTGGTCCTGAGCGCCGGCCGCCCACGGCAGCAAGGCTGACAAGGCAACAGCCAGGCAGACCATCGACTTCGTCCGGCTCATGTAACCGCCTCCCCGAGCGCGACAAAGTACACCGCGAAAACGCAATCCGTTTCGCTGCCGGACCGCCTTATCTGACTTCCGGGCGCGTGATCGAGGACGGCCGCTCTATCGATGGAAGCCCGTGATATCGCCCTCCCCCTCGCGGGAGAGGGCCTCCGCGCTGAGAACCAACAACTACTTCGCCGCATCCGGAAAGGCCGGCAACTTATCGACGTCGCGCGCATCGTGCTGGATGATGACGGTCGCCTTGAAATTCGCCGCGATTTTCTTCAGCCGCTCGAGCGACGCCACGGTCTGGGCGCGATCGAAGTTGAAGAGGGGCACGCCATCGCTTTCCCAGTTCTCGCGGAAATGCGCGGCATCGCCGGTGATGAGGTAATTGCCGGACTGCAGCTTGACCAGGAGGCTATGATGGCCGGGCGTGTGCCCCGGCGTGTACAACATCAGCACGCTGCCGTCGCCAAAGACATCCTTGTCGAGCGCGACGGGCTCGACTTTGCCCTCGCCTTTGCTCCAGTTCGCGAATGGCGCGAAATTCACGCCTTCGGCCGGCTTGGGGCTCGTGATCGCATCCCAATCGCCCTTGCCGATGAGCAGTGTCGCCTGTGGAAACGAGCCGACCTGACCGGTGTGATCGGCGTGATAATGGCTGATGCCCACATATTTGACCTGCTCGGGCTTGAGATTGAGCTTTGCCAACTGATCGACTAGGCTCACCTTCGGCGCCACATTGGGCGTGGTCATGGCGTGACCGGTATCCCACAGCAGATATTCGTCGCCATGCTTGACCAGATAGCAGCTATAGACGAACTGCAGTTTCAGATCTCCGTATGAATAAGTGTCCGAGAACCGCTGGTTGACGGGCAAAGGCGCTTGCGGCGTGCCGCAATCGAGCCGCGTCAGTGCCATGTCGGCCGCCGCCTGCGCGGCGACCGGCGGACCGGCGAGAGCGCAGGCACAAGCACCGGCCGCAAACAGAGCCAAAATTCGCCGCATTGTTTCCCTCCCTGAAATTGAGCAACAAGTTTTTTAAAGGCCGCGGATGTTGCCGGTTGCCGAAGGCCCGGTCAATGCGGTGCCGCCAACTCGGTTCGTCATCGCCGACAAGGGTCGCCGTAGGCGCCGGCCTCCCCGTAAAACCAGCCACGAACAAATGCGAAAAGGCAGTTGGCGGAGGGAGTGTAACCGCAAAACAACTTTCTCCAAGTGGCCTTCTTAAGTACTCAGCATCTCAAAAGCTAATCGCCTGCATCTGGCCGGCTACCGGGATTTCCGGGGCTGTCTTATTGTCCGTGATCAGAATGTCGTATTTGCCGTTGTCGCGCAGCCGCCACTGCCCGCCGACCAGCGGCGTCTTGGCGATGTTCTTCTGCGCGAACGGCGGCAGCGCCTTGCTGCCCCATTCGATGTGCCCGACGATGGTATCGAGCTTGGTTTCGCCGATCGACTTCACGACCGCCTTACTATCACCGACTCCGTGGCTGCGTTTGAGTACGTCGACGGCGACTTCGAACAACGCATGGGCAAAACCGATCGGCTGCGTCCACTGCTTCCCTACCGCCTTCTCATAGGCGGCAGCGATCTGTTTTGCCGACATTCCGGTCAGCGACGACTTGAACGGATGGTTCGGCGTCCACCAAACTTCAGATGATAGATTGTTTCCGTGCTTACCCAGTGCTTCAACCGCGCTCGGAAACAGCAGCGCCTTGCCGACCGAAGCGATCTTCGGTTTGAATCCCTGCTGCTGCGCCTGGTTCCAGAACGTCGTAAAATCCGGCGGCAGCACCACGCCGGTGACGATGTCACAGTCCGACCTCTTGAACGCGGTGATCTGGGCCGTGAAATCGTCGCTGAGATTTTGATAACGGCCGGGGTCGGTCAGTTTGTAGCCGAATTTGTCTAGCACCGGAGGAAAGCCGACATGCTTATCGCCCCAGGCATTGCCGTCACCGTCGTTGGGAAACAGCCCGCCCACCGATTTATCGGTCTGCAATTGGCTCCACATGTTGGTGAACACCGCGATTACGTCTTCGAGCCCCCAGAAGAAATGATAGGTGTAATTGAACGGTTTCCACGACGCTGGATCGCCGGGATTGCCCTGCCGGCCGATGAAATAAGGCTGCCAGGGCGCCACCGTCGAGATACACGGCGTCTCCTCGACCTCGCATTGGGCCGACACCGGATTGGTCGTCTCCGGCGTCGAGGCGACCAGCATAAGATCGACTTTGCCAGAGACAATCAAATCCTTCGCCACTTCGGCCGCACGGTTGGGATTGGATTGGCTGTCCTTAACGAGGACCTCGACCGGATAGGTCGTGTTGCCGATCTTGAGGCCGCCCTTCACGGTGTCGAGGAAGTTTGAGATGACGAACTTGTCGGCCTCGGCAAAGGCGGCGAGCGGGCCGGTTTGCGGGCTGACGTAACCGAGCTTGATGCTCTGCGCCGCGCGCACCGCGGGCGCCAACACCGGACCCACGGCGAGGGCCATGCCGCTCGCCGCGGAAGCCTTGATGAAGCCGCGCCGGTTTAGTCGATGCGTTTCTAATCTGCGTGCCATGGTGTCCTCCCCTTGTCCCTTCGGCAGCCGCGCAAGCCGGGCCTGCCGGTGACGTTTTCCGCGGAACGAAACCGTGTCTTGCCCGTCAAGGCGCTTTTTGTTATGTTCGTTTATCGAACAACGGTTCGCAATTTAGACATTTTCACGAAGCGCGGCATTCCTGTCAATCGCGGTGCAGGCGTCATGACCCAAAAAGTGCCCGTGGAAGACAAGGAGTTCATGACGACACTCGCCAAGGGTCTGGCGGTGCTGGGCTCGTTCGACAAAGAGCGGCCGACAATGACTTTGTCGCAGGCAGCCCAAACCGCCGGGCTGTCGCGCGCCACCGCACGGCGCATTCTGCGCACGCTGACGCAGCTCGGCTACGTCATCCAGAAGGGCCGCGACTTCGCGCTGTCGTCCGGCATCCTCAAGCTCGGTTACGCCTATCTCGCAACGCAAAATTGGATCGAGCAGGCCAGCGGATTGATGCGGCAGTTAAGCGAAGAGTTTCACGAATCGTGCTCGGCGGCGATCCTCGACGGCACTGAGATAGTTTATGTTGCGCGCATTCCCGCGGGACGGATTATTTCCGGCACCATCGCGGTTGGCACGCGGCTGCCGGCCTTTCACACCGCGCTCGGACGCATCCAACTTGGATTTCTCGACAGCGCCGAGCTGTGGCGGCGGCTGAAGGCGCTGCGCGTCGACGCGTTCACGCCCTCGACCATCACCGATCCGCAAGCTTTGTTCGACCGCGTGCGCGAAGACCATGCGCAAGGCTTTGCCATCGTCGACGAAGAGCTCGAGCGGGGACTGCGATCGATTGCCGTGCCGATCGTCGATCGTAACGGGCAAGCGGTCGCGGCGCTCAATCTCAGCACCCATTCGACCCGAACCACACGCAACGAAATGCGTAATGCCTTCTTGCCGGATTTGCGCAGCGCCGCCGAGCGGATTTCCGCGTCCATTATCTGAGGCGGAAAGTCGTCTTGCTTCAGTGCCAGCGCCTGGATAACGTTGACGGCCGGATACCGCACGCTTGTTCGATATCCGAACAAGAGCCGAGAAAACGCCAGATACGGGGGATAAGCGCCATGTCCGCAGCCGCGAAAAGCAAAGCGAAGGGCGGTAAGGGAGCCGCTACCGCCAAATCGTCCAGCCCAACCATCACGGCGCCGCAGACCGGCAACGAGTACCTCGAGTCGCTTCGCGACGACCGCGCGGTCTTCATCTATGGCGAGCGCGTCAAGGACGTCACCACGCATCCGGCGTTCCGCAATACCGCGCGGATGGTGGCGCGACTTTACGACGCGCTGCACAATCCCAAACACTCGGACAAGATCATGGTGCCGACCGACACCGGCAACGGCGGCAAGACGCATGCCTTCTTCAAGGCGCCGAAAACGCTGAACGATCTCTTGGCCGGGCGGAACGCCATCGCCGAATGGGCGAAGATCACCTATGGCTGGCTCGGCCGGTCGCCCGACTATAAGGCGGCGTTCCTCGCCACACTGGGCGCCAATGCCGAGTTTTACGATCCCTACACGGAGAATGCGCGACGCTGGTACAAATTCAGCCAGGAGCGCGTTCCATTTGTCAATCACGCCATCATTCATCCACCGGTCGACCGCGACCGGCCACCGAACGAAGTCGGCGACATCTGCTGTCATGTCGAGAAGGAAACCGACGCCGGCCTCGTCGTATCGGGCGCCAAGGTGGTGGCGACCGGATCGGTGCTCACCAATTACACGTTCGTCGCGCACCATGGCCTCATCCCGGTGCAGGACAAGAAATTCGCCGTCGTCTTCATGGTGCCCACCAATCATCCGGGCGTGAAATTCATCTGCCGCACCTCCTACGAAATGACATCGACCGCGATGGGCAGTCCATTCGACTATCCGCTGTCGAGCCGGCTCGACGAGAATGACGCCGTGTTCATCCTCGACAAGGTTTTGGTGCCTTGGGAGAACGTCTTCGTCTATGGCGACATGGACCGTGCCAATAATTTCTTTCCACGCACGGGGTTCCTGCCGCGCTTCGTCGTGCATGGCTGCACGCGGCTCGCGGTGAAGCTCGACTTCATCGCCGGGCTCTTGCTCAAGGCGGTCGAAGCCGCCGGCACCAAGGACTATCGCGGCGTGCAGGCCAACGTCGGTGAGGTGATCGCCTGGCGCAACCTGTTCTGGGCGCTGTCAGACGCCATGGTGCGCGATCCGAAACCCTGGATCGGCGATTACGTGCTGCCCAACATGGACCCCGGCAATGCCTACGCCATCATCGCCACCATCGCCTACAGCAAGATCAAATACATCATCGAACAGACCGTAGCCTCCGGCCTGATCTATCTCAACTCCCACGCGCGCGACTTCAAGAACGCGGAAATCCGTCCCTATATCGACAAATATATGCGCGGCTCGAACGGCTACAAAGCCGAGGAGCGGGTGAAGCTTCTAAAGCTGCTGTGGGACTCGATCGCCACCGAGTTCGGCGGGCGTCACGAGCTTTATGAGATCAATTACGGCGGTTCGACTGAGGAAATCCGGCGCTATTGCCTGTTCGGCGCCCAGGCGTCCGGCAACGCCGACCGCTTCAAAGGCTTCGCCGAAGATTGCATGGCGGAATACGATCTCGACGGCTGGAAGGTGCCCGACCTGACCGATCCCGGCGAGCTCAGTTATCATGTGCTGCGCGGCAGGGAAAAGTAAAGGCAGACCAAAGGATATTTGTAGTCTATAGCGCCTCCTGATGGTGACCCTCCACGTCGCCTCAACAACAGGTCCGCGTTCGTTGCACTCAGAGCAGAAGATCTCAGTTCCCTTTCTCAGTCGAAAGCCACGAATATGAACGCGGCTTTGATTCCCGCTTGCCTGCTCGTCAGGATCACGTCCTCTCGCAGCGCTCAAAAAGAAGGCCAGGTCGTTGACAACGGAGAACGATCGACGCTGCTGCCTGGCTGAATAATGGATCAAGGTTAGCTCGTCGACTCAGCTTTCCTTTTAGCGTTGCAGAGACCTTTCGGACGACAAGGCTAGGGATCGCTGCAAACGCCCTCAGTATCCTGAATTCGATTTAGCGAGTTGCGCCCTGAGGCCCTTTAGCACCGGGTCGGGATCGCTCCCAGCCTTCTTGACCGCGTCCGACCAGGACTGAACCACAGGCACGGCGGCCGCTTTCCACAGGTCGAGTTGCGTCTCGGTGAGCTGGTAGACTTCATGGTCCGGCTCAGCTTTCAGCTTGGCGATGCCCTCATGCTCGAAATCGGCCCAGGGCGCGGCGATTCTTTCCGCCCAGCCCCTGTTGCAGTGGCTGTCGATCACCTTTTGTTGCGATGACGACATCGCCGCATAGGTATCCTTGTTCATCACCCAAACGAAGCCGGTCGTGTAGAGCGGAGCTTCCATATGATATTTGGTCACCTTGTCGATCCCGAACAGCACGACCGATCCCCACGGGAAGGTCACCGCGTCGGCCACGCCCCGCTCGATGATGTCGCGAACTTCGGGCGCTGCGGCCTGCACATTTGTGCCGCCGAGCTGAGTGACCAGCGACGCCATGCTGGCATGCGCCGGCCGAATCTTCATGCCGGCGATGTCGGCGGGCACCACGATTTTCTTGGTTCGGGAATGGAAGCTGCCGGGATCGTGCGCGAAGGCAAAGCAGTACTTCACGTCCTTCATCTCGGTCGCGGCGTATTGGCGGTACCAATCGTCGAGCGCGCCGGAACCGGCCTTGGCGTTTGAAAACATGAACGGCAGATTGGCGGCGTCGAAAATGGGGAATCGGCCGGGCTGATAACCGGGACTGACGTAGGTCAGATCGGCGATGCCATCGCGCGCCATGTCGTAGTGATCGAATGCCTTACCGAGCTGCTGAGCAGGAAAAATTTTGTACTTGATGGTGCCGCCGGAATCCTGTTCGACCGAGTTACCCCAGTCCTCCAGCGCCTTTTGCAAAGGATGCGACGGCGGCACCCAATGCGACAGCTTGAGCTCGAAGGTCTTGTCCTGCGCCGATGCGGATTCGGGACCCAGCGCAAGACCGAGAATAACGCCGAGCGCAACGACGAGCGCGGCACGACCGCACGGCTTGATGAGGCATGTCTTATTCACGATTTCCTCCCTGTTTCACATTTCCAGCCTATTATTGCGTCCGCGCCAGCTCCGTGAGCACGGCATCGCCCATGGCTTTGGTCGAGATGCTTTTCTCCCCGGGCTGCGCGATGTCTAATGTGCGCGCGCCGCGCGCGATCGCCGAAGCAACGGCTCGTTCGAGGCGATCGGCTTCCGGAGCCAGTCCGAGCGAAAAGCGCAGGCATAGCGCAAAGCTCATAATCGCGCCCAGCGGATTGGCGATGCCTTTGCCGGCGATATCGGGCGCGCTGCCGTGGATCGGCTCATAGAGCGCGTGACGGCCGCCATCGGGCTGCACCGCACCCATCGAGGCGGATGGCATCATGCCGAGCGATCCCGCGACCATGGCTGCACAATCCGACAGGATGTCGCCGAACAGATTCTCCGTCACTAGGACGTCGAATTGCTTCGGCGCCCGCACCAGCTGCATGGCACAATTGTCGACATACATGTGACTGAGCGAGATATCGGGATAATCGCGGTCGCGCAGGGCTTGCACGGTGTCGCGCCACAGGCCGCTCGTTTCGGTCAACACGTTGGCCTTGTCGACCGAGCAGACTAGGCTGGAACGGGTGCGGGCAAGATCGAAGGCCGCCCGAGCGATGCGTTCGATCTCGCCCGTTGTATATACGCAGCTATTCACCGCCCGCTCCGAGCCATCGGCGCGCTTTTCGCGTTCGCGCGGCATGCCGAAATAAATGCCGCCGCACAATTCACGCACCAGAACCATATCGCAGCCTTCGATTACCTCGGGACGCAAAGTCGAAGATGCCGCCAGCGCCGGAAGCGTGCGGACCGGGCGCAGATTGCAGAACAGGTCGAGCTCCTTGCGCATACGCAGCAGCTGATCGACCTTGCGCGCCTCGGCCGGAATCTTATCGTATTCGGGCGAACCGATCGCGCCGAACAAGATGGCGTCGGCGCCGACAATCTCCTCCCACGTCTGTCGGCGCATCAGGTCGCCATACGCCCGCCACGCCGACAGGCCGAACAGTTCCTCGCGCAGGTCGACGGCAACATGCCGCTCGGCGATGAACCACTCGACGACGCGGCGCACTTCGGCGAGGATTTCGGGGCCGATGCCGTCACCGGCCAGGATCAGCAGGCGCGCCACTTTGGATACGTCCTCCCGTCGGTAAATCCACGGCCTGGTCTCGCGGTCTCGCGCCTGATGGGCCCGGATTTGCGCATCGAGCTTGAGCGTCATGCCGATTTCGTCAAGTCCTTCCAGCAAAGCCGCGCGCCGCTCGGGATCGCCTGTAAACTTGAGCTGCCGGCCGGCGGGCGTCGTTATCGATTGCGTTTCCAGATCGACGGTCATATGCGCACTGTCCGACGCCTCGATCTCGTCGGCGAGCTCCTTCACCTGATCTTGCGGCAAGCGGATCGGCAGCACGCCATTCTGGAAACAATTCCAATAGAAAATATCGCCGAAGCTCGGCGCGATGATGCAGCGAAATCCGAAGTCGGAGAGCGACCACACCGCGTGTTCGCGCGAGGAGCCGCAACCGAAATTGTCGCCGGTCACGAGAATCTTGGCCTCCCGATAACGCGGCTTGTTGAGAACGAATTCGGGATTCTCGCTGCCGTCCGGGCTATAGCGCCACGCTTCAAAGCAGTAGCGGCCGAGTTCGCCGCGCTTATACGCGACCAGCCGGTTCATCGGAATGACGACCTCGGTATCGACATTGATCCGCATCAGCGGAGCGGCCGGACCGGTGATGCGGATGAACTTGTCCATGATCAGTGGCCGAATTTGCGGATATCGGCAATTTTTCCGGCAACCGCGGCGGCCACGGCCGTGGCCGGGCTGGCCAGATGGGTGCGGGCGCCCGGTCCCTGGCGGCCGACAAAATTGCGGTTGGTGGTGGAGACGGAACGCTCGCCCGGCCCGATCCTGTCGCCGTTGGCGCCAACACACATGGAGCAGCCCGGCTCGCGCCATTCGAATCCCGCTTCGATAAATTGCCGATGCAGACCCTCGCCTTCCGCCGCACGCTTGACCGCAACCGAGCCGGGCACGATCCAGGCGCGGACGCTTGCCGCTACTTTCCGTCCGGCAAGCGCGCGCGCCGCTTCGCGCAGGTCCGACAAGCGCCCGTTGGTGCACGAGCCGATGAACACCCAATCGACTGGCGTACCTTCGATGGCATCGCCCGGCCGCAGGCCCATATAGTGCAGGGCCGCCTCCATACTCTTGCGGCGCTCGGCATCGGCTTCGCCGGACGGGTCCGGGATGCACCCGGAGACGTCGATGACGTCCTGGGGGCTAGTGCCCCATGTAATTTGCGGCGCGATGTCGTCCGCGCGGATCGTGTGCTCGGCATCGAACGCCGCGTCCTCATCGCTTGGCAAACTGCGCCAGTGCGCGACGGCTTTGTCGAACAATCCGCCTTTCGGCGCATAAGGCCGGCCGGCGAGATATTCATAGGTCGTATCGTCCGGCGCCATCATGCCGGTCTTGGAGCCCAGTTCGATCGACAGATTACATATGGTAAGCCGCTCTTCGATGGTCAGCGCGTCGACCAGAGAGCCGGAAAATTCCAGAGCATGCCCGCGCCCCACGGCGGTTCCCAACTGTCCGATAGTGGAAAGGATAACATCTTTCGCCGTAACACCCGGCGCCCTGCGGCCCTCCAGGCGAATGCGCATGGTCTTCGGCTTTTTCTGCCGCAGCGTTTGTGTGGCAAGCACATGGGCCACTTCACTCGAGCCGATAGCGATGGCCAGCGCACCGAAAGCACCGTGGGTGCAGGTATGGCTGTCCGGGCAGACGACCGTGGCGCCCGGCAAGGTCAAGCCCATTTCCGGACCGGCGACATGCACGATGCCTTGGCCATCGTCGCCGATATCGAACAGCTTGACGCCGGCAGCGTTGGCGCCGCGGCGCATGTCGCGCAGCAGGCGCCCGCCCATCGGGTTGGTATCGGCCGTGCGGCCGGGGAGACTGGAGATCGCGTGATCCGGCATCGCGTAGGTCAAGTCAGGATCGTGCACCTGGTAACCGAGCTTTTCCAACCGGATGAAATTCGGGCCGCCTTCGAGATCGTGCAGGAAATGCCGATCAATCGACAACAAGCTCAAATCGCCGGACAGTTCCGCGGCCACGTGCTGCGTCCAGATCTTTTCAAATAACGTGCGGCCCGGCATGAGTAGAACCTGGACGAAAACCGGTCCCCGTAGGACGACCGCCGGGACCTTAATTCAGACAATACCGTCGCGCCAGCACCGTCCTCGGTCATCCCTCGGCCGGACGCTTGACGACCTTTGCGGGATCCTCGCCGTAGGGCGGCGCGTAGATAACGAGCAATTTGATGCGTTCGCTGATCACCTGGATATCGTGGAACACTTTCGCCGGAAAAAACAGCAGATCGCCGGCCGAGACCTTCTGCCTGACGCCGTCTACCTCGACGCTGGCTTCGCCCTCGATAACATAAGTCGCCTGCTCCAAATCGGGGTGTGCGTGCGCGACCGCACC
>Ga0182016_10007738_pt1 | contig 10983 bp, 10 predicted proteins | sample 712S2MmetaG_FD_120491 | JGI IMG/M metagenome (GOLD analysis project Ga0182016, IMG submission 120491) | Permafrost microbial communities from Stordalen Mire, Sweden - 712S2M metaG | ecosystem: Environmental > Terrestrial > Soil > Wetlands > Permafrost | place: Sweden: Stordalen | collected...
GGTATGAGTACGCGGGAGATGCAGGGACACCGGGAAGAGATCTACTAACTTCAGGAGAACTTAGATGGCATTGGTTGGCCACGGAGCGAAGTTCGGCCGCAAGAAAGAAGAGGCGATTCTCGCTCTCCTTCAAAGCCGCACGATTGAGGAAGCGGCAGCGCCAGAAGCCGCATCAATCCTCTGGACGCCCCCCAATGTCGTTGAAAAGATAAGATTGCCGTTCGAGTCAACCGCGAAGGGACCGGTGGTAGATGTCAGCGTGCGAATGATGCCGTATCCAGGCGAGTTCCACGGGCTGTAAAGTCCGGAAGCAGAGATCTGCGAGACGGCAAATGTCGCACCGGCCACCGAGATGGTGGCCATGCGGCCGTTCGCCTGAGTGTTCGCGGCGTAGTTAAATGTCAGAGTTGAATTGCCGGAGCCGCTTGCCGGCGTTACAGTGAGCCACGAGGCGGAACTGACGGCTTGCCACGCGCCGCTGATCGTAAGCTGGAACGTGCCGGTGCCCGCAGTTACAGGCAGGATGGCGCTCGAGGGTGTGAGGGTAGCGGGTGACAGGGACGCGACGGCACCAGCCTGCGTGACAACGAAGTCCTGGCCACTGACCGTGATCACCGCGGTGCGGGGGGTTGTGGAATTGTTTGCAGGAAATGTGAAGCCAATCGCGCCGTTGCCCGAACCACTGCTGGTTGTGAGGTAATCCAGGCCGCCGCACAGGTCGCCTGCCACCTAGAGCCGGCTGGGGAGATCGTAAAGCTGGCCGATGAGGACCCTGCGGTACTGGGAACTGATACACCGGTGGACGCAAAAGTAATGGCGGGCGAGGAGAAATCCACGAATCGGATCCGACCGTTGAAGTCGTCCACGATGTAGAGGTTTCCCGATGCATCGACAGCGACATTGGACGGTTGCCTGATAGTCACTTGATTCACGGGAAAGCCATCACCCAGACCGCAGCAGGCGTTTTCAACGGATGTGACCGAAGAAATAATTCCGGTGATGAGATTCACTACGCGGACGCCAGCCGTATGGTCGGTGACGTACAGGTTTCCTGCATTATCTACGGCGACGCCTGTCGGCGAAAAGACCGTCGCGCTGGTGGCAGGCCCCCCGTTGCCGAGCGCCAGGTAATAGCTGCCATTGCCCGCAGTCGTTGTGATTGTCCCGGAATTGTCCACGCGACGTATGCGGTCATTGCCCGCGTCGGTCGAGATAAGGCCAGTGACAGCATCCACTCGCCGGATGCGGCTGTTCCCAAAGTCAGAGATCAGGATATTGCCGGCTGAATCAATCGCAATGCTGAGGGGGTCCTTAAGGCTGGCGCTCGATGCCGGGCCGCCGTCGCCGCTGAACGATGCGGTTCCGTTACCTGCCACGGTGGTGATGATGCCGGTGACGGCATCCACGCGGAGAATCTTGTTATTGCCGGAGTCCGCGATATACAGGTTGCCGGCTGAATCGGCTGTAACGCCGGTGGGTGAATTAAGTGTGGCGGAGGTCGCGGGTTCGAGATCACCGCTGAATCCTTGCGTACCCGTGCCGGCGACCGTGGTGATAATTCCTGTGACGGCGTCCACGCGCCGTACGCGGTGGTCGGTCGGAGTGGCGATAAACAGATTCCCGTTACTGTCGACGGCTGTTTCGGTGAACGAATTGATGCCGATCCCCAGGCTCGCGATGACGGCCGGGCCGCCATCACCAGGGTTCGAACCAGAGCCGCCGCCGGCAATCGTGGTGATCTCCCCGTAGAAGGTCGAGCCCCATTGTGTATGCGCGCCCGTGGTTCCCAGTTGAAGCACGGTGAAAGTTGCGTTAGCGATGTTGATTGCTGCTGTTCGCGCGGCAGCACTGGTGTTTGTAGTCCAGGAGACAGAGAGCGTCGTCGAAGCCGAACCGCTCGAAGAAGAAACGGTTAGCCAGGAAGCGGTACTGGTGACCATCCATGCCGCGGCCGGATTGACGGTGAGCTGGAAAAGTAGTCTGTCCTGCAGTGGAGAAAGCCTGGGCGGCACTCGGCGAGATGGTGACGGAGGCTGCCACGCCGGTTGCGCCCGCCTGAATGACGGTCAGAGTCTGGCCCATTACGACAATGACGCCGGTACGTGGATTGGTGGAGGGATTCCCCGCGTAGCTGTAGCCAATGGACCCGGAACCGGTTCCGGAGGAAGCTGTCAGAATGAGCCAGGGCACGTCACTGTAGGCTGACCACGGAGCCCCCGCGGGCGTAACGGCAAGTGAAACTGAACCGCTGCCGGCTGACGCGCTGACGCTTGCTGTCGAAGCGCCGAGACTGGCGGAGGGTGAGATCAGATCCACGAAACGGGCGCGGGTACCGTCGGCGACGTAGAAATTACCGGCAGGGTCTGCCGCGAAGAGATCATAGCCCCTCAGATAGGCGCCAGCAGCCGGTCCCCGTCTCCGATTGAGGCGTAAGTCCCTCCTCCCACAATGGCGGTCAGTTGTCCCGACGCCGTGTCGATCTGCTGGATTTGAGGAGAGCTGGAACTATTACCTCCCGCAGTGGTTACAAAGAGATGGTCGCTGCCATCGATGGCCAGCGTCCCGTACGATGCGACGACGCCCAGTGTCGTAATGTTTCCCGACGTGTTGACTTTCCGGATTCGCGACCCGGAGGAAATGTAAATATTTCCAATCGAGTCGATTGCAACGCCGGTCGGCGCATCGAGGCTGGCTGCTGTCGCCGCACCCCCATCTCCGGACGTTCCAAATACACCGTTGCCGGCCACAGTCGAGATGACGCCGGTAGCGGAATCGATGCGGCGAATCCGGTTGCTGCCGGAATCGGCGAAGTAGATGTTGCCTCCGGCATCCACAAACATGCCGGCGGGCTGGCTGATGGCCGCCTGCGTCGCAGAGTAACCGTCAGGCGCCATTCCACCACCGGCGATGGTGGAGATTTGACCGGTTGCGGCACTGATTTCCCGGATGACGTTATCCGTGCTGTCGGCGAGATAGATGTTCCCGGCCTGATCGGCGGTGACGGGGCCTGCCTGGATCATTGCAGTGGAAGCCGGGCCACCGTCGCCAGAGTAGCCCGCAGTTCCCGTCCCGGCGATCGTGCCGATGTATCCAGTGGTTGAGTCGACGCGCCGAACGGTTTGGCGGTAAGTGTCTGTGAACCAGAAATTCGCATTTCCATCCACGCCAATACCATTGGCCGAGATTGCAACTAAAGTTGCGGGGGTGCCGTCGCCGATAGGGCTGGTGTACTGGGGAATCTGTCCGTTGCCGGCCGGAGACTGTATCCAGCCGTGGGCGGTGGGTCCCCAAGGGATAAAGCGGCCAGCAGTCCCGGCTTGGGCTACGGCGAAGGTACGGCCCGCGATGGCAAGGGTCGCGATGCGCCCGGCGGCCAGGCTGTTGGCGGTGAAGGTGTACGTGACGACCGCGTTACCGGTGCCGCTTGAGGGCGACACGGACAGCCATGAGCCGCTGCTTCGAGCAGTCCACTGGCCCAATGGCACTTAGTTTTCAGACGGCATCTGTGCTGAGGGCGTTTGAGCGGCCAATGTATTGAAAAGGAAACTGATTTCGGATATGGGCATTGAAGAAAGTGCCTGTGGAATCCGCTTCCAGCAGGTCCCGATAGAGAGACAACGGGACTTTCAAATAACGATAGACGTCGCCACTGGTGAACACTACGTCGAGAGTTTGCAGATTCGGGAAGTAATCGGTTGCGGCCAGAACGGATGACTGATGCGCAACGCGGGGCATGGGGAATCGGTTCTTCATTCCAGCATAAAGGCTGTTGAGAATTAAAATCCTTTAACGAACCTGGCGGTGTGGTCCGTGAATCAGCTATAAGCTGGTGGATGGGACAGCGAAGACCACACGCCACGTTGGCTGTAACGAGCACTCGCAGGGCAATCCTCAACCGGAAGAATCGCGCGTGGGGCACGCTCTGGGCTCATTTGGGAGCCGACCAGACATGACCGGTTGAGTAATAAGGATCTGCCGGAAGGAGCCAAACTGAAGGGTCGGCTCCTGGTGGTGGAGGGAGATATCGGCACCGAACCCCTGTATCTGTTCACCACTCTGCAAGATCGGGCAGAAACCGTCGCCGGGCTGTACAAGGAGAGATGGCTCATCGAGACCGATCTCCGATCACTCAAGGAGCAGGTAAAACTGCACAGTATCAGTGCGAAAACGCCGCAAATGGCTGCCACAGAACTGCTGTTGGCTGTAGCGGCCTACAACCTGATACGGGCCGTGATGGGCGAAGCCGCCGGCCAGATCGGAGTGGATCCGAGGCGTCTGAGCTTTTCGCGCTCACAGGCGGCTTTTTGGGCTTTTACGCGAACGGTTTCGCAGCGCTGTTCAACGGAGAAGTTCGAACACCACTGGAAACTGTTGCTGCGGAGTCTGAGCCAGTGCAAACTGCCCAACCGAAAACGCCCTTCCGAGCCACGGACGATTTGGGGGAAACAATCCGCCTTCCCTCTCCGCAAAGTCCGTCCCCCGGAGGAAAACTAAGTGCCATTGGGCCAAAGGGCTACAGTGGTGAGACTCACCTGACCGGTTCCCGCAGAGTTGGTAACCAGTGCCGAAGGCGCAGAGAGGGATGAAGGAACACCGCGCTGCGTCACAATGTACGGAATCCCGCTTACATTGATCACTCCGACGCGCGAAAACGGAGTGGTGTTCGGCGCCAGCGTCCATGCCACGGCCCCGTTACCAATGCCCGTAGGGGTTGTCAGAGTTAGCCAGCCCACGTTGCTGGTTGCGGTCCACGTGAAACCGGATGGGACGGTGATGCCGACGCTTCCGCCGGTTGTGGTGGCGGGAACCGCGCCAGGCGGCGTGGCGAAGGAGATCTGTGGGGTAGTGTAATCGATCGCGCGGATTGCCTGGGTCTCCGTCAGATACAGATTTCCGGAGCCATCGGTGGCGAGTACTCCTCCCGATGCAAGGCTCGTAAAGATCGCCGGTTCGCCATCGGCATCGGTAGTGCTGCTGCCACCGGCTATGGTCGTGATAGTTTCCGTAACGGCATCGATCTTTCGGATGCGGAGCGGAATGTTGCTGTAGGGGTAGTTAATTGTAATTCCGCCGTCGAAAAAGAAAAGATTGCCGACCGGGTCGGTCGCAATGCCAACTGCGGCTGACAACGTGGCTGCATTCGCCGGACCTCCGTCGCCGGAGAACCCTCTTGACGAGGTACCTGCGACGGTAGTGATCAGGCCGGTCGCGGCGTCTACGCAGCGAATGCGGGAGGCCGGGTTGTTGTAGTAATAGCCGTTGCAGCAGGGGGTGGTGTCGGCAATGAAGATGTTGCCCGAAGGATCGACCGTGAAATCGGCACTGTAGATCTGCGCAAGAACTGCCGGGCCGCCGTCTCCGGAATAGCCGCTGACGCCTGTACCGGCGACAGTGGTGATGATGCCTGTTTGCGCGTCGATACGGCGGATCCGTGCACTCGAATCGCCGATATACAGATTGTCTGCTTCATCAAACTGGAGCCATTGGATATTGGAAAAGCTCGCCTGTGTTGCCGGACCGCCGTCTCCGCCCGTTCCGGCGCCTGGGCCACCGGCCACCGTAGTAATGATGGCTGTCCGGGCGTCGACGCGCCGGATCGCGTTAGTATCGACGATGAAAATGTTCTGGCCGCTATCGATCGCGACGCTGGCCGCGTTTTGCAGAGAGGCCTGCAGGGCGGGGCCGCCGTCGCCCGAACTCGCAGTCAGACCATTGCCCGCGACGGGAGATAGATTGCCGGTCGCGGCGTCGAGACGGCGGACACGGCTGCCTTGTCCGAAATAGAGATTACCGTTAGCATCGGCCGCGAGACTTGTTGGCGCTACCTGCATTGCGGTAGCCAGCCCGTAGTCGCCGGCGTTCGAGTCGCCGTTGATATTGCCGGCGATGTGCTGGATCTCGCCCCAGCTGCTCGATGTGCTCCAGTCCACCCACGCACCGCCGGCCCCGCTCTGAGTTACGGAGAATTTGCGGCCCGCAACAAAGATTGCGGCTGTACGTGCCTTCGCCGAAGTGTTCGTCGTCCAGGCGTAGGTGATCGTACCGCTCGCAGAGCCGCTTGCCGTAGTCACGGACAGCCATGAAGCGGAGCTCACTGCGGTCCAGGGCGCGGCGGGCGTGACCGTCAGGTTGAAGTTTCCGGTGCCCGCTGCGGCCATGACTGCCGTGCTGCCGGCGGAGAGCGACACGCTGGAACCTGGCTGGGTGACAACGAACGATTGACCGTTGACCGTGATGATACCGGTTCGTGTGAAGACAGTGTTGTTGTTTGCAATGTTGTAGCCGATGTTGCCGGACGCAGAACCGCTGGGGGTAGTTACCGTCAGCCACGCTGCGTTGCTGAAGGCCTGCCAGGAAGTTCCCGAAACCGACAGAGTGAGGGCAACAGTGCCGGTTGCCGCCGCGTTGGAGTAGCGGGCCGCACCTGCCGCGAGCGTGGTCGGGGGAGTTGTCAGATCGACGAATCGAATGCGTTGATTACCGGCGTCAGCGATATAGAGGTTGCCCGCGGCATCGGTGGCGAGATTGATCCCAGTACCGAAATCACCGCCAAATAGCGCGTTTGCCACCGGACCGCCATCGCAGGCAAACCCGTTGCCGGAACCGCCGACAAACGTCAGGGCACCGCTGGATGAATCTGCCTTCTCGATCTTGTTGCCGGGTAACACGACGTACAAATTGCCGGATGGGTCGATTAATGGACTCGCCGCATTTGGAGCGAGTTGCGTGACCAATCCCGTGAAGGCGTCGATCCGCCAGAGTCCGGGATTTAAGGGATACACACCGTATGTCGTCACGAATATGTCGCTTTGAGCATCGACCGCAATTCCGTTCAGGCCGGGAAACGGCGTGGCAATCGCCTGACCGCCGGCGACCATACTGCCGGAGGCGCCGTTTCCCGCAACCGTTGTAATTGTTCCGGTTAGGCCGTCAATACGGCGGACACGCGCGTTGCCGACATCGCTAAGGTAAATGTTGCTCCCGGCATCAATCGTGAGGGTGCCCGGGGAACTGAGCGTGGCACCAGCAGCCGGACCGAAGTCTTCGCCGAAGCCGGAGGAATCGCCCCCGGCAATTGTCGTGAGGATCCCAGTCACGGCATCAATGCGGCGAAGGCGATTCACATCCGTGAAAAAAACATTTCCGGCAGCATCGGCAGCAATGCTGGCGGGCGAGCTGAGCTGCGAGGCGGACGCAGGCCCACCATCCGCCGCTCCACTCGCGACCGATCCCATCCCCGCGATCGTTGAGATGATTCCCGTTGCCGCTGTAACCCGCCGGATGACAGCTTGGTCGATGAAATAGAAACTCCCGCTATGATCCGCCGCAACAAACGTGGGCGAGAAGGTGTTCGCGTTGAGCTTGGCCGACTTCGCCGGACCGCCATCGCCGCCGGTGTCCCCGCCTGCCACAGTCGAGATGATGCCGTAGCCCGCGGTGCCGATCGGGTTGAAGATTCCACCGGAACCGGATTGCGAGACAACGAGCGTTTTGCCGGCGATCGTGATGGTCCCGAGGCGAGGCGCCGCTGTACTGTTCGGCGCAGCCAGCCAGGTGAGATTTGCACCGCCCATGCCGGTCATCGGGCTGACGGTGAGCCATGCCGAATCGCTGTTCGCGATCCAGGACGTGCCTGCCGGAAGCGAGAGGATTGCGTTCCCGCTGCTTTGAGCAGCGGGAACGCTTACGGTTGCCGGGGTGAGCGTGGCGGATATGCCCGCTTGAGTCACGGTCGCCACCACGCCCTCAGTGGTCACCACAGCCTGACGGGTAAGCCCGTCGGATTCGCCGTGAAAGTTAAGTCGATGATTCCGCTGCCGACGCCGGAAAGAGGGCTCGGAGTGAGCCATGACGAGTCCGACGCAGCTATCCAGATGGCATCCGAAGACGCGGCAGTAAGAGTCAGGCTACCGGTTCCGGATGCACTGCTTATGCTGGCCGCCGACGGGGTGAGGGTAAACTGAGGGGTTGAAAAATCGACAAAGTCGAGCCCATTCCCCGCAATGTAGAGGTTGTACTCTGAATCGACCGCAAGACCTAAAACAGACCCGACGTTGATCTGCGCCGGGTTACTGCCGGCGGCGAAGGACTGTCCGGCGGCGTTGCTTGTCAGACGCGTAATAACGGAAGTGGAAGGGTCTATGCGGAAGACGTCCCCATTGAAACTCGTAGTGGGTTCCGCGATGTAAATGACGCCTGCGGAGTCGATGGCTACCTTCTGCGGACTGACAACTGAAGCAGATGTCGCCGGGCCGCCGAGACCGGACCCGTAACTCGATGTGCCATTGCCTGCGATCGTGGAGATCTTTCCACTGGTGTCGATGCGGCGGATTCTCTGATTCCCGGCATCGGCTATCAGGATATTGCCTTGGAGATCGATGGCCAGTCCCTGCGGATTGCTAAGCATGGCTACCGTCGCGGCTCCGCCGTCTCCGCTGAAGCCCGGGGTACCGGTTCCTGCGACGACCGAAAGTATGCCGCTGGGGGTAAGCATGCGGATTCGGTTTGAGACGGGGTCCGCAATGAAGATGTTATTTTGAGCGTCGACGGCAATTGCGGCCGGCGTGAAAGCTTGACACCCGGTGCTGCCGGCAACGGTTGAGATAATACCGGTCGCTAGGTTCACGCGTCGAATCATGCAATCCGGGGAGGCGGTCGCAATCAGCAGATTTCCGCTGCGGTCCAGCTTCGCGTCAATCGGAAAATAAAGGGAGCAGAGGTTGCGGGTCCGCCATCACCCGAACTGAAATAGTCCGCTATAGTTCCGGCAATCGTCGAGACAATGCCGGTGGAAGCGTCGATGCGCCGGACCCGGCCGTGGTATGGGTCCGTAACATATAGATTGCCGTTCGAGTCGAGGTCCGTCCCGAATGGCTCGAAGTTCGCAAGCGCGGCGGGACCTCCATCGCCGAGCGTGTTCGGGTTGCCCGGACCAACGCCGGCGATTGTCCATATTTGCTGGTAAGCGCCATTGACCCATTGGTTGTAAGTTCCGCCGGCTCCCATTTGCCAGACGGCAAAAGAAACTCCATTGAGAGAGATAGCGGCCGTCCGCGCCTTGGTGGAGGTATTCGCGGTATAGCTGAAGGTCAGGCTCGTTGATCCAGTGATGGCGCTCCGGTTGACGGTAAGCCACGCAGCGCTGCTCGAAGGCACGCTGGACGCGGGGCCGAGCGTGACATTGACGGACGCGCTTCCGGCACCAGGCCCGACGGTCGTGAAGGGCGACGGGAACGTCGCGGCATCGATCAGGGGCGCGATGATAAACAGGGAAACCAGCGCCGCAACAGGCGCGATTCCCCAAACCCGAATATGCAAAATATCAGCCAGTATAGCCAAGTCTCTAAGAATAATTGATTAAAGATTGATGTCGTCACGGAATGGACCTACAAAAGTAGCATTCAATCAGGGCCGCGTCAGCTGACAATGAATCGCGGCGTCCCGACCGTTGAGGAGACGCCTTATCCGAAGCGAGGGCCGAGTGCAGGCGTTTCTGATTATAGACGCGCTGGACGCCCGCAGCAGTATTGGTGAATTCCCTGCGTTGCCCTATCCTCCGCTCAGGTGCTTCCAGATTGGATCACGTCAACCTCGCCGGTCAATGCTTTTGCAGCGGACGGCGATAACCCCCTAAACTTTGTGTCTCACCCCAGGGGTTCACTTCAATTATTCGCCTCTTAGTTGGGTATCTTATGACGTGAATACCAGCGTGGGGTTGCGGCGGTTCTCGACAATATTAGCGGCGGTGGCGGTACGGGGTCAGTCAACGGCGGGACTGTGGTTGCCTCCCCAGAAGCCTGGCGCTGCAAGCTCAAAAAAAGGCCGCCCCCGAAAGGGCGGCGGCCTTTTTTTCCCTTTACCAGTTTCAGGCGTTCATTACTTTGCTGAACGCTGCCTTGAACTTCTCCATCTCTTCCTTAGTTCCGACAGTGACCCGAACGTGTGTCGGCCATGCAGGCCAGGTGCGCCCGATGATCACCTTTTCGTTGCGCATCGCCGTCACGATTTCATTTCCCGGCCGCTTCGTATCCACCATAAAGCAGTTCGACACGGACGGAACGTAATGGAAGTTGTTCTTCGACAGGTAATCGAATGTGCTGTTCCGGATATCGGCGATGATCTTACGCCGTTCCGGGACCAGATTCTTCAGCTTCAGACTGGTGTTTGCGCAGGCCATCGCAGTGGTCGGCATCATTCCGCTGGAGCTGAAGGTGCCCTGCTTTTCGATCAGGTCCGGCCGCGCAATAATCGCGCCTGCACGCAGGCCAGCCATCCCGTAGATCTTCGAGAACGTGCGAAGCAGGATGACATCCTTGTCCGCCGCCACCAGATCTGAGTTGAACGGCGCGTCGGAGATATGCGTGTAGGCTTCATCGACCATCACGATGGAGCCCTTTGGCTTGTTGGCAACCAGCCACTCGATATCGGCCTTGGGAGTCAGAGTGCCCGTGGGGTTGTTCGGGTTGACGATATAGAACAGCCCTGCATCCGGGGCGGCAGCCACCATCGCTCTCACGTCGTGCGCATACTCCTTCGTCAAAGGCACGCGAATGACTTTGGCCCCGACGACCCTCGCTGCTCCCGCTGCCGACTCGTAGCTCGGATCGGCCATGACGAGCGGTCGCGTGGGTGACGTGAAGGCCAGAGTCGACTGGTGAAGGGGCGGGCTGGATCCATATGTGATCCGCGCGTAGTCGTTCTTCACGCCTTCCTGTTCCGCCAGAGTCCTCTGCAAATCGTCGATCAGGTTGAAGTGGTAACGGCCGCCATCACGGGCAACCTTGATGAGTTCTTCGAGACCCTCCTTGCAGGGGCCCATCGGATTCTCGTTGGAATTGATCATGACCGCATCAGCCGGGGGAGGGGTACGGAGCCTCGAAGCCTGTGCGTATGCCATTTCGCTGAACAGCGGGAGCGACGAACCGGCAGTAAGCAGGCTTGCAATCTTGCCGAAAGAACGCCGCGAAACGCCGCGACTCAACA
>Ga0182016_10007746_pt1 | contig 10977 bp, 13 predicted proteins | sample 712S2MmetaG_FD_120491 | JGI IMG/M metagenome (GOLD analysis project Ga0182016, IMG submission 120491) | Permafrost microbial communities from Stordalen Mire, Sweden - 712S2M metaG | ecosystem: Environmental > Terrestrial > Soil > Wetlands > Permafrost | place: Sweden: Stordalen | collected...
ATAATAATAATAATAATAATAATAATAATAAAGTTGAATCTTTAATTACATTGTTTATACTGTATATTTTTATCATATCAATAATATTTATTTAAAATTTAAATCAGTTTCGGAATGAACCGCTTTATCAAAATTGTACTAATATTTTTTCCGGCATATCTTTTAACTATAGCTCTAGCTGTTGCTGGACATGTTGCATGGATACAATCACTTCAATCCGATCCAAAGACTCTGCCACCATATTTAATGCTTTTTGGATATATAATGTTAGGGGGTGTATTTATTACGTCAATTATTTATGCAATTACATCTAAAAAAGATACATGGATATTTTGGGGTGTTGTAGTGTCAATTATTAGTACAGTTATAACTTTACCAATTTGTTGTTTGATTAGTGCTGGTGTTCACAATAATCTTTTTAATTTTACTGATATGATGTATATGTTTGGTTTAATATCAATATATATATTAGTATTTATAATTACTATTTATTCGGTAATGTGGTTTTATTATGGAGGATATGGTTCTTATTCGTCAATCTTTATGTGTTCAGCAATGGCTTGTGCCATAATTGCGACATCTTTATTGATTTTTGGTTATCATTTTTATGATTTACCAACTATTGCGACAGGTTATGTTTTTCTTGTAGCAACAGTGTTAAGTGTTTTATTACTTATATATTTTTGTTACTCATATTCCGATGACAAATAGCCAAATAGACAAATAGACAAATAGACAAATAGACAAATAGATAAAAATTATTAGTTCAGTTCACTCACTTGCTGGTTCATACTACGAAATTGGTTGATTTTTATTACAAGTTTATTAAATTCCTCTATTTCTCTCAATACATATGTCAAATCATTCAGTGTAGATTTTTTGGATGCATCATTTAATAAACGTTTAATTTGTTCTACTTTGTCACAATCAACGGTATTAGTTTTAAAATCAAAAAAATCAATTCCACATTTTTTTATTAAAGTATGTATTTCGTCATAATCTTCCTTGTCCATTTTAATGTCCTTACCGCGTTCTAAAATTGATTGAACGACGGGAGAAAAATCAGTTTCTGATTTCAAAACCCATACTGTTTTGTTCGATATACGTGCAAGATCTGTTGTAATATAAGATGGTACAGAGATCTTTCCACTATTCATTTTGTAAAATATCAATGGTGTTCTTTGTTTATTCACTCCTTCCAATATATTGAATAAATTTGTGTCTTGATTATCAAATCCGGGACAAGGTGATTTATCAAACTTCCACGTTTCATTACTTATTGAAAAACTATAACCACTAAAAAACAATGTGGTCTCATTCGTAATTTCCAACTCCGCTGTAATCGTAATTGGATTTATATTGGTATCCACAACAGGATCCGAATAGACTTCTTCGATTGTATCATAAACGAGGGTCAGAGTTTTTTCGTTCCTTGTCCATGTACCTTTCCATACTCCGTTTATTATTTGGCCACCACCATCGGAAAATTCACAAGTTCCATTATCGTTCAAAATCAAACGATGAAGATAATCGTAGTAATCAGGATGTGCTTCGATAACGATTGGGCTCATTATTATTATTATTGTTATTGTTATTAGTATATAACTCTTTTATTACTTAATTTATTCAATTAAGTACTTTTGTATATTAACTTTTTCAATTTTAATATTAAAAATTGAAATAATAACAATCATATTAATTATATTCAATAACAAGAATAACAAGAATAACAAAAATAATAATGGTTCCAACATACGAAATTATAGAAAATAATAACATCAGATATGAACACGATGGATATCTTAGTAATACTGGTACACAAATTCATTTATGTCATAATTTCAAGGAAAAACTAGACAAGGCATTATACGATAAAGAGAAAATTATTTATCATAACCATAGATATTTACAGCACGGCGATCAGGATGGTCAATGTTCATATCATGTGATGCATTATTTTGTAACAAATTTTGGAAACACATTGGCTTGCGATGTATATGTTAATTCTCATGATACATTTTCATTTTCTTTTGATTTGTTCAATGATTCACAATTTACCCAGCGAAAATCTCGGTTTGAACTTGCAGAAGAACAACAAACGAAAATATTAAATATAATTAAAAAATATGAAGATGATATATTCTCATATAAAAACACTCAAACAACTGTTTGGCATAATTATGATACTCAAACTGATGATAAGGGACAAATTTCTGCTAGATATAAACAACGTCTATTAAAAACACTGCTTGAACTTACATTGGATATATTTGATTATGTTCAACGTAAACGCATCTCATTTATTTATTAGATTTATTTATTAGAGATCACAAACATCAAGTTTTTTAACAAATTCGGCTATTTCAATTATTGCTTCCCTTGATTCGGGTATATATCGTCCTGCTAAATGAAAAACATGTGGCAATGGTGGGAATATTCTTAAACTGACATCATTGGGTATATTATTAGCGAGATTTTTTGAATCATCTAATAACATTTCATTTTCACATACATGTATTAAAGTCGGAGGAAAATATTTAAGTAAATCAATTGGTAAATTATGTGGTGATGCCAAAAAATGTGGATCTAATAAATCTTGACCTAAATATGTTTTAGCAGCATAAGGAATCCATTCTGGTGGTAGTAATGTGTCTTTATTGGCATTTGTTGAATATGATTCATTGTTTTGCGTTAAATCTAACCAAGGAGAAATTAGTACAAGACCTTTTGGTCTATTTGTCATATCTGGATCCTGACAAATTGGTACAAGTAATTCAGAAATTGATTTAGTTATCAAAACTTTCATAGTGTCATGCCCCAAATTTTCTAAACATATCAATGTGAGCAATGCGACAGATAAATTACCACCAGCTGAATCACCCATTATAACGATCTTTTTTTGATCAACATCATATTTATTTATAAACCATTTATAAACTTGTATTGTATCCATTAATGCATATGGAAATGGATAATTATGTCCGAATCTGTAATCAAATGATACTACGGGACTTTCTGAATGTTTGCATAGATTTGATGTCATAAAACGAGCTCGTTTATGATCTGATAGTAAGAAAGCTCCCCCGTGAATATAAAAAATAATACTATCTGCATCTTTTATTGATTGATTGTTTTTATATACAACATCGCCGGTTATTTGTATTTTATTTTTATAATTATATGTTGGGATTAATTCGAATGGTTCAACTACTCTATTTAGTAAAAATGGTCCAGGAATTATATTCATAATGTTGTTAATTACATCCAATCGTTTATTTGATGGATTTACACTACTTGTCACTTTTTTAAATACCGTGGATGCTCCTATGAGCATTTTACCACGCAATGAAATAGACATTTATTATTTAATATTATTTATATGTTTATTTATATGTTTATTTTATTGTAAATTAAACAATATTTATATTCAATTTTCTCTTGAATATTAAAAAAAAATTAAAAAAATTGATAAATATACTGTCATAATATCTTTATTAAAAAATCTATATTTAAACTTCATTATCGATTAATAACAGACCCAATGGATCCAGAAAGATTAGCATTATCTAACAATCGAGGACACAATGATGACTATTATCATGATAATAGCCCGAGTAGTTTTAAAAAAAAAATGAAAGAATTGTGGAATAAAAAATCATTCCGTTACACATTTTATACATTGAGTGTCATAGGCTTATTGTTATTTGTTATACTCATGCCACTTAGTTTTCGTGGTGTTGAATATAATGAATATGCATTCAAGAGATATATTCCGAGCCAAACTATTTATTGGGATAATGTATTCGAATATGGAAAATGGTTTTGGGGTGCAGGATATACATCATTTACTTTCCCTCGAACTTTGATAGAAGTAAGACTAATTAATTTGTCAATTATTCCTTCGTCTGGGTTAGAATTTTTCTTGAATGCAACATTTTATTACAGACTTAATGGCACGGCAGATTCATTGCATGCTGTTTTCAAAAGTTTTGGTACAACCGGATATAATGATCAAGTAACAAAACTAGTTATCGGTGATATTAAAAATAATGCCCCAATGTTTACAGTTGATGAGTATTTGAATAATCGCTTTTATGTTCAAGACCAATTGGAAGATATTATTCGCGTAACTTTGGCAGAAAATAATATTATTCTTGATGAGGGAATGTTTTTGATGTTAAGTATGCAATTCCCTGACAGAGTTCTTTCAAAATATCTTCAAACAGCAGTACAAGCTCAACAGAGTATTACTGCACAATATGAACAAGAACAAACAATTATTCAACAAGAAACCAACTACATGATTAATCTTTATTTGAATAATGCTACATATATCCAACAAACAACTGCTGCTCAAGTTCAAAATGTATTAGTTACAGCAAATGCAACCGGTTACAATCTTATTCAGGAAGCAGAAGGTGCTGGATTACAATACTTCTTGACACAAATTCCAGTCACAGATTCAAACGACATTAAATTAATTGTTGAAACTATGGCATATTTAAGAAATAAACCACAATTTGTTGTCGGTGATTTTAGTTTTTTCATTAGTTCAAATCAAAATAATCCCAAATGAGTATTTTGATTTTGATTCTGAATTTTATTTTTGTTTGTTTATAAAATTGGCTATTAAAAAAAGTTGATAACTAAACAAACTGTATGTATCGATAAATAAAATCAATTTATCATATACTTTCGATATAATAAAGAAATAATAATGAATAACAGAGTATGCTTTTGGGCGTCTTGTAGTGTTTTTAGTTTTTTAGTACTTGTTATGTCTATCACCCTCATTGTACTATCAGTTAAAGTTGTTGAACCCACTGAATATGGTGTTGAATGGGACACGGTATGGAAACAATTTGGTAACACATATGACCAGGGAAGATATCTTGTCGGACCAACTAAGACAATTATTGCGTTTAATAATACATACCAATCAATTGATTATACACTTACTGGCTCCGGTGTAGAACTATATTGCATGTCACAAGACGGTATGATTGTTGTTATTGATGTTGTCAGTCAATATAAAGTAATACGTGGTGGTTTAGTTGATATTCTAATGTTGTATGATGATAAGTTGGATACCTTTGTTAAAACTGTTGCAGCCAGTACATTTATTAATGTGTGTTCCTTCTATCAAATTGAAACAGGATTTTTACAGAACAGACAAAATATTTCAATGGAAATGTTATCTGCTTTCAAACAAAAACTTTTACAAATCGGAATCGAAGTTGACACACAATTTGCTGAACTTCGTAATTATCGTTATAATGCAACCTATGCTGAAGCAGTTACTGATAAACAAGTCGCACAACAACAAATAGAATTACTTCTCAGTCAACGTCCTGTACTTGTTACAAATGCCCAAACTGTTTTGGTTAATGCCAATGAACAAGCTTTGATTGATCTCCAAAGGGCAAATACTATGGCGCAAAGTATTATTCAGAGTTCCACAAGTATTGCACAAGGTAAATATAATCAATGGGAACAATACGCACTTGGTTTTGCAGCAACTCTATCAAAATTAAATATGAGTGCATCAACCTTTGTTCAGACGTATCTAACTGTTGTTCCATTAACTGATGACACGAACACAAACCAGTTATATGTCAGATTTTAATTTATAAAAAAATATTATAAAAAAAATTGAATCATATATTTTTAGATCAATATATTTAATAACAAACAATATAAAATCAACAAATTCATAACAATCATAATATAATCATATAATCATATAATTATGGGAAACGCACCATCTACTGCTTTACAAGAAAGAATGGAAAGAAATAAACAAAATTTCGAGAATTTGAGTCCACTGTGCATACGTTTAAAAGAAGTTGAAGCTGAAAAAGATAAACTATCTGATAAAAAAAGAAAACTAGATGGTGATGTCGATAGATTAGACCAAAAACGTGTAAGATTGGAGACTAAATTATCTGATTTAAAAGATAGACTTGACAATAAAACTACAAGACAAGAAAAAGTCAAGGAACAATTGCAACAATTGTTAAAAGAGCAAGACAAATTACACGAGAAAGGTGAAGAGTATGATAAATATCTTGATCTAATTAATACAACTTACACCGATTTGTTCGATTTATTGGAAACAACAAATGATCAAAAAAAATTAGAATCGAATGAAGATCTTCTTTTGGAAACTGTAACATTCGAAGAAAAAAATGGTGTTCTACATTATTATGGAAGACTATCCTTTTTGTTTGATGACAGTGTAGATAAATATTTTGTATTAATACTGTGGGATATGATCGATTTTATGTCAACATTTGTTTTGAAAAGAACACATGTATTGAAAACTACACCTATTGATGAAACGAATAAAGTAGGTAAACATGAAATATTTTTGACTAAAAATGACGATGACGCTGATGATGATCAGTAATTATGATTATACAATCATAATATAATGACTTATTTTAATTTATTAAAAAAAACCATTGTAGTCTATTTTGAATATATTTTCAGAAAAAAATTGAAATTAAAAATAAAAATAATATCCATTGATAAATTAAAATATTATCTCAAAATAAACCTTATTTAATTTAATTTAATTAAACACAATGACTGATTTAGTTAAACAAAACCTTGAATGTTCATCCTGTAGAACCAAACCTAACGAAGGACTTTATATTAAAGGATATTTTTTGTGTAGTACATGTCAATATAAATACAGTTCTTGTCCCAAGTGTTACGTTAAATTATTCAAAGATAATTTATGTTCTTCTTGCGGATTCAAAAAGATTCTTTTCGAATGCCAAAGTTGTAACAAAAGTTCAGCAGATGGTAAAATTACTAATGGTATGTTCAAATGCGATGATTGTCTCATCGTTGTCAAAACATCTGATCCCAAATATTGTCCCAGTTGTCATAAATTGACTTTGAAAACTGATGATGTTACAACATATGGTACAATTACTGGTGGTGGAGGTGGTTATATTGAAAAGACATGTCCTTGTGGATATCATGATAAGTACAATTGGGATTATTAAAAAAAACTAAAAAAAAACTAAAAAATTGATAATTTATTTATATGATAATCTTACAATGTTTTATATATAATCACCAATTGAAAACATATATTTTTCAATCATCTAAAAAAAATTAAATAAAATAAAACAATGGATTTAGAGCCTGTTTCCATTTTTGCCTTCGTGATTCAACAACTATTCTACATGTTTATTGGATTCATGTTAGCTGACTTTTTTTCAGGAGTCGGTCATTTTGTCGAGGACCGTTACTTTTCCAAAGATACTTTTTTGATTGGAAAGTTAATTATCGAACCTAACAGACAACACCATTGGAAACCTCGAGAGATGTTGAAATACACAACACTTCAAAATATGAGCACGACAGTTCTTTTCATCACAATCCCGGTTACGACTGCTTGTTATTACTTGGGTATTTTGAACACTGTAACTATCACAATGGTTGCTTTTTTGACTCCTGTTAATTATATTCACGCCATTAACCACAAATTGGATCATGAACTAACATCTTTCGAAAGATTCATTGAACATAGTGGACTTTTTCAAACGCGTGAAGACCATCATGCCCATCATAAAGGAGAACACGATACTTACTATTGTATTATCGGAAAATGGTGGAATCCAGTCCTGGAATATATTCATTTTTGGGAAGGACTCCAAAATATCATTTTTACTCTAACTGGTGTTGCTCCTCACAAAGAGGATTCCAAAGCACCTGAAGGAAGTCCAAAGATATCGACAACTGATAAAGTCGATTAATTTTTTATTTGAATATTTAATATACTTTTCGATATAATATTTTTTAATTTATTTTAGAAAAAAATGAAAAGCGCATTGATTGTGTAATTCTAAATATATTTCGTCCAATTAATACATCACATTTTATTAAATATAAAATATAAAATATAAAAAAAATATGTCAAAATACGACGAAAATAATGGATTACCAGAAGAAATAGATCTTACAACAATAAATTCTGATAATTTGGACAAAAATGAAATGGTTAGGGAATCGCATGATAATGATAATGACCATCAAAAACAAGATCAACAACCACTTACAGACAAATCAACAAATCATGTTCACAACAGATCATGTCCAAATGATTGTTGTACTTCACCGAGTAATGATTGGTTATGGTGGCTTGTTATATGTAATTGGTCCAATTCATCTAACCAGGATATCAATTGTTGTGACGGATGCCATGGATGTCATGATCATAACTGTGATTGTGGTTCATGTGATTGTGGTTCATGTGATTGTGGTTCATGTGATTGTGGGGGTTGTGACTGTAATTGTGATTGTTAGTATTTATTTGTTTATTTGTTTATTTATTTGTTTTAACAATAGCAATAATTACAACAATTACCAATATAATAATTATGAATAGTAATAACCAACACATTTTATTTCTTACTAAATTTTGATATTTGTTTGCGACTTTAATTTCTTCTTTTGCTTTTTCTGTATGATTTACTGTACTTTCTATATTGGCTTCAATTATGTCCAAGTCTTTCCCTTGATCTTCAATCATTAGTTTAATATCTCTAAACATTTCGGCAATAATTGTAACAGAATGTGCGATATCTTTTATTTCATCTTCTCTTTCTTCGATTAATTGTTCATTTAGATCTATTTCTGTATCTATTTCTGGATCTATTTGTATGATAACTGAATTGCTTTGATATTGTTGATATTGTTGATATTGATCATCATCAACAATATTTTGTCTGGTTGGTTTAAATTGATCACCATAAATTCTCATGATTGCATTCATCCGTTCAATTATATATTTAGATTTATATAAATTCATTGTTTGTTCAATAAGATCAGATTCTTCTTGATTATTTGGTTTTGGACATTTTCTGATATTTATTGTGACATCACTCATTTTCTCTTTTAGTTCATTGATTTTTTGAACATTAATTTTCAGAGCTTTTTTAGTTGTTCCCTCAAGACTTAGCAAAAACAAATCACATCTCTCAATTCTTGAGATAAATTTTTTTTCCCATGTTGTAACCTCATCGCGAATGTGGTTTTTATGGCCAATTAATGGATCTGTTTCTTCTAATAAAGTATATCTAGTTTGCATTATTTGCCTTTTTATTTATTTGGTATTCTGTAAAATATGTTATTGGTATTTATACTGATTGTATTTTCAATTTTTAAATAAATTAATTGAATCATGTTTTTTAAAAATTGAATAATATAATTCATGATATATGCATACATTTTTAATTTTCACAAGCGACATATATTTGTATTTATAAATAATAAGTAACAATAAATAATAAATAATATGGTTGGACTTATTAAATTCGTTGGTGGCAATTTTGATGAAATAAAACCCGTTAACGAACTGAGTCAATCTGCACAGGAATTAATTAATGAGGCAATTCAAGATATCAAATGTATTATTGATTCACATGCACACTTGTGCGGAATTAATACAATGGACCATCCGATGTGTGCTATCAATGATGTATTTTTTCATTCTTGGCGACTTTTTCGACAAACTCATATGAGAGTTTTTAAAAGTGCCGCAGGTGTATCTAATTCATCAAATTCATCAAATTATGATGAATCAAATAAAGAATATGTTGATCGTTTAGTTAAATTAATTCAAAATATTCAGACTGTTGTTCCGTATAAAATGATGCTCTTACCTATGGACCATTATTATGAAGAAGACGGTACATTATGCAAAGAAAAGACAGGCATGTATTGTTCTAATGAATATGTTAAAAGTATTTGTGATTCAAACTATAATGAATTTATTCCCGTTACATCAATCCATCCAGCGAATCCGAAAGCATTAGAACTACTTGATGATGCCCACAAAAAGAACATTAAATATATAAAATGGTTACCCAATTCGATGAATATTGATGCATCGAACAAAATTTATAAACCATTCTATGAAAAAGTTAAAGAGTTAGATATGAAAATTCTCGTTCATGTTGGACATGAACATTCAGTTGATGCTGGATATTTAAACCAATCTCTCGGGAACCCTCTCAAACTGCGTTACCCATTAGATCTAGGAGTCAAAATTGTTGCGGCACATGCCGCCAGCGAAAATTCTAATATTGATACAGATGAAAATAGTGAAACATATGGTCGACATGTCGATAACTTTGATTTGTTTCTTAGACTGTGTGATGAAGAAAAATATAAAGGATTTTTGTACGCAGATATTTCTGCATTACTTTGCTTTAAACGTATTTCTTATACAATTAGACTACTCGATAGAACAGATTTGCATAATAGATTACTATTCGGTTCAGATTATCCAGTACCGTGCATTAATTTAATTACTTCAACACGTCAACTCCAATATTATGGATGTATTACTCGAAGTGAACGACATGCACTTAATGAAATTTATAAGAGTAATCCATTATTATTCAACTTCGTTACTTTCCGTACAATTAGATCACAGAATGGAAATAAATTTGATAAAAAAATTTTTGAGAGGTCGATCAATGATATTTAATTTTATTTATTTTTATAACTCAGACAAATATTTACAAACGTCTAATGCAGCTTTACAACCGTCTGCAGCTGCAACAACTGCTTGCCGATAGACTTTATCACTAGCATCACCAGCTACAAAAATACCTGGAATATTAGTCATTGTTTCATCGTTTTTAATTATATAGCCATCACTATCAAGGTTTATAACATTTTTGAATAAATTTGTGTTGGGTTTTAGTCCTAATCCATAAAAGAGTCCGTCGACAGGTAAATTAAATGTTTCGTTCGTTTTAATATTTTGGCATATTATTGATTCAAGTTTATTACTTCCGATGAGTTGTGTAATGACACTATCGTATATAATATTAATTTTATTATTTGCTAATACTCGGTCTATCATGACTTTTGATGCTCTAAATTCATTTCTACGGTGTATTAAAGTAACATTACTAAATTTAGTCAAAAATAATGCTTCTTCCATAGCAC
>Ga0182016_10007751_pt1 | contig 10974 bp, 11 predicted proteins | sample 712S2MmetaG_FD_120491 | JGI IMG/M metagenome (GOLD analysis project Ga0182016, IMG submission 120491) | Permafrost microbial communities from Stordalen Mire, Sweden - 712S2M metaG | ecosystem: Environmental > Terrestrial > Soil > Wetlands > Permafrost | place: Sweden: Stordalen | collected...
ATCGTGTTGCAATATGCCGTCGCGGCGGAGCACGCGAAAACCGCTGGCTTCGACGGCGTGGAAATTCATAACGCCAACGGCTACTTGCTCGACCAATTTCTGCGCGACGGCACGAACCAGCGCACGGATGAATACGGTGGCCCGGCGCGGAATCGCGCCCGGCTGACGTTGGAAGTGACCGACGCTGTGACGCATGTTTGGGGCGCTGATCGCGTGGGCATCCGCTTTTCGCCGGGAGGCGTTTTCAACGACATGCACGATTCCAATCCGCTGGAGACGTTCAGCCATGTGCTGCATGAGTTGAATCGTTTCAAACTCGCCTACGCGCATTTGATTGTGTCAACGGATGACGATTTGAAACATGGCGCGGTGCCGGTGCCGTTGGCCGCGCTGCGCAAAGAGTTTCATGGTCCACTGATCGTCGCGAATGGCTTCACTTGCGCGACCGCAACGCAGGCCTTGGCAGAAGACATGGCTGATGCCGTGGCGTTTGGGCGTTTGTTTATTGCCAATCCGGATTTGCCCGAGCGCTTCCGTTCGGACGCGCCGCTGAATGCGTTGGAGGAAGCGACTTTGTATGGCGGAGCGAAAAAGGGATATACCGATTATCCCGCGATGGGGCCGCAACTCGTTGAAAGATGATGAACCTTCATGCCGAGGCCATTTTACCAAAGCCGTTAAAACGCGTCGGCGTCGCCGCCGACCACGGCGTTTTTGAATTGAAAGAATTTCTGGCCGGAAAATTACGCTCCGCCGGATACGAAGTCATCGATTTCGGTGACCGGCAGTTGAAGGCGGATGATGATTATCCAGATTTAATTATTCCCCTGGCCCGGGCGCTTGCCGCCGGGACGGTGGATCGGGGTGTGGGCATCTGTGGCAGTGGTGTCGGCGCGACCATCGCCGCGAATAAAGTGGCAGGCGTTCGGGCCAGCCTGATTGACGAATCCTTTTCGGCGCATCAAGGCGTCGAAGATGATGATTTGAACATGATTTGTTTTGGTGGCCTGCGGGTCGGTCACGCTCTGGCTTGGGAATTGACGCAGACGTTTCTCGCCGCGCGATTCAAAGGTGCAGAACGGTTTCGTCGTCGGCTGGCAAAAGTGGCGGATTTAGAAAACAAACTTTGAGCGCAGGAAATGCCAATATGAACACTCCAATCGAATACCTCATTGTCGCGGTGCCATTTCATGCCGACGCCGCGACTCATGATGAACTGGCGCGAAAAGTGAACGAAAAAATCGCAATTGATTACGAACCGCTTGGCGCACCCTTCCTCGGCGAAGAGATGATGTATCAGGCAATGACCAAGGTCGCCAAACCACCGATCCAATGAAAAAAAACACCCGGGTGACGACCTTGTTTCTGGACATTGGCGGTGTCCTGCTCACCGATGGCTGGGATCATCATGCCCGCCGGCGTGCGGCAAAGCACTTCAAGCTCGACTGGTCAGAAATGCAGGAGCGGCATGAGTTGAACTTTGAAATCCACGAGGAGGATAAAATCACGTTCCGGGAATATTTAGACCGGGTGATCTTCTGGAAAAAACGTCCTTTCACACGAGTTGAGATTCGGCAGTTCATGTTCGCGCAGTCGAAACCTTTCACCGAGATGATGGAACTGGTTCGCAACCTGAAAGCGAAATACAGGCTCAATATTTTTGTGGTCAGCAACGAATCCCGCGAATTGAATGCGCATCGGATTCGGAAGTTCAAGCTGGATAGGTTTGTGGATGCGTTTATTTCTTCGTGCTTTGTCCACCTCCGCAAGCCCGACGCGGACATTTTCCGACTGTCGCTGGACATCGCGGAGGTGCCAGCCCGGCAAATTGTTTACATCGAAAACACGCAGTTATTCGTTCAAATCGCGGAGAGCTTGGGAATCCGGAGCATTCTGCACACAGATTATAAATCCACGGCCGCAAAACTGGCTGCGGTCGGATTGCAGCCTGGTGAAGGAGTCATCAATGAAGCCCGGTGATTCACAAATCCTGACCATCAACGGCGGCTCGTCGAGCATCAAGTTTGCGCTCTACCAAGTTGGCGAACCATTAACGCGCGGGCTTTATGGAAAAGTTGACCGCATCGGCTTGAGCGGAACGAATCTGACTTTTCACGAGGCCGATGGCAAACCACAGACTAGTCGCGAACTCATTGCCGCCGACCACAATTCAGCCGCGAATTCCCTGCTGGACTGGCTGAAAACCCAACCGGACTTCGCGTCGGTCAAAGCCGTTGGACATCGTGTAGTTCACGGCATGAAGCACACCGAGCCGGAAGTTGTCACGCCGGAATTATTGGCCGAACTGCATCGCCTCAGCCCCTACGACCCGGATCATCTGCCGCGTGAGATCGAACTGATTGAGTCGTTTCGGCAACGCCATCCGAAGCTGCCACAGGTTGCCTGCTTTGACACGGCATTTCACCAAACCATGCCGCGCGTGGCCAAGCTGCTGCCAATTCCGCGACGGTTCGATGCCAAGGGAATTCAACGCTACGGTTTCCACGGATTGTCCTACGCCTACTTGATGGAAGAACTCGCACGACTCGGCGACCCAGCGGCAACTAAAGGTCGTGTTATTCTCGCCCATCTCGGCAACGGCGCGAGTCTTGCGGCCGTGCGCGATGGTAAAAGCATTGATACCAGCATGGGCTTCACGCCGACGGCGGGCTTGGTGATGAGCACGCGTTCCGGCGATCTGGATCCCGGTCTCGCGCCATATCTCGCGCGCACCGAACAGATGACCACCCAGCAGTTTTACGACATGGTAAACCACAAGTCGGGATTGCTCGGAATATCGGAAACCAGCTCCGATATGCGCGACTTGTGTGTGAACGAAACGACCGACGTGCGGGCGGCGGAAGCCGTGGCGCTGTTTTGTTACCAGGTTAAGAAATGGATTGGATCCTTCGCCGGTGCACTCGGCGGCCTTGACACACTGGTCTTCGCCGGCGGCATTGGTGAAAACGCATCCGTCGTTCGCGCCCGCATCTGTGACCAACTCAATTTCCTCGGCGTCGAAATAAATGAAACGCGGAACGCTGAAAATGCCACCGTGATTTCTGCCGCCACTGCTCGCGTCACCGTGCGCATCATTCGCACAGATGAAGAGCTGATGATTGCCCGCTCGGTCTTACGTTCCTGCGAAGCAAGTTTTTCCAGCTCAACGGATCGATAATTTCCAATAGTTCATTTTATGGGGTGTTCACCCCATTGTTCACCGCCTCTAAAAGCAGCATTTTTCATGGTGGCTTATTGTGAGCATTTCAAAAGACAACACTTTATCATGGAAACGAAAACACTCACGCCGGATTTGCTCCAGAAAGTGGATGCCTACTGGCGCGCGGCAAACTACTTGTCCGTCGGCCAGATTTATCTCTTCGACAATCCGCTGCTGAAGCGGCCGCTGGCGCTGGCGGATGTGAAACACATGTTGCTCGGTCACTGGGGCACGACGCCCGGACAAAATTTCATTTACGCGCACCTGAACCGGGTCATCAAGAAATACGATCTCAACATGATTTACGTTTCCGGTCCGGGACATGGCGGGCCGGCGGTGGTGGGCAACACTTACCTGGAGGGAACATACAGCGAGATTTACCCGAACATTAGCCAGGATGAAGCCGGGCTGAAAAAACTTTTTCTCCAGTTTTCATTTCCCGGCGGCATTCCCAGCCACGCCTCGCCGGAATGCCCCGGCTCAATCCACGAGGGTGGCGAATTGGGATACTCGCTCAGCCATTCGTTCGGTGCGGTGTTCGACAATCCTGATCTGATTGTTGCCTGCGTCGTCGGCGATGGCGAGGCAGAAACCGGGCCACTCGCTACGGCTTGGCATTCCAACAAGTTTCTCGATACGGCCACCGACGGTGCGGTGCTGCCAATTCTGCATCTTAATGGCTACAAGATTTCCAACCCTACTCTGCTTGCCCGGATCACGCGTGAGGAATTGGAACAGTTATTGCGCGGCTATGGCTGGACACCTTACTTCGTCGAAGGTCACGAACCGGCGCTAATGCACGAGGCGATGGCAACAACCCTCGACACGGTGGTCGAGGAGATCAAACGCATACAGCATGAGGCTCGTCTCAGCGGCAACCTCACGCGTCCACGCTGGCCGATGATCGTGCTCAATTCACCCAAAGGCTGGACCGGGCCGAAGGTGGTTGATGGCCTGCAAGTGGAAGGAACGTTTCGTGCGCACCAAGTGCCGCTCTCCGATCCGGCCACACATCCCGAACACCTCATGCTTTTGGAAGAGTGGTTGAAAAGTTATCGGCCGCAGGAACTCTTTGATGAATCGGGGCGCTTAAAACCGGAGTTGGTCGAACTCGCGCCCAAGGGCGAGCGGCGCATGGGTGCGAATCCCCACGCCAACGGTGGCATTTTGCTCCGCGACTTGCTGATGCCGGATTACCGCGACTATGCGGAAGACGTTCCCGCGCCCGGGGCGCGCGGCATTGGCGACGTTCATGTGCTTGGTCCATTCCTGCGCGATGTGGCGAAGCTGAATAATAAGCAGCGCAACTTTCGAGTCTTCGGCCCGGACGAAACTCTCTCCAACGGCCTCGAAGCGCTTTTCCAAGTGACCCAACGCCAGTGGGACGCTGCCACGGTTCCGAACGACGAATTTCTTTCACACGATGGGCGAGTGTTAGACTCGATGCTCAGCGAACACCAATGCGAAGGCTGGCTCGAAGGCTACCTGCTGACCGGGCGGCATGGATTGTTCAATTGTTACGAGGCATTCATCCATATCATTGACTCAATGTTCAATCAGCACGCGAAGTGGTTGAAGGTCACCGCGCACCTGCCGTGGCGGAGGAAGATTGCCTCACTGAACTACCTGCTCGCCTCGCATGTCTGGCGTCAGGATCACAATGGTTTCACGCATCAAGATCCCGGTTTTATTGATCATGTCGTGAACAAGAAGGCCGAGGTGGTGCGCGTTTACCTGCCTCCGGATGCGAACTGCCTACTGTCGGTCATGGATCACTGTTTGCGCAGTCGGCACTATGTCAATGTGGTAATCGCCGGCAAACATCCGTCGCCGCAATGGCTCACCATGGACGCCGCTATCGCCCACTGCACTGAAGGCATCGGCATTTGGCAATGGGCCAGTAACGACCAGGGCGCTGCGCCCGACGTGGTCATGGCTTGTTGTGGCGATGTGCCCACGTTGGAGACGCTCGCCGCCGTCTCCATCATGCGCGAGCATCTACCCGACCTGAAAATCCGCGTCGTCAATGTCGTTGACCTCATGCGGCTGCAACCCAAGAGCGAACACCCGCACGGATTGAGCGATACCGATTTCGACGAACTTTTCACGAAGGATAAACCGGTCATCTTCGCCTTTCACGCCTACCCGTGGTTGATCCATCGGTTGACTTATCGCCGCACCAACCATGACAACATCCACGTTCGCGGCTACAAAGAAGAAGGCACCATCACCACGCCGTTCGATATGACGGTGCTGAACGACTTGGATCGCTTCCACCTTGTGATGGACACCATTGATCGCCTGCCGCAGACCGGCGACAACGGCATTTATTTGAAACAGCAACTCAAGGACAAGCTGATCGAGCACAAGCAATACATTGATAAAAACGGTCAGGACTTGCCGGAAATCCGCAACTGGAAATGGCAGGTGCCAAAGTTATGAATCGAGACATTCCAAGCCATCGTCCTTACTGGAGACGGGCGCATCGTGACTGGCGTCTCTGGATCATCGTGATTTTGATGCTGGCGGCCATGGCGGTTTATTTGATGACCGGTGACTTGCGCTGGCCCATTCATGCCCAACCGCAACCGATGGTCCCAATTGCCAACTAAAACAGATCGTCACCATCAAATGACCACCGATACCATAACTCCAAAGGATCATGAGGCAATCGTTGCCACGGGTCTTACCAAATGGTTTGGTGAAGGTGAGGCCAAGGTGACAGCCGTGAATCAGGTCGGTTTGGCCGCGCACTTTGGCGAAATGCTGTTCATCGTCGGCCCGTCCGGCAGCGGCAAGACCACAATGCTGAGCATGATTTCCGGCATCCTGCGGCCCAACACCGGGAACGTCAAAGTCAAAGGGGCCGATATTTGGACACTGAATAATGACCAATTGGCGGATTTCCGTCTGAACACGATTGGTTTCGTCTTTCAGGATTACCACCTGTTTCCACGGTTGACCACGGCAGAAAACGTCGCGATTCCACTTATTCTGAAACAGCGTAACTGGGACGAATCCATCACCGAGGCGAAGCAATACCTCGAAATTGTCGGCCTGAAAGACCGGGGCGAAATGCTGCCGGTGAAGCTCTCAGGCGGCGAACAACAACGCGTGGCGATTGCGCGGGCGATCATCAGCCAGCCGGAGATTCTGATTCTCGACGAACCGACAGCCTCCTTGGATGGTGACACGGGGAGGATGATCATCGCTTTTGTTAAAGAGAAAATTCTTAATGAAAAGCGCTGCATCATGATTGTCACCCATGATGCGCGCATCAACGAATATGCGGATCGAATCCTCCACATGGAAGACGGGCATCTCACCGCTGAAGACAAAGGAACTGAATGAATACCGACGAACGTAATCCTGAAGTCAAAGCAACTGAACCAAAGCCGGTAACCGCCGCACCCAAACCCGACCCCAAAGCGATCGAACTTACTCACGATACCAAAGCGGATAAAGCTCTCCCCGAAATCAAGGCCCAACCTAAACCAGCAATTAAGCCCGAAGTCAAAACAGACGAAACCAAGACAGCAACCAAGGCCGTCGCACCCAGAAAAGTTATCGGAAATAAAATCATTTTTACCATCGCCATACTTGGAATTTTGGCCGGGTTGGTTGCCGCTTATATTTTTGGCATGGAGCGGAAAGCCCAGCCACCCGTGTTCAAGCCGGTAAGCAATCCCTTCGACTCGGCCATCTATGCCAATGGCATGATTGAGAGCGACCTGCCGAGTGGTGAAAATATCAACATCTTCCCGCAAGTTTCCGGCCCGATCACCCAAGTGTTCGTGCAGGAAGGCCAGCAGGTGTCAGCCGGCACTCTGCTGTTCACCATTGATGATTCCGTGCAGCGAGCCAGCACGGAACTGGCCGCAGCAAACTTGAAAGTGGCTCGCGACCAATATGATAAGCGCCGCGCCGCCTATGACGCTGACCCGAAATCGGTCAGCAAGGACGTGCTGGATACGGCAGAAGATGTCGTCAACCAGTCAACTGCCGCACTGAAAGCAGCCAACGCACTGTTACAATATTATTCAGTCAAAGCGCCGATTGACGGAGTCGTGCTGGCCGTCAACGCGGCGGTCGGCGGTTATGTGTCGTCGCAGGGTGATTATGACACCTATACCGAGTTGTTCGATCCGCTCGTGATCATGAGCGGGCCGCAGGATTACATGCAAGTGCGGTGCTACGTGGACGAGATACTCGTCTCACGGTTGCCGTCGCACTGGCATATTCAGGCGCAGATGCAAATCACCGGAACGGACATCAAGGTGCCGCTGGAGTTTGTCCGGGTGCAGCCATACATCTCGCCCAAGATCGAGTTGTCCAATGAAAAACAGGAGCAGGTGGACTTGCGCGTGCTCCCGGTGATTTTCCGGTTTGAGAAAAAGGATGCCCCGGTCTATCCCGGCCAAATGGTGGATGTTTTTATCGGTCAAGAAGCAACTGGGGCAAACGCCACGAACAATTTCTAATATGCGATACAGTGGCATTCTGCGGATCGGCTTCAAGTTGCTGGTCAATGACCGGGGCAAATTCTTTGCCCTGCTGATTGGCATCACCTTTGCCGTGTTCCTGATGATGGAAATGACCGCCATGTTCGCTGGCATCCTCAATCGTGCTTTTTCACCGGTCACGAATATCGGGGCCGCGATGTGGATCATGGACCCGGCGGTGAATACAGCCACCAGCCCAATCCCCATGCCAGACTATGTGCTGGACGCAGCGCGCAGCATGGACGGCGTCAGTTACGCCGTGCCGCTTTTCATGGGCGGCGCAATGGTGAAGCTCGCCAGCGGAACTTACCAAGGGGTCAATGTCGTCGGCTTGGACGACAGCAGCCTCTTCGGCCGGCCCGAACTGGAACAGGGCAACATTCAGGACATCTATGCCGACAACACTTTCTTTGTGGTGGATGACGCCGAATTCTCCAAGCTGGGGAATCCGAAGATTGGCACGACCTTCGAACTTAATGATCACCGGGGCAGGATTGTGGGCATCGCCCGGGTTGCCGCCAACGGACTAAATGGCGTGCCCACGCTCTACACCACTTACAATCGCGCGATTGAATACCTACCTTCAACGCGCTTCACCATGTCCTATGTGCTCGTGCAGCCGAAGAATGACGCAGCGGTGGCCGGCATCAAGCGACAAGTCGCCAAGCTTGGCTATGTTGCATTCACCAGGAACGAATTCAATGGCCGGATTACCCACTACTACACCTACCAGACTGGGATCGGCACCAACATCCTGTTGATGACCATCATCGCCTTTATCGTCGGGTTGTCCATCTCGGGCCAGACCTTCTACACGTTCATTCTCGAAAACCTGGAAAAATTTGGCGCGTTAAAAGCCATAGGGGCCAAGGGGCGCGAGCTGATTTATATGATTCTTTTCATGGCATTTTTTACGGCCATGATCGGCTATGGCTTGGGCATCGGTTTGGTCACCCTGATGATTTCAATTGCCCGCTACCGGCTGCCCAACTATGCGGCGATTATCACCTTCGGGAACCTGGGGCTGGCCTTTGGCATGGTCCTGCTCATTGCCGGAATCTCCAGCTATATCGGGATACGTAAGGTTCTCAAAATCGAGCCGTTTGACATCTTTCGGGGGTAGTCCAAGCCATTCAATGAAAACCCTCACCTCACTACTTAAAGCGAAAGCCGGAATGACCGCCGTTTCCTTGGCGTCTCTGGTTCTCTTTGCTGGTTGCAGCTTTGCACCAAAATATGCGAAGCCAGCGGTCCAAACGCAGGGTGCTTTCAAAGAAATGACACCGGCGCAATCATTGGAAACTGACGGCTGGAAAACGGCCGAGCCAAAGGATGATGTGCTGCGCGGCCAATGGTGGGAGATATTTCACGAGCCGGAGCTAAACGCTTTTGAAAGCCTGGTGACGGTTTCAAATCAAAGCGTCGCCGCCGCGCTCGCCAATTTTCTCGCCGCGCGGGCCGTGGTCAAACAATCCCGGTCGCAGAATTTTCCGACCGTGACGGCCAGCCCCTCGGTCACGAGGTCACGACAAGCCTCATCTCAAAATCAACCCAGTTCATCAGCGTCAGCCTCAACTTTTACAGAATATGCGCTGCCTTTTGACGCCTCCTGGGAGCCAGATTTTTGGGGTCGCATTCGCAACACGGTGAAAGCTAATTCGCTGGAAGCACAAGCCACGCTGGCCGATCTCGAAAACGTGCGGCTGACCGTTCAAGCGGAAGTGGCGGTGGATTATTTTCAATTGCGCGGGCTGGATGCGCAGAAGCAACTTCTGGATGCGACGGTAATCGTCTATCAGGAATCGCTCAAGCTGACCCAGGCCCAGTATGGTGCGGGCCTGGCGTCTGACCAGGACGTCGCGCAAGCTGAAACGCAGCTAAATACCACGCTCGCGCAGGCCACCGACCTCGGCATCCAGCGTGCGCAGTTCGAACATGCCATCGCGACACTCCTCGGTAAATCCGCTTCATCATTTTCCATCGCCATCCGTTCGCTGACTGCAAAGCCAATCGCAATCCCTTATGGCGTTCCGTCGCAATTGCTCGAACGGCGTCCCGATATTGCCGCCGCTGAACGCCGCGTCGCGGAGGCGAACGCACAAATCGGCGTGGCGCGGGCGGCTTATTTTCCAACTATCACCTTGAGCGGCGCGGCGGGATACCAAAACGCCTCCGTGCAAAATCTATTTTCCGGGCCGGGTCTGGTCTGGTCCGTCGGTGCGATGCTGGCGCAAACTCTGTTTGACGGCGGGTTGCGCAAAGCTGTCACCGAACAGTCCCGAGCGATTTATCAGGGCACGGTTGCGAATTACCGCCAGACCGTGCTCACCGCTTTTCAGGAAGTCGAAGACAATTTGTCCACGCTGCGAATTCTGTCGCAGGAACTGCAACAACAGAATGCCGCCGTCACCTCGTCGCAGCGATACTTCAACCTTGCATACGTCCGCTATCAATCCGGCATTGATATTTACCTCACCGTTATCAATGCGCAGACCGCTCTGCTGAACAATCAACGGACGGCGCTAAACCTCCAGATAGAACAATTGACGACAAGTGTCCAATTGATCAAAGCGCTGGGCGGCAGCTGGGATGCCTCGCTGGAAACGACTGCAACCTTCCATTGAACTGAAACCTTTTTATGAAAACAGAAATAGTCAACACCGCAAAGGCGCTGGTCGCCGACGACAAAGGACTGCTCGCGATGGATGAAAGTAATCCCACCTGCAATAGACGCTTCGCCAAGCTCAACATTCCACAAACGGTGGAGGCGCGCCGCGCGTATCGGGAATTGATCGTGACCGCGCCCGGCCTGGGAGAAAGCATCAGTGGCGCGATTCTTTTCGACGAAACCATCCGCCAGCAAACGAAGGATGGCGCGCCTTTTCTTAAAGTTCTCACGGATGCGGGAATCATTCCCGGTATCAAAGTGGATACTGGAGCCAAGGACTTGGCCGCTCATCCCAGCGAAAAAATCACCGAAGGTTTGGACGGTTTGCGTGATCGGCTGAAGGAATATTTTCAAATGGGCGCACGATTTGCCAAATGGCGCGCGGTGATTACCATTGGCGATGGTCTTCCCAGCCGAAGTGGCCTGGAAGCCAATGCTCATGCGCTGGCGCGCTATGCCACCTTGTGCCAGGAAGCAGGACTCGTCCCCATCGTCGAACCCGAGGTGCTCATGGATGGCAATCACAGCCATCCCATAGGATTTTTGAAAAAAGTGCTGGAACAATTTGTTTAGCCCTGCCACAC
>Ga0182016_10007752_pt1 | contig 10973 bp, 3 predicted proteins | sample 712S2MmetaG_FD_120491 | JGI IMG/M metagenome (GOLD analysis project Ga0182016, IMG submission 120491) | Permafrost microbial communities from Stordalen Mire, Sweden - 712S2M metaG | ecosystem: Environmental > Terrestrial > Soil > Wetlands > Permafrost | place: Sweden: Stordalen | collected...
CCTGAGATGCTTCAATCGCTCGACAGCGTGGACGACGCTTCGCTCCACGCGGGTCTGCGCGCCGTGGGGCTGAAACTCGATTCGCGAAAGGCGGCCGTGCCGGTGTTGATAGTTGATTCCATCCTAAGGTCTCCAACGGAAAACTGAAGCGCCGCTGACCTACCTGCCCTTCCAGCAACCATCAGGGGGAGTATTTTGGGATCACTGCTATCCGCATCACTGGCAGCGCGGAAGAAATGCCCGTCCATTTCGGCCTTATGCAACCGCACCGCTGATTTCGGGCTAGTGGCAAGCAGGCCGGCCGCCTGCATCTCCGAGCGGATCGGCTACTCGTACGGATGCCGGATTCATCCCCGCGCGGCAGGAAACCTGCTAGCAGGGCCGAAAACGGTCATATGGGAAGTTGAAACGTGGTTCCGGCTCGTGGACCGCGGGTCGGCACGGCGATCCCCCGTTCTTCGCTGCGTCCGCCCTCGCGCGCCTCTCGGCCGCCGCCGGCCATTCGCGGCCCTGCTGCGGCGCTGCCAGGATCGCACTGAGGAAGAACCGGTTACTCGACATCGGCGAGGCGCGAACGCGATCTGCAGTGCGCTGCAGGCGATTGGGGGAGAGTGGGGGACTGAAGAACTCTTGTTTGCGCTCCGCCCTCCATGGCCAGCCGCCGAATCGGTCTGGAAGGCCGGGAGCAGGAACTCAAAGAATCCGTCATCGCCATCGAGATCTTTGGGCGTAGCGCGGATTACAATCCTCGGCGCGATCCCATCGTGCGAACCGAAGCCGGCCGCCTCCGGGCGCGGCTAAGCGAATATTACATGGGAGAGGGAAGGTTCGATGCGCTGATCGTCGAGCTACCGAAGGGCGCCTATGTGCCCGCGTTCCGCCGCCGTGAGCAGACGTCTGACAGGGCGCCCTCCGGAGCCGCTGCCGAAAGGAAAATCGGCTCACGGTGGATGTGGCTCGCGATTGCACTAGCCTGCCTCGCCGTAGCGCTGGAGGCGGCCGCCTGGTGGCGTTTTCACACGCAGGATCGGCCGATTCCCATCGCGGTCCTGCCCCTGACCGATTCCAGCGAGGATGCATCTAACGACTACTTCGCCGACGGTCTCACCGAAGAGATTATTCGCGACCTATCCATCATCGACGGCTTGGCGGTGCGCTCTCAAACGTCATCCTTTGCGCTGAAAGGCAAGCCGCGGAATATCCGCGAAGCGGGGAAGCAACTGAGCGCCGATTACATCCTGGAGGGTTCGGTATTTCGCGCCGGGCAGCGCTTGAGGATCAATGTGCAACTGGTTCGCGTGGGCGATGACTTTCCGTTGTGGTCGGGCCGGTATGACCGCCAGATGCCGGACGCCCTGGCAATTCAGGATGAGATTTCGCTGGGCATCGTCAACAGCTTGCGGTTGAAATTGGGGCGCGGCCGACGGCGCTATGAAATAAGACCCGAAGCTTACGATCTATACGTGCGCGCCATCTCTCTCGCGGTAGACAGAGGTTTGGTCGGCACGAACGAAAGCGCCGGTCTGCTGGACGAAGTAATCGCGAAAGAACCATCTTTTGCGCCGGCTTACGCGGCTCTTGCAGCTGCGCATGCGGCTCGCTCGGGTGAATTCCGCTTCAATCTCGCCGACGAGATGGTGAAAATGCGGGCGGCTGCGGAAAAGGCGATCCAGTTGGACCCTTTGTTAGCCGCAGCGCATGACGCGCTGGGCATGGTGTATGCGCGCGACGCGCAATGGCAGCAGTCGGAGAAAAGCTTCCGGAGGGCCATGGAGCTCAACCATAACGGGCCGCAGGCATACCTCCATTTCTCTTTGTTTGTCCTTCTGCCTCTTGGCCGGATCCCGGAAGCGCTCGAGTGTACGCGGGCCGCGGAAAAGATGGGTCGACTTTCGCCCGCGGCTTATTCCGAACTGGCATACGTGCTGATTGCCGCCGGCCGGTACAATGAGGCAGCCGAACAATGCGAGAAACTGCCGGCGGACTTTCCCGACAGCGGATGTTTAGGCCGCGTGCGGCTGGCCCAAGGGCGAATCGGCGAGTCCATCAAGGTCCTGGAAGCAGCGCTGAACAAGGGTGTCAGGCCGGGGGCTCAGGTTCGGGGTGAGCTTGGGAATGCTTATGCGAGGGCTGGCCGCCGCGAAGACGCGGAAAAGCTCTTAGACGATACGAGTCCGGTGAACCCATTCAATCGGGCGCTGATCTATGCGGGACTGGGCGACAAAGATCACACGCTGGAAGCCCTGGATCGTGCCGCTAGGGGTGGTCCTTTTCGGATTGGCCGGGCGCTGACATTTCCGGAGTTCGCCCTTCTCCGTGGTGATCCGAGAGTGAACGCTCTTAGCAAGAAGGTCGGGTTGCCAGACTAATATTATTCCAAAGCGCAAGAACCGTCGCATTCAGTCGCACTCCCACACGAGAAAAATCACCTCGAAGGTTGGAGAGCCGGTCAAATATAGGTTTCCACGCGATGATGCGCCGCAAATCATCAAAACGCTCGCGTGGAAATGCGACCGAATGCGACGGATTGACACAGGTACTCGCCGCCGAACCCGACTGGCGCAGTCGCTTGACGGCGGTGGACCTGCGAGCACTCTCGCCGCTCAAATGGCAGCACATTAACCCGTACGGACACTCACCCTGACATGAGTGAACGCTTACCACAGGCCTGAACCGCTACTTTGCCGAATTTCGGTCTTCGCTAGGTTCAGGCCAAAGTCCGGCAGCAGTTCGCCGGCGCCAGTTCGCCGAGCGAGTCCGCGAACCCCTGGAGATCGGATAGCGTCACTTGTAGCAAAGGCTTGCTGGCTTTCAACAGGAACCGTTCGACATCGGCCCGGTAAGAGGAGAAGACACGATTCGGAATTTAAAGCACGCTAGGCGGCTGCGCCGGGTCATGAACCCCCGGCCGGCAGTTCTCGACGGGCAACTTGTCCCTATTGAAGCTTACTTTGAATGGACCACACTTTGCCACGCGAAACCAGTGTTTTGTTGGGTTTTTGGCGTGCTGGTGTAATGAGAGTTCAATTGGGACAGCCGGTAGCGCATGACGCCGGCTATAAGCCAGACCTCTCCTCCAGGGAACGACGAGCTACGTACCTACGCCAAAAGGTGACTATGAAGTCTTCGGGATCTTGAAGGAAACCGTCTTCGAGCACCGAGAAGACGACAGGCATCCGAATGCAAGAAGCCCCTGCACGGTAAGGACTTGGCGATGAGTTACAGTCCCGGATATCGTCAGGTGCTGTCGCGCTACGGAGCTTCTAACGTGCTTTAAATTCCGAATCGTGTCTTTTCCTCGAGAACAGAAGCTTTGCTGGCCGGTTCGGTTTCCCAGCGATGGAGGCGACGCCGTCCACGCCGTCCGGAAGATATTTCGTTTGTGTGTGGGGTATTTCATTAGCAAGAGATCCGCCGCTGGAAGATCTCATCATTTATATAAGCCAGCAGGTGAAGCGTCTTCGGGATCCGCCCCAACTCGCCACACGGAGGCAGCGCTACGGGCTGAGAGTCGGCCCCCTCTCTCAACAAGATTCCGGAAATTCTCGCTTCAAACAGCGCACAAATCCCGTTTCAAGAAACCACCGTATTGAGGAAATCCCAGGAACTTAAGGCGGATGGTATATCCCCTTTAGGTAGAACGCGATCCGGCGCGATCACAACCCGGCCTTGAAAGACATTGGCGGAGACCATGATCTCGGGTGGCGGGACTGTATTGGCCAGCGGCGCGGATACGCCATCCTGCAACAGGAAGCTGTACCTTACTTCCTCATTATTTCCCAGCACGGCTTCGTTGAGAATGATGTTCGACGAAACCACGCACCGGGTCACCGAGCCGATCGCGGCGCAGCAGGAGAAATAGACCGGAACGGGAATGAGGGCTTCGAAAATGCCCACTTCAAAAGCAGTAGACAAGCGGTTGCCGGTCATCAGAAGAGAACTGGTTTTTGGATTCTGCGCCTGATCGTCTCCGAGAACGACTACGCCAGCCGCAGACAACCCCAGCATTTCGTTACGGTCCATGCGCAGACTCAGGGGCGACGCAGCGGAACTGACGAATCCCTGTTGCGCCAGTTGCGCCAATTGGATATAGAAATCAATGGCTTCGGAATTCTGGGACGACAGAGCCGTCGGCACCACACCATTCCACTGCGGGTCGACTTCAACTGCCGAAATCTTCGCATTGTCTACAGTAGCCGTAAACTGGATCACAATGGCACCCTGTGCATTGGGCAGGATGTTGGCGAAAGGCCAGTCGACGGCAACGTCGTTTCCTTTTTGGTTATTCGCGACGTTATACGCAAAGATATCGAACTGTGACAGAACCGGTTGCTGGTTGATCGACACGTTGAAAATTCGCTCGTTACTTGCGGTCTTGATGACCTCCGCGAACTTCAAAGTCACCTGGTAATAACCGGGTAGCAGCTTATTGAAAGTGTAGGTGAAGGGGTTTCCCCAGCGTTCCGACTGATAGAGGGGATCGGAGCCTGTCGGCACGGCGTTGGTGATCGTGGCAGTGGTCTCGGACGAGTGCAGCGTGCCTCCAGTGACTGTCAGGGCAGTCTTATCGGATGTATCCTTCTGCCAGACTTCTCGCTGAGTGTCGGTATAAGAGGCCGCGCTCCCCGTGTAAATACGCACAGAACCCGGCGCAGCGGGGACGGTGACCACCTGGGAGACTGGAGTGGTATCGCCGTGTGGCAAAGGATAGCCCATGGCAATCGACAGGCCGGCCATGGCGACGCTATTGGGATCGAAGGGGACAACACCTGCCTGCGAAGGCGACACCAACCAGAAGCCGGCCACACAATTTCCGACCTGATTTCCAGTGAACTGCACGGACTGGTTTGCGCCCAGCACGACCGCGCCGATGGACAGTCCGGAGAACGAATTCTCCTCGAAAACGACGGCGTTAAATACCGACGGCAGCACTGAGCCACCATTCGCGGCGCTGGGCGGGGGGGTACCGCGGCCAAACTTGCCGAGTTCCGATTGTGGGATCAAGTTGACTGCCGTCGCTCTCCCGCTTGACGACGCGACGGAGGTCTCGACCTGCCGTGAGACAGTTGTTCCCGTACCCGCCGCGAAGCCCTGCAGTCCGGTACTCGGACTCGGTGCGAAGGTGACAGCGGGCGCCATCAGGAAGCCCGCCTGAAAGTCCGCCGAGACTCCAGTGAATGAATTTCCCGCGATTCGCCAGTTGCTGCATTGGCCACTGGCCAGCACTCCCACGCCGAAGGGCTGGGCGGTTGACGCAAAGCCGCCGTTGAAATCAAAGGTGCACTTCTCGATCGTCAAGCCGGAGCAGTTCACTGCCCGGACGGCAATCGACACCACCAGATTCTTCACCATACTCTGCACATCCGGCTCCAGGGTGCTTACCGGCGCTCCCGCGAAGTTACCGCCGGCGGGAGAGAAGGGTACCAGCGGGATGTCGAAACAAATGCCACGAAGCGACACATTGGTAACGTTATCCAGCACCACCAGACCGTCGGCAAACAGGCTCTCCTGGCCGGCTTGAGCCTGCAGCACCACTGAGTTCCCCTCCTGGCAGGCTTTGAGGCCGGTATTGGAATTGGCGGTTGGAAAGCGGAGGGGAGAGGAAAGCGCGTAGTTTCCCGGCATGAGACAGATCTCAGTCGGGTACTGGGAGTCTTGATATTTGTTCAGGATGGTCTGCAGAGTAATGCCGTCGGTGAGATCGGAGGGTTGAACTGTGATAGTGCAACAGCAGTCGCAGCCCGAGCCGCCTGTGGTGGGCGGCCATTGGACGCGGCAATCCGGCGCGCTGTTCGGAAAGGTCACCACGGACAAGCGGGCGTAGTGATGGTGGGTGCCGCGTGGATACGCATTGGTCAGTTGCTCCACCGAGCCGTCAGCGGTCCGCGCGGCAAAGGTCCAGTAATCGCCGGCGTAGAACGACCCGTCCGCGGGATTCAGACCGAAGGTGACGCTCACTCCGTTTTCGAGGACGACCGGCGTACCCAGTGCCGGAACCGGCAACTGGCCGGCGCTATCCCAGCGAATGATGCGGGTATGCCGCGTGGGGTCGGTTTGGGCGCCGGTCAGAGGAAAGTTCCCGGTGACCGTACTATCCAGGGTGATTGTCTTTTGCGCGAAATTGATACTGTCGATGCGGTGGATTTCGCCGATTGCGCCGCCCACATTTTGCGCGTTAAATTCCAGATTATCGTCGATGATTTCGATGTAGTTTCCGGTAGTGAAACCGAGCAGCTGGTCGCGGCCCATGCTCAAGACGGAAAGCTGGCTCGCGGGCACATTGGCCGTGTTCGTCACGCTGGTGATGGCGGTAACTCCGGTCGTCACCGAGGCATTGTCGCGCGACCATTTGAAAGTCGCGGGCGGGTTGCCACCGGGCGTGCCCCCAACATGAATCTGTACGCGGTAAAACTGATTCTCCAGACCCGTATAGCCGGCATTGGAAGTGAGCGAGCAGGGTCCCGAAGAGGTCGACGTCACGGCCGCCGAGCTGAGCTGGCCGGCCGACGGCTGAATCAGATTTTGCCAGACCTGAATGCTGGAATCCGGAGTGGAGCAGACGACGCCGCCAAAGATAGTACCCGAGACGGCGCTGACATCCAGCAACTTGACTTGCCATACCGTTTGCATCCGGCCGCTAGTATCGACGGCGACGGCTTTGTCGACCAGATTGGGATCCTCGAGATAAGTTACCTCCCTGCGCCAGACATCGAGGTAGACCAGGAAGGGTCCGTTAGTCGTCGGAAGCGTGGCGCCGGGTAAATAAGGCTGCTGGGTGTAATCGAGGGTGCTCTCGGGGGTGCCCTCGATCTGAGGTGCGCCGGACATTTCGTCCAGGGCTGGATCCCACACGGCGGACTTGCAGGGTCCGTGGTTCTCGGCGAGGAGTCCGTCGACATACATGCGGCCTGCCCCGATCGAAAGGGCGCCGGCGGACACGCTGACCTTGAAGGCGAAAGGTGTCGAGGCGGGATAGACTGCGCGCCCGAACGTATCGAGGGTTCCAGCTCTTACCCGGCGCTCGAATTCGGCCAGCCATTCATTCCAGTCGGAGTCCAACTGAACCCGGCCCTGTTCCATCACCACGCCGAAATAATCTTTCCATGGGTTGAAAGTGAAACGGCTATTATCGAAACTCATGTCGCCTCCGCTTAATTCTGATAAATTATGCCGAATTCCATTCCGACGGGAAGGAATTCCTGAAGTCTGACGCGAAGGTCGGATTCGCGCAGCGGCGCCGCAACGAAATGGAAAGCTCCCATCTCGCCGCCATCTTCCGCGCCACGGCGCACCGCATCGGGAGTCGAATCCAGCAGCTTCGCATAGCCGGGATCGCCATACGTCAACGAAAAGAAAAGGGGTTGAGCCGAAAAAGACGCCTGCTCGACGCATTCGAACTGGCGCGGAGTTATGGCGTTCGGCGGCAGAAAGCTGAATCGCACGCAACCGGCCTGCTTACGGTCTGACCACAGCGGCGCCGGGAAAACATCCGCCGCTGCCAGACCTGCCCAAAAAATGCTGTTGCAGACCAGGTTCAACAGCGTCGTGTGTACTTTGCCGATCACCGTGCAGCCCGCAAGGCTCAAGGCGCCTCCCGCGGATGCCCCATCAAGGGCCGCGCAGGCTACCTCGGTCGGCGACGTGGCGTCCACGATGCTGTCGCTAAAGCCGGCGGTTACCAGTTCGCCGGTAAGGACCGTGCCGAGGATCGAGGACTGGGCGGTTAATTGTAATCCCGACGGCTCTGCCACCAGCGCAAAGCCGGGAAGCACCGTACAATGCGTCAAGGTCAATTGGCCTAACCGATTGGGCGTCCCGTCCGGACGGGTGAGGGGCGCATGCAGCAGCGCGGCCGGCAAAGGACTCGCCGGCGCGGCGCGCGAAGCGAGCAGCAATCCATTGATCAGAAAACTACTGGAGGCCCCACCCGTCGCCACCATCGCGCCGCTGAGGATCAAAGTCGGGCGGCAGCCCTCGGCTGCACGAAATTCGATGGTAGTCCCCGAGGGTAGATCAACATTGAGAGACGGCTCGGTGAGAACGCAGCTCTGGGTGATCTCCAAGGCTATCTGGCCGTTCAAGGCCAGTTCGCCCACAGCGTAATTCAAGGCGTTCTGAAGCGTCGAATAGCGCACCGGGACAGCGGTATCGGGAAAAGGGAGAACCCATGCGTCATTCTGCACCAGGAAACCAGTCTCGCGCGAATACTCCCCGCCGCCCATATTGGCGTTGAAGCCGTAATAGAACGACGCGGCAATCTGCGGAGTCGTGCCGCTCGGGGGAGGGGGTATCGCGATGCGGCCCAGTTCCGGGTCGACGGCCGCGGCATAGGGACTGTTGGAAGGAGGCAGGTTACTCCAACTGCCGTCGTTGCCAGAGAGGTTGCACACCTGCACTTGATAAGGATTCAGCAGCTTGCCGTTGACCGACAGCGACAGGCTATTGCCCTCACCGTAATATACCGAACCCGCGCCGTTCTGGAGATCCGAGCACAAGATGCGACGTCTCAACCGGGCGGGCACGTTGGTCGGTCCGGCAGCGGTGGAGATCTGTTCACCCTGCGAGACCGGGTTATTGAAAAGCGGCATATCGAGTCCCAGCATGCTGAAGCGGAAGCACTGCGGGTTACCGGCTACTGCGGTCGCGGGCGATTGGGTCAGGCTGTAAGCGGTCAGGGACCAGAGAAAGATGCCGATGTTCTGGATGTTGTAACGGCCTGGCGTAGCGGCGCTGCCGATGCGGCGGACGTCCACTTTATGAGCTGTCGAGTCGAAAGCGGTGTCCATATACAGGCCCGCTTTCCAGTTGCGTAGATCGGGCGAGTAATGATTATGCAACCGGATGTGGTTCATATACTGCGTATCGCCCAGCAGCTTAAAAAACTCGACCGCGTGCGCGCCCCAGCCGGTAACGTCTCGAGCCAGTTGCTCCATGACCAGCACCGTTCCTTTGCGACGCCGGAAACCAATGGTGTGGGCGACCTCGGCTCGAGGACTGGCCACTGCGGGGGCGATGCCGTTGACCGGCTGGTAGCCGATCAGATCGCCGATATAGGGAATCACCCACTTTTGGCAGGTCTCGATGAACTGATCGTCGTAGAGCCGATCGAGATCTTCAGCCAGCACGGCGAGCTGCTCTTCGACGATCATGAGCAGACTCTGCAGCGGGCCACGCGCCGCTTTGGCGGTGAGCTGTTGCAGCTGTTGTTGCGAATCGGCGGAAAGAGGCGGAGCCAGCGCCTGGAGAGACTGCAGCTGTGATTGTTCCGCGGGGGTCAGCAGCGGCCCCAGCGACTGGGCGATCTGCGCATCCTTCAGCTTGTAGAGCGCCGGCAACAGATCGAAGAGCTTCAGTCCTTTCAGGCTCATGTCATCACCCCCAAAGCGGTGTTGCTCAGGTTGGGATCGAGCACCAGAATCTCAGCCGGGCCAGGTGCGGCCTGTGTGCCTGTCACCGGCACGTACGGGAAAATGCTGGTGATCGAACCGCTAGCCGGCCTGACCACCGATACTGGCTGGCGCAGCCAGGCCTGGTAGCGGGAAAGGCTGAAACCCGGACCCTGGCTGGCAAGGTCGCCCGCCGCGCTGGTTGCCCCGGGCGTGACCGCGGTGACGTTCACCGCGATTACCCCTGGGACGGCCTGGATAAAGGCCGCCACTTCATCTCCTGTCACGGCCTGGCCAAAGGTGCGGTTGGCAAAACTGTAAGCTGCCAGGAGCGACTGCAGCACCTGATTCTTTACGGTGGGTTGGTCGTAGGCGGGATCGTAGGTGAGGTCAGCCGAGATGCTGAAAAGGGTTTCCAGAAACGACTGAGCATTGATCGCGACGTTGGGAGGGCCGTAGTTTCCCAGCGCGGTAAATAAGTTCGCGAGCGTGGCGTTGCCTGGCGGCAGGGCTGTCCCGTTCACTCCGGCCACGGTCACGAAAACTCCACGAGACGGACCGCTCGGGATCCATATCGCCTGGGCTTTGGCGATGCCCGCGAAGGTGGAGGCGAAATTCTGATAGTCGGTGATGGAGACCGCGCGTCCCAAGGTGAGAACTGTCTGGGGAGCGTTGGCGCGAATCCCGTCGACTGTCTGCGCATCCTGTCCGCCGGTCGCCAGCTGCGGGTTGGTGACTCCACTGACGCCCAGGGGCCGATCCAGTAAGGTGCTGATGGCACCCGCCGCAACATTACCGGCCGCACCAGATCCAATCCGGTAATTGGCCATAATATTGTTCACACCGGTCGGCAGCGTGGCGCCTTCCACGCCGTCGCCGGTGCGCACGTTGGTGGTCCCGTCAAACTGAACCGGGGCCGCATAGACCTGCGCCGAGAGGCCTTGTCCGTAAAGGCTGGGAACCTCCGTCCAGGTAACCCCATTCGCTTTCACCTGCAGGGTGCTCAGGCGGCCGGTGGGCGTGGGGGACTGCACGTAAGTCAGAGGGGATTGCTTCAGCGTGAAACGCTGATTCGGCGTGGCCGCAGAACCGCTGCCCATCACTTCGCTCACGGCTTGGCCATGCGTGGCCAGGCCGACGTTGGCATTCACAGTGGTGAGGGTCCGGTCGTAACAGTTGAGCAGTTTCGATTGAAGAACCAGCCGCGTGTGAGGGAACGGATCGGCTTGGGTGCTGATGGAAGAGACCAGGGCGCACTCCTCCACGTCCGGATCGCTCGATCCTGCCAGCGCCAGAGTGAAGCGGGTCAAGGCCGCGGTCACCGTACCGGTCCGGCCCTTCGCGTCCTGAACGTACAGCAACAAGGCATCGGTCGCGTCCAACCAGCCATTCGGATTGATGGAGCCGTCTTCGTTTATAGGGAGTGGTGACGGATCGATGATCGTCAACAGGTCTCCCGGATTCAACGGGGTCGCCGTTTGCAATATGTCGTCGGGTATGAAACTGAGTGGAGCCCCTCCTGGAAAGGGATTCACCTGGAGCTTCTGGTTCTTTCCCGACACGGCGATCGCCTGAATGCCGAGGAGA
>Ga0182016_10007753_pt1 | contig 10973 bp, 10 predicted proteins | sample 712S2MmetaG_FD_120491 | JGI IMG/M metagenome (GOLD analysis project Ga0182016, IMG submission 120491) | Permafrost microbial communities from Stordalen Mire, Sweden - 712S2M metaG | ecosystem: Environmental > Terrestrial > Soil > Wetlands > Permafrost | place: Sweden: Stordalen | collected...
TATATCGGCGGCGGAACGGTCGTATTAGTTCTCATCATCGTTCTCATTGTCTTTCTCGTGAGGCGATGACTCGCGAGTTTTGGCCATCTGACGTAGATGTGACTGAAGGTGCGCAGACGATTTCAAGCAACGACGGACTCGAAGATGACGGCGAGCTCGACGACATCGTCATGAAACTGGCGAGTGCGAAGATCAAGGGTGCCGTAGAAGAAAGCTGAAATCCGTTCGGCTATTGCCGACAAATTCTCGCCGACGGGGACTGAAGAGCCCCCCTTCCTTGGTCCTCGTCGGCGGTACAACCGCAACGTTGCCCGGGGCGCACCAGGCCAAAGAGTCTGCTGAGCCAATCAACTACGCGTCGCTCACTGGGCACCCCACGTTCAAAGGGTTCGCCTACTTCACTGTCAACTTCCGCCAGTGCCATGCCGGCCACCAGATGTCGAACAAGTGCCATCGCGAACCTCATCGACCTCAGTTCTCGACCGGGGATTCGGTCTCCTGTCACTGTTCGCCCGGTTGAGCGTCGAACGTTCGCGTAAGTTCATCCGTCGATCGGACACGAAGAAGAAAAGGCATGAAAGGAAGAAGATCGTGATGTCGATGAAGCGAGTACTTGTGGCCGCGAGTGTTGGGCTCAGTTCACTCGTGGCCAGTGGAACGATGGCGCTCAGCGCTGCGACGTCGGCCTCGGCCGCGCCAGTTAAGAACTGTGCCCCGGCCCAGATCACCGTGACCCACGGTGCGGCTGACGGAACCGCCGGCACGACCTTCTATCCCATCGTCTTCACCAACACCGGCGAGGCGTGCGCAATCTTCGGTGTGCCGGCCATTCAACCCGTCGCTGGCCGCGCTCATCACGCGGTCGGACCGTTGGCGAGAAGTCTCTCGATGGGCGAGATGCCCGCGCGCCACGTCATCGCGAAAGGTCAAGCCGTGAGTGTTGCGGTCGGCGTCATTGAGGCCGGTAACTACACGCCATCAACCTGCGTTATGAGGTCGGTGAACGGCGTGGAGGTCACCCTCGGTATTTTCGTCTCTTCGCGATTCGTGCATCTTCCAATCACCGTGTGCACCAAGCGCTCAAGTGTCACCACGAGATTGATCACCGCGGGCGTCACTGGCAACTAGGTAGAGCGGGCTTTCAGCGACAATGCAGTAGTCCCGCACCTGTCACCTGCATTGATGGTGCTCCTTACGACGCCGCTCCGGTTGTGCCGTGCTCAATCCTTTGGTCGAAGGTCGACTTCCAGTCCTCCAGCGCCGCAACGTGCCTCGAGCACGTGACTCGTGGCGTCGGTCCTATCTAAGTAAGACGCCCGCAATGGTTGCGATTGCCCCTACTCCTATCAGGACACCGTACGTTTGTATCCACGTCGACCAACCACCGGGTCGCGCGCGAGAGATCAGTCCAGCGAAGACCACCGCGATGGCACAAGAGATCACCGCGGCGGCATTGCCAGCTGTGAAGATCCACGGCACTGCCGGCACGATGATCGTGATTGACGTCGCTACGCCCATGATCGTGGCCTGTCGCAGATTGCGCTTCGGATCGGAGAGGAACTGGCTCGCCGCCATCCCGAGGCCTTCGGCGATGAGCAGACCGATCACGGCGGCGAGGACGACCCTCCTTCCATGGGACATTGTCGCGAGTATGAGCGCGATACTGGCGACGAGTCCGTCCGACGCCCCGAAGATGGTGGTCGTCAGGGTTACAGAATCCTCGTCTCTCAAAGATTTTCGCTTGACCACAGATGAAATGTATCGCTCTTTGAAGATCCAACTTCCTTCAGAGCTACTAGATCGTCGATCATTAACGTGGCATCCGACTACACGAATGATGACAAATGATTCGCGCGCGAAGTGATTCGAGTGGTCACAATGACCAATACTGAGTGGCTAGAAGATCTGCAACGCCGACGCCTGGGTGTAACTAGTCGAAGCCGTGTCGCCACTCGTGTCTTGGATCGTGGCCAGGGGTGTGAAGGTGAAAGTACTCGAAGAACCCGCCGTGAGACTGCTCGCATTCGTCGGCGTCCCCGTCACCGTGAACGTCACCGTCTTGTTGGCGTTGCTCAAACTGAGAGTTCCGGTTGCGGTGCTCGTAATGCCTGAACTTACGTAATTCGAGGTCACCGCGAATCCGCTCGACGATGTCAAGGTACTGATCTTTATGGTCGTCGTCGAACTTCCGCCCACCAACGACATGGTCGATGCGCCGACTCCGGTGTTGACGGTGCTGGGATTCACGGCGTTGTTGAACGTCACGGCAAAAGTGTCGCCCACTCCCATCTTGCCTACCGTGTTACCGCTGGCGTTGGTGCTCGTAATGCTTGACACCACGAACGTCGCGACTGTCGTTCCGGTAAAGGTAGAACTCGCCACGCTCGTCCAGTTCGTTCCAATTTTGGCTTTGACGCTGTACGTATAGGTGGTGCTCGCGGCCAGAGCGCTATCCATGCACGAAGTGGCCGTGATGGTCCCGTAGCAGCCGCTTCCGCTCGGCACGGCGACTCCATTGCGTGTCACCGCATAACCAGTTGGTGTGACGCCCGCACTGGGCTTGACCCAACTGATCGTGAGACTGGAGGACTTCGGACTGGTGGCGGTCCCGCCGGTCGGCGCGTTGATGGCGTTGGACTGGGCCTCCGATGGGTGTGTTCCGTTCGTGACCGATGCCGTCCACGTCGATGCACCGGCGATGCCAGCGGATCCGATGACGCACACGACTGTCGCCAGTGCGATGGAGTGCTTCAGTCGCGTGGTCTTCTCGCGCCACCTTCGACGAGCGGTTGTGACGACGAATCGCTCGTCGGTACCCGACGTTGGAACGCCAAATGTTGGACGAGGGTGCGAGACGACGCGCGGTCGACTTGCCGCAGCATTGGGATGCTCGCCAGCTTTCTCGCTTGTCATTAGTCGCTCATTTCAACGGGGCTGCAGAGTGGCTCTACGTGTCGGGCGTATACGGACTTCATGGTGGCCGTCGTTCCCAATTTTCCGGAAACGACGGCCACCATGGAACGACCTCAGCTTGACTCGGGGGATGAGTGCAGCTGAGCGTTCAGTATCAACTCGTCCAAGCGTCCGTCGCGGGGCTGGTCGTGGCGGTCGCGGTGCCACCAGTAGCGACCACTCCCGTCAACGACGGCATCGAGAAGTACGTCGCGGCGCACGCGGCCGGTGCCGCCGTCGTCATTGACGCATCGTTCGTGAAGGTCACGGTGAGTGAACCACTGGCCGCCACGGTGAGCGGAGTGGTCAACGTGTGGACGCTGCCCGAGGTCGTTGACGAGTAGTTCCAAAGGACGTCACTCGTCGTCGACGAACAGCCCGTCTGAGCCGTGCCCAGTGCCGACGTGGTGAAACCACCGGCGTAGGTCGTGTTCGTTGGCAGGTTCACGCCCGTGATGGTGACCGGGAACGAGTTGGGGTTCGTGATCGTCGCTACGACGTCGCCGTTGCCGCCAGGGAACAGCAAATTCGTGGCTGAAGGTGACGCGACCGCGCTGATCGTCAGGTTCGTGATCGTCGCGGACTGGCCCTCGGCCGCTGATCCGGAGTTGAGTCCGACTACCCAATTGGTGGCGGCGTACGCACCACCGCCCACAAGGGCCATTCCGGCCATTGCGGCGACAATCCGACGCGCGAGTGTCGCCGGTGCGCGGTGCGCGCCTCGACGACCTACTCGTCGGATTGCTACCGAGGGGATTGTCCCGATGTCGGACTTCGCAGCGTTTTGTTTCTTACGACTTCTAAACATTGTGTCCTCTTTCTGTTTGGTCTGAACTGCCTGTAGTGAAAGCGCAACTCATTTCCAACCCACCCCATCAGGATGAACCAGAAAGAACATTGCCCTTGCGCGATATATTTTTAATGACGACAATCAAGGCACCGACTAGGAACTCACAACACCTGACCAATTGTCGATTGAATATTTACTTCCGAGATGTTGTTTATTATCCGATGTTGGTCATGAAGTGCGATGAGGCAATGTCGGAGCATTCGGAAACAACGTCTAACGAGTAGTGACTGGTGAACGCGCCATTCCCGATGAACGAGCAATTGGCTCGTGAATACTCCGCCTGCCGTGAGAAACTCGCTTCGTGAGAGCCGCCGTTCATGATCGCTACGGCCCGGCTGACGTCGTTGCAATCCGTGACGTTGCCGTACCGGTGACTCGCTCCGAAGAGTTGCTCGTCGAGGTCCACGCCTCGACGGTCAATCGGACTGACTGTCACTATCGTGCGGCGTCGCCATTCCCGATGCGATTTCTGAGCGGACTCGTGCGCCCGAAGCCGAAGATCTGGGGCTGTGAATTCGCGGGCAGGGTCGCTGCGGTCGGCGACCAAGTCTCCAATTTCATGGTCGACGACCGAGTTTTCGGCTATGTCGAGGGTCGTTTCGGCGCGCACGCGAAGTTTCTCGCGGTCAGGGCTGACCGTCTTGTCACAACGATGCCCGATGGATGCAGCTATACGGAGGCCGCCCCCATGACTGAGGCGACGCACTACGCGAAATCGGCTCTCGACCTTACGAACGTGACGAGCGGTACGGACGTCCTCGTCTATGGCGCCTCTGGGGGAATCGGCACTGCCGCCGTCCAGCTTGCGCGGTTAGCCGGCGCCAACGTGACCGCGGTCTGCGCAACCGATGGCGTCGAACTGGTCTCGTCGCTCGAACCCGATCGGGTCATCGACTACACGGTGAGTGACTTCACCGCTGGCGCCGAACGCTACGACGTGATATTTGATGCCTGGGGGATGCTCTCGTTCCGCCGTTGCAAGCGGATCATGAAGCCTCACTGCATCTTCACTTCAACGGGACCGGGACCACACCTGCAGAATGCCGTTCTTCCTTTTTCCACGAGGTTCTCCCGACGACGGGTCGTGTTCCGGCCGCCAAAGTTTGAACGCGCAACGCTCGACCGATTCGCCGAGCTCCTGGCGTCGGGCGAGTTAAGGGCACCTGTTGACCGCACGTACTCGCTCGAGCACATCGTTGATGCGTATCGCTACGTGGAATCTGGCTGCAAACTAGGCAACGTCGTGATCGAGGTCGTTCCCGAACGTGAGGCTGGGCCTACCTCGCCACAGTGACGTCCGACGAGGCGAGCCCCGTTTTGGGTTCGCGGGAATCGTCGCGGACGGTCCAAAAGGAGCCGAAAATGGACCCGGAAGACGGCTGGATGCCCGCCATTCTCGTGTCGGACGAAGTTCGTAAGGCCCCAAACGTTCGCTGAACGTTGAAGTACCGGGTTGAAGCGCGTCGCGATGACGAATATGACTGCGCGTGGTGAGTGCGTAGTGATACCAGAGGCAGTCGTACCTTAAGTTAACTAATTATCGATGATTGTCGCCCTGGCAAGAGTGGCGATCGAATACGACGTCTACAAGGGAAGAGCTCACTATGGCCAGTGTCGGAACTGGGACGTCAACCGCGAGAGTGCCACTCGCCGTCGTCGGGCAATCCATGTCTAAGGAGCGTTCGCAGTTCTGGTGGCAGATAGCGACTGCCATCGCTGTCTTCACGTACTTGGCTTCGTTGGCTCTCATGCACCGACCGCTCGACGGTTACTCGAGTTTCTGGGACGGTTGGGTCGGGAACATCGCCTGCACGATGCCGATCATCCCCTTGTTGCTGCGAGCTCGCCACTCTTCAAAACTGCGCGCGGCGTGGCTTTCGTTGGCGGCCGGCGTCGCGCTGAACGACATCGGGAACATCGTGTACTTGCTCCACGATCAAAACATGCGACCAGTACCCTCACCGGCCCCGAGTGACGTGCCGTATCTCTTGTCCTACGTCGGCTTCGCCATCGGTGTCACGTTGATTACGCAGCGTTCGTATGGCGCGCGCATTCTCAGCGCCCGCCTCGACGGGGCAATCGCGGGGATCACCGCCGGCGCGGTCGCCGCGACGCTGTGGTTCGACTCCGTCCTCAATGTGAGTGGAAATTCGTTGCAGGTCGTGGTGGGAATGTCGTACCCCTTGATGGACCTCGCGCTCCTCATGCTCCTCGTGGCGGGGCTTTCACCATTGCGGTTTCGTCCCAACGTGATGACAATGGCGCTCACGTTAGGAATCGTCTGGTTCCTGGTGGGCGACGTCATCGACCTGAATCAAGTCGCGTCGAACACCTACGTTCCCGACACCTTGCTCGACGGGACGTGGTTGCTCGGGATATGGCTCTTGGCGGTATCGGCCTGGTCGAATCCCGATCGGCACCCGGAGCCGAGGACTGATGAGGTGGTCGCCCCGCACGGCATACTCGTTATCCCGACGATCTGCGGCGTACTGTCGCTGGCGGTCCTCGTGCGATCCTTGGCTCACCACACGTCCCACGTGTCGTCAATGTTGGCGATCTTCGCCTTGTTCCTCGTGATCGTTCGGATGGTCTCTACCCTTCGTGAGGTTCGCCAGGGCGCCTTGAACTTCCGTGACGCACGCACCGATGATCTCACGGGTCTCGGTAATCGACGCAGTTTCTCTGAGGACGGGCTGGAGAAGTTGACGTCACTGAAGGGTTCCAAGAAGCTTTGCGTCCTCCTGATCGACGTGGACGGATTCAAGGAGATCAACGATTCCCTGGGGCATCGCTGCGGCGATGAACTGCTCAACATCGTCGGCGAGCGACTGCAGCACGGACTGTCGACCCGCGGGTCGATCGCGCGAATCGGTGGTGACGAGTTCGCGACCTCGTGCCTGGTCACTTCGATCGAAGAGGGAGTGATCATCGCCGATGAACTCAGCGAGACGTTCGCCGAGCCGATCTATCTTGACGGCGTGACCGTGCGCATCGGGGCCAGCATCGGGGTTGCCATCTCTCCCGACCACGGACTCTCACCCGCGGACCTGTTGCGTAGCGCCGACGTCGCGATGTACCAAGCGAAAGTCAGCCAAATGGCGGTGTGCACCTATAACGCCGAGAGAGATCCCAGCAGTCGTGAACGTCTCGCGATGATCGACGAACTGCGAGCGGCCATCGAATCGCGCGATCTCACCCTGCACTTCCAGCCCCAGCTCGATCTACGTACCTCAGTTGTACGCGGCGTCGAAGCCCTGGTGCGCTGGAAGCATCCCACGCGAGGACTGCTGTACCCCGATGAGATCGTCTCTCTGGCCGAGCGCGTAGGGCTCATTCTTCCCCTCACTCGCGCGGTACTCGAGCAGGCCATTGTCGAAGCGAGCCGACTCGACCGGGCGGGTCATCGACTCCAGATGAGCGTCAACATCACGCGCTACGACCTCGTCGACGATCAACTCCCCGGCTTCATCTATCATCTGCTCGAAGCGAACGAATTTCCGGCGAACCGCCTCACCCTTGAAATCACCGAGTCCAGTGTCGGCGAGGACCCAGAGAACGCCAGGCGGTGCATCGAGAAACTTCGTGACCGAGGAATCGGAATTTCCATCGATGACTTTGGTGTGGGCTACTCGTCAATGTCGCAACTTCTCAACCTGCCCATTGATGAACTCAAAGTCGACAAATCGTTCGTGCAGGCACTGGGGAACGACCGACGCGCCCTCGCGATCGTGCGTTCCGCCATTGAACTCGCTCGGGCCCTTGACCTCACACTCGTTGCCGAGGGCATCGAGACGTCCAACAACCTCGCAATCCTTGAGGAGATTGGTGCCGACGTGGGACAGGGTTGGGCCATCGCGCAGCCGCTCTCCGCGACCCAGCTCGAGAAGTTCCTCACCCACACCTGTGTCGATGGTGTCTTCACTTCGCTGGTCGCGGGAACCGTCGCTCGGTAACGGCGGCCGTTCGCCGATACAGTGCACCGTCCGCACGTGACGAGCGCGGTTCGTACGGTAAGAAGGAACGATGAAAACGCTCATCGTACGTTTCCTGACCACTTGTCTCGTCACCCTTCTCGTGGGCGGCATCGCCCCTGCGGTTGTGGCGGCGAGTGTCAGGCACTACGCAGTGACCACGCGTCAGAGTGAGGCGGTCGCCGAACGAGACGTCAAATGGACGTCGAATGTCGTCACGACGGTGGGGAAGGGGTCGTGGAACTTCACCTCAGATGGCCTTCCGGCGTCAAGATTTGTGGCGACGGATTACGCCGTTCCGTCCAATCCATTGGACGTGAGCGCTACCGGGGCGAGCGTGATCGCGTCGGCCAATGTACTGAGCGATCAGCACTACGACTACACCCTTCCGCTGACGCCGGTGTACACCAAGAAGGTGACGTCGGCGAATCAGGGGCCGATTGGTGTTCTGCTTGACGGCGCTGCGTTGTATAACCCCTACGAAGCCAATCACTCGACCGTGGCGACCAGCGACAACTTCATCGCCAGCGCCAACGGCCTGTCCGCATCATTCCTTGATTCGTGCGACGGACACCCAGGTCCCGGTGGGCAGTACCACTATCACGGACTACCGGCCTGTTTGGTTTCGTACGCGACGGGAGGCGCTGTGACCGTGACGTCGGTCACCACGATCTCGGGCACGACCACGAGTGCCGTGGACGAGGGGAACGCTGCGTCGAGGCGCCCCGTAATTCTTGGCTTCGCCTTCGATGGATTTGGCATCTACGACAACGTCGAAATGAACGGAAGAACGGTTCGCGTTGCATCGCTCGATGCCTGCAACGGGATCTTCTCCCCGGTGCCGGGCTATCCCCATGGCGTGTACCACTACGTGCTCGAGAATGTGAAGGGAGCCCGCTCTTCCATAGGTTGCTACCACGGTGTCGTGTCATCGGCGTACACCCAAGCGCTCGAAAAGTTGCTCAGCGGCGGGGGACCTCTTCCCGGCATTGCATCAACGACCACTCACGCGGCGACGGCGTTCACTCTCGCGGCGAACAAGAACGAAGATGTTTTGTTGATGACGATGCTGAAACTCAGCGGTCTCACTCGCTACTGCTAGGGTCCGCCACGCCGTGGCTGCTCTCGAGGAGGCGCGTCAAGAGTGACGTAAGCGTCTTCAGTTCAGCTTCTGTCAAGCCGTACATCGCTTCGGGTGGCGTCGACAGAACGCTGTCGGCGATGGCGATGGCCCTCTCACCCGCTGAGGTCAACGCGACGAGTTTGCGCCGGTGATCATCGGGGTCGGCTTGACGTTTGACCAGCATCTTCTCTTCGAGCTGGTCGACGATGACCGTCGCGTAGGGCGCGTCGAAACGCTCGGCCCGCGCGATGTCGCCGAGCGTCATCGGTCCCGATCGAAGACGGAACAGCACCTTGGCCCGACCGGCGCCCGGTCGAAAACCCAGCGCCTGCGCCAGTTCGCGCTTGCGACTGTGGCCGTCGACGAATGTTTGCAGGAGCGACCAGACCTCGCGCGTCCGTTCCTGCGGCGCGAGAGTGTGGTTGTCATCGGACATGGGTCACCTCGCCGCTTTGCATCTCTAGTTTGTTGGCTGTTCGCTCGGCGGTACCGAGAGCCCACTTCCCGGTAGAGATCAACCCGATGAGGAAGACGGCGACGCCACATCCGGCGATGACGTCCCACGCCGCGTGACTCGCCGAGATGAAATTCGTGGTAGCGCCGGCAACGAGCGATCCGGATATCGCAACGCCCAGTGAAGCGCCGATCTGTCGCCCGGTCGACGCGACGGCTCCGGCGACACCGGCGCGTTCGCGGGGCATGCCTGACACCGCCGTGTTGGAGATTGGTGCATTCACCAAACCAAATCCAATCCCGAACACGCCGTACGAAAGCAACAACGCGGCGTCAGACGCCTTGAGACCGAGTCGCGCGAGTAACAGCGCTCCCGCCACCATGATCAGGCCGGCGAGCGTCAACGGCAGACGAGGCCCGCGACTGGCGACCATGCGCCCGGAGAGCGGCGCGAAGATCAACGTCATCAGGGCCATGGGCGCGGTGATCAGGCCAGCGTGCAACGGGGAATAGCCACGGGCGTCTTGGAGATAAAGGGTGTTGAGGAAGAGGAAGCCGCCGAGTGCCGCGAACGCGAAGAGGGCAATGGCCGTCGCCCCGGAGAATGGCGCGGAGTGAAAGAAGCGGATATCCAGCAGCGGTTCGAGTCGCCTGCGTTCAACGAGCACGAAGGCCAGTGCGGCGAGTGCGGCGATGGCGAAAAGGGTCAGCGTGGTGGCCGAACTCCATCCCCGGTGCGGCCCTTCAATGATCGCGTAGATCAGCGTGCCGAGCGAAAGCACTATGAGAATTTGCGCGGGCGGGTCCAGGCGGCGTGGGTGAGGCGCCTTTGATTCTGGAACGAATCGTTGCGTGAGCACGATGGCAGTGATGCCAATAGGGATGTTGATCCAAAAGACCGATTGCCATCCGACGGCCGTCACCAGCACACCACCGAGGACCGGACCGAGCGCCAGACTGAGTCCAACGACACCGCCCCAGATCCCCATCGCTTTCGCCCGCTCCTTGGGGTCAGTGAAGGTGTTGGCGATGATGGACAGGGCGACGGGGTTCAACATCGATCCGCCTATCGCTTGGAGAGCGCGAAACGCAATGAGCCAGCCAACGGATGGCGCAACGCTGCACAGCAACGAACCGAGCGAGAAGATCGCCAATCCGATCTGAAAGACTCGTCGACGACCAAAGCGATCCGCCACGGATCCCGACAACATCAAGAGGCACGCAAGGACGAGGGTGTAGGCGTCGACCGTCCATTGAAGACTGCTGATGGTGGCGTGCAGATCGTGCTGAATTGAAGGAAGGGCGACGTTGACGATGGTGACGTCGATGCCCACGATGAAGAGGCTCATGCAACAAATCGCCAGCGTCAGATTCGGCCGACCCTGACTGCTCACCATTTCGCGCTCCACTCGCTATTCGTTGTATAGTCAATAACTATTATAGTATGTACAAGCAATACGCGTATCGATTGAAGATCCCGTTGGACGGCACGATGGTTGCGTTGCACGCACGTCGTATTGTGCTGCATGGAAGTGTGCTGTACATAAGCGGCTGTAGCTCAGCGGATAGAGCATCGGTCTTCGGAACCGAGTGTCGGGGGTTCAAATCCCTCCAGCCGCACCAA
>Ga0182016_10007754_pt1 | contig 10970 bp, 7 predicted proteins | sample 712S2MmetaG_FD_120491 | JGI IMG/M metagenome (GOLD analysis project Ga0182016, IMG submission 120491) | Permafrost microbial communities from Stordalen Mire, Sweden - 712S2M metaG | ecosystem: Environmental > Terrestrial > Soil > Wetlands > Permafrost | place: Sweden: Stordalen | collected...
TCCGCCCCTTGTGGCGCTTGCTTTTACTGTCGGAACCAACAGGAAAATTTGTGCGATGACCTTTTGTTCCTCAACGGGGCCTATGCCGAGTCGATCATCATCCCGGCGCGCTTGGCGCAACAAAACATGCTGCGTCTCCGGCCGGGGACCCGGTTTGCTGACGCCGCGTTGACCGAACCGCTCGCCTGCGCGGTGCAGGGTTGGCAGGAGCTGAACCCGCGTGCCGGGCAGAATGTGCTTGTGCTGGGCAGCGGGCCAATCGGCTTGATGTTTGTCACATTGGCCCGCCACGGCAAATGCCACACGACCCTGGCCGGACGGGGAGCGCGTCTCCGCACCGCGCATGTTCTGGGGGCGGACCAGATCATTGATGTCGGAGAAGGGCATGACCTGGCGGAGACCATCAAGCAGTCCAGCCAAGGCGAGTTCGATCTTGTGATTGAGGCCGTGGGCAAACCGGAAGCGTGGCAGGCGGCCACCCGCCTCGCTCGCAAAGGGGGCAAGATTAATCTCTTTGGAGGATGCCCGGCTGGAACCACCGTAGCTCTGGACACCAACCTGTTGCATTATTCGAATCTGACCCTGCTCTCCAGTTTCCATCACACCCCCCGCGCCATTCGGGCGGCGCTGGAATTGATTGAAAACGGGGTGGTGCAGGCTGGCAACTTCGTCGATGGAGAGGCCTTGCTGGACGAATTGCCCGCGCTCTTTCGCTCCATGGCGGCCGGCAACCGCGCGGTCAAGACGCTGATCCGCGCCACGCCTATAGTGCTCCCCGATAGCCGGACAGGTGGTTTCGATGGTGGGGCAAGAAAAATGATCATACCATCATGACGCTTAGCGTTGTGATTCCGGGATAGAATACAGTTTGTTGCGTTGCTCTTGGCTTCTGGCGAGCTGAGACCCATTGGCACATTGACTACCTTCTGCGATGCGCTGAACCCAAGGAAATCTGGTTCACGGGCGATGACGTCAAATGGGAGCGTGATTGGGTCGCGCCATTTGCGTCGGCCAGAAAGTTTTGGGCGCCTATCCGTCGATTTGGCTCATCCGACCATCACCGGAGAGGTTCTAGCCATCTTTTCCAACCCAAGTGCCCTCCCGGTTTTCGTTGGTTCCAGGAACAAGTAAGTCAACGGTTCAGTGACCTTGAGGTCCGCCAGCGCGTCCTGACCAAGGTTGACTCAAGGCCAACGGTGTCGGCCCGCTTGCCCTAAGTTTTTGGGCCGCCCGTTTGGCGGTTCATTTCTTTCCAGCCTTCTTTCTTGCCATTCTTGACACTCTTGCCCACCGCGCCTTTGCGGCTGCGACAAGCCGGGCACGGTTGGCGGGACTCAATTGCCGATGGGCCTTTGGTTTCGCGGCAGCCTTCCGCTTTGGGGAACGGGTTGGCGCCACAACTGGAGATGGAGTCGCCGGAGGAAGTTCGACCGCGGGCGCGGAAACGGCGGCTGCTGGCGCCAATTCGATGCCGAACACATCTGCTACTTCGGCTTCGCTCATGGCCGGCGTGTCGTCCGTGGTGGCGGCAGTCTGGCGCACGGCTTCGGCGGCGGAGGCTTTGCTGACCAGCTCGGCGGGGTCCACGCCCCGCAGCAGGAAAAGCAGAGCGGGATTTTGATCGAGCTTGGCACCCACACCGTAAAGCGACGCGGCGACATGTTTGCACATATCGGCCCAGTCCGGGCAGGAACAATCCAGGTCAATTTCCTTTGGCGTCGGAAACAAGCCTTTCTCGGGTCGAGTCACAATCTGCATGACGGCGGTGGAAAGTTTGCCCTGGAGTAATTCGATCAGCGAATCAATCTTGCCGGCGCACTCGGTTTGGATGGATTTCCAAAGGACTGGCGTCAGGGGTTTGATCTTGATCTCGATCCGGTAAAGTTCCGAGCCGGTGACCAGCGCCGACACTTGGCCTTTGCTGATTTGTAGATCAACCACCGAACCATTGCGCACGTAAGCGCGTCCGCGCGGCAGGCGGTTCTCGTAATCGCTGTAGGCTTCAAGGTTGTCGCACCACGCCTTGCCCCAAAAAGTTGTGGCGATTTTGCGCCCGTCCAGCACCACCGGCGAAGCGGCCCGACCGGTCTTCTTGGTCAGTTTGGCCGTTTCGCGCGCTGCTTTGGCCCGCCGTTCCGCGACGGGCACGTAAGGACGCCATCCGTAAGACCAACTCATATTCAATTGTTTGAAGTTCGAATGATTCTCGAAGTAATTACTCTTCGCTGGTGGCGTTTATATCCAAGGCCACAAACCGCAGCAACTCGGAATTGTTCATTTCTGTCAACAGCCGCTCGCCGCCTTCCCCCAGCACGTCATCGGCCAGGGCGCTCTTGCCGGTAATCACTTCGTGAATGCGCTCCTCCAACGTGCCGCGGCAGGTGAATTTATGGACCGTGACGTTTCGCTTCTGGCCAATGCGGAAAGCTCGGTCGGTCGCCTGATTTTCCACCGCCGGGTTCCACCAGCGGTCAAAATGAATGACATGGGAAGCTGCGGTGAGATTGAGGCCGGTGCCACCAGCCTTTAGTGAAAGCACAAAAAACGGCGGACCGCCGTCGCGCTGGAAGGTATCCACCAATTCCTTGCGCTTGCCGACAGGAACTCCGCCATGGAGGATGAGGCCCGCATGGCCGAACACTCCCTCCAAATGCCGGGCCAGTGGGTCAGTCATTTCACGATATTGGGTAAAGACCAGGACTTTCTCCTGGCGCGCAGCCACCGCCTCGCACAACTCCCGCAGCCGATTGAATTTGCCGCTGTCGGCGGGGGCGTAAGTTCCATCGCCCAGCCATTGCGAGGGGTGATTGCAGATCTGCTTGAACCGGGTGAGAAACGCCAGGATGATGCCACGACGCTGAATGCCTTCGACCTCCGGCGCCTCCAACCGTTCAGCCAGCTCACGGACCGCTTGCTGATAGAGCGCTGCTTGGCGGCGCGTCAGCGGACAGAAGGCCGTCATTTCCGTCTTGTCCGGCAAGTCGGTGATGATGCGCTTGTCCGTCTTCAACCGGCGAAGAATGTACGGGCGCACCAACCGGCGGAGAGGCGCGAATTGATTCTGGTCGGTTTGTGAGCGGTTCTTGATAAACGCGGCGAATTCTTTGGCGCCACCCAGCAAGCCGGGGCAAAGAAAATCGAACAGCGACCACAAATCCGAAAGCCGATTCTCAATCGGTGTGCCGCTGAGGGCAATCCGGTGGCGGCTGTGGAACGCCTTCACGGCGCGGCTTTGGCGCGCACCCGCATTCTTGATCGCCTGGGCCTCATCGAGGATGGCCAGATTCCAATGGACTCCTTTGAGCCAAGCCAGTCGCATGGCCATCGAGTAGCTGGTGATGACGAGGTCTTTGCCTTCCAGCAGTTTGGAGGATGACTTGGCGGCGGCGGAGAGAACGTCGTTAGGCGTCTCCGCAGGATGGGCGTAAAAGACCGAAAGCGTAGGTGCAAATCTCTGGATTTCCGCTTTCCAATTGGCGATGAGCGAGGCTGGGACGATGAGCAGGCTGGGACCGCCATCGTCCGTGGCTGGTGTCGGTTGGCCGCGCCGGCGCTTGAGAACCAGCAGTAACGAAATCACCTGAATGGTCTTGCCCAGCCCCATGTCATCGGCCAGACAGGCCCCCAGTCCAAGCCGGTTCATGAACCAGAGCCAATGCGCGCCCTGACGCTGATACGGACGTAGCGTCGCGTGCAATTCCTGGCCGGGGTCCGATTCCGTAGAGACGTCCGGTTGTTGCATCTGCTCGAGCAGCTTTTTGAGCGCGCCTCCCGCCACGATACTTGACCAAGCTGCGCGGGCTGCTTCCGTTTCTGGTTCGCTGGTCTGGCCGGCCTCAAAGCCTGAAAGCAACCGCAGACCCTCCAGCAACGGCAATCCGCCGGAGCCGGCATCGGTTTGCACTTTTTTCCAGTGGTCGAGGACTTCCTTGAGTTTGTCCCGGTCCACTTCGACCCATTTACCTTTGAGCAAAACCAGGCCGCTGGCGGATTGCAGGATCGCTTTGATTTCCGATTCGGTGAGCGATTCGCCCTCCACCGATAACTGCACGTCAAAATCCAACAGACTGTCTTTGCCGAGCAGGTTTCCCTTGGCCTCGCCAATACGCACGGTTACCTGGGGCCTGGGTGGCCGGCCCGCTTTCCACCAGTCCGGAATCCGCACCACCAGGCCGCATTGCTCGAAGAGAGGGATGCTCTGCAAAAACGAAAAGGCCTGTTCGGGCCGCCAAACCTGGGGATGAAAGACGGCGCGCGAGTCCAATAATTCACGGGCTAGTTTGCTCTGCTCCGCCGCGCGTTGCACTGGCGTCAACAGCGCCCCCAGCACAGTGCGGTTCTTGGCCCCGGCGTACTCCTCCAAGGCGCGGCCCAAGGGCAAATGCTGGGCCTTGCCTTGCTCGGAGACACCATGAGTATAGGTGGCCAGGAACGCGAACGGGTAAGCCGGGTTGCGCTTGTTTTCGGCCAGATGGAACGTGACACGTCCCACGGTGTTCCAAACCGTGTTGCAATTCTTTAGATACGCGGCCGCCCCGCCGGGAGTTTGAGTCATGGCCGCGCGAACATGCGCGTCCAGCTCATCCCACAACCTTGCCAGCACGGGGCCATTTAGATATTCCAGGCCCTTCATCGGTGGCGCCGAGTCCGCCAACGCTGACCATTCGGCTTCGGAAGGTTTGGGGATGGTTATCGTGGAAGCATTTTCCAGGTTTGGTTGATGGCAGAGCGCCGTGAACAACCTCTGGGCCAGCCCGCGCCAGAAAACAAACGGCGGTGCCAGAGGTTCGTGCAGGAACCCGGACGCCAGCATCTCCAAACCGCGCGCAGGCGACGTGGCGAAGCCCTCGGTCAGACGCGACACCGTGGCTTGGCTGAGTCTTGGCTCAGCCTGTTCATCCGGTTCGACAAACAAATGTCCACCAGGGGATAAAGCCAGCGTATGTGACATGGCGAGCGAAGAGTATAGGCTAACCATCCAGACGCGCCATTAGTTTCATCACGGATGCGTCAACTCATGGCGTCATGGACCAAAATGAGGCCATTCTTGGGGTTTTTGATCCAGAGGCGTATGGCTTGCAAAACCGTGCATCTCCTTGGGGGTGATTTTCTTGCAGATGGTGCGCCCGGCGGGAATCGAACCCACGACCCACTGCTTAGAAGGCAGTTGCTCTATCCAACTGAGCTACGGGCGCAAATTATTTACTTGCAGCGATTTGCATCTGTAAAACGCTTTGTATACGAATTGGCTTGCCATGCTGAATTGCCATTCTAAAATCCTGGCGTGAAGCGGAAGCAACACGCCAAAACTGACCAGGGTCCTGCTGGTGGTAATCAGCAGAAACTGGAGAACGTTGGCGAATGTCTTTATCGCAGCACATCATCTAAGATTTATTATGGCATAACCTATGTGGGCAAGCGACAAGTAAAGAAGTCGCTCCAGACGGGCGATTACCAGCTTGCCAAGGCGCGACTTGCAGAGTTCCGCGCCAAGGTTGGGAACTTGAAACCCGACGCCATGGCCAAGATGAGCTTTCTCCAGGTGGGCAACGCCTGGCTCGCCGACCACCAGCACAACTTGAAACCCCGCACAATCCAGGGCAAGAAGGGCACCCTAGAAAAGCTCGACGGCCTTTTTGGGGGAAAGCCGATACGGAACATCGGGGAGGGCGACGTGAGCCGTTGGAAGGAGTCCAATAAAAAGGGCAAAAGGGCTTCCCGGACGTTCAACTGGGAACTCGACATCATGCGGGGCGTCTTCCAGTACGCGATTAAGCGCGGCCTCCTGCTCAATGACCCAACCGCTGACACTGAGCGCATGAAAACGCGCTATCGTCCAGTAATCGTGCCGACCAAGGAAGAATTTAAAGCGCTTGTAACCCAACTTCATCAGACTTATGAGCACGCTCAGGCCGGTGACTTCGTCGAATTCCTGGCGTATTCGGGCACCCGCAAAAACGAAGCCGCCCAGGTGACATGGGACGACGCGAAGTTCGACATGTACAGCGGCAAGGGCGCACTATTCATTGCCATGGGCGCTCCGACGACCGCAGCGTCACTCGACGATGACAGAATCAAGACCGAGTCGAGTCACCGGGTTGTCCCCATGAGTCCAAAGTTGCGAGATTTTCTAGTGGCCCTCAGGGCCAGGCGGCGGAACCCCAAGCCTGGGGACCGCATCTTCAGCATTAGCAGCGCCAGGAAGGGCCTGGAAACGGCCTGCGCAAAACTGTGGGGCGAAGAAAAAAAGAACCGGTTTACCCACCACGACTTTCGGCACCTTTTCGTGACCGCATGTATTGAGAGTGGAGTCGATATTCCCACAATCAGCAGATGGCTTGGCCACAAAGACGGCGGCGCGCTGTTGATGAAAGTTTACGGTCACCTGCGGGAACAACATTCTGCCAAAGAAGCGGAGAAGGTATCCTTCGATTAACCAACCCTGCTTTTCGCATTTCGCGACGGCGCGCACCGGAACCAAGATGCGCCCGCCCATCCGTCCTGCTGGCAACGAAGCCTTCCTCAACGGTCATGATTGCTGGCGCTAGAACTCGCTGAGGCAGCGGCGGCTTTGTCGAAAACAAAATGGTCGGAGAGGGATTTCGTCGAGGACGGATTCGGTGAGGTCCTTGGGGTGGCCGGTCCAGGCGATGCGGTTGTTCTTGATGACGAAGGCGTGCGGGATCGTGTGATTCTCGACTTTACGCTTCCACCAATGGGTGGACATGAAGCCGTCGGGGTCGATTGTCTTGTCGTCGAGGGAAACTCGGTAGGTCATGTTGGTGTGCATTTTGTTGACGAAGGGAGCAACGGCGTCGTCCTGGTCCCAGACGTTTTGTCCAATGACGATGAGGTTTTTGTCCTGATATTTTTGCCAGAGGGCGTTGAGATGCGGAATCTGAACGCGGCACGGGCCACACCAGGCGGCCCAGAATTCTATGATGTAAACGCGGTTGGTGTCGAGTTTGGCGACCGGCTCGCCTTGAACGAATTTGCCGGGCTGAAAAGGAGGAGCGGGATCACCGACAGAAACTTTGGCGTGGGCGGGCCAGGCAAGGAGACCGGCGATGTTAAGGATGGCCAGAAATTGGAGGAAGGCGGGCTTTTTCATACGCAATCTCGTTTTCACTTCTTTTCCTCGGGATGCCGCCGCCATCGGCTGGCTGCTGCGGTCCCGGTAAGAGCATGGCGAGGATTCTGCCGCAGCCCTTGCGCTCGTCAAGCCGAACATCCCCGAGCGCCTGCGGTTGTCGAATCAGACCCACCTCACTGGCGCGGCCCGTATTTTTTTGCTGGGTCAATCTCGGGCGGCGCGGGCGGCACTGGAGACGGCGCAGGCGTGTGGTATCCCGCCGACAGCGGATAATTCCCTGGCGGCAGGTTTTTGCGCCAATACGCCACCGCTGCAATGACACATCCGACGCCCATCAGAAACACTCCAAGCCCCGCAAAGAGTTCAGACAGTGAAAACACATTCATTTGCCGTTGCGCGTTTTGTAATAGGGCCATCGGGTCCATAAGTTTACAGCGCTTCTTTATCGGCAACTCGCCCTTTCCCCTTGAGCCTGTTGCCAACTCCAAAAGTGGCTGCGCTACATTGTTGCGCCCGCCTTTCTCATGTTACGATAGGCGCATGGAGGTTTCCGGCTGAAAGGACGGATGGGACGTTTCTTGTCGCCAAGAATTAGTTTCCCGACCCATCTGTTGTCGCCGCCCGTGGCTGCCCTGGCTGCGCCTGCGCCAGCAGCCTGAACCAATCGTCCGCCCTCATCGTCACCAGCCAGTCGCCCCTATTGCGCTTGTGCGCCAGCACGGGAATTTTATCCCCAGCGTCGCCCACGGCCTGGCTCATGGCCTCATTGACGTTCAGACGTTCGACCAGCTTGACCTCAAAATGAAGCGCTGGCAGGTCAGAGCAGACAACGTCCGGGCTGTCCGGCGAGCCAGAAAATTGCTGGCCACGCCTGGCGGCGTATCCGTGTGCGATCAGCTCGTCGCGCCAGGCGCGCTCGCCTCTTTTTCCTTTTTGGCATGAGTTCATGCCCTAACTACTGGCGTCGCGCTACACCTTGCGGCACCGGCAGCGCAGTATTGTATTTCAGCCAATGAGTCCATCGGCGCGCCATCGACCGGGCCAGCATCTGGATGCGCTGGAATAAACTTCTGGCGTCGGCGGCTCCAACCGGTCATGGGATCATGCGGGGTTGAACTGTAAACCGTTGTCAGTTGGCACCGTCATGGCGGCACGCAGCCTGGTCACGTCGGCTGTGTCTGCCGTTGGCAGACACCGGCTGCCCGCCCCAACGGAGTGCTACTGGCCAAGGCCGCCCACTAGGAGCAGGCTGGCTTCAGCGGCAAGGCCAGGCAAAGGGCTTGATCTCCCGGAGGTTTCGATTTACAGCACCGAAATATTCTTGAGCACGCCCGTTTCCCATTTTCAAGCAAGAGCAGGTTTTTTGCTGCAACCTCGGCTGGAGAGAGGTATGCTTCTGACAATCAAAATATCCGCAGAAATGCCTGATTTTACCAAAGGTTACGAAATGGCCGAACCACAAATCGAAAGTTAAGCAATGCCCGTCAAGAAATCTGAACTCTATTCCTCCCTCTGGGCCAGTTGCGACGAATTGCGCGGCGGCATGGACGCATCGCAGTACAAGGATTACGTCCTGGTGCTGTTGTTCGTCAAATACGTCTCGGACAAGGCGGCAAGCCAGAAGGATTACCTCCTGGAGGTGCCCAAGGGCGGCAGTTTTGCGGACATGGTCGCCCTCAAGGGGGACAAGGAAATCGGCGACAAGATCAACAAGATCGTCGGCAAATTGGCCGACGCCAACGATCTCAAGGGTGTAATTGACGTGGCCGACTTCAATGACGCGGACAAGCTCGGCAAGGGCAAGGATATGGTGGACCGCCTCTCCAACCTGGTTTCCATCTTCGACACGCCAGCCCTGGATTTCCGAAGCAACCGCGCCGAAGGCGATGACCTTTTGGGCGACGCGTATGAATATCTGATGCGCCACTTTGCCACCGAGTCGGGCAAGAGCAAGGGTCAGTTTTACACCCCGGCGGAAGTCTCGCGCATTATGGCCAAAGTCATTGGCGTCGGCAGCGCGACCAGCGCTGGCCAGACGATTTACGATCCCACCTGCGGTTCCGGGTCTCTGCTTCTCAAAGCCCACGATGAGGCCAAGGGGGCCACCGGGCTGGACCTGGCCCTCTACGGCCAGGAAATGGACAACGCCACCAAGGCGCTGGCCCGGATGAACATGATCCTGCATGATTGCGCCACGGCGGAAATCTGGCAGGACAACACTCTTTCCACCCCGTATTTCAAGCAGGCCAGCGGCGCGCTCAAGACCTTCGATTTTGCCGTGGCCAATCCCCCGTTCTCCACCAAGGCGTGGAGCAACGGCTTTGATCCGGCCAACGATCTTTATGGCCGTTTCGTCTTTGGCATTCCGCCGCAAAAGAATGGTGACTACGCTTTCTTGCTGCACGTCCTGGCCTCCCTCAAGAGCACCGGCAAGGGCGCGATCATTCTCCCGCATGGCGTGCTGTTTCGTGGCGGCGCGGAGGCCAACATCCGGCGCGAGATCGTTGAACGCGGCTACATCAAAGGCATCATCGGTCTGCCGCCGAATCTGTTTTACGGCACGGGCATCCCAGCATGCATCATTGTACTGGACAAGGAAAACGCCAACGCCCGCAAGGGCATTTTCATGATCGACGCCTCCAAGGCTTCCATCAAAGACGGCAACAAGAACCGTCTGCGCGCCCAAGACATCCACCAGATCGTGGACGCCTTCACCCGGCTGGCCGACATCCCCCGCTACTCGCGCATGGTGTCCCGGGCCGAAATCAGCGACCAAAAGAACGACTTCAATCTTAATCTCCCGCGTTACATCGACAGCACCGAGCCGGAGGATTTGCAGGACATTGACGCCCACCTGCGCGGTGGCATACCGAATCGGGACATTGACGCCCTGGAACAGTACTGGCAGGTCTTCCCCGCCGTGCGCGCCACGCTGTTCAAAAAGGCCGACCGCCCCGGCTACTCTCATCTCAAGATGGCCGCCACGGAGATTAAAGCCGCCATCTTTGGCCACGCCGAATTCACGGCGTTCAATGAGTCCGTGACCAGGCTTTTCGCAAAATGGAAATCAGCCAACACACCGCGTTTGAAAGGCATTGCCAAGGGCGGTAAACCCAAGGCGCTGATCGAAATTCTCTCCGAAGATATGCTGGCCACATTTGAGAAAGCCCGGCTGCTCGACCGCTACGACGTGTATCAACACCTCATGGATTATTGGTCTAAAACCATGCAGGACGACGTTTACATGATCGTGAGCGACGGCTGGCGGGAAGCCGCCAAGCCCCAGCTCATCATTGAGGACAAGGAAAAGAAAACGAAGGAGAAGGCCGATTTCACCGTGGGCAAGATGAGGTATAAAGCCGAGTTGATCCCGACGGCGCTAATCATCGCCCGCTACTTTGCCGCAGAGCAGAACGCTATTGAGAAACTGGAGGCCGAAGTTGCGGCCATCGAGCAGTCGATGGAGGAAATGGCGGAAGAACACGGCGGTGAGGAAGGGTTGCTGGAAGCGGCGAAGAACGACAAGGACAAGCTCACCAAGGCATCGGTCGCGGCACGGCTGAAAAGGGGTCAAAGGCGACGCCGACGCGGCGGACGAGTGCAAGGTGCTGAACGATTACCTCACCCTGGCCGAAAAAGAGGCGGTGGCCAGGGAGAAAGTCAGCGACGCGCAGGAAGCGTTGCTGGCCAAGGTCGCGGCGCAGTATGGCAAGCTGACCGAGGATGAGATCAAGACCCTGGTGGTGGATGACAAATGGCTGGCCACGCTGTCCAGTGCCGCGCAGGGCGAATTGGACCGAGTGTCGCGGACCCTCACCGGTCGCATCCGCCAACTTGCCGAGCGCTACGCCACTCCGCTGCCACAACTCACTGTCGA
>Ga0182016_10007755_pt1 | contig 10970 bp, 10 predicted proteins | sample 712S2MmetaG_FD_120491 | JGI IMG/M metagenome (GOLD analysis project Ga0182016, IMG submission 120491) | Permafrost microbial communities from Stordalen Mire, Sweden - 712S2M metaG | ecosystem: Environmental > Terrestrial > Soil > Wetlands > Permafrost | place: Sweden: Stordalen | collected...
AAATCGGATGATTTTGGTAAAAACAATAACAACATAAATAATGTTTTACATAAAAAATCGGATGATTTTGGTAAAAACAATAACAACATAAATAATGTTTTACATAAAAAATCGGATGATTTTAGTAAAAACAATAACAACATAAATAATGTTTTACATAAAAAATCGGATGATTTTAGTGATAAATTCAGAGAATTAAAAAATTTAGACCAGTTATTGCATGAATATGATGAATCAGAGTACATATTGGAATTTGATGAAATTACAATGTTTCCACCCGATAAACAAAATTTATTGGTTGTAAAATTTAAGCAAAATATTAAACTCAAGAATGATATTAATTTTATGAAAAAAATAATAGAAAATAATGATCCAGTAGCAGATTTTTTACCTCATATTACTTTAGGTAAACTACGGACGACCAAAAGTGATAAAAATGAGTTTAGTAAAATTGTTAAAAATATTATTGATGAAATAAACAAACAAAACAAACAAAATACTTCATATAATTTTACTGGTAGAGGATTTTATTTATGCGGCGACATTTAGAGATCGTCATAATAATTCCGTTCTTTTTGTATCTTCATCAAATTTACAAAATCAGGCCCAAGAATTTGTTCACTGATGTTTTTACACATTACAGCACACACCAGATCTTCCATTGCACGAACACTCAATTGTAAATTTTTCATAATGAAATCATCACGCACACGAGTATTCATTGCATAATATTTTTCATTGTGCATATGACGCACAATATGACGAAAACAAGTCGAACAGTAACCGTGTGAATTGTCTTTGAAAGAATGACACTGTTTGATACCTTCCTTTTCTAGGCGTCTAATATGATCAAAATATCCTTTTCCACAAGTTGTACACTTCTTCTGAAGCTTTCCGTTTTGGACAACAAATGTAAACGATTGACAGGCTTGATGATAATGTGCCTGCATTTCGCAAGAACCACACAAGTCTTCGAGATATTCATTTTTAGAGTCAGTTTTTGTGTACTTAGTACAAACCGGATGACTAGACATTGGGAATCTACATTCCTTGCAAATGAATGTTTCAACCAAATCCATAAGCTTCATACAATCCGGTTCGTTTTCATACTGTGATTCAATTGATTCCACAAATTCAAGATTAAAAACAAAGTGCTGACATACCTTTTGACCTTGGTTTAGCTTCTCGCACATTTCAGTAAGATACCACCTAAAACCCTCAGTGTCAAATTTCATGTCACTATCACCGAAAGTGGAAATAATATCAGGAAGTTTTGACAAAATTACATCAATCACTTGTGATGCCAGCGAACCATCTTTTTCCTTTGATTTTGCAATTTCGACCATAACGGTGTCCAATGCCTTTGAAAAATCGGCGTTCGATGCAGAATCTTTCTGTTCATCTGGTTTGTACGAAGCAGGATCTTGTAGGACGCTCATAAGTTCCATGTACAACTTTTCATCATCTGGGTTGATCGTAATTTGAGCCTTTTGAACAGAATTCATTTTTAATAGTAATTTGAAATAAATCAAACTAATTCAAACTAATTCAAACTAATTTTGTGAGAATAAGTATGGAATAATCTCTTTTTCTATGGATGTGATTGACGGATTGTTTTTCAATTTTTTATATAAATTCCGATAAAAAATTGAACTAAATTCACTCAACAGAAATAAGTATATTAATTTATCATAATACTAAATTTTTAATTTGTTTAATTTGTTTAAATTGTTTAAATTATTGAATGGAGGCACAAATTTTATTACAAACAGATAAGTCATCGTTAAAAAAATATGTATTCAACGATAATATACTTTTAGCCAATTGTGTTAATGATGTAGATCCCAAGCTTCTTATTAATCCTAAAATAAAGATTTTTAATAAAGAGTGTATTCAACATAGAGATGTGGGACTTTTTTCAGATGTTGTAAAAAGTTACGACTACTCTGGTCAAACTATGTATTCAGAAAAATATACCGATAATTTAAGAAAATTACAAGATACAGTTAATACAATGTTTAATTCCACATATAATGCTATCTTAGTGAACAAATATACCAGTGGAGAAGATTATATTAGTGCTCATACAGATAATGAACAACGTTTAGATAAAAATGGTGGTGTTGTATGTATATCATATGGAGAAAAAAGAAAATTTAGAATTCGTGACAAGAATAATAAAAAAATTATTTTAGATACATATCTAGAAAATAATGATTTAATACAAATGGATGGTGATTTTCAAAAAGAATTTACACACGAAATTCCTATAGAAAAAACTGTTAAGGGTATTCGCTATTCTTTTACTTTTCGAACCCATTTATAGTAATACATTAGTTTGTGTTTTAAGATGTTTATTAAAAATTTGACCAGCTTTACTTCTCATTACTCGAACAATTTCTTCGGTCCAATTAATTTCTCCTTCTGATTCCTTTTCAACATCCTTTACCATATCATCTACAAATCTTTTGACATCGGCACGTGTAATCATTTTATTATCATCTGATTTTTCATGCAAGATTTTATCAAAAACATGTTCTGCTCTCATATCAGTTACCCAGTTTTCTGCTATTTCAGAAACTTCATAATATTTATTGAATTTATCATCCAATAAAGAATTTGTATTAGAAGTTTTTAATCGTCCAAGTTGTCCCGGAACTTTTGTTTCCCAAAAAGGACCATTTTTGTGTTTCGCAATTGCTCTTGATCCATCTGATAATTTTTTTTCTATTACAAATTTAACTACAACTCCTTCGCGTAATTTTCCGGATCCCATACCTATTTTAATGGCTTGTTCTGATTCTTTCTCTGTTTCTTTTTGAATAAAACTTATATCATTGGGTCCTATAACATAAGGAACAAAATCTAATTTTAATCTTTCGGCAATATTTTCTGCTTCTTTGACATGTAAAAAAAAATTGTCGTCATTGTTGACATTAATATGTATGTCAAATACAATAAATTTTAATGTATTTCCATACGTATGAGACATTTTCAGAAGATTGGATCCATAAGCTTCTCCGTGTATTTTAATTGATTGCCATCCATTTTCTTTAATAATTTCTGTTAATTGGTTCCGAATAAAATTTTCATCAAATAAATTCATGAAATCTTTATTTTTGGCTCCTCCTGAATGAAATCTCAATATTCCATTATCTTTCAATAAAATATATGTTGAAGTGCCGTGAATCTTCTCCATAACACAAATTTTGTCTTCAATTTCAAAAAATTCTGGCATTTTATATAAATGTGGTATTGACATGTAACCCATTTTTTATCTACAACAGTAATCGAATAATTTATAAATATAAATGCAATTAATACAAATCGTTATTTATATCAATTTTTATTCATTTTAATTTTTTTGATGTTGGTGTAATAATTCTAATATTTTTTTGCTGTTTTCATCTAGGTCAGACTTTCCTCGTAAATTATTATATACATTGACACTAAATATTTGTGGATGTGCCAATAGTAATCTAACTAATTCCAAACTTTTAGTATAAAATACTGCAATATGAAGCGGTGATAATGAGTAATGAAAACATTCATTGACCAATATGTCGTCACGAGATAATAAATATTTAACTACATCGACTTGGTCATAGTAACAGGCATTAATTAATGGTGATGCATCATTATATCTATTGGCACCTGTACGCCATTTTTTACTCATTTTCACAATATCCTCAGGAGTCATTTTATCATGATTAACATTGTATTTTCCTGTATCTAATAATCTTTTAACTTCATTAACATTGTCATTTCTACATGCTTCGATTAATTCCATTGTAATTTAATAATTTAATAATTTAATAATTTAATAATTTAATAATTTAATAAATTTATATATATTGATTTATTTATATGTTTTTATAAATGTTGTGTAAAAAAATTGAATTGCCTAATATGTTAATGATCCGAATGACAACTGGACGTTATTATATGATTATGTTTATTTAAACAAATAGGTGAATATGTTTAAACTTGGCCGTTTTATCACTTCCGGTAGACTTATAAAAAATATTGGTCTCAGTGAAAACTTACGTACACTATCGCCAATTAATCCTATTAATTCTATTAATTCTATTACTCCGATTAGTACGATTAATACTATAAATAGCAAAAATAAAAATGCTGATCAAAACAATTTTTTTAGGACTTTTGCGTTAGGTACTATTGGCGTCATTGGAACTGTTACTGCATTGGGTTTTGGAATAAATTCACAGAAGAAGAATTTTTTTCCATTAAAAACAGTCCATTGCCTACTTGATGATTATGATAGAAATAATTACAATTACGGCTACAACCACATAAATTCTTCAAATAAAATATCCGATGCGATAATTGAAGCAGTTAATTATGGAAATGTTTATGACATAACAAATGAAATGATCGAACAAATTATTGATAATGACAGAATTGATTTGATTAAAAAACTACACGAACGAAAATTTTCTTTTGATAAGGTTGTAATTAGATTTTTTAGTGAAAATTTAACTGTACTTGAATATGCTGTAAAACGTTCTGCATTAAAAACTATTGTATTTTTGTCGACTGGATATACAAATAATTTTGTTGACGAAAATGGCGAAGTAAAAAAATATTCAGCACAAATCAATTCTTCACAAAAACCACATAAATGTTCGGTATCTGGGTGTACTCATGGAAATAATACTACATCCATTCCTAAACATTTAGTCAATGTTAATTCTTCATATATTTTTACACTTGATGATTTGATACTACTTGCAAAATGCTATGATTGTTCAAATCAATTGACATACAAGGCAATTGACTTGAAGAAACTTGCCGTCCTACTTGAGTCATTGACCGAATTAAAAAATCTTATTGGTATGAAAGAACTGAAGCAATCAATTACAAACCAAGTCATATATTTCATTCAAGATACTGATCCAAGTAATACTGAACTATTACACACAGTTATTTTGGGACCTCCCGGTGTAGGAAAAACATCTGTAGCAAAAATTCTTGGGAAAATTTATTTGAAACTTGGCTATTTAAAAAATGATGTTTTTATCGAGGCAAAACGCAGTGATTTAATTAGTGACCATCAAGGTGGTACAGCAAAAGCAACTCTTATGACGATTAAAAAAGCTCTTGGTGGTGTATTATTTCTTGATGAAGCTTATAACCTGGGGAGCGTCACAGGAAGAGGAAAAGGTGGAACATTTGACGAAGAATGTATTAGTACATTAAATCAAGCTCTTACTGATTATGCAGGAAATTTGATCGTAATTATCGCCGGATATGAAAAAGAACTTAATGAACTATTTTTCGCTAATAATCCTGGTTTATCATCTCGCTTTATTTACAGGTACACTGTTGATAGCTATGACGGAGATGAACTTTTTGAAATGTTTCAAAATAAAGTCATTACATGTAAATGGACCATTAATTCTTCAGATAAACAACTAATCAAAACTTTTTTGACCGAGCATGTTGATGATTTCCAAGCATTCGGTCGCGATATGAATACATTGTTGTATATGGTAAAACTTGCTCATTCGAATAGATCATTTGGACTAAAGAATGGAATGACAAAAAGTATTACAATGATCGATATTACCAAAGGATTCGAAATGTTTTGTAAACATAAAGGCAAAAATCATCGTCAAGTTTAAAAGATAAAAAAATATTTTATTTATTATTTTGATCTACTTTACCAAAACTAAAAAGTGATTGTGGTTGACCAGGTTTGGGCTGTGAACCAAATCCAGTTTGGGGTTGTGAACCAAAAGTGAAGGCGGTTTGTGCTTGAAGTCTTGCTGCTTCTTGTTGTCCTTTTAGCATTTTTTCTTCTTGTGACAGATTCTCATGGTTTACATAGGTCAATCGGTTTTGTTGTACTATCATGTCTAGACCAGATGGTTGTTGTACTCTTTGTTGTGTTTGTTGTGTTTGTTGTGTTTGTTGTGTTTGTTGTGTTTGTTGTGCTGGTTGTGCTGGTTGTGAGCTAAAACTAAATGAAGTAAATGGTTCGAATGCGCTCGGTGCAAAAGCTGATTTTGTTCGTGATTGCGAAGGAGTTGTACCACACCAATTGGGTGGAGGGGATTGATTGGTTTGTTGATGTAATTGTGAAGGAGTTGTACCACACCAATTGGGTGTAGGGGATTGATTGATTTGTTGATTTGATTGACGAAGTTCTGCAAACATTGTAGCACGACGAGTGTTATGTCTTTCAGTGAGATTGGTCAATTCGTTAAGAAGTGAAATATAGTCAATATTCACCTTCCTTGTATTTTGTACTTGTGCAGTGTACTTTTCTTCCAGTTGTTTATTTCTTTCTTCGAGTTGCTTGTTTTTATCTTTAAGATCTAAATACATATTTCTCAGAGTATCAATCTCGTCTTGTTTCTCCACCATAAGATCAGCACGGGTCCTCTTTTTAGTCATAATTATATGTATTAAGTAAAAATAGTAATATTAATAGTAAAATATATGAATGGTATGTAAAATATTAAATATTCATCTTTTTTTGAATAAATTTAAATAAATAAAACTAATCACCGCAACTACTACAACTACTGCAACTACTGCAACTACTGCAACTACTGCAACTACTGCAACTAGTACAATTAGTACAACTATTGCAACTACTTGAATTAGAGTTATTTGTCATTTGGTTTAGTAAAATTTGTTGTGTAACAATTCCGTCACTGCACGATGAGCCACTTTGTGAATTATTTGATGAATTTTTATTTTTAACATAATCTGTTCCGTATTCTTTTTTCCAGATTCGTGCAGTTTTTTGAAATGATTCACGTAATTTCTCTTTATTATTAGTTTCTTTTGTAACATTATCGTCATGATTTAAACTGTATCCTAAATAGTCAGTCATGGATTTAGTATAATTCAAATGGTCTAACATGTGTCCATGCCATATCATGTCAATTCGGAATGTAGGTACATGTCGATGTTTTTTATATTTTTTAATTAATGAAATAAATTTTTCGTAATTATCAATATCCTCATTGTCAACAACCGATAGGTTTGGATCCATTGATCTAATTTTTTCAATGAATTCTTTTTGTGAATCTATTCGCATAGCCATATAATTATCGTTAGTAGAATTTATGTCTCCCATTAATGTTTCTGATAATTTATCATTATGATCTAATTCATAAAAATTCATATAATTACCATATTTTCCATAATGATTCGGATCTGTCATCATGCAATATAATAATGTTTGTATATCATCTGTAAAATATATTTTTTTGTGACGTAAACTAAGATCGTTTGGTTGTTGCACTAAAATTTTTTTATAATAAGATAATGATTTTAACTCATTTAAATTATTCTGATTTAAACGTAAAATTTTTATGTAAGAATTAAATTTTGTAATGGCACCCGGCAAATTCAATTTAAACATAATAAAATATCACAAAATATTATTAAATATTATTAAATACCATTAAATATCACTAAATATTATCAGATTTATAATATAATTATTTTTTCATCTTTTTAGATGTATACTTTTAATGTTTATAAATTAATTGTTTTACCAGATGATCACCTTCATATGGTTTATTTTTATTGTATGTAGTTTTATCACCTTTGGTAACTTTTATATTTTCATCGTTAGAATCCATATTTAAATAACAATTTAACAAATATTGACACGAATTTCTTCCATATAATGTTGATGCTCCTTCATATGATTGTAAATCGTAATCATTTGCATTACACAAATATGACAAATATGTATCAGTAATCGATGTTAAAATTACTTTATTATTTGTATTATTATTATTCAGGTGTGGGACAATTTCTTCGACTGCACCACTCGTTAATTCAAATGGGCTCGTGTATACTTTAAATGATCCAAACCAATAATTATAAATGTTAAAATTATGAGGAATATTACTTATGTCATATCCTGTAACGTAATATTGTCCAACTGAAATTATTTTTCGAAGAAACCAACAGGGTGTTTGTAAAAATGGATACAATAGTAAATTAGTTATTTCTGGTTTTTTATCTAAAACATGCTCCCATCTGTACAAATGTTCTCCATTTAACTCTCTAAATCCTAGAGTTTTAGCTATTGGTACTTGCGCTTCTTCCGATCCAATGAGAGCACTAAATCCAACACGTGGATCAGATTCTGTACTTATTTCATTGCCATTTGTGTCAATAAATTTTGCACTGTGTATGTCACAATATTTTGTCTTAATGCCGATATCATTCATGTCTAAATTATAACTATTTGAATTGATTGTACTCAATATCTGATGAGCGAGATGAGTTCCCACATATTCACATGCTTCCTTTCCACATTCATATCCACTGTCACTATCAAAAGTGTCTATATTTATGTCTTCATTGGATGAAGTTAGATCTTTTGTAGTATTTTTATTAAAAATTTTTAAAAAGGGTGCTTGATCTCCTAATGCGACGTTAATAAATCCAATTTGTACATTGTTTTTAACTTCAATTGCATCTCTTGCAATACCGAAAAAATCAGAGCTAAGTAATTTACATTCCATACCCATCATTGTTGGATGAACCGATATGTATACCAAGTGACCAAAGTAAATTTCATTATTATTGTCATCACGAGTTACAAAAGAAATGATATCAACATCGTTATAGGGTTCCTTTTTGAAACTCCTATTTATTTGTATACCATCTAATTTTCCATGCGAATATGAAATTTTTTTACAAATTTTAATGTTGTTTTGTTTGCACGATTCTATGATTGCATTCGCAATATTTTCAACAAGAAAATCGAAAACTTGTTTTATAAATCCGGACTTATTTGATGCATATGCATTATAAAAATCACTGTCAAAAAATCCACCCATTGCAGTATGATTATGAATTGCATTTATCACTAAATTATCTCTACGAATATGTACATAACCTTTATTATTGCAATATTCGACGATTGTTTGAACAAGTAAACAACTGAGTCCCATGAGGTCAACAGTTACTAAAAAAAATTTATTATCTATATTAAAACATGTTGCTGTAAGATCATTATAAATTCCTTCCGAACAAGATCCTGCAACTGAGTAACCTGCCATCGGAACACTTTTATTAAAATTTAATAAACTACGTCCAATGCCAACATTTACAACATTTGCAGTATTTATTTCAGCCATTATTTATTCAGTTCAAATATATATATGCTGTCTATATTTTAATAGAACGATTATATATATATTGATTTTTCATATATTGATTTTTCAAAGTTTTTTAAATACAAAATAAAAAAAATGGTAACACTCATTCAACAACAACAACAGGAACAAACTCGTAACCAAACAAAAGAGACAACACAAAACGATGCCGTCCATCCTTCACATCGAAATGTGTTCCGTTCGACATCAGCTTCACCTTGATCGGATCCAATGAAATGTTCTTCTTGAATGCTTCCTCGACAGTTTCAATCCTGTTCAGACCAAAACCATCCTCGTCTTGGCTCTTCTTGACAAAGCCCTTGAGGACCCTTTTCGCAGGGAATTTTTCTTGGTTCTTGTTGTACGATGTGATGATGTGATTCGTTAGAACAAGCTTGTTGATAGGCAAGAGTTGAACCTTCTTAGCCCATCCTTTTTTGACTTTAAAAGCAATGCGAGAACGAGAAACCATGATTTTGAAGATAGATGTTTCCACCTAGGCAAATATAAATGGTTAAATAATAAGATATATCAACTTTTTGATATCAATATATAAAATAAAAAATAAAATAGACGAATGAAGATAATCACACAACAGCTGATATCATAAAATTTATTGTAGTCCAAGAATTATGCATCAATCATATACTATTTTTTTTTATTTCAGACATACCTTAGCATTCAATGAACAAGTTTCTTTTGAATATTTTTTATTTAATGGCATTGGTTTAATTAATACCCCAATCATATTATTTGAATTATTTAGTAGATTATTTTTTTTACAATATTTATAAACCCATAATCTTCTATTGTTTTGTGAAAAATATGCGTCATTTTTGTTATCATAATAAACTGTTATGCGGGGCAGATCATGAACACTGATGATGTTATTTTTAATTTCATTCAATGTTTCATCTAATGTTTTATTACATCCTGTGAACCTTTGTCTGATTTTACTATGTGTAAAATATATTTTATCGGGATCAATTTCTGTTAACGACATATTGCCATTTACTGCGATTATTATGATTATGATTATGATTATATTTTTTTGTATTAACATATACTTTAATTTTACATTTCAATGTTTTGCAATAAATAAATATAAATTTAATTTAATAATAATTGTTCCATTATTTTGGGACTGAATTCGTCTTTGTATCTGATGTTTGTAAAGGAATCAATATAATAACAAAATACGATTTCTTTTGGATGATAAGAACATTGATCTATGGCCTTTCTCCATAGTTTTATAACTTCCTTGAGAGGGTGTGAAAATGCACCACATCCCCACAATCCGGTGAGAAATACATCACTATTCCTTGCCATATTAAGAACAAGTATCATCTTGTTAAGTGTTAATTCTTCTTCATTTTTATTGACATATTCTCCTTCTTTACTTATCTTTGGATATTTAATTGCAGCACATGTTATAACATCAGCCTTGTAGTGTTTATTTCTTGGTATTCTGTAACCTTTTCTTCTATCTTTTGTGAAAGATACGTCATATGTCATCAGGGCACAATTATCACTATGATCATCGTTGACACATATTGGATACAAATCAAGAGGTAAAAATATTTTGTTGTGTATTAAACTGGATCTTAATAACTGTTCTTCTTGTGTATTAGTGAGAAAAATGTGATTTTGATCTTTATCAAAATGGAATAATCCAGGACTCTCATTATTAGCAAAATTATGTAACGCAACTCTTTTTCCTTTTTTATATTCATCGAGAGCATAATCGAACATATCACATTCTTTGATCGTAATTATTGGTTTTGTTTCACGTTCTTTGTTCACCATTGACTCATC
>Ga0182016_10007757_pt1 | contig 10969 bp, 6 predicted proteins | sample 712S2MmetaG_FD_120491 | JGI IMG/M metagenome (GOLD analysis project Ga0182016, IMG submission 120491) | Permafrost microbial communities from Stordalen Mire, Sweden - 712S2M metaG | ecosystem: Environmental > Terrestrial > Soil > Wetlands > Permafrost | place: Sweden: Stordalen | collected...
GACATCGGCAAAGCAGTCGGGCTTGCCTCCTCCTCGACGGTCCACGCCCATCTCTCGAACCTCGAGCGAATCGGCCTGTTACGCCGCGACCCCTCAAAGCCCCGCGCGATCGAGTTGCTCGGAGGCGCTGTCGGTGGCGCCGTCGATTCCATGAAAGGCATCGTCTCCGGCGGAGGCCTGCCTGTCGTCGGCACGGTCGCCGCTGGCCAGCCCGTGCTTGCCGAGGAGAACATCGACGAATACGTCGCGGTGCCCGACGCCGCCGGTGGCCGCGAGGGGGAGTACGTCTTGCGGGTGCGCGGGGAATCGATGAAGAACGCCGGCATCCTCGAAGGCGACCTGGTCGTCGTGCAACCCCAAGATCACGCCAGCAACGGCGACGTAGTGGTCGCGCTGATCGGCGAGGAGGCCACGGTCAAGCGCTTCTTCCGCGAGAAGGACCACGTGCGCCTGCAGCCCGAGAACGAGACAATGGAGCCGATCCGCAGCAAAGAGGTGCGGGTGCTCGGCCGCGTCGTCGGACTGATGCGCAGCATCTAGGCGGCCGCCGCTGGCGCCGGCGACGCGCCGGCGCTACCGTGGAACGCGCGGATCAGGCAGCCGCGGGGGCCCTTGCGGCCCTCGAGGAAAGTCCGGACATCACAGGGCAGGGTGGTCGCTGGAAACGACCCGGGGAAACCCGCGGGAAAGTGCCACAGAAAAGAAACCGCCTACGTCCGCCGTCCCACGTGAACGGCGGGCCGGCAAGGGTGAAATGGTGCGGTAAGAGCGCACCGGCGTCGCGGTGACGCGGCGGCCGGGCAAACCCCACTCGATGCAAGACCAAACAGGACCGCTTGCAGGCTGCCCGCCGAGGTCCAGGTAGGTCGCTCAGATGGATGGCTGCTCAACGACAGAATCCGGCTTACCGATTCGCTAAGGGAGGGCCCCGCCGCACGGCGGGGCCCTCCTAGCTTGCGGATCGCTCCCCGCGCTCGGTGGACGACAGTCGGTGATTGCTCCAGACTTGGAGACCGATGCGCCGCGGGCTGTACATCAAGTCGCTTGTCGTGGCGGCGGCGGTGCTCGCCGCGGCCGCAGCACCGGCCGTCGCGTCTGCTCTGCCATCGACGCTCCAGCTCGGCCGGGAGACGGTGACGTTGTGCGAGCACGAGCCGCTCGTCGCCTACTGCGGCAGCATTCGCGCGCCGCTTGACCGCGGCGTCTATGCAGCACCGACGATCAAGGTCGCGTTCCGCTGGTACCCGGCCGACGACGGTCAGGCGACGCACGTCTCGCGGACCGTCGTGCCGGTGGAGGGAGGCCCCGGCTACCCGTCGATCGGCTCGGTCGACGAAGGCTACGCGCCGATGTACGGCTCGCTGCTGCATCGGTGGAACATGCTTGCGATTGACAACCGCGGCACCGGCGAATCGACGGTGATCCGCTGCCCCGCGCTGCAGGACTTCAGCGGGCCCACCGCGACAGAAGCCTACGAGCAGGCGGGCGCCCAGTGTGCGCAGTCGCTCAACGAACGCTGGCGCGCCCCGGACGGGGAAGCGATCCACGCGTCGGATCTGTTCACCACCGCGGCGGCGGCGGCGGACATGGCCGAAGTCCTCAGCGTGCTCGGCATCGGCAAGGTCGACCTCTACGGCGACTCATACGGCTCGTATTACGCGCAGGTCTTCGCCGCCCGCTACCCGCAGCTGATCCGCTCGCTGACGCTCGACTCGACGTACGGGGGAGAAGGCGAAGAATCGCTGCCCTACACGGATCACGACGAACTGATCCCGAACGTCGACCACGTCTGCGAACGCTGGGCGCCCTGCGCCGAAAACGCCGGCGAACAGCCCTGGGCGACGATCGGGCGCCTCGCGGCGATGCTGCGCGCGGCGCCGATCACGGGCACCGTCCCGGGGGACCATGGACAGCCGCAGTCGGTGACGATGAACGTCGTGGGTCTCGTCGACCTGCTCAACGACGCCGCCGGCGACAAGACGATCTACGCCTCGATCGATGCCGCCGCCCGCGCCGCGCTCGAAGGCTATACGGCACCGTTGCTGCGGCTCTACGAGCAGCGCCTCGTACTGGACGAGGACTACTACGGTGAACCGGCAGCCTGGTACTCGGTTGGCCTGTACACCGCCGTGACCTGCAGCGACTACACGCAGATCTACGACATGGCCGCACCTTTCGCGCAGCGCCGCAGCGAATATGAAGCGGTCCTCGCGGCGGCCCCGCCGGACTCGTTCGCGCCGTTCACCACTCAGGAGTGGCTCGCCCAGGACCAGAACACGAACGCCTACTCGGCGTGCCTGGACTGGCCGGCGCCAGAGATCACCACGCCGCCCTTCGAACACCCGGGACCCGAGCTGCCGTCGTCGATGCCGGTGCTCGTCCTCGGCGGCGAACTGGACATCTGGACGCCTCCGGCCGAAGTCGCGGAAGTCATGCGTTTCCTCGGCGGCCACAGCCGCTACATCGAAATCGCCAACGCCACCCATGTCGTCGGCGAGGAAGACACGCCGTGCGGTGACGCGCTGGTGCGCGAGTTCGTCAAGCGCCCGCAGGGGCTGGACACGCTGGACGCCGCGTGCAGCGCCGAACCGCCGATTCACGCGGTCGCGGTCTACCCGAGCCAGCTCGCAGGCGAGCCGCCGGCGACGCTCGTCCATGGATCGGCCACGAGCGCGCAGCTGCGGCTGCTCGCCGCGGCGGTCCAGACCGTCGGCGACGGCATCGTGCGGCTGCAGAACATCCACGGATCGCGCGACCGGGGCCTGAACGGTGGCTACGCCGAGCAGCCCGAAGGCAACGAAGCGCTCGTGAAGTACGCGGCGGACCGGCTGGTGCCGGGCGTCGCGGTCTCCGGACAGGCGCAGCTCGCGCCGGCGCCGAGCGCGTCGCAGGGCCAGACGGTCCGCGCCACGGTCACCGTCGTCGGCGACGGCATCTCCGCGCAGCTGCGCGCTCGCTGGACGACAGCCGGGGGGTCGCAGGACCTGGCGCGGATCACCGCCGTGATCGGCGGCAAGCGCGTGTCGGCGACTGTCGCGGCGCCCTAGTCGGCATCACGCGTTCTTATCGGGGGCCGTGCCTCAACCGCGCCGGGGCCGCGCGGCAGGGGACGCCGGCACTGCCGTGAAAGCCTAAGAAGGCTGCAATTTAGGGTCGCATGTGTGCAGGCTCGCGCCGTGAAAATTGATACTCTCGTTACAAGGCGCGGCTGGGGGGCCGCGTCAGGGACAAGGGGCGAGAGGTGCGAAGGGCCGACTGGGGGCCCGCCCCAATATCGGGCAGGCAGGCCCTCGCACCTCGCTCCTATTGACGGCTCAGGACGCGGGTGCTAAGCGCCCGGTTCGTCAAAGACCGGACGGCTTTTCAGGTCCTCGAGCGCCGAGATCATCGGATCGAGCTCGCAGGCGATGCCTTCGGGCCAACCCTTCTGGGGGTGGTCGTCGAGCGTCTTCAGTCCGTTTCCGGTGATCATCGCCACGACGGTCTCGTCCGCGGCGAATCGCCCGCGCGCCGCAAGCTTGCCGAGCACCGCGATCGTCGTGCCGCCCGCAGGCTCGGTGAGGATGCCCTCGGTCCTGGCGAGCAGGTCGATCGCCTCGAAGATCTCCGGGTCGGTCGCGACGTCGGCGGTCCCGCCGCGCGTCAACACCGCGTCGATCACCAGGTAGCCGTCGTTCGGTGCGCCGATCGCCAGTGAATGGGCGAGCGTCTCGGGAACCACGGCGTCAATCTCGGGCCGGCCGTCGATGATCGCCGACGAGATCGGGTCGCAGCCGGTCGGCTGGGCGATGTGGATCCGCGTGCGGTCGGTATCCGCGAGTCCGAGGAGCTTGAGCTCGTTCAGTCCCTTGTGGACCCGCGAGGAGAGCGTGCCGCCGGCGGCCGGGATCAGGAGGTGGTCGGGCGGTGTCATGCCGAGCTGCTCGACGATCTCGAACGCGGCAGTCTTGGCGCCCTCCGCGTAGAACGGGCGCAGGGTGATGTTCGTCCACTCGATGCCGGTCGTTTCGGCGACCTCGCGGCAGAGCCGGTTCGCTTCGTCGTAGTTGCCCTCGACCTGGAATACGCGGGCGCCGAGCGCGCGGCAGATCCGGGCCTTCGTCTGCTCGAGCCGGTTCGGGTAACACACGTACGCCTCGACGCCGGCGGCGGCGCACAGCGACGCGACCGACGACCCGACGTTGCCTGTCGACACGCAGCCGAGCTCGGTGCGGCCGAGCTCGAGCAGTCGCGCGACGGCCATCGAGCAGACACGATCCTTGTACGAAAGTGACGGCCGGGCCGTCGATTCGTCCTTGATGTAGAGGTTCGCGATCCCCAGCTCGGCGCCGAGCCGCTCGGCGCGCACGAGCGGCGTGTATCCGGAGTAGGACCCGACGCGCGCCTGGGCATTTGCGTCGACGATCGGCAGCAGCTCCTCGAAGTGCCAGACGTTCTTCGGTCGCTCGCTCAGCGGCACCTCGCGGAAGTACTCCGTGGCCTGCTCGTAGTCGTAGACGATGTCCAGGCCCTTGCCGCACTGCGGGCAGACAAACTTGGTCTCCGTGAGCGGATAGCTGATGTCGCAGCGGTGGCAGCGCAGTTCGACCGCGCACGAGCGGGTCCGCTGCCGGGTTGAAGTGGTCGCGGTCTGCGTCATGCGCTCACGGTGAAGGATAGGGACGGCCAAGGTGTGAAAGCAATGTTGTCCGCGCCGGTGAGCAACTCAAACAGCTCGTCGGCGATGTGCGGGCAGAACGGCGCAAGCGTCTGGACGAGCACGGTCAGCGCAGCGAGCAGCGCCTCGAGGTTGGTCTGTGTGAGAACCCCGTCGCGATCGAGCACCCGCTTCTCGTAGTCGCGGTTCCGGTCGAAGAGTCGCATCACGTTGCGCGCGGCGCTGTGCATCTCAAGCTCCTGCATGTCATCGGTGATCCGCGACAGCCCGTTCGTGGTCCACTTCTCTAGGCGGTCGCGCATGTGCTCGGTGAGGTCACGCTCACCGACCGACAGCGGCGCCGTCTCCTTGAGCGCGACATGTGCTTGCACGTAATCCCAGACCTGGCCCAGGAAGCGGTGGCAGCGCAGCACCGCCGAGTCCGACCAGTTGAGCGAGCGCTGAGGCTTGGCCGCGAAGACGAGTGCGAGCCGCACGGTGTCGGCGCCGAAACGCTCGACGAGATCGTCGGGGTCGACGACGTTGCCGAGGTGCTTGCTCATCTTGCGTCCGTCGCGAATAACCATCTCGTGGAACAGGCAGCCCGCGAACGGCTCGCCGTCCTCGATGAACGCCAGCGGACCCTGGTCCCTGAGTGCCTTCGTGATCACGCGCTGGTCGAACACGAAGTTGCCGCTGTCCGAGCCGGCGACGAGCCGCTCGGATGGCAGCCAGTGGCGCAGGTCCTCGAGCGCGAAGATCTCCTCGAGCGTGCGGTCGCGCTCGCTCGTCGGCACGCAGGCGGGGATCCAGAGCCAGAACGAGTCGAAGTGGCAGTCGAGCGTGTCGGTCTCGCGCCGGGCGTCCGCTCCGCAGCGCGGGCAGCGGACCTCGACGAAGTCCGGGCGCTCGGCGAGCGGATTCCCTTCGCCGGTCGGGATCAGGTCGCGCGGCAGCTCGACCGGGAGGTCGGCGTCGGGGACCGGCACGGCGCCGCAGTCATCGCAGTAGATGATCGGGATCGGTGTGCCCCACGAACGCTGACGCGAGACCGTGAAGTCGTGCGCCTTGTAGCGCTTCGCGTCACGCGTGTCGAGCGCCGGGCTCTGCGCGCTCTCGCGGACCGGGATCTCGAAGCGAGCTGCGATCACCTCGTCGGCGCGGTCGGCCGCCGGCACGGCGAGTACCGCCGTGGGCCCAAAGCGCGAGTCGACGATTGGCGAGATCAGGATCGGCAGCGGGTCGCCCGCGGGCCCGGCGACGGTGCGACCGGAGTCGATCACCGGGATCGTCTCGGCCTCGCGCTCGCTGCGCTCCCAGCCGCCGGCGCGGAGCGTCTCGAGCTGCGCGCGCACGTCCTCGCTCGCGGCCCAGCGCTCGGCCTCCTCGCTGCGCGGCGAGACCAGCACGTAGGCGCCGTCGGCGAGCTGCTCGGGGTACGCGCAGAAGACGGTCAGCTCGCCAGCCTCACCGGTCAGCTCGAGCTCGACGCCGTCGACGCGTCCGAGCACGATCTCCTGGCTGGCGAGGGATACGTCGTCCCAGATCCCCGAGGCGCGCCGCTCGCCCAGGCGCTCGTCGTTCTCGGGCACGTAGGCGCTGATCTTCACGAACCATTGCGGCAACTCGACGAGCCGGACCGGGTTGTGACAGCGCCAGCAGGTCCCGCCCGGCTCTACCTGAATCGAGGCGAGCGTCGTCTGGCAGTGGTCGCACCAGTCGACGCTGCTCGTCCCGCGGTAGATCAGGCCGGCCTCGAGCAGCCGCAGGAACAGCCACTGCGACCAGCGGTACATCCGGGCGTCGGAGGACATGAACGTGCGCTCCCAGTCGAGCGAGAAACCGAGCCGCTCGAGCTGTCCGGTCATGTGCTCGGCGCAGCGGTCGACCCAGTCGGCGGCGGGCACGCCCTGCTCGATCGCGACGAGCTCGGCCGGCAGGCCGAACGCGTCGTAACCGAACGCGAACAGAACATCGTCACCGCGGCCCCTGCGGAAGCGGGCGTAGGCGTCGCCGATCGAGTAGCTGCGCACGTGGCCGATGTGGATGTTTCCCGAGGTGAACGGCGCCGAAGGCTTGATGTACAGGTGGGGGCGCGCAGAGTCGAGCGCAGGCGTGCGGAAGAGGTCTGCCTCGCGCCAGCGCCGCTGGCGGCGAGCCTCGACCTCGAGCGGCTCGTACCGTGGCAGCGGGCGGTCATTCATCGCAAAATCGAGGATATCGGTGGCCAACCGGCGGACCGGCCGTTGGTATGCTCGCCTGACTAGGTCCCCGGGCTCGAAAACGCGGCCTGCGAGCAGCTTTGCTCGCTGTCGACGGCGACCGAGAACGGCGGTCCGTTCGTCCGCTGGCGCTGGAAGGATTGAGAGATGGAAATCGAGATCGGCCGGGGTAAGAAAGGCCGTCGTGCATACGGCTTCGATGACATCGCGATCGTGCCTTCACGGCGCACGCGCGACCCCGACGACGTTGACATCACCTGGAAGCTCGGGCCCTACCAGTTTGAGCTGCCGCTCCTGGCTTCCGCGATGGACGGGGTCGTCTCGCCGACGACCGCCGGGATCATCGGCAAGCTCGGCGGCCTGGCGGTTCTGAACCTCGAGGGCATCTTCACGCGTTACGAGGACGCCGACGAGATGCTCGAGCGGATCTCGACCCTTCCGAAGGAGCTTGCGACCCGCGAGATGCAGGAGATCTACACCGAGCCGGTCAAGGAGGAGTTGATCGCGCAGCGGATCGCTGAAATCAAGGAGCAGAAAGTCGTCGTGGCAGCGTCGCTCACGCCGCAGCGCGTGCGCCAGTACCACGGGATCGCACTCGATGCGGGCCTCGACGTACTCGTCGTCCAGGGAACCGTCGTCTCCGGCGAGCACGTCTCGTCGGTCTCCGAGCCGCTGAACCTCAAGGAGTTCATCCCCTCACTGGAAGTACCGGTGATCGTCGGCGGCTGCGCCTCGTACCACACGGGGCTGCACCTGATGCGCACCGGTGCGGCCGGCGTGCTTGTCGGCGTCGGCCCTGGCGCGGCGTGCACGACGCGCGGCGTGCTCGGGATCGGCGTTCCCCAGGCCACCGCGATCGCCGACGTCGCCCACGCCCGCTCGACACACATGCTCGAGACCGGCGAGTACTGCCAGGTGATCGCCGACGGCGGAATGAAAAATGGCGGCGACGTCTCGAAGGCGATCGCGCTCGGCGCCGACGCCGTGATGATCGGCTCGCCGCTCGCGCGCGCCTATGAAGCGCCCGGCCACGGCTTCCATTGGGGCATGGCGACATTCCACCCGACGCTCCCGCGCGGGGCGCGCGTTGCCACGGTGCAGAACGGCACGCTCGAGGAGATCATCGCCGGGCCGGCCCACGAGAACGACGGGACGTTCAACCTGTTCGGCGGCCTGCGCACATCGATGGCGACCTGCGGACACAAGGATCTCGCCGAGTTCAACCGCGCCGAGGTCGTCGTCGCGCCGGCCCTGCAGACCGAGGGCAAGAGCCTGCAAAAGGACCAGCAGGTCGGCATGGGTTCGGTCGGCGGGAGGGTCCCGGCGCTCGTCGATGACTGACGCCGCCGCCGCGCCGGCGGCGGACCAGCGTGAGCGCCCGCTCGACCGCCCGGTCGAGGAGGTGCTCGTGATCGACTACGGCGGCCAGTATTCACAGCTGATCGCGCGCCGCCTGCGCGAATGCGGCGTCTTCAGCGAGCTGCTGCCGCACCACACGCCGATCGAGCGGATCGCCGCCCGCAAACCGCGCGGCATCGTGCTCTCTGGCGGCCCGGCATCGGTCTACGAGCCCGGCGCCCCGCGCCTTGAGCGCGGTCTGCTCGAACTCGGGGTGCCGGTGCTCGGCATCTGTTACGGAATGCAGCTGCTCGTGCTTGAGCTGGGCGGGCGAGTCGAAGCGGCCGAGGTGGGGGAGTTCGGCCGCTCGGAGCTGTCGGTCAAAGATCCCGGCCGGCTGCTGGCCGGCATGCCGCACGAGCAGGCGTGCTGGATGTCGCACCGCGACACCGTCTTCAGCGCGCCGCCGGGCTTCGCGGAGCTGGCCTCCTCGACGACGTCGCCGGTTGCGGCGTTCGAGAACGTCGACCAGCAGGTCTACGGAATCCAGTTCCACCCGGAGGTCGTGCACACGCCCTACGGCAACGCGATCCTGACGCGCTTCCTGACCGAGATCTGCGGCTGCGACACGGCATGGTCGGCGGCCTCGATCGTCGAGGAACAGATCCGGCGGATCCGCGAGCAGGTCGGCGACGGCAAGGTCATCTGCGGACTCTCCGGCGGCGTCGACTCGTCGGTCGCCGCGCTCCTGGTGCACCGCGCCATCGGCGACCAGCTGACCTGCGTCTTCGTCGACCACGGCCTGATGCGCAAGGACGAGGGCGAGCAGGTCGTGCGCACCTTTCGCGACACGTTCCACGTGCCGCTCGTCGCCGTCGACGCCGAGGACCGCTTCCTCGCTCGCCTCTCCGGCGTCTCCGAGCCCGAGGCCAAGCGCAAGGCGATCGGCGCCGAGTTCATTCGCGTCTTCGAGGAGGAGGCCGAGAAGCTGGCCGGGGGAGGCGAGGGCGCCCGCTTCCTCGTCCAGGGGACGCTGTACTCCGACGTGATCGAGTCCGGCGGCGGAACCGGTGCGGCGACGATCAAGTCCCATCACAACGTCGGCGGGCTGCCCGAGGATCTCTCGTTCGAGCTCGTCGAGCCATTGCGCGCACTGTTCAAGGACGAGGTCCGCGCCGTCGGCAGCGAGCTCGGCCTTCCCGAACGACTGGTCTGGCGACAGCCGTTCCCCGGACCGGGGCTGGCGATCCGGATCGTCGGCGGCGAAGCGACCAAGGAGCGCTTGGATCTGCTGCGCGAGGCCGACCACATCCTGCAGGACGAGATTCGCGCGGCGGGCCTTTACCGCGAGCTCTGGCAGTCCTTCTGCGTGCTCCCGGACGTGCGTACCGTCGGCGTCCAGGGGGACGCCCGAACCTACGGAAACGTGATCGTGATCCGTGCCGTGACGAGCGACGACGCAATGACGGCCGACTGGGCGCGACTGCCCTACGACCTGCTCGAGAAGATCGCCTCGCGGATGATGGGCGAGCTGCGCGAGGTCAATCGCGTCGTGCTCGACATCACCTCCAAGCCGCCCGGCACGATCGAGTGGGAGTGAACCCCGCGAAGCGGGCGAGATTCGCCTATCATGCCGAAGGGCTGCGCGCGGGTCGCGCGGCTTTTTGACGCCATGGCGCCTACCACCAAGACATACGTGGCCTCGTCGGCCGATCGCCAGCGCGACTGGGTGCTGATCGACGCCAACGGGCAGACGCTCGGCCGCCTCGCGACGCAGATCGCGGACATCCTTCGCGGCAAGCGCAAGGTCGAGTACACCCCGCACGTCGACACCGGCGACTTCGTCGTCGTGATCAACGCGGAGAAGGTGCACGTAACCGGCAACAAGCGCGCCGACAAGCGCTACTACCGTCACACGGGTTACCCGGGCGGCCTGCGCTCGCGCACCTTCGAGGAGATGCTCGCCCGCCGTCCCGAGGAGATCATCCGGATCGCCGTCAAAGGGATGATGCCCCGTAACCGCCTGGCACGCAGGCAGATAACCAAGCTGAAGATCTACGCCGGCCCCGAGCACCCTCACGCCGCGCAGAACCCGCAGCAGATCGAGCTGGAGAGTTGATGAGCGACGCCGAGAATCCCGAGACCGAGCAGGCCAACCCCGAGACGCCGGCAGCCGAGCAGGCTGCGCCGCAGCCGCCGGCACCCGAGCAGGACGCGGCCGCCACGCCGGCCTCCGAGGCTCCGGCCGAGCCGCAGGCCGAGCTCGACGTCGTCGTGACAGGGGAGGCCGACGGCGAGGTCGAGGCCGACGTCGTTGCCGTCGAGGAGACCCCGCGTGAGAAACCGGCAGTGCCAGGCGCTCACCTTGAAGTCGACATCGTTCCCGAGGGCGCCGACCCGCTCGACTCCGGCCAGGAGTCAGACCCGTACGCCGACCCGTACGCCGCCGATACGGAGGTCGTCGAGGTTTCCGAGACGCCCGCCGACGAGGACCTGCCGGTGGCGGAGCCGATCGCGGCCGTCGCGATCGATCTCGGCGCCGGCGCCACATATCGCGCGACCGGCAAGCGCAAGACCGCGGTAGCGCGCGTGACGCTGCGCCCCGGGACAGGCACCTACGTCGTGAACGGCCGCACGCTGGAGGCTTTCTTCCCGCGCGACACGCTGCAGCGCAACGTCCGTCAGCCCCTGGAGGCCGTCGGCTTCGAGGAGCGCATGGACGTCGTCGCGCGTCTGCACGGCGGCGGCATCGCCGCCCAGGCCGGCGCCCTGC
>Ga0182016_10007758_pt1 | contig 10969 bp, 10 predicted proteins | sample 712S2MmetaG_FD_120491 | JGI IMG/M metagenome (GOLD analysis project Ga0182016, IMG submission 120491) | Permafrost microbial communities from Stordalen Mire, Sweden - 712S2M metaG | ecosystem: Environmental > Terrestrial > Soil > Wetlands > Permafrost | place: Sweden: Stordalen | collected...
ATGGTGTAGTGGCCATTGATGAATTGACTAGTGATGATAGTTATGAGCATATTTCTTGTTGCGATGATGTGATTGGTAGCGGGGAAACGATGCTGGAATGTCTCTTTGAAGATGCCGGGAGCGTGTGGTCGTCGGGCTTTGCTTCCTGGCTAAGCCGTGAGCGCAGTCGCTTTTCTATCGTCGTGGCTTTGGCAAGTGCGGGTGGTATCCGTAATATTGAAGCTGATGCTCGGTGCCTTGGCAAAGTCAAAGTATACGCTGCACAAATCATCGCTGATAACGGTGGTGTTTTTGCGGAAGCCTCTGGGGTGTTTACGAGTCGTGAGGCCGGTTTAAATTTCCATCGCGTCTGCAAGGCGCTGGGAATGTCTTTGTATCCCACTGCTCCACTTGGATGGTGCGACTGTGAGTGGGCGATTGTCACAAGCTATAATACCCCAGATTGTTCTTTGCCGGTTTTGTGGTCAGGCGGAGATGACAATACTCCTTGGGAGCCTTTGTTTCCGAGACGTTGAGCATGACGTGTAGCCCCGGGGGTCGTCCCCTAGCTTTTATCCCGCGACGACTGCAGAATCAACGGCGCGGGTACGATGCGTCGCCGCGGCGGCTCCCGCCAGACCCGAGTCAAGGGCGCGAGATCGGCACGCCGAGGAATACACCCCAGTTGGAATACACGCACCTTACCAGTAGAATACGAACTATTCGATGAGGCATCACGACCAGGGCGCAGGTAAATGTCCTGGTCGTTCTCATTTCCTACGCTCTTTCAGAACAGCGGCATGCCCATCGGATCAGCGCCGATTCAACAGAAAAGGAAGCCCAGAATGCCACCTCCGCAGTCGTCGCCGCCCGGTTGAACGATGACCTGCGGCGGCGCCGGCCGGTTGACGATCGGGTAGTTAGCGGTCGACTTCCAAATCGTGCCGTCGTCAAAGCGCACTGCCACGACGCGCGCCAACCAGGTGTCGAACTCGAGTCCGAAGCGGTTGTAGAATGTCCATGCGTTCCCCGAACCAATTGCGACGTCTTTAACGTCGTTCGAAGACGCTCCGGACACGTCGAGAGAACTGCCGTTTTTGCGCGGCTCGATCTTCGCACCGGGAGCGAAATTTCCGCGCGCCTCGTAGGCGTCCGTCTCGAGGATCTTGCCGAACGGGTCAGCGAGTTCGATCAAGAACTTCACAATTGTTGCATTTTTCGCCGACACGTTTTGAAATGTTAGGCCGAGCGGCATTTCCGCCATGCCCTTGCGCGTAGGCGTCCACTGAAACAAGATCACAATCGGGTCGCCCGGCATGGGACCCGGTACAGCTTGCAGTTCGGGCGGCAGGGATGAAGCGTTCGGCGGCGCGCTGCTGGAAGCGAGCGATGCGGGCCGCGCGACCAGAGTTGCAGTCGCGACGCGTTGTGCGCCGCCGCTCCAGAGCGTAAGCACCGCCGCACTCCCCACCGACAACGCACCTATCTTCGCGACAAAATCCGTTGGTGACGCGACAGCGACACCGTTCACGCCCGTTACAATATCGCCAGCGCGAACGCCGGCGATATCCCCAGGCGCGCCGGGCACGACCTGCCCAACGAGGACACCGCCTAATTGGGTGAAGCTGAGCGACGTCCGGATCGCATCGGTCAGTACCTGTACGCCGATACCCACGAACGCCTTCGGCGCCGAGGCGTCGGATGCCGAGGGGACGGGCGCTGTGGCCGGCGATCCCTGGTCGGCGCCGGCCGCAAGATTTGTCGCCAGCGCGACGAGCGCGATCACGATCAGGATTAGCTTGCGCACCCGGTGCCCTACGAGAAGCCGAAAGCGAAAGCCTTGGCTTGAACTGAGCAGCCTCTAGTTGTCGCTAGCTCCCCGAGTAGCGACAAATACACCCCAGTTGGAATACACCCACCTTACCAGTAAACCGCTAGTCAATAGGAAAAAGAGACCGGTCGATTCGATCGGTCTCTTCTTCATTCGCCATGGACACGCTTCAGCGCGATGCGCAGTATGCTGCGTGTACGCGGAGTGCGCAGATTGTCGCGTGCGGCAGGCCGCGTTGCGCGAGAATCTCCGCGCTTGCCGGTCCGCCGCCGCCGGCCACGAGCTGCCAGCCTTTTGCGACACGCCGAACCACGAATTCGCCGCCGCCACCACCGTATGATGCAACTAGCGCGTACTTCCCCGACACGCGGACGTACGGCGTGAACTCCTGGTCGCTCAGGAGCCGCGCACTCTCGACGTCGCTCACCGGTCCGACGTCCCGAGCATCAAACTCCTCGCCCGGCCTCATCGCCGGCATCCCGTCCATCAAGCGCACTTTATTTGCCGCAGGGATGTCGTGACCGTCGAGCCGGCCGCGGAAATCCAGTGACTCGATCGGCTGCCAGCCAAATGAAAAATGTTCGAGTAGAATCGCCGCGTCATCCGCCGGCTCGCCGGCAATCAGCGCGCCGCGAACCCGCACCGTCGCATAACGGCCAACGATGTTCGTTCGCGTAATGGTTACGGTTTTTCCCGCGGGCGCATACACCGCGGTAAGCACGGCGGTCTGCGGGGAATCCCCGTAACGATGGCCGATGGTCAAAACCGCGGCAAATATCAACGCAGGAAGCATCACCCAAAACAGTCCTTACATTCGTAAACGCAGCGGCGGGCTTTCGCCTAACGTGTCGACGGCACAATGGTGATGCCAAGATCCGATGCGGCGTGCGCCAGAACGGCGTCGAGCGTCGCAAGTGGTAGACGCCGTCCGGCAGCGAGGGCGAGATAAGCCGCGTCATAGGTCGTTAGGGTCGATGCGGTTCGCCCGTTCGGCGCCGAGAAGTACGCTCTGGATTTCCCAACGAAATAACGCCGGCACGTACGCTCCGACGGAGGCAATCTGCGCAAGCAGAGCGCCGGCACCGTCATCTTTTTCGTCGCGCAAGAACCATTTTGCAGCGACAGAGACATCGAGGACTAGCGACATCAGAAGCGATGCCCCTCATGCGCGATGTCACGAATACTGCGGTCTTTGGGCGGCCACGAGGCCTTACCGAGATTCCGCTTGGATACGCGCTTGGCGATCGCACGTATCTTCTTCACAGCATCTTCTGGCGAAACGTGACGCACCGGACGCACCTCCGCTACCGGCAGTCCGTTTCGCGCGATAATGACCGTCTCGCCGGCCTCGACACGATCGATAAGCTCCGAAAGGCGCGCTTTTGCATCGGCGATGCCGATGGTCTCATTCATATGACTAGTCTATCACGAGAGACCACATGCGTCGTCCGGTTCACAGCTCGAAGCGAGCAGTCGTGACGTAGCCTACACAGGAACGCGACCTGCCGCCCGAAATCGCTTCGTGAGGAGGAACGACCATGATCGACGGCCGCGCGCATCGATTTCCACTCCTGGCATTCTTGGGCGTGCCGGCACTGCTGCTGGCGGGTTGCGGTGGTGGCGGCGGCGGCGGTGCGGCCAGCCCGCCGGCAACGATGGGTGCCGCCCCGGCATCCCCCGCGGCCACCGCCGCACCGGCCGGGAGCGGGTCACTCTCGTTCACCATCGTGGTCCCCGCGTCGACGGTCTCATCGGCAGCACGGTCGGTAAAATACGTCTCGCCCAGTACCGCCTCGGTGGCCGTCACGTTGCAGGGTCAGTCCACCCCGCTTGCGACCGCGAACCTCTCGGCGACCTCGCCGGGCTGCAGCGCCGCCGCAAGCGGCGTTACCTGTACCGTGACCGTCACGGTGCCGGCCGGAAACGACACGTTCCTGATTGCCGCCTACGACGGGAAGAACGGGACCGGTCATCAGCTCTCGGTCGCGACCGTTCCGGCCAGCGTCAAGCCAAATGCGGCCACGACGCTCGCCCTCACCCTCAACGGCGTTCCGGCCTCGGTACAAGTGATCTTGGGCGCGACGTCGGTGCCGGTCGGGAACCCGGCCTCGGTCGCCGTCACGGTCGTGGCCTACGACGCGAACAACAACGTCATCGTCGGCCCCGGAACCTTCAGCACGCCGATCACGCTGACCGATAGCGATACCAGCGGCGTGACGTCGCTCTCAACGACGAGCGTCACCGCACCCGGCACCAGCGTGACGCTGAACTACAACGGCAACTCGCTCGCCTCCGCGACGATCACGCCGTCGATGCCGATCGCGAACGGCGCCGCGGCGACCTTCGCGCCGGCCGGCTATGCCGTGACGAACTACACCGTGCCGTCGTCCGATAGTCAGTACATCAACATCCTCGCGCCCGGTCCGGACGGCAACGTCTGGTACGGCTCCAACGGCATCATCGGGAAGATGTCGCCGCACGGTCAAGCGACGGAGTACAACCTGGCCGAGGACGTGGACGCGTTGGCCGCCGGACCCGACGGCAACATGTGGTTCGCCACAAACGTTACGGAACAGGTCGAGGCGATATCGCCCGCCGGCAACGTGCAAACGGCGGCTTCCTACAATACGGGGTGCGGGAACTCGCTCTGCGGCCCACCGAATTTCATGGTCGCGGGACCCGACGGCAACATGTGGTTCAGCGACGCCAACGGCTACATCGGGCGGACGACGACCAGTGGCAACGTTCAGGAGTGGCTGGTCGGATCGCTGCCGGGATGGCCCGGCGGATCATCGGAGCCCGAAGAAATCTCCTTCGGCAGCGACGGCAAACTGTATGCCGCCGACTCCTTCGGTTACGTGGATCAGATCGCGATCGCCGGCGGCGCGCCCACCGGCGTCGCGCAGATTGTCAACCCGGCGGCGTGCAACGTCTACGGCCTCACGATCGGTCCGGACGGCAACGTGTGGTTCTCCGACAACTGTTCGAATATCGGCACGATCCCGCTGGCCAATTTCTCGGCCGGCGCGGTCCTCGAGTGGTCGCTCTCCGGCCTGACCAACAATGAACTCATCGGCTCTCTTGCGTCATCCCCAGGCGGCGTTTGGGGAGTGGATTACAATAGCTCGAACCTCTACCGCATCTTCACGTCGGCAAATCTCTCCGCCGGAAACGGGCCGGCGGTGACCGTGACGCCGGCATTCCCGTACCCGCAAGCCTACCTGTACACGCTCTGCCTCGGTCCGGACGGGAACGTGTGGACAACCGAGGACGAGAACACGCCCGAGGCGCTCGCCAAGGTCATCTATGGCGGCGCGACATCGGGAGCGTTAAGCGCCACCCGACTCTCGTCGCTGGCATCGCGCGTGCAGCACACGGCGAAAGGCCGCATGGCCGCGCACTTCCGGCGCCGCTCGGGATGAAACGCGCGTTGCGCGCCGGCGCACGGGCCGCGTTCGCCGCAGCGGTCTTCGCCCTCGCCGCTTGCGGCGGCGGCGGTGGCGGCGGAGGCCGCACGCAGTTACCGGCGGTGACCGTTACGACGGCGCCCACGGCAAGCGCCGGCGACGGTTCGGTTTCGTTCACCGTGGCGATTCCGGCGAAGTCGACGGCGTCGAACGCGCGCACCCCGCGCTTCGTCTCGCCGAGTACTGCGTCGCTCACCGTGACGCTGCAAGGCGCGAGTTCGCCCGTCGCGACGGTCAACGTCACGCCCGGTTCTCCGGGCTGCACAGTGGTCGCGAACGTTACGCAGTGCACGGTGACGGCGAACGTTCCGGCGGGCACCGACACACTCGTCGTCGCGACCTACGATGGCGCGAACGGTACCGGCCACGAGCTTTCCGCGACGACGATCGTGGCCACGGTTACCCTCAACGCGACCAACACGGTCGCGCTGGCGCTCAACGGCATCGTTGCGAACGCGACCGTGATCCTCGGCACGACCTCCGTTTTGGCCGGCAGTGCGGCCACCGTCGCGGTGACGGTCGTCGGTGTCGACGCCGCCGGCAATATCATCGTCGGCCCCGGCAATTATAGTTCGCCCGTAACGCTGACGAATTCGGATGCGTCGGGCGTGACGTCGCTGTCCACGCTGTCCGTGGCCGCGCCGGGCACGAACGTGACCTTGACCTACAACGGGAACTCGCTCAACGGTGCGACGATCACGCCGTTCGTCGGCGGAGCCGCAGGCACGGCCGCCACGTTTACCGCCACCGGCTATGCCTTCGCAACGTATTCCGTTCCGGCGAGCGACAATCAATATATCAATGCGCTGGCTGCCGGTCCGGACGGCAACCTGTGGTACGCGACCGATGGGGCATTCTCGTCGAACGCGATCGTCGGAAAGATGTCGCCGCACGGCCAAGTCACGGAATTCGGGGCCGGCCTGCCTGCGGCGAACATGGTCGGTCTCAGCGCCGGCTCCGACGGCAACATGTGGTTCGGCGACCAGTCCGCGGACGTCGGATCGATCTCGCCGAGCGGTACAGTGCAGTTCGCGAGTTCGCTCACCACGCCGTTCGGCTGCAATGGTAGTAACGGCGGCAAAGGAGGCGGCCAAGGCGAAGCGCGGTCGCGCCGCACGCAAGGCGGCGGACCGCAGACCGCGTGCGGACCGGTGAACTGGATGGTGACGGGACCGGACGGCAACGTCTGGTTTGCCGACGACAACGGGCTGCTCGGTCAAGTCACGCCCGCCGGCGCCATGACCGAGTGGGCTATCACCGCGTTGAGCGGCTGGCCGGGCGGATCTTCCGAACCGTATCAGATCGCGTTCGGTCCCGACGGTAACATCTACGTCGCCGACGACTGGGGCTACATGGATCAGATCGTGCTGAGCGGCGACGTTCCGGCGTCGGTCACCCAAGTGCCGCTGCAGTCGGGCTGCGATACGGAAGCCGAGGCTGTTTCTGCCGACGGCAACATCTGGTTTTCGGACGACTGCGCGAACGTGGGGATGATTTCGCCGGCCAACTTCACGTCGGCCGGAATGCTGATGTGGAGCGTCTCCGGCATCACCAACAACACGACGCTCTACTATCTCATCGCGACGCCGGGCGGCGTCTGGGGGACGGATGACAACTTCGCCGTGTATCGCCTGACGAACCTGACCGGCGTCTCCGCGAGCACCGGTCCCGCGGTGGCGACGGTTCAGCCGTTCGGCAACCTCCAGCAGTATCCGTGGGCGCTCGCCGCCGGACCCGACGGTAACGTGTGGGTCTCCGAAAACAACTACTCGCCGGAAGCGATCGGCAAGATTGCCTACGGGGCCCCGGCAAGCGGCGCGCTTGCCGCGAAGCGTCTCGCGGCGCCGGCCAAGCACGGTTCGCGCCTTTCCGCATCGCAGCGCCTCGGCAAGGTGCTTCGCCGGCACTGAACCAGTAATCGGCCATCGACACCATATTATCGATCGGCGAACGGGATTACGACTAGCCCAAGATCGGACGCCGCATGCACAAGAGCGGCATCCAGCGTCGCGAGCGGTAGACGTCGGCTGGCGGCCAGCGCAAGATATGCGGCGTCATACGGAGTCAGGTCATAGTGCCGGGCGAGATGCAACTCCGAACCGGAAAAGACCCATTCGCCGGATGACGCGACGATGATCGGGAGATCGCGAAGCGCGTCTAGCGCGGCGTCGACATCGTCCGGGTCGATCCGGCTCGCACGTTCGGCCCCGAGCAAGACGCTCTGAATTTCCCAGCGGAATAGCGCCGGCACATACGCTCCGTCCTCTGCAACTCGCGCCAATAGCGCTGCAGCACCTTCATCCCGTTCGTCACGCAAGAACCATCTCGCAGCGATCGACACGTCGAGAACCAGCGACATGTCAGAAACGGTGCCCTTCGTGCGCTACGTCGCGAAGACTGCGCCCGTCATGCGGCCACGACGGCTTCCCAAGATTCCGCTTGGACACGCGCTTTGCGATAGCGCGTATCTTCTTCACCGCATCTTCAGGTGAGAGGTGACGCACGGGGCGCACCTCCGCTACCGGAAGCCCGTTTCGCGCGATGATCACCGTTTCGCCGGCTTCGACACGGTCTATGAGTTCCGAAAGGCGTGCCTTCGCATCCGCCAAGCCGATAGTCTCGTTCACATGACTAGTCTATCATATAAGACTATTCTCGGCCAACCCCTTCGACACGGACAGCCGGCTCCTTTATGCCTAACAAATCAGCGTTCTGCTCTTCTTCATTCTTAGACCGGCATCAGCAGCGGTTGATATCGTCGCGATTTTTTTTCGCCTTCAGCTTCTCACGTTACTGAACGGACAGCGACCGACTACATTCCCGGCTATCGTTCGCTGCCGTCCACCGGCTGCGGGATGGCGTTCGTGACCTGGACGCGTTAGGGCGTCACGCCCGCTCCACTCACCGCGCGTCGCAGACTTTGGCTCGTTCGTTGTCGTAGTGCCGGGCAATTCGGCCATGATCATGCGATTTGATGACGCAAGGCACTGGGGACTCGTGTATCGAGCGCGATTTCAGGACGACATACCTCGCTCTTTAGCCGATAAAGCCCTAAAACATCGCGACGATGAGATCTCGTCGTCGCGATGTTCAAGAACGGGTTTAGCAGCTAGTCGAAGCGGTTGGCGTAGAACGTTCCGTCTTCCCAATACCCGTGGGCGACGACGTCGCGTCCGGTTGCAACGTGACCCGTGTCGGCACGGTTGAGCGCGCGGCTATCGTTGACCATCAGGGTATGATCGCCGTGTTGCAGCGTGATCATATTCTTGTTCACGATGGTGATTTTTCCCGACACTCGTTCGCTGACGCGATTCGGGGCGGCAACAGCCGAACCCGGCATGGTTGTAGTCACGGGCTGCGTGGTCGTTGTGGTCGTCGACGTTTCGGTAACGCAGTTACCGCTTGGCATAAACGTCCCGTTAGCCCACGCACCGCAGTACGGGTTGTACTGGCCGACGACGTTGCCGGTTTGCGTATTCGTGGTTTGGGTGGTCTGCGTAGTCTGGGTGGTTTGAGCGCCGGCCGGGCCGGCCATGAGGCTTGCCGCGAACAGCACGCCGGTGCCAAGCGCGATAGCGAGCGATTTCTGCATTCTTTTCTCTCTCAAATAAAGCAATTGTGTAAGAAACGTAGCAGAACCCTATTCCCGTCAACACGAGGACGAAGCGCAACAAAGGGCTCGCTAAGTGCTTACGAACGAATTACGGCGCGTTCAAACGCGACGCGTAAATCTGCGCGACCGTGTCCGCGCCCAAGGCCGTGTTCCATAGCGCCACGTCGCTGATGTCCCCGTCGAAGAAACGCCCGGTGAACACCTTGCTCTCGCCGATCGAGAACTCGTTCGTTTTCCCGATGCGGCCGCCGCCGGTATCTTTCTGCCCAAGCTTGCCGTCCCAATAGATGGCGCGCTCCCCGGTGCCGGCATTAAATGTCGCGACGACGAGATGCCATTCGCCCTCGAGCGTTGCGAGCGGCGGCGTGTACGCGACGTTCGAACCGGCTGCGGTATAGAATCGCAACGCGTTGTCGGGCTCGAACTGCAGATCGAAATCGTTAGCCTGCTCCGAGATCCCCGCAACGTAGTCGAAGCGCTTCTTCAACGCCGGCCGGGAACTCAGATGAACCCACGCCATAATGCTGCCCGCGCCGCGGATTCCGCCCACCTGCGAGGTGTCGAAGTACCCGGTCGTGCCGTCGAAAAGCGTGCATTGAATGTTCGGGTCGCTGATCGGGGCGCACAGCGCGGCTGCCGAAAACGCAACGGGGCTGACGCCGCCCACGGCCTTGTAGGTCGACGCCCCGACCTCGCTCGTCCCGCTCATCGCGGTGAGGCGATAGTAGGCGATTGGGTGCGTCGACTTCACGGTGGCAACGAAGCCGAGACCGGCGGCTGACCGCGGGATCGGAGCAAGGACAAAAGCGACTGCTACTAGGGCAGCGCAAAGCGCCGTTCGATGGACCACGCGAACTCCTCATTGTCGGGTGATGGTTAGTGGGGCCGGAAAACGAGGCCCTCGATCTTATCCGCAGGGCCGAGGAAGATCAGCGCCGTCGCACTGCCGTTTGCAAACTCGACGTCGTACGATCCATCTTGCACGGTCGTCGCGCTGACAAACGAACCGAACTGCTCCTGCAATCGACCCGCGAGCGCACGGCTCTTTTCGATCGGTATCGAGGCGAGAAACTTGTCGCTGAAAAGCGTATCTGGCATCGGGTCCGCCTTGAAGAACGTCGTCAGGCTCTGCGTGGCAGCCGGGCCCTGCATGCGGCTAAAGAACAATCCGGCGAAGGCGCCTGAATCGTCGACCTTGCCTTCGATTTGGACCGTGCCGTGCGCGAACGTCACCGTGAAGCGGCTGCGATTGGGCGCGATCGATTGGTACGGCCCGAGCGCCGCGACGATGCCGTCGATGATCGACCGCGTCCGCTCGACCGGTGCCACCGCGAGCATATCCGGCGTGAACCACGCCGGCTGCAGAGTGGTCGCGGTGAAAAGACGGGTGATGGCGTCTTGGACGCTCAAGGTTTGCGCCGCTACGAATCGCGGCGCGCTCGCCGCTGCGGCGAGGCTCAGGACGAACGCATTTCGCTGCATGGGCAGCAATTCGCCGACCGCGCGACCCTCGCCTTGGCTAGGAGGCGATACAACCAGTGATCAACGTGTTGGCAGTGGTGATTGCGTACGACCGTGGCGCTCGACAAAAACCGATCGAGGCGACGTCTACCTCAGGCGCCGCTGGTACGAAGTATCGCTACGCGAAACGCTACTTCGCGAGCGCGAGGCGGTTGATGAGTTCCGTTGCAGGGAAACGCGACTTCAACTCACCGTATTTTGCGGCCGCATCGATCACCGGCTGCACGAGGTCGGGCGTCATGTCGACGCCGTACAACACGCGCGTCGATGCTTCGATGTCTGCGACCCGCTGCTTAATGTGCGGCGAGAGCATCAGTGCCGATTCGTGCGGATGCGCGTTCGCCCAAATGGCGGCTAGCTTCATCGCGGCGACGAACTTGCGCGCCGCATCGGGATTTTTGGTGACCCAGTCGTTGGTGCTGAACCAGATCGACGAACGTACGGCATCGCGTTCTACTACGTTTCGACGAACGTCGCACCCACCCAGCCGTCCTGCACCGGTAGCGCCGGGCTTCCCACTCCCACGCCGGTCCCAACTGCGACCCCGACGCCCCTGGC
>Ga0182016_10007759_pt1 | contig 10968 bp, 8 predicted proteins | sample 712S2MmetaG_FD_120491 | JGI IMG/M metagenome (GOLD analysis project Ga0182016, IMG submission 120491) | Permafrost microbial communities from Stordalen Mire, Sweden - 712S2M metaG | ecosystem: Environmental > Terrestrial > Soil > Wetlands > Permafrost | place: Sweden: Stordalen | collected...
GCGCTCGTGCTCGAAGATGTCGGTGACCTCGGAGATGCGCTCGATGAAGACGAAGGAGCGCATCTTGCGGAATGTGTCGTGCAGCGCGTGGAGCACGGAGAGGAAGAAGACGGAAGCCGAGGTGACGCTGGTGGAGACGTCGCAGAGCACATAGATCTCAGGCCGGCGGGGCCGGCGCGGGCGGTACTTCAGGACGACGGGCACCCCGCCCGTCTGTAGCGACGCGCGCATCGTGCGGCGCATGTCGATGTGGGCGTGACGGCTGTGGCCGCGCGCCTGCAGCCCCTGTGTCGCCAGTCGGCGGCGCAACTGCGCCACGACCCTCTGCACGGCGGCGAGGTCGGCCAGCGGGCCGGACGGAAGTGCCCGATCGAGATCGCCGAGCGGTCGCGCCGGCGGCAGCGCGCCGGTCCGCTCGATCTGTGCGCGCTCGAGCTCCGCACGCAGCAACGCCTCGAAGCGTCGCAGGGCCTCGCGGGGGAGTCCCTCGCGGACGGCCTCCTCGCCGGGCCGTGAGACCTCGAGGCCCTCGGTGCGCAGGCCGAGCGCGCGGCGTATGCGCTGCACGTCGACGCCGATCACGCCGGAGCCCTCCTGCCGCCGTGCGAAGGCGGCGATGGCCATCCGCGCGAGGTCTCGCATGGTCCCCTCCGCGCCGTTGCGTATCGCCTCGGCGATCTGGGCGCGCAGCGCGTCGAGCTCCTCGTCTGAGAGCTCTTCCAGTGACGCGAGGTCGCCCTCCTTGACCTCCTCGCGCACGGCGGCCATCTCCACGGCGCGGAAGAAGAACCGGTCGAACACGAGCTCGAACACGCGCCGGTCCTCCTGGCTCTTGGCGAGCGTGGCGGCGAGCGCCTCGCGGAAGTCGCTCTCAGAGCTCCAGTCGATCTCGCGCAGTACGTCGAACGCGTCGATCATCTCCGAGGTGCCGACGGCCACCCCTTCGCGGCGTAGCTCCTCGCCGAGTTCGAGGACGCGGGCGGGCAGTCCTTCAGCCGACATCGGCGGGCGATCTCAGCTTCACGCCCACGCGCTCTGCGACAACGTCCATATCGGTGCGGTGCTTGACGATCACCGACATGGTTTCCAGGAACACCTGCTCGTCGATGTCCGCTGCGCCGAGCAGCAGAAGCGCCCGCGCCCAGTCGATCGACTCGGCGATCGAAGGGGGCTTCTTCAGATCGAGCGCGCGGACCATGCCGACGACCTCGACGAGCTTGCGCGCCACCGTCTCGGAGAGCTCGGGAGCATGCAGGCGGACGATCTCCAGCTCGTGCTCCAGGGCGGGATAGTCGAGCCACAGGTAGAGGCAGCGGCGCTTGAGTGCCTCGGTGAGCTCGCGCGAGTTGTTGGAGGTGAGCAGCACGATGGGGTGGGTGCGGGCCCTGACGAGGCCGAGCTCGGGGATTGAGATCTGGAAGTCGGAGAGCACCTCGAGCAGCATCGCCTCGAACTCCTGATCGGTCTTGTCGATCTCGTCGATCAGCAGCACGACGGGGTGCTCTGAGGCGATCGCCGTCATCAGGGGTCGCGCGAGCAGGAACTCCTCGCCAAAGATGTCCTCCTGCACGGCCTCCCAGCCGGTGCCGCTCGCCTCCGCCTGGATGCGCAACAGCTGCTTGCGGTAATTCCACTCGTACAACGCCTTGGCCTCGTCGAGTCCCTCATAACACTGCAGACGCACGAGCTCGCGATGAAGGTAGCGCGCGAGCGTCTTGGCGAGCTCCGTCTTGCCCACGCCGGCAGGTCCCTCCACGAGCACCGGCTTACCCAGGCGGATCGCAAGCAGGCAGACGAGCGCGGTCGACTCGGACGGCAGGTAGCCGGCCGCCCGAAGGCCCGCGGTTACGTCCTCGACCGAGTCGTGGGCCGGAGCTTGAGAGGTGCTCATTCTCAGGCGCATGATAGGCGCCGCCGGGCGGGCGGTAGGCCTGGGGGCTCCTCGCCCCGGGCCTACTCCGGAGGCGCGGGGGGGTCCTCGAAGGACATCTGCCCACCGGGAGCCGGCGGATAGCGCGGTCGCGGCCGGCCCGGGACCCGCGCTGGAGTTGCGCGCGCCGGCGTCGCCCCGCCCTCCGGTGTCGCGGCGCCCTTCGGTGTCATCGCCGGCTCCGGCTCAGAGCCCACGGGAGTCGCATATGGCGCGGCTGCGGTGCCCGCGCGGGTCGCGCGGCCGGCGGGCGTGGCGGCGAGCACCGTGACGTCCTCGTGGCGCCCGTCGTCCGGCCCCCCGCGACCCGGCTCGGGCTCGGGGGCAGGGTCCGGCGGCGCGGCGCGACGGCGTGGGGGCGTGGGCGTGTGGTGTTCTGCGGTGCGCATGCGGCTGCCCGCGTAGGTCAGGCCGAGCGCGAGCAGGAGCGCGATGAAGATTCCCCACTCGACCCCGACGGTCGAGGTGAAGCGCTGATTGCCGTGCAGGCCGGGCTTGTCGAGCAGGCGGTAGAAGATCAGCAGCGACGTCCAGCCTCCGGCGACCATGATGACGAGGCCATCGCCTCCGGGCAGTTTGAAGTCGCGCTCCTCTGCGCGGGCGAAGAGCATCGCGAGCACGCCGGCACTGACGAGGAGCACGGCCGCCTCGACGAAGGAGAAGGCCTGAAACGCGCTGAGGCTCGCCTGGCCGGCCTTCGCGGAGTTGTGTTCGACGAGTGTGCTCGTCTCGCTGTACCAGGGCAGGAGCATCGAGACGAACAGCCCGAGCGCGGCCAGGGCGGCGAGCCGCTGCTCCGGGTGTAGCTCTTTTCCCGCGTCGATGAGTCGTCTCATCGTCGCTCCGCGCCGGGTCGCGGAGCGGTCTCCTCTGGCGCCAGCATCAGTGCTCAGTCTAGGAGCGGGTGCCCGGGCTAGTGGCGCGGCACGACGATCGTGCCGCGCGCGCTGGCTCCATTGCCTGCGAGGTCGGTGGCGGTGAGCGTCACGCTGAACGTGCCACCGGCCCGCGGGGTGGGCCAGAGCAGCCGCGGCTTGCCGGCGCCGACGAGCGCGCTCGTACGCCAGATGACCGTGGCGCCCCTGCGGACGACGAGGCCGAGGTAGGAGATCTTCGAGAGCGACACCTGCACTCCGGCGCGCGTGCCCCGCTTCAACGTCTTTGAGAGCAGGGCGATCGCCGGGGGCGTATGAAGGTCCGCGGTGAAGCGCTGGGCGGTCGTGCAGTAGACCTGATCGCCGGCGATCGGCGTGCTCGCTGGTGTCCTTGACCCGGCACCCGTTCCGCCCGTCGACGGCGAGGTCGTGGCGGTGGTCGTTGTCGTGGTCGTTGTGGTCGTGCCCGTGCCGGCTGTGCTCGTGAGGGTTGTGGTGGTGCTTGTCGTGCTCGTGGTTGTGGGCGCGTGGACCGGGGCGATCGGCGGCCCTTTGTTGGTTTCCCTGCAGAGATGGAGGAGGAATTCGGTCAGCAGCTCGTGGTAGTTCAGGTCGGATTCACCGTATTGGTCATAGAGCGACCAGGCGCCGGTGTCGTAGTGGGGCACCAGAGCACGCGCCTCGGCGTCGCCGGCTTCGAACAGCGCCTGACCGCGAGGGTCCTTGGTGATGGCGGTGTAGTCGTAGATCCCGACGAGTGCCTGAATGAAGCCGTTGAGGATTCGGTCGCCCGGCGCGTAGGTGTACTCGGCATAGAGTGAGCCGGAGGCCGTCTTGACGCTGACGCCGGCGGGGGGCGCGGCGAGGAAGATGCCGAGCGACTGCTGGGCGGCGGTCAGGTAGGCGGCTTCTTTCAGGCGCGACCACGCCCGCGCGTAGACCTGCAGAGCGGTGCCCTGAGAGAGGCCGCTCGTCCACGGTGGGGCGCCGCCGTCGAAGCGGAACAGGTACTCCCAGGCGATCCCGCCGGCGCGCTGGGTGGCGAGCGGGAGCGCTTCGTTCAGCACCTGGCGCAGGCTGGCATTCTGGTTGCCGCTGAGGAAATAACCGTTCGCCTCGCCGAAGGTCGCCAGCCACTGGATCTCGATGCCCTGGCCGGCGTAGTACTCCCAGACGAGCTTGCTCGGGGGAAAGGTGAGCCGCGCCCCGTTGTTGAGCAGCGGTTCGGTCGTCCACCAGGCTCGGTTGCGTTCGAGCGTGAGGAAGAGCGCGCCCAGCCGCGAGGCGGTCAGCTCGCGGGCAGCGGCGATTGCCTGCAGATTCGAGAACACGGCGCCAAGTTCTGAGTGACGGGTGCCCTTCAGCCGCGCGAGCGAGCGTTTTGCCCTGACATACGCGTCGTAATCGCCGCGGTAGACGGCCGAGGTGATCGCGCCGCTTCGCTCGAGCGTCTGCAGTGCGGCGGAGACGGTGGGCCGGTGGGGGGCGGAAGCCAGACTGGTGCCCGGCAGCGACGCCGGTACCGCAGCGAGGGTGAGACCCACGGTGAGCGCGGTCCGGAGCCGTCTCTTGGACATGGGTTTGATGCTACGGGCCGTCCCGGGCGCCCGCGACGGTCGGTTACTCCAGCTCGATCGCTTCGAGCTCCTCCTCGTCGTCCTCGTCGTCTAGATCGTCATCGAGCACGAGCCCGTCGACGGCGGGCTGATAGGTGAGCTGAAACTGCTCGACCAGCTCGTCGCGGCGCTGCTCGTCCAGGGGTGAGTCCTCGGAGATGAGAACCCACTCGGTGCCCTCGAACTCCTCGTTGCCGAAGAGCTCGCGATCGACTTCGGGAGAGTCGTCGACAACGATCAGGACCTCGGTCTGCGGGTTGAAATAGGTGCCCGGGCGGATCGTGAGCTCATCCAGCGGAAAGCGGCGGGGAATGGTCATTGCGCGTTTATACCGACTCTGCGCGACGCCATCCTCACCCTTCGAGCCCATCGAGGGTGCGTCGCACCTCGGCCTCCACCTCGAGCGGCTCCAGGCCCTTGCGCGCGCGGCGCTCATTGCGCGCAACCACAAGCTGGCGTACCTCCTCGACGAGGGCTGGGTCCTGCGGTCGCGCTGCGGGGGAGCCTCCGGTCGGCGTACGCTCGTCGAGGCCCGTCTGTGCGGACGGTCGCAGCAGCCTGGCGGTCTCGGCGTCGAGGTCGATTGCGGGCTCGCCCCGGGCCTTCAGGCGCTCGCTGCGCGCGCCGAGCATCTGGCGGATCTCCAGCTCGCGCTCGGCCTCCGCCGCGGAGGTGACGGGTGGATTCACATCGCCGTGCGCGTCGGCGGCCCGCCGTGGCTCGTCCTCGCCGAGGAGGCCGCCGCGGCCGATCTCGTCGTAGATGCTTCCGCCGGGCTGATGGTTCGTCAGGAGAAAGGCGATCGAGAGCACAATCGCCATCGCGACGACCCCGAACACGATGAGGGGCAGGGCGCTCTGCATGGGCGAACATTGTCGCTGAGGACCGCTTGCCGGGGGCGCGCCGCTCCGCTACCCTTGGTGCCAAGGATTGACTGACCAGTCAATCTATTTTCAAGGCGGAAGAGCTCCGCGCCCTGAAGGGGCGGCGAGCGGGGCCCCGCGTCAGTCCTTAGGAGACGACGAGACATGGTTGATTTCACGCTCACAGATGAGCAGAAGAACCTGCGCGAGATGGCGCACGACTTTGCCGAGAAGGAGATCCGTCCCGTCGCGTGGGAGTACGACAAGGACGGCACCTGGCCCGAAGATGTGATCAACAAGGCGTGGGAGCTCGGGCTGATGAACTCGCACATCCCGGAGGAGTACGGGGGCGTGGGAGCGGGCTACCTCGACGGTTGTCTGATCGAGGAGGAGCTCTCGTGGGGATGTTCGGGCATCCAGACGTCGATCGGCTGCAACGGCCTGGCAACCGCCCCGGTCATGCTTGGGGCATCGGAGGAGATCAAGCGGGAGTACCTCGGGCGCCTGACGGAGGCGCCGCTGCTTGCATCCTTCTGCCTGACAGAGCCGGACGCCGGCTCGGACGTCTCGAGCATGCGCACGACGGCGGTGCGCAAAGGCGACAAGTACGTGATCAACGGTTCGAAGTGTTTCATCACGAACGGTGGCTACGCGAACTGGTACACGGTGTACGCGAAGACGGACAAGGACGCCGGCCAGCGCGGCATCTCGGCATTTGTGGTCCCCCGCGACGCGGGTGTCGTCGTGGACAAGAAGGAGGACAAGCTCGGCCAGCGTGCCTCCAACACGGCGACGATCTCCTTCAACGACGTCGAGGTTCCGGCCGAGAATCTGATCGGTGAGGAAAACCAGGGCTTCAAGCTGGCGATGATGACGCTCGACCGAACGCGTCCCGGTGTCGCCGCCATGGCGACGGGGATCGCACGTGCGGCGTTCGAGTTCGCCGTCGACTACTCGCGCGAACGCGTCCAGTTCGGCGTCCCGATCGCGATGCACCAGGGGATCCAGTTCATCATCGCGGACATGGCCACTGAAATTGAGGCGGCGCGCCTCTTGACGTGGAAGTCGGCCGTGATGCTCGACCAGGGCGAACGCAACACGCTGGTCTCCTCACACGCGAAGCGGTTCGCGGCGGACGCCGCGATGAAGGTCGCGACCGAAGCCGTCCAGGTTTACGGCGGCTACGGCTTCATCAAGGACTATCCGGTCGAGAAGCTCTTCCGCGACGCGAAGATCATGCAGCTCTACGAGGGCACGTCGCAGATCCAGCGGCTCGTGATCGCTCGCGAAACGCTGGTTCCCAGGCGCGCCGAGCAGCCGGCGGCCGCCGTCGCATAGCGCCCCACGCCGCGCGGATCGAGGATCCGCGCGGCGAATCGGCGGTCTCGCCATTGCGGCGCTCGCCGCCTATGGGCGGTGATCGTTCCGTCGCGGTGCGCCGCGCGCGCGCCCGGCGCTACGCTGCCGCGACCCAACCATCGGAGGAGTGCAACGCATGTTCGTCTTCAAGGCCGCCGTCGTGGGAGCAGGGACGATGGGTGGCCAGATCGCTCAGACAATTGCCGCCGCCGGCATTCCGGTGGTGCTGAAGGACATCGACGACGCGCTCGTTCAGGCTGGGCTCGATGAGGCGCGGAACGTCACCCAGGGGCAGGTGGGCAAACTCGTCGAGCGGGGAAAGATCACCGCAGAGCAGGCGGAGGCGCAGGTTGAGGAGATCATCTCTCGCATCCTCGGCACGACCGCCTACGGCGACTTCGCAGACGTCGACTTCGTGATCGAGGCGGTGCCGGAGAAGATGGCGATCAAGCAGGCCGTGTTCGCGGAGCTCGACGCGGCCACGCCGGGTCACGCGATCCTCGCCTCGAACACATCGTCTCTATCGATCACGGAGATCGGCGAAGCGACCCTGCGGCCGGACAAGGTCATCGGCTTCCACTACTTCTACCCGGCGTCGCTGATGCCGCTGATCGAGATCGTCGAGGGCGAAGAGAGCTCGGCTGAGACGGTCGGCGCCGCGGTGACGTTCGCGCAGGCGATTCGCAAGCAGCCGATCACCTGCGCAGAGGTGCCGGGCTTCGTTGTCAACCGCATCCTCAACTCGGGGATCTCCGAGGTGTGGCGAAAGCAGGAGGAGGACGGCCTGTCGATCAAGCGGATCGACGAGGGGGTCGGTGCGGCGGGTGTCGTCCCGGTCGGCCCCTACTTCCTCGTCAACCTGCTCGGGCTGGACACCGTCCTGCACGTCGCAGAGCACCTCGTCGAGTCCTACGGCGAGGAGCGCTTCTACGTCCCGAAGGGCATGCAGAAGCTGGTGGCAGAAGGCAAGCTCGGCGCAAAGACGGGCGGTGACGGCTTCTATGACACGGCCGGTGAGCCGAACATCGCGGGGGACGGCGAGCCGGACATCGAGGAACTGGTGGAGCTGCTGTCGCTGAAGACGTTCCGCGAGGCCTGCCTCGTGCTCGAGGAGGGGGTGGCCACCCACCGCGATATCGACTTCGGCATGATGGCGGGCGCGGGGCTCGATCCTCGCCGCGGGCTGCTGCCGCCGTTCATGAAGGCCGACAGCGAGGGCCTTGACACCGTGCTCGAGCGGATGGAGAGCGCGCTCGAGGTCCACGGCGAGCGATTTGCGCCGCCGACGATCCTGCGCCGGCTCGTCGCCCAGGGTCGTCTCGGGCAGAAGAGCGGGCAGGGCTTCTACCCGTACCCGCAGCCCGACGAGGAGCAGCCGGGAGAGCTCGTGAAGCTGCAGACGCTGGAGAACGGCGTTGCGATCGCCTGGTTGGCGAACGGTCAGATGAACTCGATCGCACCGCAGGTCATCGAGGACCTTGGCAAGGTGTGGGACAAGGTCAAGGGGTCCGAGACGCGGGCCCTTGTGATCGCCTCGAGCAACCCGTTCCTGTACAGCGCGGGCGCCGACATCAAGGCGTTCACGACGCTCGACGAGGATTCGGGCGCGAAGCTGATCAACGGGGCCCACGCGCTGTTCCGCGACCTCGGCTCAGACCAGGTGGTGACGATCGCCGCCGTCAACGGGCTGGCGTTCGGCGGCGGCTGCGAGCTTGCGATGGCATGCGACGTGCGCATCGCCGCCCGCTCGGCTCTCTTCGGCCAGCCGGAGATCAAGCTCGGGATCGTCCCGGGCTTCGGTGGCACTCAGCGCCTGCCCCGGCTCGTGGGCCTGAACAAGGCGCTTGAGATGAACCTCGTGGGGGACCCGGTTCTCGCGGAGGAGGCCTTCGAGTTCGGGCTCGTCAATCGCGTGGTCGACGATCACGAGCTGCTCGAAGCGGCGCTGCAGTGGGCGCGGAAGCTCGCCACCCAAGCACCGCTGGCGGTGGGGGAGATCAAGCGCGTTTCCGGCGCGGGAGACCTCGACGAGGGGATCGAGGCGGAGAAGGGGGCCTTTGCGCGGGTCTTCGCAAGCGCGGACGGCAAGGAGGGCATCGCCGCCTTCCTGGGCAAACGCGCGCCGGACTTCAAGGGTAGGTAGCGGCAGGCGACCTCGGCGGAGAGCGAGCGGCGATCCGGTGAGTGACGCGATCGACCGACACGCGCGCGCGTACGCACACGCGCGCGTGTCGGTGCTTTGCGAGTACCCCGCCAGATCGCCGGCCGGCCCGTTCGCGGCGCGCAGAACGCCGGCGTCGGGGTCGGTGCCGTGCGGGTGTCCGTGCCGGGTTGGCGCTCAGGCGGCTCGGCTGAGATCGCGCTCGGGCGCGATCGCCCAGCGGGCGGCGAGCTCGGTCAGCTGATCGGTGAGAGCCCAGCGGTCGGGGAGCGGCTCGCCGGTGTGTTCGGGGCTGGCACCCTTGAGGGCCATGCAGCCGGTGTTCTCCCCGATCTCACGGATCTCACGGACCTCTGCGTCGCTTAGATGACCGGTGCCGGTGGCCTTGGCGCCGGGCGCCGATGGCCAGTCGGCGGCGACGGCGGCGAGCTCGCCGCGCTTCTCCTCGATCGGACGGGCGTGCTCCCCAAGCTCCTGGATCAGGGTGGGGGCCACGCACCGCACGGCCGGCTGGGCGAGGTTCCAGGCACAGGCGAGCTGGAGCATCGTGAGGCCGTGCCGGTCGGCGTAGGGTCTCAGCAGCTCGAGCTTCTCGCGGCCGGCGGGCACCCACCCGTCGGGGCGGAACGCGCGATGGTCGCGCTCTGCGAAAACGTGGCCGTCGCGGATGTCGTCGTGGAACAGGCCGCCGTAGTCGACGACGCGCGTGATCAGGCTCACGTCGTGCTTGGCGGCCGCCTCGAGAACGAGCTCCCCGGGCCACGGCTCGAGCGGGTTGAGAATGATCATCGCCCAGTCGATCTGCTCGGAGAAGCGCTCGAAGCAGTCGATCAGGTCGAGCGTGAAGCCATTGGCGGGACCGGGCGCGACTCCCAGCCTGCGCGTGAGACCGGCCTCGCGGACAGCCTCAAGGCCATCCCAGACGACCGGGCTGGAGTAGCCGATGCGGTCGGGGTTGTGCAGTAGCAGCAGGTCAAAGTGCTCGGCGCCGCAGCGTTCGAGGCTTCGCTCGGCAGCCATGCGGATGTATTGCGCATACTCGGCGGGCGGGCGAAGTCGCGGGTCGGTGAAGCGTGGAAAGCCCTTGGCGCCTTCACGCTCGCCCTCATAGAAGTCGTGTCCGATTGCGCCGACGAGGCAGTAGCTGTCGCGCTCGATCCCCTCGAGCGCCCGTCCGAGCGCCAGATCTGCCGCTCCGGCGCCGTAGGCGTCGGCGGTGATCACGGTGTCGATCCCGTCTCCCGGGCGCAGCAGGGCGGTGAAGCGCTCGTCCTCGAGCGCTTCCCCGAAGTGCATGAAACGCCCGCCGCTCCATGTTCCGATCGCTGTCGTCGTCGGTTCCATCCTTACCGGCAGGTTACGACAGCGGTACGTGTGAAACACCGAGCGCCCGATGGGTCCGCTGTCCGGAGGCGGCGCGATCGGGAGGATCTCGCGATCGGGAGGATCAGGAGCTCACGCCGGACTGGGCCGCGCGGGCGCGCAGCGCGGCCTCGAGACGTCCTAGGGCGTGCTTGAGAACCTCGGCGTCGGGCGGCCCGGGTGCCTCGGCGGCGGGTGCGCTGAGCGAGGGGAGAGCGAGCCTCGCCTGCTGCTCGACTCCCTCCCGCAGCTTCTCGAGCTCGGCGATCCGGATGGCAAGATCCTGGCGCTTCTCGCCTGTCAGCTCGGGGATGGCGCTTGCGAACGCGCGCTCGAGCTCGAGCGCCGCGTGGCGTGGCCGGCCGTGGTTGAGGTCCAGCCGCGCCCGCAGCGCGAGCTCCTCGCAGAGCAGCGCGGTGCCGCGCCCGCCGAGGAGCTGCGCGAATCTCAGCTCGTGGCCGAGGGAGGCTCGCCTGGCTGCGCGCCGACCACCGCTGCGGGCGCCGGCCGCTCCACCGCGGCCGGGCGGCGGGGCGAGCTCGCGGGCGTGCAGCCAGCGGCCGTCGGCGACCTGCTCGCCGGCTCCCCAGCCGACCCTGACCACGAGCGCCTGCGACGTGGAGACCTCGTGGATGTGGGGATCCGCGGAGGTCACGCGCTGGAAGTGGAGGATGCGGTTGAGCGTATCGACGGCGCCCTGCGCCTCTCGCTCGGGATCGATGGACTCGATCCAGGCCTGCGCCTGGCGCTCGGCGGAGAGCGGCACGGGATCGACGATCGTCACACGCGCGGTCGACACGGA
>Ga0182016_10007761_pt1 | contig 10967 bp, 11 predicted proteins | sample 712S2MmetaG_FD_120491 | JGI IMG/M metagenome (GOLD analysis project Ga0182016, IMG submission 120491) | Permafrost microbial communities from Stordalen Mire, Sweden - 712S2M metaG | ecosystem: Environmental > Terrestrial > Soil > Wetlands > Permafrost | place: Sweden: Stordalen | collected...
GCTTTGCCGGATCTTCGGCCCATGATCCTTGGCCCATGATCCTTGGCCCATGATCCTTGGCCCATGATCCTTGGCCCATGATCCTTGGCCCATGATCCTTGGCCCATGATCTTCGGCCGATGGCCGCGCCAACGTAACCCGGAAAGAGCCGGCGCCGTAATAGCATAACATCGCATCTTGATCGTATTCTGTGCAGGTCGGGGCAACGAGGTGCATGATGCAGTCGCCATTCATCGACCCTTGGACCCATAACCACACGTTTCTTGGCGAACATCACGAGACGCATGAGCGGCGCACCTGGAGCGTTGTTGCGCTGACCGCCGTCATGATGATCGCCGAAATCATCGGCGGCACGCTGTTCGGCTCGATGGCGCTGGTCGCCGACGGCTGGCACATGGCGACCCATGTCGCGGCGCTGGCGATCGCCGCGCTCGCCTATCTGTTCGCTCGCCGCCACGCCGATGACGTGCGCTTTTCGCTCGGCACCGGCAAATTCGGCGAGCTGGCCGCGTTTTCGAGCGCCATCATTCTGGGCATGATCGCGCTCGGCGTCGCCTACGAGTCGCTATTGCGGCTTGGGCATCCGGTTTCGATTCATTTCCGCGAGGCGATCCCGATCGCGGCGCTGGGGCTTTGCGTCAATCTCCTCAGCGCCTGGCTGTTGCGCGCCGAGCACCACCACGGCCACGCGCACGGGCAAGACCAGGAGCATGACCATGAGCATGACTACGAGCATGGCCACGATCATGACGACCATGATCATGGCCATCACGACCATCATGCGCATACCGCGCATCACCACGACATCAATCTACGCGCCGCCTATGTGCATGTGCTCGCCGATGCACTCATCTCGATCCTGGCGATTGCCGGCCTCACGGCGGCGTGGGCGTTCGGCTGGCTCTTCATGGATCCGCTGGTGGGCCTCGTCGGCGCGGTGGTGATCGCGAGCTGGGCGCTGAGTTTGCTACGTGCCGCCGGCGGCGTGCTGCTCGACACCGTGCCCGACGCCGATCTGGCGCAGCGTATCCGCGCGCGCATGGAGCGTGACGGCGACCGGCTTTGCGACCTGCATGTCTGGCGGGTGGGGCCTGGGCACATCGCGGTGATGGCCTCCATCGTCTCGGCGGCGCCGCAGGCTCCGGCGGTTTACAAAGAACGCCTCGCCGATCTCGCCGGGCTGTCGCATGTCACCGTCGAAGTCCATGCGTCTTCAAACTAGGCGAATGGCGAACAGCGAGTGGCGAATGGGGAAGGCAAGACACTGGCAAAGCACCCCTTTCTATTCTCTACTCGCCGTTCGCTATTCGCTCGCCGCGGCGCTAACGGCGGCGTTTGTTTCCCACGCCGCCGCGCAAGATCGGCCCGCTTCCTTCGTCGATGCAGCAACGCTGGTGCCCGGCCTGGTGACCGACATGCGCTATGCCGGATCGCATAATTTCACCGGCCGGCCGGTCGACGGCTATGCGGCGCCGCGCTGTTTGCTGACGCGCGAGGCGGCGAGCGCGCTAGCCGCGGTGGCGCGCGAGTTTGCCCCCCAAGGCTTGGTCATAAAGGCCTTCGACTGCTATCGGCCGGTCCGCGCGGTGATGAATTTCATCCGCTGGGCGCGCGATCTCGGCGACACCGCCGCCAAGGCCGAGTTCTATCCCGCTGTCGATAAGCGGACGCTGTTCCGCGACGGCTATATCGCGTCGCATTCCGGCCATTCGCGCGGTTCGACCATCGATCTGACGCTGGCCCATAAAAGCGGCGAAGAACTCGACATGGGCACGCCGTTCGACTTCTTCAGCCCGAAATCATGGACCGCCGATCCGAGCGTAACGCCTGCCCAGGACGCCAACCGTATGCTCCTCGCCACAACCCTGCGGCGGCACGGCTTTCACGGCTATGACAAGGAATGGTGGCACTTTACGCTCATGCACGAGCCGTTCCCGGAGACCTATTTCGATTTTCTGGTAAACTAGGCTGTTGATTGGGCGAGGGGGTTTCCGCTCGCCGTGAGGGAAGCGCATTTCACGCTTGGGGAGGGTCCGATGAGAATGGGTCTTGCTGCGATCGCATTGCTGATGAGCGCCGCCGGCGCCTGGGCGCAGACACCGACGGTGTCGGAGGCCAAAGTCACGCTCGTTGGAACGATCGACGCCCAGGTCACCGGTAAAGTGGCGGCGCCCGGTGTCGTCAGCGATACCGTCAATCAAGGCACCTACCATTTCGTGACCAACGCCACGACGATGGAAGCCCGCAAGGGATTGAATTTCGGCTTTCAGTACCGGCTCATCGGTTCGCCGGCGGGCGCCAAGGTCGCGATCCGCAAGGTGACGATCTTCCCGGCGCCGGGGATGCGCAACCCGAAGACCGGCGAGGTCCTGACTCGCGACGACTATATCGAGATGAACACGGTCGGGCAGCCGGGGCTGAAAGCCTACACCATCGACAACGATTGGGAAGCGGTACCGGGGGACTGGGTTCAGCAAATCTGGTTCGGCGAGCAGAAATTGGCGGAGCAGACATTCACGCTGACCAAGCCGTGATGGCCGGGCATCGCTCGCCGGTTTACAGCCCCAGATAAAACTTCTTGATCAAATCGTTGTTGTTGAGTTCGTCCATGGTGCGGCCCTCGAAGGCGATCTTGCCGTGGACGATGACATAGCCGCGGTCGGCGATGCGGATGGCCTGGGTGAAATTCTGCTCGGCCATCAGCACGGTGAGAGAATAACGCCGTTTCATCTCGCTGATCGCCTCGATGGTGCGGCTGACGAGGATCGGCGCGAGGCCGACCGACGGCTCGTCGACCAGAAGGATTTTCGGCGCCACCATGAGCGCGCGGCCGAGCGCCAGCATCTGCTGCTCGCCGCCCGACATGCTGCCGGCGAGTTGCTTGCGCCGCTCGGCGAGCCGCGGAAAAGTTTCGTAGCAGACCGCGAGATTGCGCGTGAGCTCGCGCCGCGCGGCGGGGCGGAAGGCGCCGAGCAATAGGTTTTCCTCGACCGTCAGAAGCGGAAACAACCGGCGGCCTTCCGGCACCAGTACGATGCCGAGGTCGACGATCTCCTCGGTGGTGCGGCCGACCAGGTCATGATTGATGCCGTCGATCTCGGCCGTGATCGAGCCTTCGCTCGGGCGCACCATGCCCATGATGCATTTCATCAGCGTCGATTTGCCGTTGCCGTTGGTGCCGAGCAGCACGACGGTCTCGCCGCCGGCGACCTTGATCGACACGTCGTCGATGACGCGCACGGCGCCGTAGGCGGCGTGAATGCCCCTGATGGTGATGCTATTGGCCAAGATACGCCCTCTCGACCTCGGGATTGCGCATGACGTCGTCCGGCGCCCCATCGGCGATCTTTTTGCCGGAGACCAGCACCACCAGCCGGCGCGAGAAGCTCATCACCGCGCGCATGATGTGTTCGATGAGGATCACGGTGACGCCGTGTTCGTTGAGCCGCACCAGGAGCGCAAGGATTTCCTCGACTTCGGAATGGGTGAGGCCGGCCATCGCTTCGTCGGCGATCAGGAGTTTGGGCTCCGCCGCCATGGCGCGCACCAGCTCGAGCTTGCGCATCTCGACCTGGGTGAGGTCGCGCGGCATCCGCCGCGCCTTGGCGTCGAGGCCGACTTCGCGCAGCAGATCGAAGCAGCGCTCCTCGATTTCGCGCGCGCCGTGATGGGTGCCGCGGGCTGCTACGGTGTAGAGGAGCGGGATGCGGATATTGTCGAGCAGGCTCATGCTGACGAACGGCCGCGGCAGCTGAAAGCTTCGTGCCAGGCCGAGATGGGTGCGCCGATGGGCGTCGAGCCCGTCGAGCTTGCGGCCGTCGAAGCGCACCGCGCCTTGTTCGTTGCGCAACGTGCCGCAGATGCAATTGACCAGCGTCGATTTGCCCGAGCCGTTCGGCCCGATCAGACCGAGGCGCTCGCCCGCCGGCACCGAAAGCGAAATGCTGTCCAGCGCGACGAAGCCGCCGAAACGCTTGCCGAGGTCCTGAACTTGAAGGAGGTCTTGAACTTGCGGCAGGTCGTTCACGGCACGGCCTCCGGGGAATCGGTCTCGACGCGGCGGCGGCCGACGAAGTCGTCGGGCTTGCGCTGCCAATATTTGTGCACCAGCCCAACAATGCCGTTCGGCGCGACGATGACGAAGCCGACCAAAAGACAGCCGACGATCAGGAGATTGACCGCGGACGAGATCGTGACGGTGGCGATCTGCTGCAGCGAGCCGAGCAGCACCGCGCCGATCAGCGGGCCGACCCAGCTTGTGGTGCCGCCGATCAGCGGCATGGCGATCGAATTCACGGCGTAGTCGAGCCCGAAGGTGGACGATGGCTGCAGATAACCGATGTAGTAGGGAAACGGCGCGCCGGCCATTCCCATCAACGCACCAGAGATCGTGGTGGCGATGAGTTTCAGACGCAGCGTCGGCACGCCGGAGGCTTCGGCGGCGAGCTCGTCGTCGCGGATCGTGGCGAAGCCGTAACCGAGCCGCGAATGCTCGATCAGCCGCGCCACGGTGATCGCCACCACCGCGAGCAGCATCATGATCAAAAACAGATAGCGGATATAATTGCCGAGCGGGGCGATTTCCTCCGGCCGTACCACATAGGCGCCGCGCGAGCCGCCGACGTAATCCCAATTGACGACCAGCGTTTGCAGCACGACGGCGAGCGCCAGCGTCGCGATGGCGAAAAACGCGCCGCGCAGCCGCAGAGTCAGGTATCCCATGCCGAAGCCGACCAAGCCCGATACCGCGCCGCCGATCAGCATCAGCACCGGAATCGGCAGCCCGTACAGATCGTTTTCGCTGGTGAACTTATAGATCGCGACCGTCGAATAGGCGCCGAGCGCAAAGAACGCGGCGGAGCCGAAATTCACATAGCCGCAATAGCCGCCGAGAATGTTCCACGCCGTGCTCAGCACGACATATTGCATCACCACATACCCGGCGAAGAACACGTAATCGTTGCCGGTCGCAAAGGCGAGCGCCAGAACCGCGGCGGCGATACCGGTCCAGAGAGCGAAAAAAACCGGGGTGCGCACGGTTCACCGTCCCATAATGCCGGCCGGCCGCACCGCCAGCGTCAATAACAGAAAACCGAAGGACACGGCGGGCGCCCAGGACGGGCCGTAGAAGGTCGCGGTGAGGCTTTCGACGATGCCGATCAGCATCGCCGCGATCACGGTGCCGGGCAGGCTGCCCATGCCGCCGAGCACGCAGATCGCAAAAACGCGGCCGATATATTCGCGTCCGACGGACGGCTCGACGGGCTGGATGATGATGAGAAAGGCGCCGGCAAGCGAAGCGGTCGCAATCGAAATGCCGAAGGCGATGCGCTTGATGCGAATCGGGTTCACCGCCAAGAGCCGCAGCGCCAGCTGATCCTGCGCCACCGCCATGATGGCGCGGCCGATGAAAGTGCGCGTCAGGATCGTCTGCAGCACGCCGATGAGAAGAAGCGACACCAAAAACGGCACCAGGATGCGCAACGGGATGTCGAGCAGACCGAAGTGCCAAGCCGGCCCGATATAGGCCGCGTCGACATAGCGGTAGTCGACGCCGAAATAGAGCACGAGCGAAACTTCGGTGATGAACAAAAGGCCGAAGAAGAAGGCGAGCCCGCGCAGCGATTCCTGACCGTGTTTTTCGAACGACACGTAGTAGATCTGATAAATGCCGGCGCCGAGCGCATAGAACAGCGGCAGCATCACGATCGCAGTGAGGATCGGATCGAACCCGTAAGTCACGTTGACGATATAGGCGACATAGGAGCCGAGAATGATGAAGGCCGGGTGGGCGATATTGACGATGTCGAGGATGCCGAACGAAATCGACACGCCGCAGGTCACCGCCGCATAGAAGCCGCCGATCAGGATGCCCGAGACGATGGCATTGATGAGAAGATCGTAGGAAAAGATCATTCCGTCCCCAAAACCCCGTACTCTTCTTGCTCGGCCGCACGCGACGTGCGGGTAACGTCTCGAATTGGCTATTAAAAACCTCTCCCCGCCGGGCGGGGAGAGGTCGCGTCGCTGTACCCCGGGGCGCTCGAGCCCCGCCGATATTGCGAGCTCAGAGGAAGGGTCCCCCAACCCTTCACCGGAGCTTAAGCTGCGGCGCGCACCCGATCCGGAATGGCGAGCGGCTTATTGGCGCTGTTGAGGAATTCGATGGTCATGAAGACCATTTCCTTGTCGCCGAGATTTTCCAGGTCGTGGACTTTGAACTCGCCCGGTCCGTAGGTCTCGTGGCGGGTCTCACCCGGCTGATAGGTGTATTCGACGGTAGTGCCGTCGTGGATGTGCTGGCGGCCGCGCCCGCCCGAAACCGCCGTCCAGAAATAATCGAGCACATGGCGGTGGAAGCCGATCCGCTCGCCCGGCGCCAGCCGGATGATCCATACCCGGACCCGCTCGCTCTCCGAAACCAGCGTGGAACCGACGCAGCCGTTGTTATTCTGCCGTTCGCGCTCGAACTCCGCCGCGATCGCGGCCGGCCACGCCGATTTTTCGGCGCGATCCGAGGTCTTATCCAGCATGGTCAGAGCCATGGTTTCCTCCAAGAATTGGCGTTCGGCCAAGAATTATTGGCACACTATAGAAAACCTTTGCGGGTTAGGAAATAGCTTGGGGAATGTCGGGGACTTAGCATGGCAAGCCAACGCCGCGCGGTGATCATCGGCGGCTCGATGAGCGGGCTCTTGGCCGGCATTACGCTGTCTCGGCGCGGCTGGGCCGTCGATATTTTCGAGCGCGTCGAGAAGGAGCTCGCCGGCCGCGGCGCCGGCATCGTGGCGCAAGCCGAACTGATCGGCCGTTTGAACGCGCTGGGCCTCGATACCAGAGACCTCGGCGTCGCGATGTCGACCCGCAAAATTCTCGACGCCGCCGGGCGCACGACCGCGACGCTCGAATGCCCGCAAGTTCTCACCGCCTGGGAGCGGGTCTATCGCGTGTTGCGCGATGCTTTTCCGGCAGCCCATTACCACCGCGGCTGCGGGTTGAAGGGCTTTGCGCAGAACGGTCTGGAGGTTCTGGCCGATTTCAGCGATGGAAGCTCGATTGCGGCCGACGTCTTGATCGGCGCCGATGGGTTGCGCTCGACGGTGCGCCAGCAATGCCTGCCCGATACCGTGCCACTCTATGCCGGCTACGTCGCGTGGCGCGCGCTATTGCCGGAAAACGCGATACCGCCCGAGATCCATCGCGAACTCTTCATGCTGATGACCTTCTGCCTGCCGCCCGGCGAGCAGTGCCTCGGCTACCCGGTTACCGGACCGGATAATGAGTTGCGTGCGGGGCAGCGCCGCTACAACGTCGTGTGGTACCGCCCAGCCGACGAGGCGACCGAATTGCCGGGGCTGCTTACCGACAAAAACGGCTTTGCCCATTCGGTCTCGATTCCGCCGCCGCTCATTCGCGCCGAGCCGATCGCCGCAATGCGCGCCGCAGCCGAGCGGCTATTGGCGCCGCAATTCCGCGCCATCGTCGCGCTGATCGACGAGCCGATCCTGCAGCCGATCTACGACATCGAAAGTCCGCGCCTCGCTTTCGGGCGGGTCGCCATCATCGGGGATGCCGCCTTCGTGGCGCGGCCGCATGTCGCAGCCGGCGTCTCCAAGGCCGCGGACGATGCTACCGCGCTCGCTGCCGCTCTCGACGGCGACGACGTCGAGGTGGCGCTGCGGCGCTTCGAAGCGGAGCGCCTGCCGGACAACAGAAAGATCATCGAGCGCGCCCGCCACCTCGGCGCCTATCTGCAGGCGACGCAAACCGCCGAAGAACGCGCCCGCTCGGCGCGTCACAGCATCCCGGAAGCGGTGCTGGCGGAGACCGCGGTGCTGGATTTTTTGTACTGAGCTGTCGCCGGCCGGGCTTTACAAATACGCCGCACCGGCTCCGGCCGCGAAGGCGGCGGGCTCCCCTTCCCAGACGATGCGCGCGTGTTCGAGCACATAGACGCGATCAGCGTGCGGCAGCGCGAAGGTGACATTCTGTTCGCCGAGCAGAACCGTGATGGCGCTCGATTGCCGCAGTCGCTCCAGCGCCTTGGAAATCTGCTCGAGAATGACCGGGGCTAGGCCCAGCGTCGGCTCGTCGAGGATCAGAAGCTTCGGCTTCATCATCAACGCACGCGCGATGGTGAGCATCTGCTGCTCGCCGCCCGATAGTGTGCCGGCGGCCTGTTTCTGCCGCTCGCGCAGGATCGGGAACAGATCGAACAGCCAGGCGATCTGCTCCTCCCGCTCGGCGTCGGTCAGGTGCTGGCCGCCGAGGTCGAGGTTCTCCCGCACCGTCATATCGACGAAGAGTTCGCGGCCCTCCGGCGATTGCACGATGCCGTTGCGGGCGATGGTCGCAGCCGTCAGGCCGCGCAGCGAGGACCCTTCGCGTCGGATATCGCCCGCATAGGGCAGCATGCCGGATATCGCGTTGAACAGTGTGGTCTTGCCGGCGCCGTTGAGGCCGACCACCGAGACGAATTCGCCGGCGTGAACGTGGATCGACACGCCCTGCAGCGCCTGGGCCTTGCCGTATTGGACGCTGAGATTCTCGACCTCGAGGAACGGCGTGGTGCGGTCGCGGAACGAGGATTCCGGGCGCGCCGCCATGACGATATCGCCGCCGAGATAGACCCGCCGCACCGTCTCGTCGCGCATGACTTCATCGGCGGTGCCTTCGGCGATGCGCTCGCCGACATACATCGCCAGCACGCGGTCGACCAATCGCGAGACGCTCTTCACATTATGATCGACCAGGAGCACGGCGCGGCCGTCGTCGCGCAATTCGCAGATAAGATCCGAGAACGCCCCGGTTTCCGTCGACGTCAGCCCGGCGAAAGGCTCGTCGATCAGCAACACCTTCGGATCGCGCGCGATCGCTTTGGCGATTTCGATCTTGCGCAGATCGGCAAACGGCAAGGTGCCCGGGCGACGGTCGAGCACCGCGCTGAGGCCGACGCGCTCGGCGATGGCGCGGGCGCGCGTATCGGTTTCCGGATCGACAAAGAGCCGGGTCAGTTTGTCCGGCAAGAGCGCGAGCTTGATGTTTTCAAGGACGGTCTGGCGGTGCAGCGGCCGCGAATGCTGAAACACGATGCCGGCGCCCAGCCGGGCGATCCTGTGCGATGGGAGGCCCGCGACCTCGACGCCGCCGATACGCACCGAGCCGGCATCGGGCCGCTCGATGCCCATGATGAGCTTCATCACCGTCGATTTGCCGGAGCCGTTCGGGCCGATCAGGCCCAAAATCTGGCCGGCGTGAACGGCAAACGACATTTCCTTCACGGCGACAAGGCCGCCGAAGCGCTTGGTGAGGCCCTTGACCTCGAGTTGCGCTTCCCCGGCCATGCTCAGCCACCTTCTTTGGTGCGGGTAAGCAAGCCGAAGAAGCCGCTCGGGAACAGCAGCACCACGACGAGCGCCATGGCGAAGACGACGAAATTGGCCAGATCGCCGATCGGCCGCAGCGCCTCGCTCATGGTGATCAGGAAGACGGCGCCCAGCACGCCGCCGATAATCGTACGCCGGCCGCCCAGCACCGCGGCGATGATGATCTGGACGCCGACCGTGATGTCGACCAGCGTCCCCACCGAGGCCGAGCCGAAATAGAACACCAGCATGCCGCCGGCGAGGCCGGAGAAGAATGCACTGATAACGAAGGCCGCAAGCTTGTGCTTGGTGACGTTGAAGCCGAGCGCGCCGGCCTGAACGGCGTCCTGGCCGCTCGCCTGCAGGATCAGGCCGACCGGCGAGCGCGCCAGCGAAAACAGGATCGCGCCGCTCACCGCCATGAACCACAGCGCGATTTCGTAGTTTTTGGTGTCGCTGATCGTGATCACGTCGGGCACCGTCAGCCCGATCTCGCCCCCAGTCAGGGAGGCATCGACGACGATGAAATTCTGCAGCATCAGCACGGCTACGAGTGTGGTGAGCCCGAAATAGGGCCCGCGCACCCGCAGCGCCGGCAAAGCGAGCACCACGCCGCCCGCGACCGCGGCGAAGGCGCCGGCGGCGAGGCAGAACCAGATCGGCGGCTGGTACAGATTATCGAGGATGCCCGCCGTATAGGCGCCGGTGCCGATCAGGAATGTCGGCCCGAAATTCACTTCCCCGGCGAAACCGAACAACAGGTCCCAGGCCATCGCGAACACGCCGAAATAGCAGGCGATGGTGAGGAGGCCGAGGATATAGCCGGACACGCCGAGCGGCAGAAAGGCCGCGAGCACGATCACCCCGAGCGCGATCAGCAAAACGCGCGAAGTGGACAGCGAGCCCATCTAACGCCGCCCCAGCAGGCCGCGCGGGCTGATATACATCACCGCGACGAGCAACAGCAGCGCCGGAATGGTGCGATAGGCCGGTGAAATCAGATAGGCCGTGATGGTTTCAAGGTAGCCGACCACGTAAGCCGCGATCAGCGCGCCGGAGACGCTGCCGAGCCCGCCCAGCACCACGATGGAGAACGCGCTCGCCGTCAGCGGTCCGACGCTGTAGGACGACACGCCGAGAAACATGCCGAGCAGCACGCCGGCGATCCCGACCAGCACGCCGTAAATGGCCCAGACGGCGATATAAACCTGCGACAGTTCGATGCCGAGCAGCGTGACGCCGCGCGGATTCATCGAGGCGGCCAGCACCGCCTTGCCGGCGCGGGTGCGATTCACCAACAGCCAGAGTACGCCGATGACGAGCCAACAGACCACCGCGGTGAAGATTTCGTTCGACGGCGTGCGCACGCCGACGATCGCCACGACGCCCTGGACGATAGGCGCCACAGTCTTGGCATTGTTGGTGTAGAAATAGGCGATCAACTCCTGCAGCATGATGCCCCACAGCAAGGTCGCGGTGAGGATGAAGATCTCTTTCTCTTCCTCGCGAATCTTGCGCGACTGCTGCAGCGGCCGGATGATGATGAAATAAGTGAGTAGCGTAGCGCCGAAGCCGACCAACACGCCGATCGCCGCGCCCGCA
>Ga0182016_10007763_pt1 | contig 10966 bp, 10 predicted proteins | sample 712S2MmetaG_FD_120491 | JGI IMG/M metagenome (GOLD analysis project Ga0182016, IMG submission 120491) | Permafrost microbial communities from Stordalen Mire, Sweden - 712S2M metaG | ecosystem: Environmental > Terrestrial > Soil > Wetlands > Permafrost | place: Sweden: Stordalen | collected...
AAACTTGCGATTCTCTCCGCGTAGGCCTTTTTCACCTCGTCGTCGGAAATCTCCATCCATTTCGCGAGCTCGGTCGGCGTCACGGCGACGGCGTCGATCTTGCGATACTCCTGCGCGCGGAACAGGAATTTATGATCGTCGTAATATTTGCTGAGCTGTTCCGGCGTCGGCTGTGGAACGTCGCCGGCTTGCGCCGGTCCGAGCGCTACATAATCGACGCTCCGCTGTTGGCTCTGGAACTGATTGATGGCGTCGAGCCAGGATTTCGGCGGCGTGACCGAGCCGGATACGGCGTCGGCGATTTCGCGGCGCACGATCGTCTGCCGTTCCTCGGCGAGGAAGCGATCCTCGGTCAGTCCCATGTTCTGCAAGGTGCCGCGGAAGCGCGCGGCGTCAAAATGGCCGCTGGTATCCTGAAGGTTCGGATCGGACGTGATGTGGCGGATGATTTCGGCATCCGGAATGCCGAGCCGCATCTGCCGTGCGCGCTGATCGATCGCGGACTGTGCCATCATTTCGCCGATCACCTGCCGGTCGAGGCCGAGAGCCGCGGCCTGATCGGGCGGCAGCGGATGGCCGAGGTCGCGCGAGATCTGCTGCAGGCGGTCCTGGTAGGTCTGTCGGAAACGCTCCACCGGAATTTCGACGCCGCCGACTTTGGCCAGCGACGAACGGCCAAAACCGTTGAAAATGTCGTTGATCCCCCAGATGCCGAAACTGGCGACGAGTACCATCATGACCGCCCCCATGATGGTGCGGCCGATCCAGTTTTCGGAAGCCTTGCGGATGCCTCGGAGCATAGGTGCAACGTCTGCTGGGGTTGATCGTCGGCTTGCGTCAGTCGTCTGTTTGATGCCGGGTGGATTTGCCGCCGGTCCAATTGTGCCGATCGATGGTCCGGCGCGGGCGGCGCACTATAGGGAGAGGGGCTTTGGGCCGCAACCGACGCGTCTTACAGCTAAAACGGCCCTTTCCGGCACGCACCCCTTCTGCTAACGGCTCCTTGTCGCAACAGGTTTGAGCCGAAATGATGGCGCGCCGCCCGCTGGTCGCTGGCAATTGGAAGATGAACGGGCTTCGGGCCTCGATCGGCGAATTGGAAAAGATTGTCGCGGGCGCCGCACGGCTCGGCAATGTCGACATGATGGTATGCCCGCCGGCGACGCTGATCGCGAGTTTTGCCGCTGCGGCGCGCGGCTCGGCGGTCGCGATCGGCGGCCAGGATTGCCATGCGCTCGCCTCCGGCGCTTGCACCGGCGACGTTTCCGCCGAAATGCTGCGCGACGCCGGCGCCCAGGCCGTCATCGTCGGCCATTCGGAGCGGCGGCAATATCACAGCGAGACCGATGCCGCGGTGCGCGCCAAGGCCATGGCCGCCAAGCGTGCCGGACTTCTCGCCATCGTCTGTGTCGGTGAGACGCGCGCCGAGCGCGATGCCGGGCGGGCGAATGCCGTGGTGCAAGCGCAACTCGACGGCTCGCTGCCCGATCACGATGATTTTGCCGTGGCCTATGAGCCGGTTTGGGCGATCGGCACCGGGCTCACGCCGACCGTGCAAGATGTCGGCGAGATTCATGGCTTCATCCGCGAACGGCTCGCTGCGCGCTATGGCGACGGCGGCGCGCGGACGCGGCTGCTATATGGCGGCTCGGTGAAGCCCGGTAACGCCAAGGAATTGATGGCCGTGGCAAATGTCGACGGCGCGCTGGTTGGCGGTGCGAGCCTCGAGGCGAGCGAGTTTCTGGCGATTGCCGGGGTTTACCGCTAATATCCTTGCAGCGCCGGTGTGAAAAGCGGCGATCGGGGAGGATTTTATGGCAATTCATCGCGTCGTCGCGGCCGTGGCCGCATTGCTCTTGCCGCTGATGGCGGCACAGGCGCAAGCCGCTGAAATCAAAGTTGTCAGTTCGACGGCGCTGAAGGCGGTGCTTGAAGAGCTCTGCCCGCAATTCGAGAAAGCGACCGAGAACAAGGTCGTGCTCACACTCGCCCCGGCCGCGGTGCTGAAGGCGCAGATCGATCAGGGTGCGGCATTCGATGTCGCCATCCTCACCGCCGGCCTCAATGACAGCCTCGCCGGCTCCGGCAAGATCGTCAGCGCGCCCCGCGTGACGGTCGCGCGCGCCGGCATGGGTGTCGCGGTCCGCAAGGGCGCGGCGAAGCCCGACATTTCCACCACCGAGGCGCTCAAACGCGCGCTGCTGAATGCGAAGTCGATCGGCTTCAACGGTCAGGGCGCCAGCCGCTCGACCTTCGAAGCGCTCTTCACCAAGCTTGGCATCGCCGACGCGTTGAAATCGAAGATCACGCTATTGACGACTGGCGCGCCCGAAGGCGTTGCCAAGGGCGTGGTCGAGATCGGGCTTGGTCCGATAAGCGAAACCTTGGCCGAGCCCGACGCCGATCTGGTCGGACCTTTGCCTGCCGATATCCAATCCTACCTCGTCTTCACCGCGGGAGTGTCGGCTGGAAGCAAAGACGCCGACGCGGCGAATGCGCTGATCAAATTCCTCGCCGCGCCGGCGGCAGCGTCCGTGCTCAAGGCCAAGGGAATGGAGCCAGGCTGAGCAAAAGGGCCGCCGCTCTTTCCGCGATGCCTCGGTTCGGTCTATTCTGACGACAACGAATGATAAGCGCCGCGCGCCCAGCGCGGACGAGGGAGGACGCGATGACCGACGAAACGATTCCGCGCCGCAAATTTCTGTTGGGAGCCGGTGTCGCCGGCACCGCGGTCGCCGCCGGCTTGGCGCCGCAGTCCGTGGCCGCGGCCGAGCCGCAAACCTCCGCGCCCGCCACTGCGGCGGCTGCACCGCAGGGCGAGCCGCTTCTGATTCTCAATGAGACCGAGCACGCCTTCGTGGTCGCTGCCGTCGATACGCTCATTCCCGCCGACGAATTGTCGCCGTCCGGCAGCGATTGCGGTTGCGCCGTTTATATCGACCGCCAGCTCGCCAGCGCCTATGGCGGCGGCGCCAAGACCTATCGGGCCGGGCCCTATCTCAAGGGCAAGCCGGAGCAGGGTTATCAGCTGCCGCTGACGCCGGCCGAATTCTTCGCAACCGGCATCGCCGCGGCGAACGAGTGGTCGCGCAAAACCTACGGCCGCGACTTCGACCGGCTGCCGCCGGAAAAGCGCGTCGAAGCGCTCAAAGCCATGGAAGAAGGCAAGGCGGAGTTCCACAATTTCAGCGCCAAGGCGTTTTTCGGCCGGCTCCTCGCCATGACCATGGAAGGATTCTTCGCCGATCCGATCTATGGCGGCAATCGCAACAAAGTGTCGTGGAAAATGCTGGGCTTCCCCGGCTTGCCGGCCACTTACGCCAACGTCATCGATGAATATCGCGACAAGCGCTATGTCGCCGAACCGCAGTCCATTGCGGATTTCTCGTAAGGGGAGGCGGACATGGCAACACGCTTGAAAGACGTCGACGCGGTCACGGTCGGGCTCGGCTGGACCGGCGCCATCATGGCGCGCGAACTGACCAAAGCAGGTCTCAACGTCGTCTCCTTGGAGCGCGGTCCCGACCGCATCCCGGGCGAGGATTTCATTCTGCCGTCGGTGCGCGACGAAGTGCGCTATGCGCAGCGCCTCGAATTGATGATGGACAATTCCATCGACACCCTGACCTTCCGCAATTTCGGCAATGAGCGGGCGCTGCCGATCCGGCGCATCGGCGCCTTCCTGCCGGGCGAGGGCGTCGGCGGCTCGGGCATCCATTGGGGCGCGCTGCATTGGCGCAATCTGCCGTCGGATTTTCGTATCCGTAGCGCCATCACCGAACGCTATGGCGCGAACGCGATCCCCGACGACATGACGATCCAGGATTGGCCGGTCAGCTATGACGAGATCGAGCCGTTCTACGACAAGTTCGACAGGATCTGCGGCGTGTCGGGTCAGGCCGGCAATCTGCGCGGCAAGAAGGTCGACGGCGGCAATATCTTCGAAGGGCCGCGCGCCAACAATTATCCGAACGCGCCGATCAAATCGAGCAATGCGGCGTCGATGTATGGCGCGGCCGCAAAGAGTCTCGGCTATCACCCGTTCCCCGCGCCGGTCGCGATCGCGAGCGAAGCTTATGCCAATGCCGAAGGCGTGACGCTCGGCGCCTGCGAATATTGCGGCTACTGCAATCGCATCGCCTGCGAAACCAACGCCAAGGCCTCCGCGAATTCGACCATCCTGCCGTCGCTGCGGCTCGATCCGAAATTCGAGCTGCGGACGCGCTGTTTCGTCACCAAGCTGAATTACGACAAGGCATCGAAAAAGATCGTCAGCGTCAGCTACACCGATATGCGTAACGGCGAGGAATACGAACAGCCTGCCGGCATCGTCATCCTGTCGTCCTTCGTGTTCGGCAATGTGCAGCAATTGCTGCTGGCCGGCATCGGCGAGCCTTACGATCCCGCTACCGGCAAGGGCGTGGTCGGGCGCAATTACGCCTATCAGTTCGAGGCCGGCGCCAACGCCTTCTTCCCCGACAAGGAGCTCAACCCCTTTTGGGGCTCGGCCGGAATGAGCGTCTGCATCGACGACTTCAACGGCGAGAATTTCGATCACGGCGGCTTGGGCTTTTTCGGCGGCGGCTACATCGCCTGCGGCAGCGCGGCGGCGCCGCCGATCGCCGGCCGCACCGTGCCGCACGGCACGCCGGAATGGGGCTCGGAATGGAAGCGCGCCACCGTCAAGTGGTACCACCATGCCGCGCGCTTCAACACGCAGGGCTCGGTCTATGCAAACCGCGCCAATTTCATGGACCTCGATCCCACCTACAAGGACGCGCTGGGCCGTCCGCTCCTCCGGCTGACCTACAATCCGCCCGACAATGAATTCAAAATGTCGGCCTTCCTGTTGAGTAAGCTCGAGGGAATCATCAAAGCGATGAATCCGGTGAGCTACGACATGCACCCGCGCCCGCGCACCTTTACGGTCGTGCCCTATCAATCGACGCATAATACCGGCGGCACGATGATGGGCGCCGATCCGAAGTCGAGCGTGGTCAACCGCTATCTGCAGTCCTGGGACGCCCATAATCTTTTCATTCAGGGCGCCTCGGTGTTCCCGCAGCAGCACGGCTACAACCCGACCGGCACGGTGGGCGCGCTCGCCTATTGGTCGGCCAATGCGATCACGCAAAACTATCTGAAAAACCCGGGGCCGCTCGTTCATGCGTAAAATTCTTGCTGGCGCGGCGATCGCGCTCACGGTCACGCTCGTGGCGCACGCGGCCCCGGCGGCTGACGCCGCCCACGGCAAGCTGGTGTTCGCGACCTGCGCCGCCTGCCACAGCGATCAGCCGAATGCGATCGGACCTACTCTGAAAGGCGTCTACGGCCGCAAAGCGGGCTCGCTCGACAGTTTCCGCTATTCGAATGCGATGCTGCGCTCGGGCCTGGTCTGGGACGAGACCAGTCTGCGTGATTACATCAAGGACCCGCAGGCCAAAGTGAAGGGCAACCGCATGCCGTTCGGCGGCTTGGCGAAGCCGCAGGACATCGACGACGTCGTTGCGTTTCTGAAGGACTATAAATAGGCGGCGCCCAACTGCGCGGCCAACAACACCCGGCGCCAAGGCCCTTTCCGTAGCGCGCATGTTCGGTTTATTCTTATTGCAACGCGGAACTGCTACTATCCGGCCGTATTCGTTATTGCACCCGCTGATTGACACTTCCGACATGGAGAGGGGACGATGCAGATGAATAAGACGGGCTGGGGGCCCGGCGTGAGCCTTGCTGCGGCTGTTGGTCTGTTCGTGCTCGCAGCCAATACGGCGTGGGCGGCCGATGCCGACAAGGGCAAAAAGACATTCGAGGTCTGCACCGGCTGCCACAGCGGGGGACCGCACGCGGTCGGTCCGGACTTGCACGGTGTCTATGGCCGGCAATCCGGTTCGCTGCCGGATTACAAGTATTCTCCGGCGATGAAGCGGTCGAAGCTCACTTGGGATGACAAGAACCTGGCCGCCTACATCGCCAACCCCCAGGCCAAGGTTAAGGCCAACAATATGTCGTTCCGGGGCATCCGCGACCCCAAGGACATTGACGACCTGGTCGAATTTCTCAAGGACTACAAATAGGCCCAAAAGCCTAAAGGCTCGCGCCGCCGCCGCCCGACGGCCATGGCAAGGCGATGATGGCAAGGCGATGATGGCATTGCGCGGGCAGATCGTGTAGAGACGCCCGCGACTTCCTATATCGGGGCTAGAGCTTCGGGGTGGGGTGGTTTTCCCCGCCCTTTGGCTATCCCGCTACCCGCAGACGGATATCTCGGATGCTGACTGTTATTATCGTCATTCACCTGATGCTGGTGCTCGCCATGATCGGCGTGGTGCTGTTGCAGAAATCGGAGGGCGGGGGCCTGGTCAGCGGCTCGTCTGGCGGGTTTATGACCAGCCGCGGGACGGCCAATGTGCTGTCGCGGACGACAGCGCTCTTGGCGGCGGGCTTCTTCGTCACCAGCCTGATGCTGTCGTGGCTCGCGAGCTTTCAACGCCATCCGGCCGCGATCATTACCGGCGGCCCCCCCGGCCAGAGCGCACCGATCAGCGCGCCCGGCACGGCTCCGCTCAATCAAGGCTCCGGCGGCGTATTGAACCAATTGCAGAAGGGAATCCCTGGCGCGCCGGAAGGACCCCGGCCGGCGCCGAGCGGACCTGAAGTGCCCGAGTCGCACTAAGCGGTGTCTACCACCGCCAATAGGCGAAATCGGCCGCTGGGCTACCGTTGAAAAATTCCCTGAGGATTCCTAGGTAAGCTCCTGTTACCGAATATTTTTGTGTCCCTGAACGGTCGCCACAGCGCGGTCGTGCCGGCGGTCGGGGCAGATATTCCGGAAAATCGCTCGTCGAATCGAAAATCGGGCGCTAAGCAGTAGGTCCCATGGCGCGGTACATATTCATCACCGGCGGCGTGGTGTCCTCACTTGGCAAGGGTTTGGCTTCGGCGGCGCTCGGCGCGCTGCTGCAGGCGCGGGGCTACAAGGTCCGGCTCCGCAAACTCGACCCCTACCTCAATGTCGATCCCGGCACGATGTCGCCGTATCAGCACGGCGAGGTGTTCGTTACCGACGACGGCGCCGAAACCGATCTCGACCTCGGCCATTACGAGCGCTTCACCGGCCGTCCCGCGACCCGCCAGGACAACATCACCACCGGGCGCATCTATCAGGATATTCTGACCAAGGAGCGCAAGGGAGACTATCTCGGCGCCACCATCCAGGTCATCCCGCACGTCACCAATGCGATCAAGGATTTCATCCGCGATGGCAATGACGGTTTCGATTTCGTGCTGTGCGAGATTGGCGGCACGGTGGGCGACATCGAAGGCTTGCCCTATTTCGAAGCCATCCGGCAGATGGGCAACGACCTGCCGCGCGGCGACGCGATCTATATCCATCTGACGCTATTGCCCTTCATCCCGAGCGCCGGCGAATTGAAAACCAAGCCGACCCAGCATTCGGTGCGCGAATTGCGCGCCATCGGCATCCAGCCGGACATTCTCCTGTGCCGCACCGACCGGCCGATCCCCGAGGGCGAGCGGCGCAAGCTCGCGCTGTTCTGTAATGTTCGCGAAAGCGCCGTCATCGAAGCGCGCGACGCCGACAACATTTATGCGGTGCCCGAGGCCTATCACGCAGCCGGCCTCGACGGCGAAGTACTCGCCGCCTTCGGCATCGACAACCCGCCGCCGCCGGATCTCGACACCTGGCATCTGATCAACGAGCGCATCCGCAATCCGGAAGGCAACGTCACCATCGCCATCGTCGGCAAATATACCGGCATGAAGGATGCCTATAAATCGCTGATCGAGGCGCTGTCGCATGGCGGCATCGCCAACAAGGTCAGGGTCAAGCTCGACTGGATCGAAAGCGAAGTGTTCGAGAACGAGGATCCGGCGCCGTTCCTCGAACATGTCGACGGCATCCTGGTGCCGGGCGGTTTTGGCCAGCGCGGCGCCGAGGGAAAAATCCGCGCCGCCCGCTTCGCCCGCGAGCGCCACGTGCCCTATTTCGGCATCTGCTTCGGCATGCAGATGGCGGTGATCGAGGCGGCCCGGAATCTCTGCGGCATCGAGCAGGCGAACTCGACCGAATTCGTCGCCACGCCGGAGCCGGTGGTCGGCCTGATGACCGAATGGATGAAGGGCAACGAGTTGCAAAAGCGCGGGCTCGCGACCGATCTCGGCGGCACGATGCGGCTCGGCGCCTATCCGGCCGTGTTGCAGCGCGGCTCACGCGTCGCCGAGATTTATAACTCAACCGAGATTTCCGAGCGCCACCGCCACCGCTACGAGGTCAACACGGGCTACAAGGATCGGCTGGCGCAGCACGGCATGCGTTTTTCCGGCATGTCGCCCGACGGGCTATTGCCGGAAATCATCGAATTCGACGACCATCCCTGGTTCATCGGCGTGCAATTCCATCCCGAGCTGAAGTCCCGGCCGTTCGCGCCGCATCCGCTGTTCTCGTCCTTCATCGAGGCGGCGGTGGAGCAGAGCCGGCTGGTGTAATACCGTCATTGCGAGCCAACGGGTCCGGCCCGATGACAGGCTCCGCGAAGCAATCTAGACCGGCTGCTCCGATCTGGGTTGCTTCGTCGCTTTGCTTCTCGCAATGACAAATAGGAGAGGAAAGCCCATGATCTACGAGTTGCGCATCTATTCCTGCATTCCCGGCAAGCTGCCCGCATTGCTCAAACGGTTCGAAGAGCAGACGCTGAAGATCTGGGAAAAACACGGCATCAAGCAGGCCGGGTTCTGGACCGTGCTGGTCGGCAACGGCAACAACGATCTGCACTATCTGTTGGCCTGGGAATCGCTCGCCGACCGCGAGAAGAAGTGGAACGCCTTCCAAGCCGATCCGGCCTGGCACAAGGCGCGCGACGAGAGCGAAAAGGACGGGCTCCTGATCGCCAATATCAACAGCTCGTTCCTGCGGCCGACGGCTTTCTCGGCGGTGAAGTGACGAGGCAGACTTGCCTCGTCATTCCGGATTGGCGCGAAAGCGACAAGTCCGGAATCCATAATCGCTGACCTGTGGATATGGATTCCGGGCTCGCGGGCTAAGGCCCGCGCCCCGGAATGACGACCATCGCTGCGCTAGCGATTTCAGCCACGCAGGAAGAGCTTTCGCATCGCGTCGCCGCGTTTCATGGATCCTCCCGCAAATCCCATCAGTTTACGTCACCTTGGCGTCCGGCTGCGTGGTTGACCCGGCGTGGCGCGGCTATCATGGTCGCTCGCGCGAGGAACGAATGACCGCGAAACCTAATCCCGTCGTTACCGTCGGCAATGCCCGCTTCGGCAACGCCCTGCCGCTTACCTTGATCGCGGGGCCGTGCGCGCTGGAAAGCCGTGCGCATGCCTTCGAGATGGCGCAGGCGCTCAAGGAAATCACTGCCAAGCTCAAGCTCGGCTTCGTCTACAAGACCTCGTTCGACAAGGCTAACCGCACCAGCGCGGCGAGCGCCCGCGGCATGGGGCTCGACAAGGCGCTGGCGATCTTTGCCGAGTTGCGTGACAAACTCGGTGTGCCGCTGCTCACTGACGTGCACGAAGCCGAGCAGTGCGCGCGCGTCGCCGACGTGGCGGATGTTTTGCAAATCCCCGCATTCTTGTGCCGGCAGACCGATCTCCTGATCGCCGCCGCGAAAACCGGCCGTGTCGTCAATGTCAAGAAGGGGCAGTTCCTCGCGCCGTGGGACATGGAGAATGTCGTCGCCAAGATTACCGGCGCCGGCAATGCCAATGTGCTCGTCACCGAGCGCGGGGTATCGTTCGGCTACAATACCCTCGTCTCCGACATGCGGGCGCTGCCGGTGCTGACAAAGATCGGCGCGCCGGTGATCTTCGATGCAACCCATTCGGTGCAGCAGCCGGGCGGGCAGGGCACCTCGTCGGGCGGCGAACGGCAATACGTGCCGGTGCTCGCCCGTGCCGCCGTCGCGGTCGGCGTCGCCGGTGTCTTCATCGAAACCCATCAGGATCCCGACAAGGCGCCGTCCGACGGGCCGAATATGATTCCGCTCAAGGACTTGCCTGCATTGCTTGAGCGATTGATGCAGTTCGACGCGCTGGCAAAAAAGAGCTAACGGCAAGCCAGCCTTTTCTTCCTCGCCGCGACACGAGGTCCGCCATTCCGCCCGTCCTCCGCGTCGTCAGTCTGGTCGTCTTTGCCTCGACGCTGTTCACGCGCGCCGTCGATCCCATCGTGCCGAAGATCGCGCTCGATCTCGGCATCGACGTCAAAACCGCGGCGCTGCTCTCGACCGCCTTCACCTTCCCCTACGCCTTCGTGCAGCCGGTGCTCGGCCCGATCGGCGATATCTTTGGCAAGACCAGGCTGATGACCTTGAGCCTCCTCGTCGTGGTGACGACGACCCTGGTCTGTGCCTTCGCCCGCGATTTCTCGGTCCTGGTGACGATGCGTATTATCGCCGGCATGCTGGCCGGGGGCATCTATCCGGTCGGCATGGCGATGGTCGGCGATCTCGTGCCGGTGCATCAGCGCCAGGTCGCGATCGGACGGATGCTGGGTATAGCCCTGACCGGTAATCTGATCGGCGCCACCATTTCGGGCGTGATCGGCGACCTCCTCGGCTGGCGCGGCGTGTTTTTCTCGATCGGCTCGTTCGGCCTTTTAACCGCGATCATCGCCTTTTTTGCGTTCCGCGGTTTGCGCGCCGCGCCGCCGAAGCCGTTCAATCTCGCCTCGATCGCCGCCGGATACCACGGCGTGTTGTCCGATCCGCGCGCCAAATATTGCTTCGGTTCGGTGTTCTTCGAGGGCATCGTCATCCACGGCATGTTTCCCTACGTCGCGTTGTTGCTGCTGGCGGCCGGTGAAACCCGCTCGTCTTACGCCGGCATCGTGATCGCGGGCTTCGGGCTCGGCGGCATCCTCTATTCGCTCGCGGTGCCGCTCTTGGTGCAACGGGTGAAGGAGCGCCAGTTGATGCTGACCGGCGCGGGT
>Ga0182016_10007764_pt1 | contig 10966 bp, 8 predicted proteins | sample 712S2MmetaG_FD_120491 | JGI IMG/M metagenome (GOLD analysis project Ga0182016, IMG submission 120491) | Permafrost microbial communities from Stordalen Mire, Sweden - 712S2M metaG | ecosystem: Environmental > Terrestrial > Soil > Wetlands > Permafrost | place: Sweden: Stordalen | collected...
CGCATCGTGATCGGCGGGGCGCCCATTACCAAAAGCTATGCGGACGAGATCGGGGCCGACGGCTACGCCGAAGACGCCTCTGGCGCCGTGCGCATGGTGAAGGAAGTGCTGGCGGCCTGAACGTAGCCCGGGACTGGGAGCTGAGCGCAGACGTCGACATGGTGCTGCGGGCGCAAGGTGCTGACGCCGCGGCGGTCAGGGCGCGCCGCTCGAATGCGGTAAGTGTGGCCGAACAGGCTATAGCCCAAGGTGCCGGCCTTATCCGGCCGGTTGTCGCAGGCCTTGTCCCGGCCGCGAGCCAAGAGAACCAAGGCCCAGCCAACCAAAGTCGTAGCCACCAAGAGGAGAGTTGACCATGGAGCAGTACACGCACCTGGCGGTCAGCGAACTGGACCAGTTCGTGTTCGGCCGTTGCCCCTACCCCCTAAAGGTCGGCCGGGGCCTCACCCTGGGCGCGGGCACGGTGTACCCCGAGCTCAACTTCACGCTGGCGCCCATGGCCATAAATACCAGCACCATGGCCGAGGTGCGCTCGGAGTACGCCCATATGGCCGACCAGGCCTGCGCCCGGGCCGTGGCTCTAGAGGTGCCGGGCCTGGTGATCGAGTTCGAGCTGGTGCCCGACCTCACCTTGCAGCCCGAGTGGGGGGCTCAGGTCGTAACGGTGCTCCGCGAGGCCCTGGACCGCTATGCCGCCAGTGACGGGCTGGCCAACGCCCTGCGGGTCACGCCCAACGACATCCGCGAGTTCGTGCGCCCACCCCTCATGCGGGAGGGCCCCAAGTGGGACCAGATGGTGACCAGTTTCGAGCTGTGCGCCGAGGCGGGGGCCGACATGTTGTCGATAGAGAGCACGGGGGGCAAGGAACTGCACGACGACGCCTTATTGAACGCCGACCTGGCCGGGTCGGTCTTCGCCCTGGGCGTGCTGGCCAGCGCCGACATGGGCCCGCTGTGGGACATGATCGGTGCCGTCGCTACCCGCCACCAGGCCGTGCCCGCGGGCGACAGCGCCTGTGGCTTCGCCAACACAGCAATGGCCCTGGCTGACACCCGCCACATCCCCAAGGTCTGGGCGGCGGTGGTGCGGGTGCTGAGCGTGCCCCGGAGCCTGGTGGCCTACGAGCACGGGGCGCGCGGGCCGGGCAAGGACTGCGCCTACGAGAACGTGTACATAAAGGCCATCACCGGCTACCCCATGGCCATGGAGGGGGCCGAGGCGGCCTGCGCCCACCTCTCGCCCCTGGGCAACATCGCCAAGGCCACGGCCGACCTGTGGAGCAACGAGTCCGTCCAGAACGTGAAGCTGTTAGGCGGCATGGCCCCCACCGTGTCCATGGAGCAGCTGGCCTATGCCACCCGGCTCATGAACCAGGCCACCCGGGCCGGCCAGGCCAACCTGCTGCGGGACTGGCTGGTGGCCAGCGACATGGGCCACGATCCCCAGGCCTACGTGCTACGACCGGACGTGGTCCTACGCCTGGCCGCCGAGATAGTGGCCGAGCCCACCGCCTACCTGCGTACCCGCCGGGCCGCCCTGGCTGTGCTGGCCGAGTTGCGAGAGGGCCAGGCGGCGGGCGAGTTCGCCCTCACCAAGCCCGAGGCCAACTGGCTGGGCCGGCTCTCCCGCCAGGCCGAAGCCTTGCCCGAGGACGAAGGGCGCTTCATCGAGGAGATGGTGGCCGGGGCGGACCGCCAAAAGGTACGTCTCGACCAGTACGGGATTGATCTATAAGCAACGGCTGGTCTGTAACAGGGAACGCAAGCCGGCACCCGAAGTACTCGGTGGCCAGTGTGGTCCGGAGGGTGAAGCACCTCCCTCGTACTATTCGGGTCGTGGCGTAGAAGCCGAGCTCGCTTTACTTGGCGCTGCTGCGGTGACGGAACCAGGAGATGGTTTGCGAGACTGCGTCGTCGAGCGGGGTCGCTGAGAGCCCCAACCTGGTCTCGGCTTTGGTGCTGTCGACGAGGAAGGGTTGCGTGAACTCGTAACGCATCTCGTCGAGCTCGGCGATCGTCGGGTTGAACAGGCCGATAGCGCGCAGTAGCAGGCGGGGTGTGACGCTGATCTTGACCGTGCGCCCCAGGTCTTCTGAGATCATGGCGATGACCTCACGGGTGGTCCGAGCGAGGGCGTTGGGGACGTGAAAGATCTCTCCAGCGACGTCCTCGCGAGTACCAATGGCGGCGAGGCAGCGCGCCACGTCACCGGTAAAGGAATAACTGTGGGGTTGGTCGGGACCGGCGATGAGGCGGGCCGGTTTGCCGGCCAGGGCGGCACCGATGACGAGGTCACCGAGGGGTGACTGTGCTGTCCCTCGGGGGCCAAAGTAATCGGATGCCCGAGCCGTGACGACATCGAGGTCGCCCTTTTCAGCAAGGTCGCGGAGCTGTTCGGCCATGACCAGGCGGACCTTGCCCTTACGGGTCTGCGCTCGTAGCGGGGTCTCCTCGGTGATCAGTACGCCGTGAGTGTCGCCGTACATGTAGGTGTTCTCGAACGAGACGTACCGAGCATGGGCCGCCCGGGCGGCATGAACGGCCGCGTCCTGGATCGGGGGGAAAAGCCGGGCCCATTGGTGGTACGGGGGGCTAAGGCACTGGTAGACGACACCGGCCCCCGTCGCAGCCTTAGCAGCGGTCTCGGCGTCGGAGGCATCAGCGGCGACGATTTCGACGCCCTCGGGTACGTCGGCGCGCCCGGAGCGGTTGACGGCCCGCACCCGCAGGCTCATGGTGTTGAGCTCGTGAACGAGGGCGAGGCCGATCGCACCCGTACCGAACACCACATGGAGATCGTTCATTGGTGGGCGCGGGGGTCGGCCACACCGACCATCACCACATCGTATCTCTTCGCGTCCGTGCGGCCCTTGGTGGTCATTTCCTGTGGTCCTCCCGTGGTTCTATTGTGTGCGCCAACGTGAATAGCACAGCGGCGCTTCGGGCAAAACGTCAAGTGGCGTCTGGTACCCGGCTGTCCCAGCGTTGGTGGTAGGGCCGCAGGCCAAATACTTTCGCCAACGCCCACAAAGGTGGGAGAAAAAGGTCCTGCGCCCAGATCGGGGGCGAAGTCACCCGGCTCTCATGGCGGAAGTGCCAGAAAGTGGCGCCGAGCTGGAGCGGGTTCTTCGGCGCGCCCCTGAAAGCGACGGGCTCTGGCTCATCACGCTTCCCCTGTTCCTTGGCGCTCGTCTGGGGTCAAAGAAAGCGTCAAACTCCCCTCGCGGGGGAGGACTTGCGGGCAGCCTAGGCCCGTAGCCTACCGATGCGCATAGATTCTTTGAGGACCCCAAGCCTTCTGGCTTTGGGAGACCAAACTCACCCGGTCCGGGCTGGTCTGCACCAGCCGGGCGATCACCTCCACCGTGTTCCCGCCCGCCAACGCCAACATCACCATCGCCCGTCGATAGCGAACCGCGCTCACCATCGTCTTGCCCCCACCCCGACGGACGGTCCGCTGCCAGCCCCGGCCCTCCTCGTCGGAGCGCCGCGGCCAGGGGCACCCCGAGCCGGGCCTTACCTGATGTTGTCCCAGACGGTCCGACGCCGACCTCGAGGGTCCGTGATGACCGCGCTGTCGACGTCGAAGATCATCGTCGGTCGGGCCTGGAGGTCATAGGCGGGCCAACCCGGATCTCCGGTGGTCGCAAAATCCACCCAGGCCTTGTGCATCGCGGCCGCCAGCGCGCCGGGCGCGACGGGACCGAGAACTCGTTCGAACCCCTCGGCGTCGAGCGTGTCGAAGACAAACGGGATCTCGAGGCCGTGGCAGGCGCCGAGCCGGCCCTCGTACATCGGCGACTTCCACGCGAACTCGTACAGGTACGAGGCACCCCGGTGGGCTTCGGCCAACCGGATGGCGGGAAGCCAGAAAAAGCAGTCGGTGAGGACCGCGGCCAGCGCCTCGCCGGGGCTGTCAACGTCCGTGTACGCGGCCAGGCCCGTGGCGTCGAGCCCGAGGGCGCCGGCCACGGCGGCCAGGGTGGCGTCGGTCGTGGAGTCCATGGCCCCCGTCGGCACCAGGAAGAGCCGGTGTTCGTCCGTGTTGGTCCCAACAAGCAGATCGACGTCGGCGCCGGCTCCGCCGGCCACCGCGTCGATGGGCCGGGCCGAGAGCAGTTCGCCGTCGACGACCGGCGCGAATGCCATCTCGATGACGGTGGCCTCCCGCCACCGGCCCGGGTCGGGACTTGCGACGATATCGTCCGAAAGCCGCCGCTGTGCCGCCACCAGCCGGTCGACAGAGACGCCGACAAACCCTTCCCGGGTGGCCGCCACCCCCAGGCGGTCGGCCAGTTCCGCCGTCACCAGGCGCGCCGTGCCGGGGGACAGCACGTGGTGGCCCGCCCCACTCTGCGGGATGGCCCGCCGGAACAGCCCGGCGGCCCTCGACATTGCCAGCAGCGTCGTGACGCTCATCCCGCCCGCCGACTCGCCGAAGATCGTGACGTTGCCCGCATCGCCCCCGAAGGCGGCGATGTTGTCCTGTACCCACTCCAGGGCTGCGATCTGGTCCAGGAGCCCTCGATTGGGGGTGACGTCCTCCAGGAACAGAAAACCGTCGCAGCCCAACCGGTAGTTGATCGTGACGCACACCACGCCGTCCCGGGCGAAGCGGTCCCCAGCGTACCGAGGCAAGGCGCCCGACCCGTTGACAAATGAGCCGCCGTGAACCCACACCATGACCGGCAGGCCGGCCCGGCCGGGATCAGGCGTCCAGACGTTGAGGTTGAGGCAGTCGTCGCCCGGGATCGCCGGTTCGGGGAGAAGCTCGTCGAACGGGCGCGGGAGCGGTGGCTTGGGGGCGGTCGGGCCATAGGCGAGGGCGTCGCGTACACCGTCCCATGCCAAGGGGCGAGCCGGTGGCTGCAGACGGTGGGGCCCAAACGGCGGGGCCGCATATGGGATCCCTCGGAAGGCGGCGATGCCACCCGCCCGCTCGCCGCGGACCTGCCCGTACTCCGTCTTGACCACGCTTTCCATGATGCGCCCCTCCTCTGGTCGTGTCCCCGGCCATGATTGCAAAATCCGCTGACCGCCGGACCCTCACGCCGGGAGGATCTCCAGAGTCGTTCGACTGGAGCGACCCGACCGAGACTGTCCCATGCTCAACCCGAGCAGCCGGCGAGGCACCATCAGCCGAAGCAGCTTTCGTCAGCTAACCCCGTCCCGGTGGCCGCTAGGTCGGACGGGCCGGCCGCTCTACAGCTCGGCACACCGTCAGCAGCAGGGCCTCGGACCCGGGCCGCCCGATAACGCCGAAGCCGACAGGAAGGTCTTCTACCAACCCCATTGGCGTGGCGGCGATCGGCCACCCGGCGATCGACGGGGCCGTAGTGATCGGGGAGGCGACGGCGGGGTGACCACCCTGGACGAGGTCGCTTTTTCAAGGCCGGGCCGTGGGTCGGGGCCACTAGGGCGTCGATGCCGGCAAACGCCGGCTCCAGGCAGGTGCCCAGAGCCCAGGCCAGGTTCCGGGCCCGGGCTGAACGGTAGGCGTCGGTGCCGCTGCCGCCCAGTTCGGCCGCCCGCTCGAAAAGCTCGTGGCCGAAGTGGGCGAGTTCCACTGCGGCGTGGTGCTTTTCGTACGCGATGACTTCGGCTAGGTCCTGGGGGCCCTGGTCCCCCCGGGTAGGGAGGTAGGCGGCCACGTCGTGCACCGTCGCCCCCGCCGCCACCAGGCGCCCGATGGTCCAGTCGAAGAGGTCGTCTGTGGCCGGGTGGCCGGTGCGCCAGGTACGGGCAACTCCGATATGCAGGCCGGGGATGCCCTGGTCCACGCGCTCGACGATCCCCGTCCGGCCCATGAGGACCTCGAGCAGCAACGCGACGTCGTCCACCGTGCGGGCCATGGGGCCCGGGCTGTCCTGGCGGCCCGGGCTGTCCTGGCTGGCGCTAATGGGCACGATGCCCTGGGTGGGGATGGACCCGACGGTGGGCTTGATGCCTGTAACCCCGTTCAGTGACGCCGGGCAGGTTATGGAGCCATCCGTCTCGGTCCCGATGGCCAGCGCCGCCAGTCCAGCAGCTAGGGCGGCGCCAGAACCGGAGGACGAGCCGCCGGGGCTAAGGTCCAAGGCCCACGGGTTGCAGGTGAGGCCGCCGACAGCTGACCATCCCGAGGTGGAGCGGGCGGAACGAATGTTGGCCCACCGGCGGTAATTGACCTAGGCACCGTCCCCCTGGTGGCTGAACGCGGCGTCGAAGGACGCCTCCGGCTTGGGCCACAACCAGGACCGGACTCGTTGGACGGCTTCGCGTGCCCCGCGCCGGCGGTCCATACCGGCGTCCTCCCATTCGACCGAGATGGGCCCCTGGTAGCCAATACTGTTGAGGGCCCGGAACGCGTCTTCCCAGGGGCAGTCACCGTGCCCAGTCGACACGAAGTCCCATCCCCGCCGGGGGTCGCCCCACGGCAAGTGGGACCCGAGGACGCCGGCGCGGCCGTTCCGTGGTCGCAACCGGGTGTCCTTGCAATCGACATGGTAAATGCGGTCAGCAAAATCGATAATGAAACCAACCGGGTCAACCTGCTGCCAGAGCATATGGCTGGGGTCCCAGTTAAGGCCAAAGGACGGACGGTGCCCGATAGCGTCCAGCGTCCTCACCGTCGTCCAGTAGTCATAGGCGATCTCGGACGGGTGGACTTCCAGCGCGAAGCGCACGCCCTCGGAGTCGAAGACGTCCATTATCGGCCCCCAGCGCCGGGAGAAGTCTTCGTACCCCGCGTCGATGCGCTCAGCGGGGACCGGGGGGAACATGGCCACGAAGGGCCAGATGCTCGACCCGGTGAAACCCACAACGGTGTCGACACCGAGCTTGCGGGCAACAATAGCCGTGAGCTTGAGCTCTTCAGCGGCGCGCTGGCGGACGCCCTCGGGGTCCCCGTCGCCCCAAACGCGGGGGCCGACGATGGCCTGGTGCCGGAAGTCGATGGGGTCGTCGCAGACCGCCTGGCCTTTTAGGTGGTTGCTGATGGCCCAGACACCGAGCCCATGACGATCGAGGATCTCCCGGCGTGACCGGAGGTAGTCGTCGTCCTCCGCCGCCCGCCACGCGTCGAGGTGCTCCCCCGAGACGGCGATCTCCAGCCCGTCGTAGCCGCAATCGGCGGCGAAGGCAGCGACCTCCTCGAGAGGTAGGTCAGCCCACTGCCCGGTGAACAGGGTCACCGGTCGGTCGCCGGCAGCCCGGGCAGGACCGTGTTCGGTCATGTGGTGCGCTCCTTTTGCACTGTTTCATTTATCCTTTGACTGCGCTTCCCAAGATCCCGTCGCGCAAAGTACCTCTGCAGCCCTATGACGGTACCCAGAGGCAGGGCGACAGCCACGAACGTGCCTGCCACGAGGAGGGATTCGCCCGAGCCGTTTGACTGCATGAGGCCGGCGATCTGGACGGTAATGGGCTTGGCTGAGGCTAGTGCCCCCAGGAAGATGAGCGGGACCAACAGGTTGTTCCACGACCAGGCAAATTGTAACAGGGCCAGGGCAGCCCGGACGGGGCCGCCGGACGAGGACCGCCGGACGAGGACCGCTCGTGAGCACCGTCGTTGCGGGCGGTGGTGCGCCGCGGGTCGGCCTGGCGGAACGGCCCGGTGTGCTCACATTTGGAGAATGCGGTCGCCCTCGCCATCTTCGGCGCACCTCAGCGTGTAAGTACTGATATACCAATGTGCCTTACAACATCACGGGAATGTGCGAAATAGTGGCGCACTTTGGCCACGGAGACGCTTTGTTTAGGCTGCCAATTTCTGAAGTGCCTTGACCTGCCCCATGGTGCTCATCTTCCGCGATGTCGCGTAGGTCAGCGCCAGCCAAGCTCCGGCGCGATGTCGCTCAGTACCGAGTTGAGGACGTGGGCGCAGTAGTCGACACCGAGCTGATTGGGAATGGTGAGCAGCAGAGTGTCGGCGGCGGCGATCGCCTCATCCTGGGCCAGTTGCTCGATGAGCTGCTCGGGCTCCCCGGCGTATGTCTTGCCGAAGCGCGCCTTGCTGCCATCAATGAACCCGACCTGGTCCTGGGAGTTGCCTTCGCGCCCGAAGTACGAGCGGTCGAGGTCGTTGACGATCGGGAAAATGCTGCGGCTGACCGAGACGCGAGGCTCGCGGGCATGGCCGACGTCGGCCCAGGCCTTGCGGAACCGCTCGATCTGCTCGGCCTGTAGCTGATGGAACGGCACGCCGGTGTCCTCGGCGAGAAGCGTAGAGCTCATCAGGTTCATCTCCTGCTCAGCGGTCCATTCCGCTGTCTTCCGGGTGCCGGCGCCCCACCAGATCCGCTCGCGCAGACCATCAGAGTGCGGCTCGACCCGAAGCAGCCCGGGTGGGTTAGCGAACATCGGGTGCGGGTTCGGCTTGGCGAAGCCCTCGCCTTTTAGGACCTCGAGAAAGACCCGCGTGTGCTCGCGTGCCATGTCGGCATGGTCGGCGCCCTCGGCCGGGACGTAGCCGAAGTACTGGTAGCCATCAATGACCTGCTCGGGCGACCCACGGCTTATGCCGAGCTGCAGGCGGCCACCCGAGATGAGATCGGCGGAGGCGGCATCCTCGGCCATATAGAGCGGGTTCTCGTAGCGCATATCGATCACGCCGGTCCCGACCTCGATCCTGCTGGTCCTGGCACCAACGGCGGCGAGCAGCGGGAACGGCGAGGAAAGTTGATTGGCGAAGTGGTGCACTCGGAAGTACGCCCCGTCCGCACCCAGCTCCTCAGCGGCGACGGCGAGGTCGATGGACTGCAGCAGGGCATCTGAGGCCGACTGCGTCTGCGAGTGCGGCGAGGGCGTCCAATGGCCGAATGACAAGAACCCGATGCGTTTCATGACCAACTGAACACCTCGCAGTCCAGTGTTCTTCCTCGTCCAGACCGACGGCCCGAGCCCGGCTCAGGGCGTCCCGGCCCGCCGAGCACCGCCGTTGCACAGGATGACCGAGACGGGACTGGACGCTGGCTAGGCTCGGCAGGCACACCGAGCGGCACCGTGTCGACCGCTCGTGCCAGCCGGCTTAGGAGCTCGCCCGCTCCTGCGAAACGCTCGACGACGCCGCGCCGGACGTCCATGACCAACAAAGCAGTGTGTGCTACGGAGCGATCGTGGCGAGCGACCGACGACGCTAAGGGCGCCTCCCACCGGTTTCGCATAGACATTATGGAGGTGGTCCATACGCGGGTGGGTGTGCCCCCTGTCCACCTCGTCATCGAGGCATGGCACCCTGGCCACTGTCTGGTCCGCATTGAACGCCGATGAGGCCCGTCCGCACTGAACAAGCCGAGGAACAGGGAGGGATGGCCGTAGGGGCCAGGAACGGGTGGCCCAGTTAGCCGGCGTCCCGGCGCGCCAGCTACGCCAGGGGGAGGAGCGCGTCGCAGGGCGCGCCTAGCCTGCCTACCAATGGAAGACCACGAGCATGGCGAGAAGCGGTTTGGGACGGCGGAGCAGGTCGCCGAGTGGGACGCCAGGTACGGCGAGCGAGAGGCCGGGTTGTGGAGCGGGCAGCCGAATGGGCGGCTCGTCGCCGAGGTCGCCGGCCTCAGTCCCGGCCGAGCGCTCGACGCCGGTTGTGGCGAGGGCGCGGACGCGATCTGGCTCGCTCGGCGGGCCTGGACCGTCACCGCAATCGATATCTCTAAGGTCGCGATCGGCCGGGCCCGCGAGGCAGGCGAGCTGGCTGGCGTCACTGTCGAGTGGTTGGTCGGGGACGTCCTGGAGGTGCCGTTCCCGGCCCGCTCGTTCGACCTCGTGTCTCTGCAATACCCGGCGCTGCCCAAGGCCGCCGGCGAGCAGGCGGTGCGGAGGTTGCTCGAAACCGTGCGCCCCAGCGGGTTGGTGCTCGCCGTCTACCATGACCTCGACCATGAGCACTGGGAGCATATGAAGTCGGGGGGCGTCGACCCTGCGGACTATGTCGGTGCCGACGACATCGCCCAGATGCTTAAAGACGACTTCACGGTCGAGCTGCACGCGGTTGAGCCGCGCACCGACCCGCCGCCCGGTACCCCGCATGTCGACGATGTCGTGCTACGCGCCCGGCGTCATTGACTGGCCCGTCAAGCGTCCGTGTATGAAGGTTGCGGCTCATCACGCTCGGTGCGGTAACGCAGAACCCTGACCGCCTCGTAACCTGGTCCCGGTATGGTGCCGGACGACGTTGTCAGTGCGCTGGGCTGCGCACGAGCTGGGTTCGGTTGCGTTTGTGCCGGAATGGTCGGGGGCCGGGCCGCGGGCGCCGCTCTTTGACGTCCCACGATTGCGAGAGTTGTCTCCGACCCCGTACACCGGCTCTTCTTGGCCGAACTGTTGGCTTCCTATGCGCGTTGCGAGCGGGTCTTTGTTGGTAGCCACTCGCCGGGGCCTGCGCAGGCGGCGGTTCTCGGAGCTGGGCCCGGTCCAGCTCGCTGGCCTGCTCGAGGTGGTCCCCCAGGCGGAGTGGCCGGGAGTGCTGCGCCGGCTCGGGGACCTGGCGCTGTTCTTGACCGGCGTGTTCCCTGACTATGTGGCCCGGCGCGGCTTCGGCGCTATCGACCGGGACCGCCTGCGCCGGGCTGCTGGCAGCTGGGGCGGGACCAGGCAGGGGGGAACCGCCGGAGCGTTCATAGCCGGGGACGATGATGCCGTGACCCTTCTGGGCCAATTGGGCCGGCGCTGGTACCAGGCGGCTTCCCAGTTGCTCCCCAGCCCGCTCCCGGCCAACGTCGCTGTGATCGGCGAGATGCCTGAGCGCTTCAACGACGCCAGACGCGTCCTCAGCGTCATTGCCGAGAGGTCCCTGTTCCCTCAGCGTGGGAGATGGTTCGGCCTCCCTCCCGCTTAGGGCTGGCAAAGGTGGCAATTAGTAGACGTGTAGACGTGGGCGCGATTGGGAGGCTTCGCCTTCTTCGTTGCACTGTTGGCAGGTGTAATCAAGATAACGGGCTTGACCGATACCTCGGCCATGCACAACGCCCAGACTGACCCTGACGACGAC
>Ga0182016_10007766_pt1 | contig 10964 bp, 9 predicted proteins | sample 712S2MmetaG_FD_120491 | JGI IMG/M metagenome (GOLD analysis project Ga0182016, IMG submission 120491) | Permafrost microbial communities from Stordalen Mire, Sweden - 712S2M metaG | ecosystem: Environmental > Terrestrial > Soil > Wetlands > Permafrost | place: Sweden: Stordalen | collected...
GACAATTGGGGTCCGCCGGGGTTCCAGGTTGCCGCGGGCCAGAAACGCGATGAATCCGGCGTAAGCACTTCGTCACAAAGAGAAAGTTCACCGTCGATGAAGCCGAATTCGAACTTGGTGTCCGCCAGGATAACGCCGCGCGTGCTTGCGTAGGCGGCGGCCTTTCCGTAGATCTGGAGGGTGAGACTCCGCAGGCGCTGGGCGAGATCTTGTCCGGTCACTTCAACCATCCGCGAGAAGGAGATATTTTCATCGTGGCCGGAGGTCGCTTTGTGCGCGGGGGTAAAGATGGGCTCAGGCAGCTGATCCCCATCGCGTAGCCCGACGGGCAGCGGGATGCCGCAAACGGTTCCCGACGCCCGATATTCCTTCCAGCCGGAGCCGGCGAGGTAGCCGCGCGCCACGCACTCGATGGGCGTCATCACCGCGGTTCTGACCAGCATGGACCGGCCGGCAATTTGCGGCGCGTAGCGCTGTAGGGAGGCGGGATAACTGTTGACGTCCGCGGAGACGAAGTGAGACGGCGTAGTACTTTTGAGGAAATCGAACCAGAAAACGGACAACTGCGTGAGTACTTCGCCCTTGCGCGGAATGGGGTCGGGCAGGATGCAATCGAAGGCCGAGATTCGATCGGTGGCGACGATGAGCAGATGCCGGTCGTCCACGCGATAGACATCGCGCACCTTGCCGGACGCGATGAGGTCCAGGGTGGGAAGAGCAGATTTGTGCAGAGTTCGTTGATCTTCGGACGTCAATGGGCCTTCTAGAGAATGACGGGGGAGTCACTCAATAATAACCCAAAGTTCTTCACTTCGTATTTAGTTTTCGCTCGATTTCGGCGACCCGCTGATCCATCGCGATCCAGCGCTCTTCGGAGTTCTCGGAGAATGAAGAATACCTCGCCATGGATCGGGCGCCAGACTGCAGCAATCCGGCGTGCAACTTGATGCGGGCGTCGAGGGATTCGTACCGGTTGTTCATCTTCCCGAAGCGTGAACTCATCTCGTCGAGCATGAACTGCGACCAGCGCGTGAAGGATTCGTCAAGCTTCTTGTCGATGCGCGCTTCGATTCGCTCACCCAGCGCAGCGAGGATGGTCTCTGTTTTGGCGACTCGCCCAGTCAGCACGTCGACTCGCCCAGTCAGCACGTCAACATTTCCGGCCAGCGCGTCAACTCGCCCAGTGAGCACGTCAACGTGTCCTGCCAGCACGTCGATGCGTCCTGTGAGGCGCCCTTCCATCGCGCCCAGAAAGGTTCTTAGCTCGTCGTCCATCGCCGGCTCCTACCGATATTGTTTCACACGCTTGCCCCTACCGACGGACGAACCTCGGGGCCCGCCAGCTTGCTGTGCGAGATTCCGTAGGAGAAGTAGACGATGAACCCGATCAGCATCCAGGCGAGCGCGGTCAGTTGCGTTTGGCGGTCGAGTGAAATGATCATGCCGCTGCACACGAGCACTCCCAGAATTGGGACCAGCGGCACGAGCGGCGTTCTGAAGGGCCGCGCCAGACCCGGTTGCGCGTGGCGCAGAATCCAGATTCCGATGCACACCAGAACGAACGCGAACAGGGTGCCGATACTGGTCAGGTCTCCCGCCAGGGAGCCGGGAATGAAGGCCGCGAAAGCGCCCACGAAGAAGAACAGCACGATGTTGCACTTGTACGGAGTCCGGAACTTGGGATGAACGTCGGAGAACAGCTTGGGCAACAATCCGTCGTTGGCCATGGAGAAGAAGACGCGGCTCTGTCCCATCAGCATCACCAGGATGACGGACGAGAATCCGAACAGAATGGCTACCGTGATGGCTGTCGCGAGCCATCCATAGCCAGGCATATAGTGTTGCACGGCGTAAGCAACGGAAGCTTCCTTGCCGGCGATGGCGAATTCCTTCCAGTTGCAGACGCCGGTGAGCACGTAGCTGAAGAGCACGTAGAGCACGGTACAGATGGCCAGCGATCCCATGATGCCCATGGGCATGTCGCGGCTGGGGTTCTTGGCCTCCTGCGCCGCGGTGGAGACGGCATCGAACCCGATGAAGGCGAAGAATACGATTCCCGCGCCGCCCATCACGCCGCCCCAGCCGTGCTGGTTCCAACTCTCATGGCCGGCAACGCCCGCCGGAATCAGGTAGGGATGGTGATTGACAGGATTCAGGAACTGCCAGCCGATGGCGATGAAGACCACCACGATGGTGAGCTTCACCACCACGATAATCGAATTCACCGTAGCCGATTCCTCCATGCCTTTGATGAGAAGAAGGGTGAGGACCAGCAGGATGAGGAGCGCGGGAAGGTTGATCAGCCCGTGCACTCCGGTGGTAGAGACTTCAAATGGGGAATGGCACCATTCAAAGGGAATTCGCCCGCCCACGAGATTGTTCAGATACTCGCTCCATGCAATGGCAACTGTGGCCGCTCCCAGGGCGTATTCCAGCACCAGCGCCCAACCGATCACCCATGCCGTAAACTCGCCCATGGTGGTGTACGCGTAGGTGTACGCGCTGCCGGCAATGGGGATCATGGCGGCGAACTCCGCGTAGCAGAGTCCAGCGAACGCGCAGCCGATGGCGGCGATGACGAAGGAAAGGGTGACCGCCGGTCCGGCGTCCTGCGAGGAAGCCGCCGCCGTGCGGACAAAAAGACCGGCGCCGATGATGGCGCCCACGCCCAGCGCCATCAGGCTGCGGGCCGTCAAGGTTCTCTTCAGGCCGCTGTGGCTGGCCTGATCCAGTAATGATGCCAGTGACTTTGTTCGAGTAAGGCTGTTCATACGCGGTTTATGCACCCACCATGGGATTATTTTCCTTCTTACGCCAGAGATAGTAAACGGGAACACCGAGCAGGACGATGATCAGACCTGGAATCGCGTAGCGCGGTTTATAGAACAGTAACAGAATATCGACCACGCTTGCACAAAGAATGTATAGCGCCGGCAAGACGGGGTAGCCGAGGGCCTTGTAAGGGCGCTCCATATTCGGCCGGGTGCGGCGCAAAACAAAGATGCCGGCGGTGGTCAGAATATAGAACAAAAGCACGGCGAAGATCACGTAGTCCAGCAGATCGCTGTATTCTCCGCTGAGGGTGAGCAGGATGGTCCAGAGGCATTGGATCACCAGTGCGAACACGGGCGTATGCCGCGTGGGATGGAGGGTCGCGGCGCGCTGGAAGAACAGGCCATCGCACGCCATGGTGTAGTAGACGCGCGCTCCGGATAAGATCAACCCGTTGATGCAGCCGAAGGTGGAGATCATGATGGCGCCGGCAATCAGGTAGACGGCGCCGGAGCCCATGACAGCGCCCGCGACGGCGGTGGCCACTCGGTCTTGCGGAGCGGTCTGGATCTGCGCCAGCGGGAGCACGCTGAGGTAAACGAAATTACAGGCAATGTAGAGCAGGGAAACGATGCCCACCCCCACCGCCAGAGAGATGGGCAGGTTGCGACGCGGATTGCGGATCTCGCCCGCCGTGAAGGTGACATTGTTCCAGGCGTCGGAGGAAAACAGAGACCCCACCATGGCGACTCCCACGAGCTTGATGGTGTTGAAATCGAAAGAGCTGTTCCGCCAGAAGTCCGTGAAATTGGCGGCAATGGCCTGGTGATTGCGCCCGGCGAAGAAGCCGATGAGGATCAGCGCGGCCAGGGCGGCCGCTTTGGCAAACGTAAAGATGTTCTGGACGATTGCGCCTTCCCGGAGGCCTCTGGTGTTCAACCAGGTGAGAACCAGCACGGCGCAAATGGCGAGGAGTTGCTGCGTGGTGACTCCGATGCGGCCCGCGCCCACGAGATAATTGCCGGCCGACACCGATGGAAAAAATACGCCTGCGAATTTGGCGAAGGCCACGGCGACCGCGGCGATGGTTCCAGTCTGGATGACCAGAAACATTGTCCAGCCGAAAAGGAAGCCGCTCAACGGGCCGAACGCTTCGCGCAGATAGACGTATTGACCGCCTGCGTGGGGCATGGCCGCGGCCAGTTCGCCGTAGCTGAGCGCGGCGGCCATGGTCATAAAGGCGGTGACCACCCAGGCCATGATCAGCAGTCCGGGCGAGCCGGTCTGGCGCGCGATGTCGGCAGAGACGATGAAGATGCCCGAGCCGATCATCGACCCAATCACCAGCGTGGTGGCGTCCAACAGGCCGAGGCCTTTGACGAGGCCCGAGGGGGCGCTTATTGTCTGGTCAGCCGTTGCCATTTTTCCATCCGTTCCTGGAGCGAAGATTCGTTGAGGGTTTCGGGGAGCAGACCAGCAATCACGGCGACTGAATCGGCTCCGGCTTGAAAGACCTGTTGTGCGTTCCACAGGGTGATGCCGCCGATCGCGACCAGTGGTTTCCCCGTCAGCGCACGCGCGGCGCGGAGGGCTTCGATTCCCACCAGAGGATCGGGCTGGTCTTTGCTTTGCGTGGCGAAGACGGGGCCGAACGCCAGGTAATCCACCGGTTCGTTGTCGGCGGCTCGTAACTGGCCGGCGTTGTGGGTGGAGCAGCCGAGCGCGCGTTGTTCGCCGATGACGCGACGGCAGTCGCAGGGCGCGAGGTCGTCTTGCCCGACGTGGAGGCCGGCTCCCAGAAGCGCGGCCATGTCGGCGCGGTCGTTAATGATGAGAGGGATTCCGGCGCCGTCGCATTGTCCCTTTACGGTCTCGGCCTGGTTGACGTCGGCGCGGGTCCATGAACTCTTGTGGCGGATCTGGATGATTTCGGCGCCCGCCGCTAGCCACGCCCGCGAGACCACGGCCCAGTCTTCGATGCCACGGCGCTGGAGCACCGCGGTATCCAGGATGGGGTAGAGACGCGGGATTTTCATTGAAGCGTCATCATAGCTTACCAGTACCTGACCACCTACCGCGGCGACAGCCGGAAACCTGTGGGACACTGTGAACGCACAGCGCGCGTGCTTGCCAAGTTGCTATTCTGGGTCGTGGAAAAGGAAATCGGAACTTCGGTAAACGAGGGCGAACTTGGCGGTCCTCGCTCTTTCGAAGAACTGGCCCGTCAGCAAGGGGTCTCACCCGTCCACCACTTCGATTCTTTGTTGGGAAAGCCATTCCCAGGCGACGAGTCTGTGGATGAGTTCCAGCAGATGCTACGCGAGTGGCGTCGCGACGGAACGTTTCCGGAACGGCTTTTATGACCCTCGCCGAACTGGAGCGGTGGTCGCTCGAGCGGGCGTGGGTAGCGGCGAGCGCGCTCTACTACCAAGTTCCCGTCATCACGAACAACGGGCGAGACTACTCGATGGTAGACGGTTTCGTGCTGATTTAGTTCACTCTTGTCTCACCAATCCACCGTCGTGCCCGGTTCGAGGGCCAAGACGTGCGCGTCGAGCGGCCTCACCAAATCTTGAAGAACCTTCGGGTCACCCGTCAAAGCGGGGAACGTCCCGAAGTGCATCGGAATCACTTTCTTCACGCCGAGCAATTCACAAGCCTTGGCGGCCTCTTGCGGACCCATCGTGTACAGGTTGCCGATCGGCAGAATCGCAAGATCGGGACGGTAAAGCTCCTGGATGAGCTGCATGTCGGTGAACACGTTCGTATCGCCCGAGAAGTAGATCGAGCGGCCGTCGGCGAAACGCAGGATGAAGCCCGCGGCTTCTCCGCCGTAGATGATTTTGCCGTCGTCCAGAATGCCGCAGCTGTGGACGGCATGCGTCATCGTGACCTGGATTTTGTCATCGCCTTCAAAGAACGTTTGCGTGCCGCCCTTATTCATCGGGCTGGTGTTCTCGACGCCTTTCGATTCCAGCCAGTGGCAAAGTTCGTAGATGGCGGCGATGGATGGTTTGAATTTCTTTGCGAGTGGCACGGCGTCGTGAATATGATCGAAGTGACCGTGCGAGACGATGATCAGGTCCAGGTCACCGATTTCGTGGCCGGTGGGATATTTTGGGTTGCCTTCGGTCCAGGGGTCGGCGATCAGGCGCTTGCCTGAACCCCATACGAATTCGAATGTGCCGTGACCTAACCAGGTGATTTGCATGCGCTTTTATTTTATTAAACGGCGGCCGGGGAAGCCGCGTTAAATCAGGACGATGCCCTCGGCAATCGCCGCGGCTCTGACGGGTGCGTCCGAAGTGGCGAGGGCAAGGTTTGCCCCCTTCGCTAGATTCAGGTATGCGACATCGTAAGCGGCGAGGTTGCAGGTATTTCATGGATCTGCCGCTCGGTGATCCTTCTGCGCCTGCTGTAGGAAACGAAGAATCCCTGGCTATACGGAGCGCGCTCGCTGGGATCCCCTGGAAAGCACCGCGAAACTGCAACGGACGCGTTCAAGGACAAACGCTCCCATCAAAAACGGTGCTCTTCACGAAGCATCTCGCGTGAAATAGATTCGCCGAGCGAATGCCGATGCCTCTCGCCGAATTCGAGCATGCGTCGAACAGCCTCTTCCCGAGGCGTTGGCTCCGGGACGGTATTTTTCTGGGCGGGCGGCAAGGCGGCCTGTTCGACAATGTTTTGAAGGTACTCCACTATCGCCATGCCCCTGGCTCGCGCTTTGGCGGGGAGACCTTCTACGATTTCTGGCGTGAATGTGAGGGTAACGGGTCACGGCGACTCTCGTTGCGGTTCGGGAAGAGGGGTTGAGCATAGACTGAAGTGCCACCAAGACGGCAGTTGCCTAGCGAGTGGCGGGGAACGCTACGGAGGCGTTGGTGGGGACGTGCGCGGTGATTCCAAAACTGAGGCCATCGCCAAACCTGGCCAGGTTGGGAATGGTGACCGGCAGCCGCCCATGAATGGCCACTTCGCCATAGAGCGCCTGAATCGCAGCCACCTCCGAAGGCGGCACGGTGCTGAAAGTGGTGAGGTAACCCGCCACCGCGGGGAAACTCCGGAGGAGATACGGATTGCCCAGCGACATCAACATCACCGGTTTACCCGAAGCAATCAACTGCGCCATGAGCGCCGGGTAGCTCCCGTTGAGCGAAATATTTCCCCTGTATCCGGCCACGGAGACGAAGGCCGCCACATACCAGGCATCGCAGTTGCCGGCTTGCGACACGGCGCGGCTCAAATCGTCCGGTGACATGCCGGGGTCGAGCAGCAGCGACGGGCGTCCCGGTGCGCGGCGATTGATTTCGGGCTGCATCGCCGTTCCCTGCTGGCTGTTGCCGCCTTCCCGAAGAATGGCGAAGCAGACCAGCGAATTTGCCTGTAGCGGGACCAGATGCGCATCGTTCTTCACCAGGGTGACGGCTTCCTGAGCAACTTCCAGCGCGCGGAGGTTGCTCTGCGGCTGGTTCACCAACCTCGGGATGGCATTCACGTTCACTGTGCGGCTGGCCACCAGGCCGAGCCTTACCTTGGCGGCGAGAACACGATTCAAGGCTTCGTCGACACGGCTCTTCGGGATGCGCCCCTGTTTCACCGCCGCCACAACGGCGTTGATGGCCGCCACGGGATCGCCCGGCATCAGCAGCACGTCCACGCCGGCTTCGAGGGCCTTCACCGCAGCCTCGCCCGACGAATAATTCCTGATTCCGCCCATATCCAGCGCGTCGGTGACGATGATGCCCTTGAATCCCAGATCGCCCCTGAGAAGCTGGGTGAGGATCGGCGCGGAGAAAGTCGCGGGTGTGTCTCCTCCAATCGAGGGCACCGTCAGGTGCGCCGTCATAATGGAATCCACTCCGTGCGCGATGGCGGCGCGGAACGGGGCAAGTTCCACGTCATCCAGATGCTTCCGGTCAGCCGGAATGGTGGCCAGCTTGAGGTGCGTGTCCACCGCGGTATCGCCATGGCCGGGGAAGTGTTTGGCAGTGGTGAGCACGCGATTGTGCGGGTCTGAGGAAGCACCTTCGAGGAAGGCGTCCACATACTCCGACACCTGCCGAGGGTCTTCACTGTAAGAACGGATGTTAATGATCGGATTATCGGGGTTACTGTTGACGTCGGCGTCGGGGAAGAAGATCCAGTTCACACCGATGGCGCGGGCTTCGCGGGCCGTCACCTCGCCTTCGTAGCGGGCCGCCGCCGGGTCGCCGGCCGCCGCAAACGCCATGGCGTGCGGAAACACGGTGGTGTCCTTGAAGCGCATGGATGCGCCGCGTTCCAGATCGCCTCCCACCACCAGGGGAATGCGGGCGGCGCGCTGCAGGTCGTTGATGATTTTGGCGGCTTCCACCGGGTCGGCGCGCTGCACCAGATGCCCCTGCGAGACATTCACCAGAATCAGGCCACCCACGCGGTCCTTGTGAACCAGCGAGTAAAGCCGTTTCCAGGCGAGGGATTTTTTCGCGAGCGGCTGGCCCGTGAAATCCACCACCACAAGCTGCGCCACTTCATCGCGCAGAGAGAGCCGCCGCCAGGCAGCGGGGATCGCCTCCGCGCCGTCCTGCTGCTGGGTGGCTTTGGGGGACGTCTTGCGCCGCGCGTAGCCAGGCGACTGGGAGGCGGGCGCCGCCACGAGGAGCAGCAGGATGGCGGCCGCGCTGATTCGCTTGCTGAGCAGTTCGGATTGTCTGGGCAACGCTTAGACCGTTCTGGCAATGCTCGACCGGAGTCGTTTTTCGGACACGGCCGGCTTCTTCTTCGTCCGCCGGGACAGCAGCAGGCGAACCGTTCTGCACAACTGTTCTTCTTCCTTGTTGCTCTTGCATAGTACCGCGTCGGCGCCACAATTCTCTTCTGTTAATCCCATGCAGCCGGCAAATCCCGAAAGAAGGATCAGCGCCGAGGCGGTTTCCGCGGCCCGCAGTTGCGCAATCAGCTCCGTTCCGCTCATGCCGCCCATTTTGAAATCGGTAACCACTACGTCGTACCGCTGCTGGTCGATGAGGAGCAAGGCTTCTTCGCCGCTGGTGGAGGTGTCCACGTCATAGCCGCGTTGTTCCAGCAGCGTTTTGCGCCCCGCGTTTCCATAGTGGTTATCGTCCACCAGCAGAATGCGCGGTGAACGGTTGAGGGGACTGTGAGGGGAGTTGATCATTTATTTTGTGCGGCGCGATTTGCGCGAACCGAGCGAGCGTAACAGAGCCATGACAAACGTGTCAATGCGTTCGTTAACTGAACAAACGCGGGCAGATGGAGTTCTTGACTTTGTAACGTAATTTTGGCAGGGCTTTGCGCTACTCAACAACGCGCGGCGCCGTATAGCCGGCTTTAGCGACGATCTGGTACTTGATCGGCTTGTTCTTTTCGTCCTTGATGGAGAGCGGATCGCCCTGTGGATTGACAAGCTGAATTTTGATTTTCCGGAACTTGCCGTCCCTGGCCAGGTTGGTAGGGGAATAGCCAATCTGATACTGGTTGCGGAGAGCCTGCTGGATACCCTGGAAAATGGAAGGCATTTCGCCCTCGAAACGCGGGAAGAAGGCAATGCCGCCGGTCTCCTTCGAGAAGGTTTTCATCTGGTTATCGGCCTGCAAGAAGGTCAAATCCTGTGGGCCGCTCATCCTGGTTTCATTCATGATGCGCAGGGCCTGCATCAGACCGATCGCATAGATGGGCACCCCATCTTCCTGAATGGTGCGGCGCGCTTTGTCGAAGGTGAGCTTGCTGAATGTGTCCACGCCGGAAGCGATGAGCACAATGGCTTTGCGTCCCTCGATGTCTTTCATGCGCTCCTCAGTATCCACCAGGGCGTCGAAGAGATTCGATTCGGAGAACCCGGGGATGCGGAGGCGGCCGAGGGCCTCTTGCGTCTTGGTGCGGTCCTGGCTGAAATCGCTTAAAATCTCCGGCCGCATGTCGTACGCGATCACGGCGATGTAATCCTGCGGCTTCAGCGTTCCGGCAAAGCCGTAGGCTGCCTGAAGGGTCTGATACCAGGTCTGGCCGCGCTGCCACTTGGCGCTGAACTCCACCAGCAGCGCCACCGTCATCGGCGCCTCACCCATGTTGAAGCTCTTGATCTGCTGGGGGACATCGTCTTCCAGAATGCGGAAGTTGCCGCGCGGAATGTTGGGGATGAAATTGCCCCGGTTGTCGAGCACGGAGACGTCGATTTGCACCAGGTTTGATTGCACCTTGAAGTTGGGCGTGTCCGCATCGCCCGGCGCGGCTTTCTTGTTTAGCTTTGAAGGAATGGGCGCCAGATCCGGCGACGCATCGCCGCCCGATGTGGGGTTGGTCGGTCGCGGCTTGGCGACAGTCTCACTACCCGGATTTACCGGCCCATCCTGCTGCGACTTGAGCGCAACGGCCGAAATCAAAATGGCGGCAACAAAGCTGCCTGTCAGTAAAACGGTTCTGCGCATGATGAGGGTGCCCCTATGATATCGCTTGTATTTTTGACGGCGGCCGGCGGGCGGTTGTTACAAGAAATACGGCTAGTGAATCCAGGGCTCGCGTTTGGAATCCTGTTTGCGCATGTAAACCTGAAACTTCCTCTTGGCCCGGTCTATGCGCCATTTTTCATAGCGCCGGTTGAGCGACATCCCATCAAAGCGCAGGTGCGGCAGCCGCAGGTAGACGAAAGCGATGGCGAGGCCACCCAGATGCGCGGCGTAACTGACGCCACTCGAATGGTCCGTGACGCTTGAAAACAGCGCAATGCCGGCCAGGATCATCACGAGATATTTGGCCTTGATGGGGAAGAAAATGAAAATGACGATTTGATCCGGAAAGAGCATGGCGAAGGCCAGCAGCAGCCCGTAAATGGCCCCACTCGCGCCAATCACCGAGCTGCCCATTCCATGGAACAACATGGCGGCGAGAATCACGCACAGGCCCGCACCGACGCCACAGACGAAGTAAAACTTGAGGAATTTGCGCGTACCCCACGTCTGCTCGATGGCGGTGCCGGCCCACCACAGCCCGAGCATGTTGAACAGGATGTGCCAGGGGCTGGTCACGTCGTGCAGGAACATGTACGTGAACAGTTGCCAGACTTCGAAATGGCGGAGAACCAGGTATGGCGTTAGGGCGAGGGGAAGAAACAACGCCCCCAGGTCGATCCATCCGCACACGATGTTCAGAAGCCAGACGGAGACGTTTGCGATCAGCAGCCACCGGACGCC
>Ga0182016_10007767_pt1 | contig 10963 bp, 4 predicted proteins | sample 712S2MmetaG_FD_120491 | JGI IMG/M metagenome (GOLD analysis project Ga0182016, IMG submission 120491) | Permafrost microbial communities from Stordalen Mire, Sweden - 712S2M metaG | ecosystem: Environmental > Terrestrial > Soil > Wetlands > Permafrost | place: Sweden: Stordalen | collected...
CCGGGACCTGCTCCGGCGCGCTGGCGGGCCGTCGCCGTTCCACGAAACTTTCGATCATCACGTACAGCACCGGCACGATGAAGATGGCCAGCAGGGTAGCCGTCAACATACCGCCGAAGACCGCCGTACCCAGCGACCGCCGAGCCGCCGAACTGGCGCCGCTGGCCAGCACCAGCGGCAATACGCCGAGGATGAACGCGAACGACGTCATCAAAATGGGACGCAGCCGCAAATGCGCCGCTTCGATGGCCGCATCGCGAACGCTGTTGCCGTGCTCGTGGCTGTCTTTGGCAAATTCCACGATCAGGATGGCGTTCTTCGCCGCCAGGCCGATCAGCGTGACGATGCCGATCTGGGTGTAGATGTCATACGGGTAAGCGCGCAGGAAGACGAAGCCCAGCGCGCCGAACATCCCCAGCGGAAGCGCCAGCAGCACCGCGAACGGGATGGACCAGCTTTCGTAGAGCGCCGCCAGAAACAGAAATACCAGCACCGCCGCGAAGCCGAAAATAGCCCCCTCGTTGCCCTGCGCCTGCTTTTCCTGGTAGGTGGTGCCGGTCCATTCGTAGCCGAAACCCTGGGGCAGGGAAGCGGCGGCCACCTCTTCCATAGCGGCGCTCGCCTGGCCGCTGGAATAGCCCGCCGCCGGAGTGCCCAGCAGTTGGATGGCGCGGAACCGGTTGTAACGATAGACCACGTCGGGCCCGCCCGAGGGCGTGACGGTAGCCAGCGTGGAGAGCGGCACCATGCCGCCATCGGGATTGCGTACGTAGAAACGGCCTATCGAAGCGGGCTGGTCGCGGAACTCGGGCTCGGCTTGCAGCAGCACTTGCCAGGTGTGGCCGAACTGGTTGAAGTCGTTCACGTAGAGGCCGCCCAAAAAAGTTTGCAGGGTGTTGTACGCGTCGGTCAGCGAGATCCCCATGGTCTGCAGCTTGTCGGTATCCATGTCGATGGAATAGCCGGGCACCGACGGGCGGAAGGTGCTGATCACCGTGGCGAATTCCGGCCGCCGGCGGGCCGCCGCGGTGAGGGTATCGGCAGCCGCGGCCAGATGGGCGACATCGCCGCCGGCGCGGTCTTCCAGCATGAACTGGAAACCGCCGGTGGGGCTGAGTCCCAGGATGGGAGGCAGTCCGAAGGCGAACGTGAAGGCCTCGGGAACCTGCGCGAACCCGCGCTGCGCCGCGCCCAGGATGGCGTCGAGCTGCGTCGCTTTGCCGGTGCGCTCTTCCCAGGGTTTGAGCGTGGTGATGATGGTGGCGACGTTGGAATTGGATGTGCCGGTGGCGATGTCCAGGCCGCCCAGCACGAAGTATTTGTCCACTCCGGGCAGCTTGTCGATGACCGCTTCGATTTTCTGCGCGGCGGCGTCGGCGCGGTCCGTGGAAGCGCCATCGGGCAGCCGCATGGAGACGAAGAACGCGCCCTGGTCTTCGCTCGGCAGGAATCCCGCGGGCAATCGCTTGAACAGGCCGTACGTGAATAGCGACACCAGGCAGAGCACCAGCACCGGCAGGGCCGACCGGCGGATGAGCATCACCACGCCGCCCAGATAGCGGTTGGTGGTCCATGTGAAGGCGCTGTTGAACCAATCGAACGGACGCGAGATCCACGATTTCGATTCCTTGTGCGGCTTGAGCAGCAGCGCCGCCAATGCCGGACTCAGCGAGAGCGCGCTGAAAGCCGAGAGCAGCACCGACACCGCAATGGTGAGCGCGAACTGCTTGTAGATTTCGCCGCTGATGCCGCCGATGAAGGCCACCGGGATGAACACCGCCGCCAGAATAAACGCGATGGCCACCACCGGCGCCGACACTTCCGACATGGCGCGCGCCGTGGCTTCTTTAGGACTCATGCCGTCGTCAATATGACGCTGCACCGCCTCCACCACCACGATGGCGTCGTCCACCACGATGCCGATGGCCAGCACCAGTCCGAACATGCTGGTGATGTTGATCGAAAAACCCAGCAGCGGGAAGACCGCGAACGTTCCGATCACCGCGACCGGCACGGTGAGCAGCGGAATCAGCGTAGCGCGCCAGTTCTGCAGGAAAATGAAGACCACCAGAATGACGAGCCCGATGGCTTCCATCAGCGTTTGCAGCACGTCTTTGATAGCGGCGCGCACGAACATGGTGGAGTTGTAAGGCACCGCGTAGCCGACTCCCCTGGGGAAGCTCGACTTCACGCTCTCCATGAATTTGACCACCTGGTCGGCCGTCTCCACGGCATTGGCGCCGGGGGCGAGATACACAATCACGTTGGCCGAAGGCTTGCCGTTCAGGCGGCTGTAGCCGCTATACGTCTGCGCGCCCAGTTCCACGCGGCCGATATCGCGAATCCGCACCAGGGAAGCGTCGGGTTGCGCGCGGACCACGATGTCGGCGAACTCGCCGGGGTCGGTAAGCCGTCCGGGAGCGGTCACGGCGTATTGGAAATCGGTGCCGCGGGGCGAGGGCGCCTGGCCGATGGCGCCGGCGGGATTCTGCCGGTTCTGCGCCTTCACGGCGTTCGAAACATCGGTAGCGGTGATGCCCAGCTTGGTCATCTTATCGGGGTTCAGCCAGACGCGCATGGAATAGACCTGCTGCGAACTGAGCCGCGATTCGCCCACTCCCGGGAGGCTGCCGATCTGGTTCACCAGGTTGATTTGCGCGTAGTTGGTGAGGAACAGCGCATCGTAGCGGCTGTCGCTGGCCACCAGGCTGACGGCCATCAGGAACGCCGTGGAGACTTTCTTGACGATGACGCCCTGCTGCTGCACTTCGGGTGGCAGGCGGGGCAGCGCGACGTTGACGCGGTTCTGCGTCTGCACCGTGGCGATATCCGGATTGGTGCCCAGCTTGAAGGTGATATTGATCACCATTTGCCCGTTGTTGGCGCTGGTGGACTGGTAGTAGAGCATGCCATCGAGCCCCACGAGCTGCTCTTCGATGGGTTGGGCGACGGTCTTTTCGAGGTCCTGCGCGTTACCGCCCAAGTAGGTGGCGGTGACTTGCACCGATGGCGGCACCACTTGCGGATAGGCCGAGATCGGCAGGCCGGGAATGGCCACGGAGCCGAGGATGACGATCACGATGGCAATCACCATCGCGAATACCGGACGATCGATGAAGAATTTTGCCATGGGTCAGGCGCCTCTTCGAGTCCGAGCAAAGACATTATTGGCCACGGATAAACACGGATGAACACAGATAAAAAGACCAAAAGAAGAAGGATTTTTCTTATCTGTGTTCATCTGTGTTCATCCGTGGCTGGATTTGTTTTGCGGAGCGGTGGCTCAGTCCGATTCCCCGGCAGTTCCGGAATGCCGGTGACAGCAGGCGTTCGGAGACTCTTCTCGACCCTCTTCGCGGCTGTCGCCCAGGCAGGCGTCGGCATGAGTGCCTGCGCCACCTGCCCCACCACGGCATGCAGGGATCTTTCTTGGTGGCGCGGGCGGCGCCGCCTGCGCTCCGCCGATTCCGCGAGTCTCACTGGGTTCGTTCCTTATACGGAACCGGATGCACCGCCATGCCCGGGCGTACCGTCAGCAGCCCTTCCACCACCACGCGCTCGCCGGCGTCGAGGCCCTTTTCGATCAGCCAGGAATCGCCGATGCGAGCGCCGGTCTTCACGCCGCGAGCTTCGATCTTGTCGCCGTCTCCCACCACGAAGACGGTCTGAACGCTTTGATTCTGCTGCACCGCGCGCTGCGGCACCAGGATCGCGCCGGTACGGTGCTCGGCCACGTAACGAACTTGCCCGAATTGGCCGGGGAGCAGCCGGTGCAGCGGATTGGGGAATTCGGCCTGTAACTCCAGAGTGCCGGTCTTGGGGTCCACCTCATTGAGCGAGTTGGTCAGTTTGCCGGTTTGCGGAAACGTGGAGTTGTCGGCCAGAAGCAGATGCAGCGGCGGACCTTCTCTCACGCTGGCGCCCTTAAAGGCCAGGTATTGCGACTCGCTCACTTTGAAACGAACCCAAATCGGGTCCAGCGGAACGATGGTGGTGAGCGGTTGCGCGGCATTGGGATTGACCAGGCCGCCGACCGGCACCAGGGTATCGCCGACCAATCCGCTAATGGGCGCCTGGATGGTGCCGTAGTCCACATTCAGCCTGGCCGTCTGCAGGGCGCCGCGCTGCGCCTCCACTTTGCCTTGCGTCGACTGCACCTGCGTCTCCGTAACCAACCGCGTCTGCTCCACATTGGCCTGGTTGGCGCGGACGCTGGCCTCGGCGGAACGGAGGGCCGCCACCGCCGCGTCCAGATCCTGCTTCGCCGCGGCATCCTGCTCCACCAGGGGCTTCAGACGCTCGTAATCCTGCTGGGCTTTGACCAGGTTCGATTGCGCCGCGGCCAGATTCGCCTCGGCCTGCCGCAACGAAACCTGGCGCTGGGCAAAACTCAGGTCGGCTTCGGTCTGCTGCAGGGTTCCCTGGGCCTGCTGCACCTGGGCCTGGAACGGCCGGAGGTCGAGTACATAAAGAGGTTGGCCGGCGGTAACTTCCTGCCCCGGCCGGAAAAGCCACTTTTCGATGTAGCCCTCCACTCGTCCGCGCACATCCACCATGTCGCGCGCGTACGTCTGGGCCGGATATTCGGCGAAGATGTCGGCGTCGGACGGCGTTACGGTGGTGATTTCTACGGTGGGCGGGGGCGCTTGCGCCGCGACCTGCTGCGGCCCCCGAAATCCGCAACCCATCATGATGGCGAACATTACAATCGGGAACAATCCCGATAAAAAAGACAGCTTCATGCTTACTCCCCAGTGCATTTCGTCAGATAGTCAATTTGATTCCAGTTTAGCCCATCCGATTCAAATGACCTCCGGTCTGGGCTGGCGAGGGCAAGCTAAGAGGGACCTGCAGGAATGTCGCGCGAGCTCTCCGGAAACTGCTCGTGAGTTCTTGATTCTTGGTCTGACTTGGGATGACTTCCGAGGTGGGGCAGGCGGTGCTCGCCTGCCCGCTCTTCCGTTTGGGAGCCGGCCTGGTTCAGCGCGGGCCGACCGGCAGGCGAGCACCGCCTGCCCCACCTCGGGATCTCTCGCCATGTTCCAGGCCGCCGGACCCCAGCTCTCTGGAAACTGCGCGTAAGCTATCGATCCTTCCTCAGCCCGATCCCGCAGTTTCAGCCTCCCTTGGACCGCGGAGCTAAAAGCCAACAGCTAGTTTCTGTCGCGAAACTCACTTCAAATGGCAAAGACCGCTTGCTGGCGCGCGCGGCTCGGAAAACGCTGCGATGATTCCACGGGACTTGTTACTGAGCCGGGCCCAGGGCACCCCGCCAAGGGGCGGTGTTGCCGTTACGCGTCGGGAGTTTCGCGACAGAAACCAGCCACAGGTTTTTACCACCGCGTCTCGGTAGCGTAAGAGGTGCCCCTTATGTTGCGGGCCTCGCCTTCCAGACGTTCGAAGGACGATTGCACGGCCACCCGGCCGGGGCCCACTACGCGAAGCCACAAATAGCGATTGCTCCACGATCCCCACGAGAGGAAGCCCACTTGCGGATGTTCGAAATGCAGATGCATCTGGACGGCGGGGTCTTTGAAGATCAGCGCGGTGGGCTTCACCAGCATGCTCTCGCCAGGGCCCAGCGCGCGCACGAAAACGTTGCCGGCGGCGTGCAGCAGCAGCAGTCCCGGTTGGGCCGTTCCGGAGAAACGGTCCATGTACGCGCCCACGGGATAGTGCGTCTCGGTGTCGTCGCCACTCTTGGTTTGGAACCAGACGTTGGTGCTGAACCAGTCATAGACCACGTTGCTGGTGGCGGTAAGGAAGAGATGCTCGCGGACATCCACGGACTGGCCGGGATGTATGGGAACGGCGATCAACTCGCCCGGCGCGTCGCGCGAGAAAGCAATGTGGCCAGGTCCCGCGGCCTGAGTCATGATGAGCGGCATGCCGGCGAACATGCGCTTCCAGGCGCCCTTGAGAGGCATGATGCCGATGGTGATGGCGGGGTCCTTCCAGAGAAGCACGTGATGCGCGAAATAGACGCTGTCGCCGGCAGCCAGTTGCATGTCGGCCACCGGAACGTAGAGGCCTTCAATCTGACAGGTGGATTGTCCGAATTGCAGCTTGGCCATGTCCTTGCGGCCGGGTAATTGCAACCACCCGGAATGCGTGCTCATGCCCATTTCGGAGACGCGGCCGCCGCAACCGGGACAGCTCAGGACCCCCGCCGCGAGGGGCGATCCGCACCAGGAACATCGCGTTGCCGGGGGCGCTGCGACCGGGGGCGGCGGCGGCGGCGCGGCAGGCCGAATCGCCTCGGCCGGCGCGGCTTCCTGCGTCTTAATCGCTGCACCGCAGGAGACACAGAAGCGCGCGTCCTGAGGCAGTCTCGATCCACAACTTTCGCAAAACATGAGCGTCTCCGTAGGGTTATTCGGTCTTGTGGTGGACGTACATCGACTGGATGCCCACGCGGCCGGGTCCGGTGACGCGCGCCAGGCTCATGGTAGTGCCGCCGAAGAAGCCCGTGCCCAACTTCTGAAACTCCACGTCCATGGTGACGGAGGAATCCTTATAGAGGAACGCGCCGGGCTCCAGCATGATGCTCTCGCCGGGCTTGAGGGTGCGCTCGAAAACATTGCCGTAGCCGTGGAGGATCAGCAGGCCGGGGCTGCCGGCGGTGATGAAGCGGTCCATATACATGCCCTGACCGCCGAAGAGAATGTTCGCCAACCCTTTGATGCGCACGAAGGAATACTGGATCTGGTGCGACGACAACAGGAATGCGTGCTCGCGAACGTCGATCTCCATTCCGGGATGCAGAGGCAGCACCACCAGTTCACCGGTGGCATCGCGGGAGAAGGCGATGCGTCCGGGGCCGGTAGCCACGCTGACCAGGAACGGCATGCCGCCGAAGGCCCGCTTCAGCCCGCCGGAAAGCGGCATCAGGGTGAGCGGCACGTTTCCGTCCTTCCACAGCATCACATGATGCTCGAAGAAGACGGCGTCGCCGGACGAAAGGTTGATTTCGGCGACCGGTACGATTTCGCCTTCCACCTGGCAGGTGCTGCTGCTGAAGTGGATCTCGGTCATGTCGCGGATGCGCGGACATTCGCGCCAACCGGATTCGGAGACCAGATTAGTGACGTCGAGCGGCGCCCCACAGGAGCCGCAGGCCAGAGCCGACTTTTCGTTGAGACTCTGGCACCATGGGCATTTCAAGCGTTCAAAGGGTTCAGCGAGGGGAGTGGACATGATTGCACCTTTGCGTCCCTGTCATCTTAACGCGGCGCGGCGGCAATGGGAATGTTGCGGGCGGGCGGCGACGTACTATGCGGTCTATCGCATGGCAGCCTGACGCTCGGTTACGGGGTGCCCCCCAGAGGGCACCCCAGTAAGCGTTAACTTAAGCGACCCGTATCGCCGGATCTCTTGCGATGGGCGTGAGCGTGAATGGCGCTCCATCGCCGGCTTCAAACTACCCAGCAGTCGCGCGGGCCAAGCCCTGGCCGTTCCTAACGGACCAAGCTTCCCAGATCGGACTTCTGGCCCATGTCGCCCAAACCCGAGCTTTGTACGAGTGGCGCGTTTTCCGGCCAAAGCTTCCCCAGTGCGACTTCGGAGGAGCTTAAGAGCCTGCGTTGGGAGCTGGCTGTTCCGGCGGTGAGGACAGCATCTCCATTGTCCGTTGTAAGACCTCGGCCAATTCGGAAGCTTTGTCGATTAGAGCATCGGCCCCGGCAGCTCCTAATTCTCCGTTTATGGACATAGTAATGTAAGCCGTCAGAACGATAACTTTCGTTTTGGAGCTGCTTTTCTTCGCCGCCAGCGCCACTTCCCTGCCGTCCATCTGCAGCCGACTGTCTGTGGCACGCATTATCAGATCAGTGATAACGATGTCGAACTCATGTTCAACGAGTAGTCGCAACGCTTCCGCCGTAGTGTTTGCGGCAAAGACATCGAAGCGGTCCTCGCGTCTGAAAAAATGTAACAGTCGGTGCAGCGCCATTGGGTCGTCGTCTACCAACAGTAGTTTTGGCTTCCCCGTGTCAGCTCGTGAAGGCTGTTGCCCCGTTGTAATCGCCCGTTGCGGCGCCTTGGAGGCCGACGAGGTCGGTGCGTTGTTCGTTATGAACTTATGCGCAGTCGACAGTAACACCTCCATTCGGGACACGGCAACGCCGATGTTGTCGCTGGCCAACGCAACCTCTGCTTCGTCCAGCAAGGGTCCGAGGTCCTGATGAACACCTGGCGGATACTCGCCCTGGTCAGCGAGAGCCTGAACAAACTCCTTTATTTTAGAGACTAGTCTTCGATAGGTAGCTATGCTTCGCTTACGCTCCGTCGGCGTCGCGAGAATTCCCACGTCTTTTGTCCGGTACGAGAGCAGTCCTGCTCGCCTATAAGCGCTCAGACACTCCGTCCATAGGTCGTTTAGCGGGTAAGCAGATGTGCGATCCAGTATGCGCTCGATGGTTGCCACAGAGCCATTCCAGCTCAGAAGGAGGACATTTTCACCGAACACCAAGGGCACAGACGAAAACTGCGCGCGGAACAAAATAGGATGCCTGGTAGCCTCCTGCAGCACGAAGTCGACCGCGAGTTCCTGACTTGTGCTCAAAACACGGCAGTCGCGGATCGCGAACTCCGATACGTGAATGATGTTTCGCGTGATTACTGTTGACGCTGCGCTGGACATATCGACATTAAGGCGTGAAGAGCTGACGGGATCGAACTCGAGCGCAGTGCCGTTGTGTTTGAACTTTCGAAGAATGAGACCTCGACGCGCAAGGAACGCGGCGGCGAGCGCGAGGACCCCGATAACGAGCGCGACGCCGAAGTATGGATATAAAGCCGCCAATAGAGAGCCTTTTCAACGTTCAACTTGTTGTCGCCGGGATCCGGCCGCAAAACTCATTAACTGGTGATGATACCGCAATCGTAGATCGGTCCGGAGGCTGGCAGCGGTCTCCCGCTCTTCCAAACGCGGAAGAGGAGCAGTTGACAGCGTCCGCCACTCCCCCCGCCGGCGGTGTCGATTGCCCAGGATGGCAGGCGAAGCGCTAGGCTAGCGCCGCGGCGGAAGGACATCGTTCCGAATGACGGCACCGAACGGCGTTCTGGGACCATGACGGTAACCTCCGGATGGATCGTCGGCCACTCGTACAAAGCTCAGATTCAGAACTCCTGATGTCGCCCCGCAATTTCAAACTGGCGGGGAAAATGGGCTGAGCCATTCCTTTCGATGGCGAGAGCTTCGCGGGTGGGGCAGGCGGTGCTCGCCTGCCCTCGATCCTATTCGAGCAGCGGGCCTAATTCAGCGCGGGCGGGCAGGCGAGCACCGCCTGCCCCACCTTCGGGCGGATCTTCGCCAATTCATATCGTAAGTCCTTTCGTTCGTATGCCGCACATGACTACAGTAGTCATGTAGCCGCGTGCAGAATCAGCAGCTTACGATTAGAATTGGCGAAGATCCGTCGGGCTCATCCCAAATTCCACGACATCAGGAGTTCTAAGATTGATCCCACAGCCCCCAGCGACCTCACAATTGGCCGGAAACGGTGACCTGGGAAGTTGGCGGATTAGGAAAAGAAGGGCGCCCTCTGCCCGGGAATCCGGCTACCGACGCCCGCTTGGGACGTTTTGGAGACTTGCTGACGAGTCGAAATCAAGAGGCCCACAGCGTCAACCCGCTTCTTCTCAAGGATAACTGGGTATCAGGATGCGCTTTAGCGCCAGCCACCACAATCTGTTGGCAACCCGACCAAGGCTCCCACAATTCCTGGACAGACTGCTGTGATTCGCTTGCCTATCTTAGCGCTTATTGGGGGCACCCCAAGAGGCACCCCGTGAGAGAGCGTTAGCAAGGCGAGAAGCTTACCAGCTCACCTTGATCAACGAGACGCCTTGCCGCGGCAACGGAAACGCCATCTCCAGCTTGCCATCTTTCACCGGCAGCCATTCGGGCGACCGCAGAAGCTGCAGTTGTCCCGCCGCTTCGAGCCGCGCGTATTGCTCGGGAGTTGGTTTCTGCGGCGACCCCATCTGCTGCCACAGGGTGTAGGCGTTGCTGTGGTCGCCGTCGATGCGGTAATGCTCCACCAGGACCCGGCCGGCGGCGGCAGGCAATCCGGCCAACGTCAGGCGGACCGGCGCGGCGGGCGCGGGCAGGTCGTCATCGTGATAGTTCCACACCATCACCGCCATCTCGCGTTCGGCGCGGGTCGCCAGCCCGTCGATATCGGGAGCGCCGGTCACGCCTGTCTGCAGAATGCCGTCGAGCCCCGCGGCGCCGCTGCCGGTCAACTGCACGCGGTCGCCGTGCAGCAAGCCGGCCATGCGAAAGACGTTGAGAATGGGCTTGTCGATTCCGTTGGTGGCCAGCGTGCGGAAGCCTTCGAAATACTGCTTGTCCTCGAACTCGAAAGCCCACGTCAGCATCCCCTCGATGTTGGAATGGTACCGGTCGGCCAGTTTCAGGATATTGCCCAGCATCACGGCGGTGTAGGTGGGGTACAGGGTGGAATTGCGATAGCCCACCTCGGGGTGGCCGGCCAGGGGGCAGGCGGCGCAGCCTTCGGGGTCGGACTCGCTCAGCACGATGGGCAGGTCTTTGAACTGCGGAAACTGGCTGACTGTCTCGAAGCCCTTCTGCACATTCACCAGATTCTGGCGGACTCCCATGCGCAAGTGGCCGTCGGCCATGCGGGGCGCGCCTTTGGCGTGGAAGCTGATGAAATCGAGCGGAGCGCCGGGTTTGCCGGTGACCGCGTTGACGCCGCGCGCGCAGTGCTCCAGAAACTGTCGCAGGTAGGCGCCGGCCTGGGCGGACCCGGGATTGGTGGTCGCCGGGCCACCCACTTTGGCAGTGGGCAACGCGCGGCGGATGGCGTCGGCGGTGAAGTCGTAGAGCTTGTCGTACTCCTCCGGCGTGCCACGCCAGTAGAAAATGTCGGGCTCGTTCCACAATTCCCACTGCCAGGTTTCCACCTCGGACTGGCCGTAACGCGCCACCGCATGC
>Ga0182016_10007769_pt1 | contig 10962 bp, 7 predicted proteins | sample 712S2MmetaG_FD_120491 | JGI IMG/M metagenome (GOLD analysis project Ga0182016, IMG submission 120491) | Permafrost microbial communities from Stordalen Mire, Sweden - 712S2M metaG | ecosystem: Environmental > Terrestrial > Soil > Wetlands > Permafrost | place: Sweden: Stordalen | collected...
ATCGAGACGGTCACGCCGCAGGCGCTGATCAACATCCGTCCGGTCGTCGCCGCCATCAAGGAGTTCTTCGGCTCCTCGCAGTTGTCGCAGTTCATGGACCAGACCAACTCGCTGGCCGAACTGACGCACAAGCGCCGTCTCTCCGCGCTCGGGCCGGGCGGCCTGTCGCGCGAGCGCGCCGGCTTCGAAGTGCGCGACGTCCATCACTCGCACTACGGCCGCATCTGTCCGATCGAGACGCCGGAAGGCCCGAACATCGGCCTCATCGGTTCGCTCGCGACCTTCGCGCGCGTCAACCGCTACGGCTTCATCGAGACGCCGTACCGCGTCGTGAAGGAAGGCTACGTTACCGACGAGATCGAGTACCTCACGGCCGACCGCGAGGACGAGTTCATCATCGCGCAGGCCAATACGCCGGTCGACGAAGAGTCGCGCCGCATCACGGCGGATCAGGTCGTCGCCCGCTACGCCGAAGAGTACGTCACCGAGCCGCCGGGCAAGGTCCAGTTGATGGACGTCTCGCCCAAGCAGATCGTCTCCGTCGCGACGGCGCTCATCCCGTTCCTCGAGCACGACGACGCCAACCGCGCGCTCATGGGCGCGAACATGCAGCGTCAGGCCGTGCCGTTGCTCCGCCCGCAGGCGCCGCTGATCGGCACCGGCATGGAGTATCGCGCGGCCAAGGACTCCGGCGGCTGCGTGCTCGCCAAGGAGTCGGGCGAGGTCGTCTACGTCGACGCGCGTCAGATCGTGCTCAAGCGCGATAGCGACGGCCTCGAGCAGCCCTACGACTTGCTCAAGTTCACGCGCTCCAACGCCGGCACGTGCATCAATCAGACGCCGATCGTCGAGGTCGGCGAGAAGGTGCTGCGCGGCCAGATCCTCGCGGACGGACCGAGTTCCGATCAGGGCGAGATGGCGCTCGGCCAAAACGTGCTGGTCGCGTTCATGCCGTGGGAGGGCTTCAACTACGAAGATGCCATCCTCATTAGCGAGCGCATGGTCAAGGACGACCGCTTCACCTCGATCCACATCGAGGAGTACGAGTGCGAGGCCCGCGACACGAAGCTCGGGCCCGAAGAGATCACGCGCGACATCCCCAACGTCGGCGAAGATTCGCTCAAGGATCTCGACGAGAACGGCATCATCCGCATCGGCGCCGAGGTTCGGCCGGAAGACATCCTCGTCGGTAAGGTCACGCCGAAGGGCGAGACCGAACTGACGGCCGAGGAGCGGCTGCTGCGCGCCATCTTCGGCGAGAAGTCGCGCGAAGTGCGCGACACATCGCTGAAAGTCCCGCACGGCGAAAAGGGCAAGATCATCGACGTCAAGATGTTCTCGCGCGAGAACGGCGACGAACTGTCGCCGGGCGTGAATCATCTCGTCCGCGTCTACGTCGCTCAGAAGCGCAAGATTCTGCAGGGCGACAAGATGGCCGGCCGTCACGGCAACAAGGGCGTCATCGCGAAGGTGCTGCCGGAAGAAGACATGCCGTACCTCGAGGACGGCACGCCGGTCGACATCGTGCTCAACCCGCTGGGCGTGCCGTCGCGCATGAACCTCGGGCAGATCATGGAGACGCATCTCGGCTGGGCCGCGAAGATGCTCGACCTCCAGGTGGCGACGCCCGTGTTCGACGGCGCGCACGCCGAGGACATCAGCGAATGGCTGCAGGACGCGGGACTTCCCGCGGACGGCAAGACGTGGCTGCGCGACGGACGTAACGGCGAGCGGTTCGGCCGCCCGATCACCGTCGGTTACATCTACATGCTCAAGCTCGCGCATCTCGTCGACGACAAGATCCACGCGCGCTCGACGGGCCCGTACTCCATGATCACGCAGCAGCCGCTCGGCGGCAAGGCTCAGTTCGGCGGACAGCGGTTCGGCGAAATGGAAGTCTGGGCGCTCGAGGCGTACGGCGCTGCGTACACGCTGCAAGAACTCCTCACGGTCAAGTCGGACGACGTCGTCGGCCGCGTGAAGACCTACGAGGCGATCGTCAAGGGCGAGAACGTCCTGGAACCCGGCGTTCCCGAGTCGTTCAAGGTCCTGATCAAGGAACTGCAGTCGCTCGCGCTCGACGTCAAAGTGCTGACGGAAAATCGCGAAGAAGTCGAGATCAAGATCTCGGACGACGACATGGCGGAGCGCGCGCAAGAGATCGGGCTCCTCATGGGCGACGAGGACCCGCGCCTTTCGCAGACGGCCGTGGCCGCGCGCGAAGTCGAACAGCAGCGGGTCGCGCCCGACGGCGAGGATGCCGTCGCGGTTGCCGACGAGGAAGAGGAAGAGGAAGAAGTCGAGGCCAGCGACGAGGAAGTCGCGGCAGCGACGGCCGCGCCACGATCCGTCATGCCGACGCCCGCGTCTGAAGACGGCGACGTCGGGATCCGCGGCGGACTCGGCGACGACGCGCTCGCGGACGACGGGCTCGAGGCGGAACCCGCCGCCGAAGAGGAAGAGGTCGACGAGGGCTACGTGCTCGAGGAAGAAGAGGAAGAACTCGAAGCCGAGGAAGACGAGGAGGACGCCTCCCCGCTCGGCGGTCCCGAGGACGACTTCTAGGGACGACGCAGGGCGGGTCCGCGCGGGAGAGCGAGTGAAGCGGCGTGTCGCAGCGGCGGCCGTAGCGCTCGCCGTCTCTCCCGCCGTCGCGACTGCGGGACAGCCGCCGCTCACGTTTACGGTGACGCCGACGTATTACGTCTGCATTGCGGCGCCGTCGGGCTGTTCGCCGTACAGCCGCCTCTCCGTGGCCGGCAAATACGCCTGGCGCGTCGGACGGCGAACATACCGTTTCAAGCTCGCGCGCGAGTACCAGCAGGCGACGGCGGACGACAGCGGCGAGCCGATCGTCGTCGGGCCGCCGCGCGTCGCGCGCGCCGCAACCGACACGCTGCAATTACGAACGAAATACTTCGACGACGACGGCTACGAGCGCAACACCTGGCAGGCCGCCTACTCGTACCAGCGCTCGACGGGGCCGTCCGGTGCGTATCACACGCTGTCCCTGTACGACAACGCATTCTTCGGGCGGCGCATCCTGCGCGGCAGCGACGGGCCGGCCCGGCGCTTCAACGTGCTCCTCAAGGTCTTCCGCAACGACTATCAGGCGGCGGGCGTCCCCTCGCAGGAGTACGTGCAGCTCAGCCCGTCGGCGACGGCGCCGTTGAACGCAACCGGCAGTTGGCGCGCCGTCGCCACGTACACGCTGCAGGATGAGATCGCGGGCGGCAGCCTGTTCACGCCGTCCTCGCAACGCCTGACGGTGACGCTGACGCGCGACGCGGCGTCCTGGCTGAAAGGCTTCGTCCGCCTCGACGCGCGCCGGCAGTCCAACGCCTCGGAGCCGGCCCCGCAGACGACGACGACGCTGATCGTCGGCGCCGACGTTACGTTTTAGGCACGCAACGCCGGAAGGCCAGCGAGATGCGCTCGCCGACCGGCGCGCGCGTTTTCGGTACGCCATGCTCCCAGCAGTCCTGCGACGCGCCGGCCATCAGCAGCACGCTGCCCGGTTCGAGCGCGACCGATGCCGTCCGCCGCGGCTGCTCCTTCGTCTGCACGCGGAACACGCGCGTCGCACCGAGGCTCAGGATCGCGATGGGCGAGTGATGCTCGAGGCCCTCGGTGTGATCGTTGTGCATGGCGACGCTGTCGAGGCCGTCGCGGTACAGGTTGAGGCCGACCGCGTTGAAGCGTTCGTCGAGCAACTCCTCGACGAGGCGCTTCGCGGCCGCGATCGGCGGCGGCAGCGCCTCTCCGATGCCGTAGTGGGCGACCAAGCGGGGCACGTCTACCACGCGGTCGTACATGGGCCGCCGCTCGCGGCGCCATTCCATCTCTTCGCGGAGCAGGGCGAACCAGCGATCGGCGTCCTGCCGCGTCGCCACGCTCGGGTAGTAGACGATCCGCCCGCTGTCGTCGTCGGCGATCGTCAGCGGGACGGCCGGGGTCTCCAGGGCCAGGGCAAGCTGCTCCACGGGCCCCCGATTCTCGAACGTGTGTTCGATGGCCTCCTGAGGGCGGTCGTCGCCTACATCCATCAGTACCTCGCCGCGGGCGCGGCGAGGTACCCTGACGAATTTAGATGCCGGCTTGGCCCGGGTCGAACGCAACGCCCTGCACCGAATTCATCGGTAGGCCAAGGCGCGAGCAGCAGGTATAGGTCTTGACCTTCTTACCCTCGGGGAACGACCAGAGCACGCCGGTGTTCGAGTCGATGTCGGCCCCCAGAAGGAAGCCGCCGTCCCGGGTGAGCGCTATACCCAATATCTGCGACGCGCCCGTCACGATCTGAACGCCGGTCGGGACGCCGGCTTCCGTGTACTCGGTGATGGTGCGGGCGACGAAATCGCTCACCAATAGGTTCCCGGCGTTGTCCGGCTTGATTCCATACACGTCCTGGAAGACGACGCCGAGGTCCTTGACGCCGGCCTCTTTGCCTCCCGGGAATTCGATGACGGCGCCGGCGTTGGGAAGGGACTGCTGGACTAACACCGCCACCCAGACGTTACCGGCCGCGTCGCAGGTCACACCCGGGTTACGGAAGTCCTTAGAATACGTGAGGCTGCCCGTCGGCGTCGTATGGTCCGGCGGATAGATCTGGACGCTGGCCTGATTCGAATTTGCATTGTCGTAGAGGTCCGCGACGTAGGCGGTGCCGTCCGGGCAGACCGTTACGTCGGTCGGAGGGCCCACGGAGTCGGCGAGAGTTTTGCTCGGCGTTAGCGACCCGCGCGGGAACACCAGAACGTTCGCGATGTTCGCGACCCACAGGTTCCTGTGCTTGTCGACGAACATGCCTAAGGGCTCGACCATCCCGCTCGTGATCTGACCGATTTGCACCCCGTCGCGCGTGAGGACGTTGACGTCCCCGGCCGGCAGCGAGAAGGCGTCTGATATGTATACCAGATCCGTCTTCGCGTCGACGTGGGTCATGAAGCCCGGCCTCGTCATCGGCCGGACCATGCTCGGTACGTTGGGTCGCACGGCTGCGCTGACGCCGGTTCCGAAACCGGCGGCGAGCGCTGCGGCGAACGCGGCGACGCCTACTGCGCCGCGGATTAAGCTTGAAATAGGCACTTTTCCGTTCCCTCCGAGAAGCACGCGGCTCCCCGATGCTGAGATTTGTGGATGTTGTTCGACTGACGGATCCGCTAGAGCTGATACGACGGACTCACGGCCACGCCGACGGGCTGTCCGCCGACGGCGATCGTGTTCACCGCGGCACCGCCCGTTGGGTAAGCGAATTCTCCCGAGGTTCCCGTGCCTCCGGAGTCGGTCGTATAGACGTCGTTGCCCGACGCGAGCAGGGCGAACGTGAAGGTCTCGAGACTTCCCGTCAGTGGCGTGACGGACAGCGGGTTGCCGAGACTGCCGCCGGTAACCGGCGCCACGAACGTCCCGATCGCGTGCTCTTCTAGGTCGATGATGGCTAATTCGCCGGACTTGGTGACCGCAATCGAACCCGGAAGGTAGAACGAGAACACCGGAGACGTCCCTAAGATCGAAACCGTCGTCGCTTGGCAGCCACCCTGGATGAACCCGAACGTGGCCTCGTTATAGATGTCGCTGCCGTCGACGTACAGGTTGCCGCTTGCGTCGAATCCGGCGAAGTACACCCGCGCCAAATCGAATACGCCGCCTGCCTGGTCCGAGACGGTCGCACACGGCGTGGTGCCGCCCTTAGCATAGAAGGCAATGCTGGCGGTGTTGGGCCGGCAGCGCGGAGCACTGCAGATGTTCGTGACGGCCACGACGCCCGTGGTCGAGACGGCGACGTCGGCCGGGAACTCACCCGCGTCGTTCAGCGTCAATATCGGCGCAGCGCTATACGGCGGCGCATAGACGAGGACATTCGAGCCGTTGGTATTCGCAACGTAGAGGTTCCGCTGCGCGTCGACCGCGAGACCTTGCGGCTGGTTGAGCCCCGTAATCTGGCCGGCGACCTTCTGACTCTTGCCGGCCTGCGGGTAGATATCGACCACGCCGTCCGGCGTGTCGGACACGAAGATCAATGGATGCGTCGCCGCTTGAACGTCCATAAAACTCGGCCCCGCAATGGGCTGGCGAAACATGCGGGTTGCCGTTGGCGGAAGCAGGCTGTTGTCGAGTCGGCCGGCGCCGGCAGCTTGCCGCTGACTGGACTGTGCGGCACCGCCCGGGAACTGCCCGAGGGCGGTCGGGTTAACGCCGGACGTTCCGGAGCAACCCGCCAGGCCGGCTATCGCAGCCGATAAGCCGAGTGCTTGTCGGATTCCCATAGGTTCACAATTCCTTTACCGTGGCGCCTCCGTCTGCGAAAGCGGACGGCCAGGCAACACTTCGGTCACGGGCCGCTCCGAAGAGCGGTCCCGCGCTCACCTTACCATTTTCGCCTCAGCCCCGATATCGCGGAGGCCACTAGATGCGAAACTACCTATGGAACATTTCGAGCAGTTGATAGCGGGACCGCAAACCCGCCCGCCGTAGGATCGCGGTCATGTGCGACTCGACGGTCCTCGTCGCTATCGATAGACGCTCGGCGACTTCCGGATTGGAAAGACCGGCAATAACCAGCTCGGCAACGCTATTTTGACGTTCGCTGAGCCGGAACGGCAAGAGCGCGGTTTGCACGTCGACCGCCTTCGGTCCAGCCTCGGGAGTAGCCGGCTCGCATAGGCTCGCCGCCGCACGCTCGTGGCTCGTCCAATGAATCTTTCGAAAGCAGGTGGCTGCGAGCGCCGCTTCTTGGGCGCACCCCTCTACGTTACCGTCGCGGCGCAACACGAGCGCATCGAAGTAATGCAGGTGCGCGATCGCGATATCCGCGCTCGGCAAGAGTGTCCGCACGCGTAGCAACTCGCGCGCGCGCGCGAAGCAACGGGTCGCTCCGAACTCCGCGACGGCCAGCGGCAGGTCGTAATTCTGATCGGCAATGGTCACCGACCCCAAAGCCCTGGCAAGCACGCTTTGAGCACGTCCCGACGACCCTACCTTGTGGAAGTAGCGGGCGAATGAAGAGGCCACCGGCCCTAGCCGCGGCGGTTCGCCCGACCTGAACGCAAAGGCCAGCGCATCTTCGTTCGCACACCGTCGTAGGAGGTGGGCGTCATCGCACTCGATCGCGATCGGAATGCCGATCTCCGCCAAGGCTTCGAGCACGACTGGAGGGGGATTCTCGAGCGCGGCTGCCTGGTTTACATAGGCGTGGGCCATGTGCCAGTCGCCCTGATAACTCAATACCCTTGCGTACTCGAGCGAGATGTACGCGACGTTCCACGCCTGATTGCTGTCGCGCGCAGCGGCTAACGCCTTCAGGAACAACTCCGCAGCCAGATCGATACGTGCGAGCGAAAACGCGCAAACTGCATGCGTGATGAGAACGCTCACGCAACCGTACTGGTCCTCGTCTTCCTCGGCATGATGCAGCGCTCGCGCAAGGCTTGCGAATGCCAAGTCCGCATTGCCGGCAGTCGAGTGGATGAAGCCGCAAACGCGATAGTACATGCACAGGATCTTGTGGTCTGGAGGCAGGCTCCGTACGTCGATCGCCTGGAGGTAGCGCTCCGCTTCACCGTATCTCGAGAGGAGGTGCAGGACGGTCGCCAACGACAGCTGCATCGAGAGCACCAACTCGGCGTTATTCGACGCGATGGCCACGGCGAGAATGCGCTCGGAGAGCACGACGACGTCGGCGGTCCGCGAAGTGGTCCAAAGCGCGCGGATCTGCTGCGTGTGCAAGCGTGCAACGTGGTCCGCGGCGGCGGAAACCGGTGGGATTGCCGGGAGGGGGATATTGAACCAATCGTCGGCACCGCTGGCGACCCCTCGGTGCACCGCCGCCCGTCCCACCTTGACGGCGAGACGCATGTGCGCCGCCACGTCATTGGTGGCCAGGATAAAGGCCCGCTGATAACTCTTCATCGCCGCGCGATAGTCGCCGTCGGAAAAGGAGTTATCGCCTGCGATTTCCAGCGCGGAAACGCCGCGGTCGGTCTCGCTCTTCGCCCGGCTGATGCGACGCCTGCGTGCGGTTCGCGCCGATGCGTCGCTCGAGCATTTCGGACAGGTGGACCTACCCGGCGGGGCCGCGACGACGCAACAGGTGCGGCACAAGCCCTCCGCTGCCGCCCGTCGGCGCCGCTCGAGCTTATATTCGCCTGCCGGCCTTCGCATGCTTACTCGCTTTGGACAGAAGCACAATTTCTGCCTCTGTCCATACCGCCGGTACCTCGAGGTGCGCGCGACGCGCCGGTGGCGCCGATCGCCGACGCACGCCATTGAACGAGCCGATCGGGCTGGCGGAGCGCTAATGCGGCTTGAGCATGAGCCTTACGGCGGTGTCGGGGCGGCGACCGGCGTGCCCGGGTCCAGGCCGAGGTCGATGCCGGCGGCGGCGAAAGCGGCCACGACTCGGCGATGCAGCTCGCGCGAGATCTTCCACTGTTCGCCGGGCTCGGTCTTGATGCGCACCCGCAGCACGATGCCGAGCCGCGAGATCGACTGCACGCCGGAGAACTCGACTTCCTTGATCGCTTCGCCCCAGTCCGGCTCGGCCCGCATCGTTGCGATCGTCTCGAGCAGCAGGTCGAGCGCTTGCTCGGCGTCCGTGCCGGTGGCGACCGTGACGCGGTAGTCGGTCCGCGACCAGTCGCGCGTCTGATTGACGACGATGCGGGCGAGGCCGTGGGGGATGGTCACGACGCTGCCCTCGTCGTCGCGGAGGCGCACGATGCGCAGGCTCATGTATTCGACGAGCCCCTTGTTTGCGCCGATGACGACGTTGTCGCCGATGGCGTACTGATCTTCGGTCAGCACGAAAAAGCCGTTCACGAAGTCGAGGACGAGGTTTTGGGCGGCGAGGCCGAAGCCGACGGCCACGGCGCCGCCCAGCGCGAGGACGGAGAGCGCGGAGAACCCCAACTGGCCGAGCGTCAGCAGGGCCGCGACGAAGAAGATGGCGACGGACTTGAAGCCGCCGATCGCGGCGACGATCGTCGGCGTGCGCAACGTCCTGCGCGGGATGTCGTCAAACGGGCCGGCCTTGCTCCATGCCAAGAAGAAACGGCCGATCACGACGTCCGCGACGCGGTTGGCGACCAGTGCGACGATCCAGATGACGACGACGGCGATGGTCCGGTCGATCAGGTCCACCGCCAACGGCGTCGTGTTCGGGAACAGCGACAGCACGACGAGGATTGCCACGACCCACGTCGCCAGCGCGATCCAGACGATGAGCCCGAGCGAGGCCGTCGCCATGCGCAATTGGGCCGCCGGCTCGAGGCTGCTGCTGAGCGCGGCGATGAAACCCTCCCGCCCCTCGTCCTTGCCGTCGCCGCCCGACATCTCGCTGCGCGCCTTGCGCACCTCGTCCTCGCGGCTGCTGACCTCCGCGCGCAACGCGCGCACGCGCCGCCGCAGCACGACGTAGATGACGACGAGAACGACGGTGGCCGCGACGACGCCTGCGAGGACCCAGAGCGCGATCGAGAAGTTCTTGGCGTATTCCTCGGGCTGGCGCTTTTGGAGGCCGCGCGACAGCGCGCCTTGTAAGTCGTCGCGCCAGTGCCCGGCGAGCTCGTCGATCGGCTGCTTCGCGAATTGCGCGTCGCCGGCGGTCACGGTGAGCAGTGGGAGCGGGTCCTTGTGCTCGGCGTCGGTGACTTGGATGACGCGCTGGTCGTCCTCTTGTTTGAGCGAGACGCTGAGCGAGTTGTCGTCGTAGATCGTCCCCGAAGCGTCGGGCTTCTCCGCGAGCACCTGCGCGATCGCCGACTGCGCGAACTGCGCGCGGACGGAGACGGCGAACTGCGCGTTTTGCTCGCTGAGCTCGGCCGTCTGCGGGATCGCGATGCGAAACAGCGTCGTCCCGTCCACTCGTACGGGGGCGGTCGCATAGATCCCGTCTTGCTGGACGCCCGGCGGAATCGTCGGTCCCGCGGGCGCCGAGCCGCCGATCGATATCTGCGCGAAGGCCGGCGCCGCGAACACGAGGAGCGCGAGGATCGGCAGCAGCGACACGACGGCTGCCTTGGCGCGGCAGCAAAGGCCTCTCGTCATGCCGCTTGTTAGCGCGCGCGCGGGTAAAATGCCTCTCTCGCCGAGGCAAGCGTAACGCGGCGCATTCTCACCGGACGCTCATCGCAGTCCCAGCCTGCTCCAACGTTCGCTCGGTACGATCAGTGCGCGCAAGAGCGCTCATCCCGAGGAGGTAAACTCCATGAAACGCCTTTCTACGATTCTCACCGCCGCTGCGATCGCCGCGGCCATCCCGCTCGGCACCGCCATTCCCGCCAAAGCGGACCAGACGAGCACCGACGAGATCATCCTCGGCGCGGCCGCCGTCGTCGCCGGCGTGGCGACCTACGCGAACGTGCAGCACAAGAATCAACTCGCGAGCACCGTTCAGGGCTATACGCCGTGGGGCGCCACGGTGTACGAAGACGGTCACGTCGTGCTGCCGAACGGGCAGTCGTACTATCCCGGCAACGTCGGCCAGCAGATCGCCTGTAACGGCACCAGTTGCCAGATCTACCAGAACGGCGTCTCCGTCGGCTACGGCGGTTACGGCCCGGGCTACGGCGGCTACAACAACGCCGGCTACAACCAAAACTACAACACCGGCTACTACCCGAACGGACAGTACTACGGATCGAGCGTTGCGCGCTCCGTCGGCACGCCCACCTACACCGTGATCCACCCGGCGGCGGTCGCGCGGACCACCACTGTGGTGCCTGCGACGGTCGTGCGAACGGCTGTCGTGCGGCCGGCGGTCGTAGAACCGGTCGCGCTTTCGCGCAAGCAAGTCGTCCGCATCGAGCGTACGGCTGCGGCGGCGAACGGCCGCTACTAGCAGACGGCACAACGGCGGCGCCGCGGCTAGTCCGCCGGCGCCGCCCGTTCGGCCAGCACGCGGTAGGCGCCGGCGGCTTCGCCGACGGCGTATTCTGCGTCGTAGGCGCTTCCGAGCGCCGCGCG
>Ga0182016_10007771_pt1 | contig 10960 bp, 8 predicted proteins | sample 712S2MmetaG_FD_120491 | JGI IMG/M metagenome (GOLD analysis project Ga0182016, IMG submission 120491) | Permafrost microbial communities from Stordalen Mire, Sweden - 712S2M metaG | ecosystem: Environmental > Terrestrial > Soil > Wetlands > Permafrost | place: Sweden: Stordalen | collected...
CCGCCTGGTGGACGTGGCGCAGGATGTGATCGTCACCGAATACGACTGCGGCACCGTCGAAGGAATTTATGTCGGCGCAATCGTAGAGTCGGGCGAGATCATCGAACCGCTGCGCGATCGCATCATTGGCCGCGTAACTCTGGAACGTATCAAGGACTACGACGGCAACGTGGTGGTGGATGTGAACCAGGCAATCGACGAAGACAGCGCTTCCGCCATTCAGGGCGCCGGCGTTGAGCGCGTCAAGATCCGCTCCGTGCTCACTTGCGAGTCACGTCGCGGCGTTTGCGCACTTTGCTACGGACGCAACCTCGGCTCCGGCCGCATGGTCGAGCTCGGCGAAACCTGCGGCGTTATCGCGGCGCAGTCCATCGGCGAACCCGGAACGCAGCTCACCATGCGTACCTTCCACGTCGGCGGAACTGCAAGCCGCGTGCAGGACAAGTCACGCCTCGATGCCAAGAACAACGGCTTTGTGCGCTTCATCAACCTCAACTTCGTCGAGGGCAAGGACGGAGCGCTGGTAGCCATGAACCGCTCCGGCTCGGTCGCCATTCAGGACGATCGCGGTCGCGAAAAGGAACGCTACCAGGTGGTCTACGGCGCGCGTCTGCGCGTCAAGGACGGCGAGCAGGTCAAGCTCGGTCAGCTTCTCGCCGAGTGGGATCCGTACACCTACTCCATCCTCACGGAAATCGGCGGCACGGTGCAGTTCAAGGATCTGCAGGAAGGCATCACGCTCAACGAAGAAGTCGATGAAGTTACCGGCCTCTCGCGTTGGGTGGTTGCCGACTCGCCGGATGAAAAGCGCCAGCCTGCATTTATGGTGAAGAACGCCAAGGGCCACAAGCGCTACCTGCTGCCGCGCGGCGCTCACCTTATGATCCAGGATGGCGACGAAGTCGGTCCCGGCGATGTGCTGGCGAAGATTCCCAAGGAGTCGACGCGCACCAAGGACATCACCGGCGGTCTGCCTCGCGTTGTTGAGCTGTTCGAAGCTCGCAAGCCTCGCGAGACGGCCATCATCTCTGAGATCGACGGCGTGGTTCGGTTCGGCGAAGTATCCAAGGGCCAGCGCAAGATTTACGTTACCGCCGACAACGGAGACGAGAAGGAATACTCGGTGCCGCGCGGCATTCACGTCAATGTGCAGGAAGGCGAACGCCTGAGTGCCGGCGACCCGCTGATGGATGGTCCACTCAACCCGCACGACATTCTTGCCGTGCTCGGTGAAAAGGCTCTTCAGGCTTACCTGGTGAACGAAATTCAGGAAGTCTACCGTCTCCAGGGCGTGGCCATTTCTGACAAGCACATCGAAGTCATCGTTCGACAGATGCTTCGCTGGGTTCGCATCGACGAGGTTGGCGATACCAACTTCCTGCTCGAGCAGCAGGTCGATCGGTTCCGCTTCAACGCGGAAAACGAGCGCGTCCTGCAAAACGGTGGTCGCCCGGCAATTGGGCGTCCGCTGTTGCTCGGCATCACCAAGGCGTCGCTCTCGACCGACAGCTTCATTTCGGCTGCCAGCTTCCAGGAGACGACTCGCGTACTCACCGAAGCCAGCATCAACGGTGCGATCGACAACCTGCGCGGACTCAAAGAAAACGTGATCGTCGGGCGCCTCATCCCCGCCGGCACGGGCCTGGAGTACTACCGCAATGTCCAGCTCTCACCCGAACTGGAAGAAGCGGCGGCTCGCGTCAAGGAAGAAGTGACTGCGGAGATCGAAGCCGCGGAGCGCGAACTGGAGCTTATGCGCCAGGAAGGCGAAGCGGAAGAGATGGCTGCGGAGTAACCACGTGCGGCGGGACAGTCGGCGCTTGCGCGCCATTCGAACCTGCCGCTGTGAGCAAGGAATTGCAAATCAAAAGGCCCGGCCAATGGCCGGGCCTCTTGATTGTACGCCGTGCATGATTGACAGCTTGGAGGTGCAAGTCCTCTTCACATCCTGATGGAGGAGAAGTGATAGCGAAGCGCAAGGGCGTCATCGCGAGGTGGGGTCTGAAGGAAGCGTGGAGCAAAGACGCGAGCCGATGAACAAGAACCGGATATGAGGCATACGGCGCCGGACGAGCTGGCTACTGACAGCGAAGTCCATATCCATCAAGGGCACTGGTTGTAAATTCGGCGGTTGCGCGTTGAAGGCGGTCAGTCTTATCGCGGGAGATCTGTTGCACGTCCCAGAATCGGGACTGAGGGTGGAGTAATTCACTCTGACCGTGCAGCAGAAGTCAGCAGAGGGCATAGTAGTTCCGCAAGGGACGAAGGCCTGAACGATGAGAAGGAGTAGTAGGAAAGCGCGTCTCATGCGTGGCTATGCGCCAGCCAATCAGCCTTCGGGTTGAGCTTGAGCGAGTTGGGAGCGGGTGAAGCCTGCAATGAAACTCGACGAGCGGCGAAACCACCATCGGCGGTGCGTTCTTCGAACCTCCGGCCTCTGTACTGTTCGGCAGGGGATTAACTCATCGAACCGCCGGATGCGGACCCGCTTGTCCGGTGGTGTGGGAGGGGAGAGCAGGTGACTGCTCCCCCTATCCCGATTTTTGGGCATTGGGTGATGGCTGGTAGCTCAGGACGCTGATTGGCCATGGAGGAAGGAAGCAGCGAGGGTGCCGTCGGGGTTGACGGCGACGAAGTTGGCGGGGAGGCCGGGGGCCAGGTGGCTGACGTTGGTGGCTAGACCGGACGAGCCTATTAGGGCGGCGGGGTTGGTGGTGAGCAGGCGGAGGCCGTGTTCGAGTGACGAGCCGGTGAAGCGAAGGAAGTTGGCGAGGGCGCGGTCGAGGGTGAGGACGCTGCCGGCGAGGACGTCTCCGGAGGTGGCGCGGCCGTTGGCGACGGAGACGGTGAGGCCGCCGAGTCGGTATTCGCCGTCGGGCATGCCGGTGGCGCTTATGGCGTCGGTGACAAGGATGGCGCGGTGGGGACCTTTGCAGCGCGACCAGATGCGAACGATTTCAGGTGTGGTATGGATGCCGTCGCAAATGAGCTCGGCATAAATCGAGTCTTCGCTGAGAGCGACGCCGAGGATGCCGGGCTCGCGATGATCGAGAGGACGCATGGCGTTGAAGGTGTGGGTTGCGCTGACGGCCCCGGCGGCTACGACGGCGCGGGTTTCTGCGGCGGTGGCATTGGAATGGCCGACGGAGACGCGGACGCCGCGATTGGTGGCATGTGCCGCGAGTTCGGGTGCGCCGGGCAGCTCAGGGGCGAGGGTCATGAGGCGGACGTGGCCCTCGGCTGCGTCATAGAAGCTGTCGAAGAGGGCGATGTCGGCGGGCTGGAGATGCTGGGGTGGATGGACGCCGCGCTTGAGGTGGGAGAGGAATGGACCCTCGAGCTGGATGCCGATCGGGCGGGCGAGTGGGATGGCGTCGGCGGGGTGGTTGAGAAGGTGGGCCAGGCCGGAGAGTGCACGGAGCGTGTCGTCAACGGGAGCGGTGACGGTTGTGGCGAGATATGCGCCGGTGCCGCGAGAGGCGAGGAAGCGGCCGATGGAGTCGAGAGCGGCGGGGGTTGCCTCCATGACGTCGTGATTGGATGCACCGTGGATGTGGACGTCGAAAAAGGAAGGGGCCAGGGTTGCTTCGGGAAAGTCGAGGGTTTTCGGACTGGCGGGGATCTCGCTGGTTGCGCGCGTGGAGATGGAGAGGATGCGGCCGTCTTCGACGGTGAGGATGGGGTGGTCGAGGAGGCGAGTGCCGTCCCAGAGCTTCGAAGCGGTGACAACCGTAGGCATACCCCATGATTATTGCAGCACTGCATGCGGAGGCGCCTCGCCAGGCGCTGGCGAGAAAGTACTTGAGGAGGCGGGATTATTGAATCACTCAGAAGACCAGTTGGGATAATTCGCCTGAAGGATTGATCGAAGTGAATCAGACCTAATCAAGCGCGCGGGACTTCTCTTTCATCGCGGAATTATCGAGATACGCTACGCCATTGGGGACCGAGCTACTGATGAATTCAGCGGCAAAAGCGCGCCCGATATCATCTTGATCAATCGTCCCAAACGGCCCTGGAATGAGACGGCCCAACCAGGCAACATAGGCCGGCGTGTGAGCATTGCCTGCAATAATTCCGGGGCGGAAAATCGCCAGACTCGTGAAGCCTATACTTCGGACCGTTTCTTCTTTTAACCCCATAACTCGCGCATAGCGAATCCTGCTTTTCGATGTGCTTCCCGCAGCCGAGAGCAGCGCAAACCGAGCAACGCCACCGGTATGGCAACCACGGGCAAAACCACCGACAACTCCAATTTCAAGGGCTTTCAATTCTTCCTCGGTCCACTTCATGCTGCCTTTACCGACGCCAACACAGGAGGCTCCGTAGACAGGTTCGCCCAGCGCCATCATGCTCAGGGCAAGCTTGGATACCTCTGCTGGGAACTGCGGATCTGCCGTATTCAGGACCACCTGGCGCAAGCGATTGTTGGTTGTGAGAGGAATCGATTTGCGATTGACCATCACCACCTCAGTGCAGGACGGCTGTGCCTCAAGCGCCCACACCACCGCGGCTCCGACCTGTCCTGTGCCACCGATGATCAAGACGCGAAATGCCATTTGTTGCCCTCTTTTACGCCCGGCTGAATTGCCTCATAGGATCGCGATCGATAGCCATAAACTTCCAAACGCAGGCGGGACAGGACCGCAAACGGCGTGAATACCAGTCCCACTGCAGTTTAGCGCTGTGACGGGCGAAGGAGTGAGCTCCATTGTTGCAGGCCTTTGCATGGAGACACTGCGTTCGACAGCGGCTCGCTCTTCGCTCGCGCGGCATTCTTGAGCGGGAGGGTTCATTGAGCAGCTCAGTGGATGAGCTTGAACTCTTCGGTGGACGCTTTGCCCTGGGTGCGTGCCTGGAGGGTTTGGAGCGCGGCCTGGAGGACAGCCATTTCGCTGCGGCAAGCGATGAGCTGGGCAGCGAGTTTGGCGAACTCGGAGTTGAGGTGGGCGCGGAGCTGCTCAATGGAATTCTCGAGGCGGTCGTTGGCGGCGATCTGTTCGGCCTGGCTGACCTGAACGGCTTTGAGATTGGGGAGGATGGAATTGAGGAGCAGGTCGTTCAGGGAATCGATTTGGTCATTCATGAGCAGATTGTAAGCGGAGATGGAACTATGGGCAGGATTACGGGGGAGTGGGCGTTGGTAATTAGGGGGGAGCGGAGCTTGGAAGTGGGTTCTTCTTATCCAATTTTTCTGTGGCAAAGTTAAGATGGGGTCGACCAGCCACAGTTGGTTATGGCACTTTGTATTGGTGTGCCTCTTTCCGCAGTGCCCCACCCAGTCTTTCGAGATCCTTGAAATTGGAGGTAAGGATGGCGCAATCCTGAGGGCATTGAAGGGCGAAGTAGGCATCTCCCAATGCTCGGCAGTTGGCGTCGTCGAACGGTTTCTTCGGTTTTGGTCGTTTGAGAAGCAAATGCAAGGCTGTTCGCCTCTTCTTGTCTTCCAAACGCGTTTCGTCCTTAATTGCGGTAAGGAGTTTATGCAGATCGCCACGCCGAGCGCGGAATCCGTCGGCTAGGCAACATTCCTTTTGTAGGTCGCAATTCTGGCGCTGAGAATCTATGTACTTGGTTTCTTCGTTGAACGAGTGCGCATTGTCCGGGAAGCACGGCAGCTCCTCGAAAACCTCGGTCGTTAGCTTTCTTCTCTCGCGCCACGCCGCGTCGATCCGTCGCCGGATATGAAGGCGAGCTGAGTCCGCCATGGCTAGTTGTGTTTTTTGCGGCGTGTCTGCTTGGGAGAGGTCGGAACCGATAAGCATTTCTGCCCCCAATTCAAGTGCTTCGAGCAGAGTTCCCTGCATATACGGCTTGCGGAAGTTCTTGTGGATGGCTCTGATAGTCCGGCTGAAGGATCTTGTATCGGCAAGCTTATTGTGCAACCAGATAAAGTTCTTCAGGGCCCCGTACTGCCATTCCTTGATGGCGTAGACCGGAAGAACAGACCGCTTATACTGGCGAATCGCGGTGCGAGCTCTCGATCTATTCTCCCGAGCTTTCAATAGTGCTTCAGCGAGAATGGTTGTGTCGATAAAGCAGCCTCTATAATTCATCAGGCTCACCAGGGTCGAGATCGGTTAGCAGTTCAACGAAAGGGGGTTCGATGTTGAGTTCCGAATCCTCCAGTTGATCCAATCGTGTCATCGCGGAGTCAAAATGCAACATTGGTTTGTTTCTCAGTTGTTTGATCACTTCGAGCATTGTCGAGGTTTGTCGACCGCTTAAGGCTTCGGTGTCCTTGTTTCGAATAGCCCACATGAGCGCATTGATGCTTGCGCCGAACCCGTCGCCAATATCCCGAAGAGCATATAGCTTCCTTAGAGAATCGCTCGCGCGCATCATCCGTTCGTCATAACTGGTAAAGTCCACCCCCGGGTCAATTTGCCCCGCTAAGGTGATCTGTTCTAGGCAATCGGTTAGCAGCCTCAAGGCCTGGATTACCGGCCCGTCTCGATCGTCCAAATCGGGATAGAGCTCAGCAGGAGTGAGAACCTTCGCGTTTTCGGGCTGAAGGACTGTGTTGCCGTCGACGGAGATGCTAATTCTGTGGTCCGGCGACGAATCAAATGATCCCGGCATCCCAGTAAACGAAGGATGCTGGTTTCTGTCGATTGGGATTACTGTTCCGTTTGGCATACTAAATGGCACTCCATTCGCGTTCCATCTTCTTTACGGCCTGGCGCAACCAAGTCTCCACATCGAAAACCTCGCGGTCGATCTTACCAACGGTGTAGTAGTCCAAGTCGGAAACAACTACCCACTCTTTCCTGTTCAGCTTGGCGCCGATGCGCGGGCGAGATTCCCACGGAATTGTGAAGCTGAATTCACGCTCTTCGACTCGAAGCGATGCAAGCAGGCCTGATTCATCCGTCTCGAATCGGGTGTTCTTCGCAAACCCGACTTTTCGCGCGTCCTTCCCAAATGCTGGCGATTCTTCATCGATCGATACGGCTGCGGCTTTGAGCGCCTGGGGGGACGATTCAAACACTTTGCTACGTATTATCCGCAGTCCTGCCCTTGTGAATGTCTGCAGCTTCAGCTTCTCAGAAATGATCTTCAACAACAAGCTTGCGTTCCTGCTAACTTCCGCCAAAGCGTTTTCCCCTCTGCCAATCACGCGCAATGTCGTGATGTCCAATGTAAGCTGCAGGGAGTCTGTTTCGAAGACTTGTTGATTCGGCTGGGCTAGCGCGAACGCAAGAGACGGGTTTGCCGCAATTGCCGAGGTCCAAATCGACCCTGCGGCGTCCCAGATCATGGGAGAGGGGTTGTATCGGAGCTCGAAGACGCAGAATTCGAGGGCCAATTCCTCAAGGCTCTTCATAGGTTTACAAGAATACCCCAAAGAAATCGTCTGGTGTTGCACTTCTGACCATGCTAGGAGATTTGGGTACCCTCTCGCTCCCATTTTCGAGATGCGAGCTTCTGCATAGATGTAACGGGATTGTGAAGCGAGGGTCGGGGCGATTTGTTAGTGTTTCTTGCATGAGAAGACGCGTGGTAGTTGGGCATTCGAGCTGGGAAATGTTGGCTGGGGTTTGCCTGCTTGCGTGGGCGGCGACGGCGATTGCGCAGAGGGCAGCCTCGCCGACAGTTGCGGCGCAAACGATTGATTTGCCGACAAGCAAGCAACTGATTGGCGAGATTCCGGGGATGCCGGAGCCGCTGAACAGTTTGCCGATGACGATGGCGGTGTCGCCAGATGGGCGCTACGTGGTGACGGTGAACGCGGGGTTTGGGACGGCGGAGTCTCACTACGATCAGTCGCTGGCGGTGCTGGACACGCAGACAGGTAAGCTGGAGGATTTTCCGGATGCTCGAACCGAGGTGGGCGCGAAGCAGACGCTATATGCGGGCTTGGCATTTAGCCGGGATGGGGCGCACTTGTACGCGAGCCTGGGGTCGACGACGGATCCGGTGGGCGATGGGGACAAAGCGACAGGCAACGCAATTGTGGTCTACAGCTTTGCGGCAGGGAAGATTGCGCCGGAACGGCTGATTCCACTTCCGCTGGAGCAGCTTGCGCCGGGGCATACGACAATGCTGGTGGGCGATAAGGATGGGGACGAGGGCGTGCCGTTTCCGGCGGCTATTGCGGTGATTAGATCGAAATGGGAAGGCCATGCGGGATCAAGCGACGCAGGGCTCTTCATCCTTCGATCAGAGAAGCTGCTGGTGGCGGAGAATCTGTCGGATGATGCGGTGATTGTGGATTCGGCGAGCGGAAAGATTGAGAAGCGATTTGATTTGGCGGAGAACGAGACGGTTCCGTCGACGTATCCGATCGACCTGGCGGTGACGGCGGATGGGACGCGAGCATTTGTGGCGCTGTGGAACGCTTCGGAGATTGTGGAACTCGACCTGGTGAAGGGCACGGTGGGGCGGAAGGTATCACTGTTGAAGCCGACGAGTGTGACTGCGGCGGGAAGTCATCCGTGCGCGCTTAAGTTTTCGCCGGATGGGAAAACGTTGTATGTGGCTTTGGCGAATCGAGATGCTGTGGCGGCGGTGGAGTTGGAAACTCTGGCTGTGAAGGGGTACTTCGATACGCGGCTGCCGCACCAAACGTACTTTGGCACGGAGCCGGAGGCGCTGGCGGTGAATGGGGATGGGAGTCGGCTTTATGTGGGGAACGCGATCAGCGATTCGATTGCGGTGTTCGATACGAGGAAGCTGACGGTAAAGAGTTCGCGGCAGGGGATGGCTGAGCCACTGGGATTTGTGCCAACGGAATGGATGCCGATGGCAATGGGGTTTATTCCGGCGGATGAGGCTGGGGGCGGTGGTGGGAAGCTCTACGTGGCGACGGCAAAGGGACATGGAACAGGTCCGAATAATCTTCCGCAGGATGTGGCGGGAATTGATGCGCCGAAACGGATGCATAGGCCGAGCACGTATATCGGGACGCTTCTCCATGGGTCGCTGGCGACGCTCGATGCTGGAGAGATTGAGAAGAATCTTACGGTGTGGACGGAGAACGTGATCGAGTCGAATCGGATGAAGGCGGCAGCGGAGACGGTGCCGTTTGCCGACCCTGGAAATGGGGCGGGCAAGAATCCGATTCGGCACGTGATCTACATCATCAAGGAGAACCGCACGTACGACCAGATATTTGGCGATCTGAAGAAGGAGGGCAAGCCGGTGGGGAACGGCGATGAGCGGCTGACGATGTATGGGGCGGCGGTGACGCCGAATTTGCATCGGCTGGCGGTGCAATTTGGGGTGCTGGATAACTTCTTCGACTCGGGCGAGGTCTCGGGCGATGGGCACGTATGGTCGACGGCGGCGATAGGAACGGACTACCTGGAGAAGACATGGGAACAGAACTATCGAGGCGCGCAGCGAACGTATGACTGGGAGGGGATGGTGGCGGATGGGTATCCGTTGTTGCAGAAGATCCCGGATGTTGTGGAACCGGCGAGCGGGTATCTTTGGGGCGACCTGGCGCAACATGGCAAGAGCTACTACCACTTTGGGGAGTTCATTTCGACGACGTTCTGCGATGAGGTGAAGACGGCGAATCCGCAGGCAGGGCCGATGGCGACGGGGCCAAACTGCGCGCGGAAGGCGATTGCACCAGGGGAAGCGATTCCGGAAGAGTGGGGCGGTGGGGTGAACAAGTGGCCGTGGGCGATTCCACTGATTGCGACGAATGTGGCGACGAAGCCGGAGCTTGTTGGTCACTTCGCCGAGGAGGCGCCGGACTTTAATTTGCTGGTGCCGGACCAGGTTCGGGTGGAGATCTTTCTTCGGCATTTGAAGCGGTGGATTGCGGACAAGAATCAGGGGAAGGACACGATGCCCAACTTTGTGTTGTTGAGGCTGGGCAACGATCATACGGCGGGAACGCGGCCGGGTGGGCCGACGCCGAAGGCCTCTGTGGCGGACAACGATCTGGCAGTGGGAAGGGCAGTTGAAGCGATCTCGCATTCAGCTTTCTGGGACGATACTGCGTTCTTCATTCTTGAGGACGACGCGCAGGATGGCGCAGATCATGTGGATGCGCATCGGAGCATTGCGCTGGTAGTGAGTAAGTATGCGCCGCGTGCGGCCGATGGAGGTGTTTTTGTGGATAGCCGGTTCTATTCGACGGTGAGCATGGTGCGGACGATGGAAGCGCTGCTGGGGCTGCCGCCGATGAACAACAACGATGCGTTTGCGTCGCTGATTTCGCCGATCTTAGCGGGCTCGGGCGATCAGCCGGCTTATACGGCAGACACTTCGAATCGCGACAATGGGCTGATTTACATGGCGAACGAGAAGGCTGCTCCGGGGGCGAAGGAGAGCGCAAAGATGGACTTCAGGCACGCCGACCATGCGGACGCGATGAAGCTGAACGTGATTCTGTGGCAGGATGCGATGGGAGGCAAGCCGGTTCCGGCGATGCTGAAGGAAAAGCGGAAGAAGACGAAGGATGGGGACGACGATTAGGGTCGGTTGATGCAGAGAAATGTGGAGACGGCTGTGTGCCCGAGTTATTGGGGATGCGGTCCAGGCCTGGATACGGAGCTGGCGAAAACTTGCCGCAGGGATTCTGGAGCAGGAGACTTGGTTAGCTGGTGTAGCTTGACAGAGTTGTGCTGATTCCGAGGAACGCGGTGTTGATGGCCGCGGCAGCGGATTTCAGGCCCGCGACCCATGAGAAGCCAATGAGTGAAGTGACCAAGACGTATTCCACCAAGTCCTGGGCTTCTTCACGGTTTGCCAGATCCTGGAGCTTAATGTGCAGCTTTAGAAGCATTGTGTTCACGGTCGCCGACCCCCTCACTGATTTCATCCAGCTTTCCTGCACGAAAAACCATCGTATTCTGCGAGCGTTGGATTGGTGATCCCTAAAAAGTGGGATAGAGGTAACTTTGGTGCGCGGGCGCGGTGGAATGAATAAACTGGTTGCATGACGGAGCGAATTGGTGTGCGGCGGGTTGGAGTGCATTTGGGGACGGCGGGTGGGGCGTCG
>Ga0182016_10007774_pt1 | contig 10956 bp, 7 predicted proteins | sample 712S2MmetaG_FD_120491 | JGI IMG/M metagenome (GOLD analysis project Ga0182016, IMG submission 120491) | Permafrost microbial communities from Stordalen Mire, Sweden - 712S2M metaG | ecosystem: Environmental > Terrestrial > Soil > Wetlands > Permafrost | place: Sweden: Stordalen | collected...
ATCGCTTCGCTCACCCCCTCAACCTGAAATCCATGTTTGGCCGGAATGGTGCGATAACCCATTTCCTGCAATCGCCGTGCCAGTTCATTTCGATAAACTGCCGTGCTGTAGCGAATGGCCTCGAACATCGCCCCGTTTTGCAGCGCCTTCCAACATTGCTCCCGGTCGTCGAACGTGGCGTTGAACACAGTGAAATGCGTGTGCAACAGCGGGTCCAGCGCGCGCGAACTGTCATGCACAAAGGCCGCCGCGACCAGATTGCCGGTGGTTCGGTCCTTTTGGCCGCCCTGCTTCCTGACGCGCGTGGCTGCGAAAGTTTCGAGTTCGCGGAACGCAATCTTGGCTGATTCTTCATGCGCCGCGACCAATCGCTGGTCATCCAACGTCACCGCCAGCACTGAAACGGATTTGGGCGCCGAACAGGTGAAGTCGTAAAACACGCGGCGTTGGTCCTTTTTCAGTTGTCGCTGCGTCAGGCGTTCGCCGTCAGTTGGATTTCGATTCTCGCAAAGCGCGTGAAATTGTTCGCGGGTGACGGCTTGGTTTAATCCCAACCGTTCCGCGCCGGCGCCGATCCACTGGCCAGGGCGAACTTCACCGGCGGCGTAGTAATCGTTCTGCGACAGGTGCTCGACAAAGTATCCTTCCGCCGCCGCCAGTTTTTTATGGGCAATGGCACTGAACATAGGGCGCAATCTTATCAGCCTTCCCAAAGGCTCCGCGTGCTTCGCACACAGCTTTTAATTTCCTGTCTGCTGTCATTTACCGTTTTGTCATTTTACCCGACGCCGAATCGTCAAAGGTGTCGTTGGGACACAAAATGCATCCCCCGATGTTCCCACGCCATTGGCCCGCTGAATTAATTTATTCGCCTGGTAATTTGATCGGGAATCGCCCGCGATGTGATGTGTTACCGTCACCACTTGCATTGTCCCTCTACGATGTTTCTTATTTTTCATCCGCAATTGAAGAGTTTGCCGGAAAAGACCGCTGGTTTTGGGTAAACCTTACACAAAATGAAGTGTCGGTTTATGCAGATAAATCCATCGAAACCCTTGACAAACGGCGGTTTGCAGGTAATGGATTATTACCATGAAAGCGACGACCATGACCTTGACTGAGAAACGCCAGACGATTTTCCCGCTGGACTGGTGCCGCCGGGAAGGATTGGAGCGTGGTGGTCCGTTGAACGTGTTCGACCTGGGCAAGGATGGTTTGTTGATCCGGCCGGTGAAAGCACCCGGAAAACGGGCCATCGCAAAACTCCTGAAACAAGCATCCGCCAGCCGGCATTCGGCCCGGCAGGCGGCAGTCATTGTAAATCAAGCGTTGCGCCGGGTGCGTGATGAAGACAGCCGTCATTGACACCGGCGTGTTTGTCGCGGGTGTCTTCTGGCGTCACGAGCCGCACCTGTGCCTGAAAGCCTGGCTGCATGGCATCCTGCTGCCCGTGATGAGCGAGGAAATTCTTGCTGAATACGAGACGGTGCTGGAACGGGTGAAGCAGGAACAGGATTTTGATACGGAAACCTGGCCGTGGCTGGACACCCTGCGAACTTCGGCCTTGTGGGTTACGCCGGTGCCGTTTGAAGAAAAGGTGTGCCGCGATCCCAAGGATGACAAATTCATTGAGGCCGCATTGGCCGCGGGAGCACGGACAGTCATTGCACGCGACCGGGATTTGACGGTGTTGGAGAAGCCGTTCGGCATCGCCATGCAAACCCCGCGCGTCTGGCTTGGCACATTGACCCGCCCTCAAAGACGATTGCTGGATTGGAACCAATCGCCCGGCGGTGCAGCCGGTATTATATCTGGCAGCAACCGCTGCCCTGAGACCATGCGCAATCCGGCGGATGCGCACGGCGGCAAAGTGAGTTGCGTTCGCAAGGACAATTCCAAGTCAGACAATTTTCCAACAAGGTATATCTTTTTGGGTAAGCGACAGACAACGCTTGGAGTTGCGGCAAGCGATGGAGCAACATTCCACCGACAACCTAATTGCAGGCCAACCGCAGCAAATCTCGTAAGGCCGTTAGTGAAATCCGAGCCAGCGGGAAAAATTCCACCACCAGCCTCTGCTCTCATGATGCGGTGTAACCGATGTCGGTTGAACCTGCCAGCTAATGGACGAATCCACGTAACCGCTGAGCGTGGTATTGCTCAGGGCAGTACTAATTCCGCTGAGTTTCTCGCCAGCTGTGGCCGACATGCCGGAAACCATCAGAGTCGCCAACAAAGCACACAAAGTAACAAGTTGTCGTGTTTTCATAAGGCGTCGCAATTGTCCAACAATTTAAACCACGCCGGACGTACGATGGCAATGCAAATCCACCTCGGAAGCCCATCGACCTCTGGTATCTATCGCATCCTCAAGGCAGGTAAATTTCGCATTAAAATCCAGCGCTTAGACTGTCCGGATTTCCTCCAGGTATTCGGAAACCGGACAGACAAAGCGCCTCACCATTGCATCTATACGGCAGCGCACTCAACGCCCATTTCCACAATCCCGCGACTCCACAGCCGTTCCGTCCGCTCCGATTTCAGAAACGGACGTTCAGTGCGTCCATCATCATCCAATTTGATACGGTCAATCGAACGTGATTTCTGACGGCTTTCTGCAACTTGAAAGCCTCGTATTTTTGATGACACCAACCCCTACCTAGTTCGGTAGGAAAAAACACAACCTGAAATCACGCGGCAAAAAGCGGCAAAAGGCGGCAACGAATTTGCCGCCATTTGTCGCCTTGGACTGCGAATATTTGCCGCCACTTGTCACCGGCAATTGCCGGGATTTGTCACCCTTTTGCCGCAGTGCGCGGCGCAATTTCATCGCACTTTAACTTTCAGCTACTCGCTACCACGGTTTTTCGCCGATGAGTTAGCCTGCCAGATGATGACCGAAATGGTACAACAAAAACGTGGCGGCAAAGCGTTCCACAGTATCCTGGAACCGCACTTTGATTTCATCCACCAGCAACGCCAGCGGCGCAAGACGTGGCAGGAAATCGCCGGTCTATTGTTTAGCGAAAAAGGCATTCGTGTCACGCTCTACGCACCGTATCGCTTTTACCGGCGCAGATTAAAAAGAGCGGCTAAACCGCATTGGGAAAATTCAACCATTGATTCCCCGCCCGGCCGCCCAAATGCGGTGCCCAGCCGGCCGCAATCACGGCCGGCACCGTTGCCGATGAAACCCGATTTCAAACGTCCCGATCTCTCAACCATCAACACTGAAGAATTCACATGAGTACCAACATCACCAAACGCATCCACATCAATCCCCAATCCAAAGGCAGTCTCGGCAAAAGTTTCGAGGCCGAGTTCCGCACCGCGTGGCTTGATTACCACCAAATCAGTTGGAACGGCTCCGACCTCGATGACCGGCACCATTCGTTTGCCGACCGGCATCCACAACAGGTGCAGTCCTACGTGCTCGGCAATAACGACGACAGCAAATCCACCCTGCTCGGATTGTTCCGCAACGTGTCGCGCAGTGACGCGCCGGTTCACATCATTGATTGCCGGGCGCAGGCTGACGGCCTCATCGTGCAGGCATTGGATTCACTTCAATTGCTCGAATCGCTCGCCGCTCAAGGCATCCGCTTCACGTTTTTCCTGTTCCCCAGCGAAGACACCGAGAGTATGAACAATTTGGTCGAACTGTTTTATTTCGCGGGCGACCGCGTGGATTATGTCGTCGTCCACAATCCGGCAAAAGTGCGGACGAACTTGTTCAAGAAATCCAATATCGAAGCCGAGTTGAAAAAGTTTGGGGCGAAAGAACTGACGTTGCCGGTGGTGACTTCCATCACGTTGCTGGCGATCAAACGAACCGAGGCCAAAGCTGGCCGCAAGTTGAGTTTTGCGGAAGTGGCGACTCCCGGAGCCGCACACTTGGAATTGATGCTGGCCGGCGAAATGCAGTGGGCGATGCAGCAGATGTTCCGGCAATACGACGCCATTACCGACCTCCTGGTGCCTGAGCAACAGGTGCCGGAAGTTGAGTCGCAGCCAGAACCGCCAGTGAAACCCGCTCGTGCCAAACAGCCGATGCTCAATCTTGGCGAATGAGTATGGACTTGGACAAAGATGACTTGTCGGCGCTGTGCGCCGGGTTGACGACGGACGAAGTGGACCGGGTTCACCGGCTGTTGCACGAATGGAACGTCGGGCCGGACAGTAGTTTCCCGGTACAACTGGCGTTGTTGACCAAGACGCAATGGCGCATTGCGGCCAATCTGCCGCGCTTGATGAATGATGCCTGCAAATTGATTGAACTGCATCTGGCTGAATACCGGCGGCAGAGTCAGGTGATGGCGGATGATTTTGCCGGCACAGTGGACGGCCAGAACAAGGAGTTGAAAAAAACTGTCGAAATTCACATTCAGGCGACCCGGCAGGCGGCGGAACAAATCCAAGTGCAGCTTGCCGACGCGGAGGCGGTCGCCCGGCGGGTCAAATCTTTGATGGAGGGCGCGACATCTGAATGGCAGGTCATCAAAGCTTCCACCACACTTCAATGCGAACGGTTGGGACAGGTTTCCGATGATTTGCAAGACCGGTTCGCGTGGCGGGTGATGCTGCGGTCGGTCGCTTGGTTCTTGCTGGCTCTCGGCTATGGAATTTGCATCGGCCATTATTGGATTCATTGAGCTTTGCTCATGGCGCAGTCGCGCTGACAGTGACGCGCGCCAATCCAGATTCAATTGTGTGTCGCCGGTCGTCGCGTCAAGGTAGTCAGTCCTCATAGTCGGACTGCTCCACCGTTGACCCGCCGGCCGGCTCCTGGGCTTTTTGCGTTTAGGATTTCACGCGGGGAGAATTGCTTCCGATAAGAATGGCCAACCATTTGTCCATAACGGTTTTCTTTCATTCAACTCACGGCGACGACGGAGGCATTGGCAGAATCGTTGAAGCGGGCTGCTTCCGTTGCGAGCGGATTGAGTGCCGGCACTCCGTCCACCAGAAACAGGTAACGATGATGGTGCCAGCCCAATCGTCAGGGAATCTGCCGGCTGGACAGTTATTTCGATCCCAACGAACGGAAATATTACCTCACACCGCAAAGCGTGGAAACGGTGATTGCCGAAGAAAAAGCTAGGGCCACCAAATCCCATGTTCCTTCCGAACCCATCGGAAACGTTCCGAACGATGCGGAAAGGCGGCAGAAAATGGCTCAACGGGGTTCGGAAGCGGATGACGAGCGGGTCAAGGAACTGGAACGGGAGAATTTTGATTTGAAGATCGCCAACCGGGGCAAGGATTATCTCATCGATCAAATGCAAAAGGAACGGAACGGTTTCTTTGACCAATTGCTCAGCGCCAGCCGGAAGGTGGGCGAACTGGAAACCAGATTACTGCAACTGGAATCACCTAAAAACCACTGAATCTGTTACAAATCGGCAACATAACAGAAATCACTTGACATAATTAGCGGTTCGGGTTTACAACAGCGACGGCCTTAGAATTTTCAACTGCGAGTCGTCAGGCTGGCGTGTCTTGGGAGAGCCTGCGTGGGAGAGATTGAAACGAGTTAGAGGGATGTCAGTGGGTGCGGGTGCTTTACATACGGGGTTGTTCAAACAAGGAAGGGTTGTATTCCAGCGAGGAGCCATATAGTGGCTGTGCAATTTTCTGCCATCCCCAAAACTTCAACCAGATCCAATCTGATGAAAACAATTTCTGTTCTAGTAATGCTGTTTTTGTGTTCCATGCTTCAAGCGCAAATCTCCAGCCCGGCCCCAGCAGCCTATCCGTCAACGCCAGCAAATTTCATCGTCGGCCAACAGGAGGCGAATTCCCGTGTCTGGCAAAAGATCATCCAAACCCTGGATGCCCAAGGCCATACGGTGCTGCAAACCAACCAGGCCTATGTGGAACTGGCCACAGGGCTGAACCATTTTGTCAAGGGTCAATGGGTTGCGAGCAGTGAAGAAATAGACGTTTCCCCAGATGGTAGTTCGGCGATGGCCACCAATGGCCAACATCAAGCCTACTTTCCCACTGACATTGCCACTGGCGTGATCAAACTCATCACTGCCGACGGGCAACAGTTGCAAAGCCGCCCCATCGCATTGAGTTACAACGATGGAAGTAGCACGGTGCTGATAGCCCTTCTGACCAATTCGGTGGGGGTAGTGGCAGGTTACAATCAAGTGATTTATCCCAATGCGTTTGATGGCATGTCAGCGGATGTGCGCTACACGTACTTGAAAGCTGGATTCGAGCAGGACGTGGTTTTGGAGGGCAGGCCGCCAACACCGGACAGTCTTGGACTTAATCCGCAAACCGCCAGATTGCAGGTGATCACCGAATTCTTCAGTCCGCCCGCACCTTTGCAAGCGTCAAGTCCGGCCAACCCACAGGATGGCTTGCAGGACACAACCCTGACCTTTGGACAGATGAAGTTGATCCAGGGCAAAGCTTTTGCATTTCCGCAGACTCAAAATTTTGTGACCCAGACCCCAACCTATAAACGCTGGCTGCAATTGCAGGGAGGGACATTTTTGGTTGAGGAAGTGCCATACCAGCGCGTCAGTTCCCAATTGCAAGCGTTGCCGGCCACTGCAAGCATCCCCGTTCCTTCTCCCGGTTCGGTGCTGTACAAGGTTTCTTCCACCCTTCTGCTGCCCCCGGCGTACCCGTTGAAAGCGGCCGTTGGCGGTGGAAAGTCGAAACTCAGCCGATTGGCCAGCGCGGATTTTGACCGGAAGCCCGGCGTGGTGTTGGATTATGTCGCTGTCAATTCCGGGATAACCAATTACACATTTCAAGGCGACACCACGTATCTGATTTCAAGCCCGGTATATGCGTACGGTGTAGTCACTCTTGAAGGTGGCACGGTGATCAAGTACGACACCCGTGCCGTCTGGAGCAGTCTTCAGCTTTGGGGTAATGTCATTTGCAACACAGGCCCTTACCGTCCGGCGATATTCACATCGTTTAACGATAACACAGTAGGCCAGTCAGGCATGGGTGTTAGTGGTACTCCGCAAGACTACTATAGCGTGTTTTCGATAGATAACAGCGGACAGAATGTGAGCCTGCATGACATAAGGATTTCCTACACACAGTGGGGACTTCATACATATGGTGAGAATGTTACATTAACCAACGCACAATTTGTCAATTGTGGCAACGCGTTTTACCCTGAATATTGCCCTTGTACCCTGGAGAATGTTTTAATTTGCAATGCCACAAACGCGCTTGGCGGGACGGATTACAGCATAACAGGCTCCCATATAACGGTTGACGGATGCAGCCTGTTGACTTCGGATTACAATAATCCCTTGTGGAGCAGCGTTGCACTTACCAATAGTCTTTTATTTAACGTGACAACGAATGGAGCCGTTCCGTTGACCACAAATTATACTTATACGGCTTCCAGCCCGACCGTGGTATTTCAAGCTGTCGGCGCCGGCAGTTGTTATCTTGCCGCCAACTGTCCCACCGGTATCAGGGGTGCCGGCACAACCAACATTGATCCCGTGTTGCTGGCTCAACTCCAAACTAAGACCACGTATGCGCCCAACCTGCTTACTAACACCATTACCAACGCGACGGTTCTACAACCAGTGGTCCAGCGGGATAACAACAGCAGTCCCGACCTGGGGTATCACTATAGTCCGATTGATTATCTCGTAAGCAACGTGAGCGTTTCGGCCACCCTGACTCTGACCAATGGGGTGGCGTTGGGATTGATGGGGAGTTCAGCATCATTAGCCCTTCAGAACAATGGCAGTCTCATTAGCCAGGGGACGGCCTTGGCCCTGAATCATCTGGTCCATTATTTGAATGTGCAAGAACAGCCGATAGGTCTGGGCAGTGGCGCTTTAACGCAATCCGGTTTGGGTACAAATATGAATGTGGGATTGCGTTTTACCGATATTTCGATGCCCGCGGGGGGATATACCTATGTGTTTTATGGAGTACATAGCTACGGGCCGGAGTGGTCGTTACGGGATTGCCTGTTGCACGGCTGTTATTTTGTCCAAGTGTCGATGATTGGGACTCAGTACGTCGCAGTCACCAATAACCTGTTCGATCGCTGTAATTGGGCATTGGTAGGCGCCGGTGGTCTGTCTGCGGGCTTCTATAACAACTTGTTCCGGGGAGGTTTTATCACTATGTACAGTGATAGTTCTTTATCTGTACAAGACAATTTGTTTGATCAATCCAGCCTGAGTGGTACTTCAACAAACAACCTGACCTGTTCCAACAACGGGTTCACTGCGGGTACGACCAACTATCTGGGAGGGGCGAGCAACAAAACCAATCTGGTGGCGGATTATCGGGCCGGCCCGCTGGGCAAATACTATTATCCGTCCAGCGGTGGCAACTTGAGCCAGTTGATCAATGCCGGCAGCACCAACGCGGCGGCACTGGGCCTCTATCATTACACCGTTCAAACCAACTTAGTATGGATTTGGACGCCGCCTGTGGGCAACTATGAGGTTCCCGAAGGCAACAACACCGTCAGCATCGGGTTCCACTACGTGGCGGTGGATCAATATGGCAATCCCCTGGACAGCAACGGGGACGGGATTCCCGATTACTTACAGGATGCCAATGGCAACGGACTGGTGGATTCAGGTGAAATCGGCTGGAATATCACCGGCGACGTCGGGCTGAATATTCTGATTACTAAACCCCGCAATAGCAGCATCCTGCCCTGAACCCAACCGGAAAACCGATTTATGAAATATCGATCAATTTCTTACGTGTCCGGCAACTGCCTGCGGCGGATTACTCGTCTTCAACTATTGCTGACCGTTGGTTTGACATTGGCGACGACCGGGCCACTGGTTGCGCAGACCACTGATTACGCCGGCCAAGTGACTCAAAGCCGTTTGTTCGTGCAACCGCTGGTCTGGGTGGGGACCCAACCGCCACCCGACAGTGAGTCTTTGGAACTGCTGGGAGACGTGGGTATTTTCAAATCTGACGGAGTCAAGGCGGGTTTCGCAGCGCTGGAGCATTTTCTGGTGGAACATCCCCAGTCGGCTTGGGCACCGGCCCTGGAGGTGAACATGGCCGGCTATTATCGGCGTCAAGGGGGCTACACGCCGGCGCTATCCCACTGGGAGTCGGCTTGGAACGCCACCAAAGGCAGCACCGATGTGTCCGGACAGAAGGTTGCCGTTGGGGCTATCGCGGGCTGGACACGGCTTTTGGCGAGCTTGGGGCGCAAGCAAGAGTTGGAAACCTTGTTTGGGGAGTTGGCGGCCTCCCATTTGCCCTTGGGCGTGTATGCCACCACGATTGAGGAAACCAAGGAAGGGTTGGCGACCATGAACACCCGACCCGGCATTTCGTATCGCTGCGGCTCGTTTGCCCTGGGCCATCTGGCCATGCAGCTGAACCTGCCGCAGCCGGTGATCCAGAAATTGTTCGCCACCGACTCGCCGGATGGCGGGTTCACCATGGCAGAGCTGTTGACGCTGGCCAAAACCAATGGCTTGGCGGTGGAAGCGGTGCGGCAACCGGAAGGAGCGGAACTGGTGGTGCCATGCGTGGTGCATTGGAAGCTCAATCACTACGCGGCCATCCTGGAAAAGAAAGACGGACGCTATCTCGTCGTGGATCCGACCTTTGAGAGGCATGTCTGGATGGAAGCCAGCACGATTGAGGCCGAGGCCAGCGGAGATTTCATTGTGCCCCGGGACAAGGTGCCGGCCTCCTGGAACGAATTGAGCGCCGCGGCCTGCGCCCAGATTTATGGCAAAGGCTATTATGGGACATTTAACGATCTGGACGATACCCCGCAGTGTCCATGCAATTGTGATTATGAAGATTCCGATTCCGATCCGCCCACGGCAAATGATGGCGCCGGTGGACAAGGTAACAATCCTCCCAATGGGTCTCCGGGTTGCGGGATGCCTGAATGGAGTGTCTCCGAACCTTTCATCACGGTTTGGTTGACCGACACACCGTTGCTTTATCACCGTTCGGACGGGAGTGAGGTGAAATTGACCCTGACCTACAAACACCGGGGCGAAGCGGCAAACGCAGGTATGGGCAGTTTTGGCGATAAATGGGGGTGCGATTGGGTGGCATATTTGGTTGCTCAGACGAATAGTCCAGACACGATAATTAATAATTTGGCGGGTGGCGGACAGTCCTTACTGTCTATGTTACCCGGTAGCATTTATACCAATGGTGTATTTAATGCCACTGCTTTCCTTGACTATCAACGTGCATATATTGCGTCCATGGGGACGGTTAGTTGCTGTGGAGGAGATCCACCTCTACTGACACTATCAACCGGCGCCGAGAACGTTTACGGTTACCCCATCAGTTACGGGGACGGCACCATCGATTATCTGCTGACCGGACGCTTGGACCGGTACGGGCGTGTTTTGGAGCAGTTCTTTTACCACAACACCAACAGTGTGGCACAGTTGGACAGCATGGTGGACTTGGATGGGCGAACGAACACGCTGGCTTATGGCAACACCAACTTTCCCAATTTGATCACGGCAGTGACAAATGCCTATGGCCAGACGGCTCACTTTAATTACAACACGAATGGTTGGTTGACCAACATCGTGGATGCCCAGGGCATGTCTTCGTATTTTTACTATGATAGCAATGAAAACATCACCAACATGGTCACCCCCTACGGCTCGAACCACTTTCAGTATTTTGACGACTTGACCGGTCCTGCCGGCACCCCCGACCGCGCCGTCTTGATCACGGAAGGCACCAGCAGCGATCAACAACTCTACATGCATCCTGCGCAAAGTCCGGATACGTTTCTAGCTGATGGTAATGACGGAATATACCAGATGAGCTACCATTGGAACCGTAGCCAATTTGAACAACTCAGCACCGCAGCCAAAACCAACCCGTTTACGGCGACTCTCCCTGACTATCAGATCGCCTCAGCGAAAGGCTGGCTGTATTCCAATGCGACCAACGAGACCGTGGCCATGCTCTGTAACACCATGGAGTGCA
>Ga0182016_10007775_pt1 | contig 10956 bp, 8 predicted proteins | sample 712S2MmetaG_FD_120491 | JGI IMG/M metagenome (GOLD analysis project Ga0182016, IMG submission 120491) | Permafrost microbial communities from Stordalen Mire, Sweden - 712S2M metaG | ecosystem: Environmental > Terrestrial > Soil > Wetlands > Permafrost | place: Sweden: Stordalen | collected...
AACGCGGCGACTACCCGCGCGTCCTCTGCCTGTGGAAGACAAACAAGGTCGATGTCGCTCCGGCTGTCATCGTCACTCAGGCCCTGATCATCTCGCTGTTCGCACTGCTCTGTATCCTGATCCCAGGAGTAAACAGTGCCTTCCTCCTGCTGGTCACCGCGACCGCCGTCCTCTACATCATCGTCTACGTCCTTATGGCCATTGGGATCCTCCGATTGCGAACGTCGCAGCCCGACAAGGCGCGGCCCTTCAAGATGGGGAGCAACCGCACGGCGTGGACGATCATCGTCGTATTCCTCGCCACCGCGGCCGCCTCCACCTTTGCGACCCTTTGGTACCAAGGGCTGAGTCACGCCGTGGCAATCGTTGGCATCACGTTGGTACTGACGCTCGCACCGTTGATCATCGTGCGCTTCCGAAAGGAGTCCTGGCGGACTGAGGTCCAGCAGGCCATGGGAAACCCGACGACGCCAACCGATCCAGAGAAGACCGATCCCGAGAAGGTCATGGTCTGAGTACCCTTGGTCCGGTTGGAACGGCGGCGCACGCCTGTGGGGGATAACATGCTTGGCAGTGATCAGTGAGCGAGGACTCCTCACAGGCTCGCCATCAGATCGGGCTCATCTCCGCCGTCGCACTCTGCGTCGGGACGATGGTGGGTGGAGGCGTCTTCGCCGTCTCTGGAATTGTCATCAACAAGGCTGGCCCCTCGGCCCTGATCTCCTACTTACTGGCGGCCATTGCGGTCTTACTGAGCGCGCTTTGCTTTGCTGCGGTGTCCAGTCGGGCCGAGGAAGGGTCCACGGGTTATGAGCCGATCGCCACCGTGCTGGGGCCCAGGTGGCGATTCCTCACGATGTGGGCATTCTATGTGTCTGCCATCGCAGGCGGGGCATTCATGTTGGTCGCCTTCGGTTCATATCTCCAGTATTTCTTTGCTGGATCGAACGCCTTGGTCTTCGAGCTCGTCGCTGCCATCGCACTGATCATTCTGAACCTCGGTCCTGCCGATCTCGTCGGCCGGGCTGAGACCGTCATGGTGGCCTTCAAACTCGGTGTACTTGTGCTGCTCATCGGGTTCGGCCTCGCTGCCTTCAATGTGCACCGTCTCACGCCGTTCACTCCCAAAGGCCTCGGGCCCATGATCTCCAGTGCCGGCCTCCTCTTCAGTGTGTACTTGGGCTTCAGTGTTGTCACCAATGTTGCAGGGGTAGTCAAGAATTCCAAGAGGAACGTGCCTCTGGCGATCCTGCTTAGCCTGGTCATCGTCACGATCGTCTATATCGGGATCACGTTGGCCATGGTGATGTCGGGCCGGAGGGTGTTCGGGATTGCGGGAGCTGCCGAAGCGGCAAGGATCCTCATCGGACCGTGGGGTGGAGCGCTAATCGCCGTAGCAGCCTGCGTCTCGACGTTGTCCGGATCGAACGCAGTGATCCTCGGATGCAGCGAATTGCTCATCCGCATGGCTGGCAATGGCGATATCCCCTCGGTGCTCGGACGGGTCAGCCGCAGTGGTCACGCCTATGCGAGCGTCCTGCTCTCTGGCGGACTCGCGATCGTGCTCATGGTGACTGGGGGCATTCAGACAATCGTCACATATTGCAGCGTTGCGGGGATCGTTGGCCTCGTGTTTATGGATATCACGGCATTTCAAATGGCCCGGAAGCACTGGTCAAGGCCGGGACTCCGGTTGCCATTCGGCGTCCTGATTCCTTCTGTAGCGACGATTCTGGCCTTGGTTCAGTTGCCGTCGCTCGGGTCAGTGAACGTCTTGATCGGACTGGCCTTCGTCGCCGCCGGTCTGGTGATTTACGCCTTCCGATCCCACCCACACCGTCGGGATCATGAGACACACGATCAGATCCTTTCAAGACCCGCTGGCTGCTAGCAATGGCCAGCAGGTCACATTGGGCTGAGTCCATAACGACCTGGTCATCCGCGGCGCTGGTTGGTATCGGGCTTCTCGCCGGTCTCGACCAGCCTCTGGGCGACATCTCGGAGCTTGATGTTGAGATGTTGGGAGGCGCGGACCAAGACAGCAAAGGCCTCATCACCGGTTATGCGCTCGCGCTCCATGAGAATCCCCTGGGCCTCCCCGATCAGCTCACGGGTGGCCAGGGCGCCGTGGAGAGTGGCGAGTCGGCGCTCCTCGTCCTCATGGGCCATGGCCGAGGAAAAGGCGATGGTGGTCAGACCCGCGAGGAGCAAGCCTCTGGCCCGGTCAATGACCCCGAAAGCCAACGGGTAGCGGGAGTAGAGACTCAGGGCTCCGAGCGTATCGTTGGAGAGCAGGGGCAACGCAAGGTTGCTACGGATTCCTCTTCTGGTCGCCTCAGGCCCGAAACGGGGCCACCGGGGTTCGTCGTCGAGGTCAACGGCGTAGACGGTCGCCCCCTGGGCGACCGCGTCGAGGCACGGCCCCTCGCGGGTTCGGTGCTGAAGCGAGTTGAGGTCGGCCACAGCCGGGTCGGTAGACACAGGCGTCGTGACTACGTCCTCTTGGACGAGGAAGACGCCGGCGCAGTCGCATCCCTCGATGGTGGCCACGGCCAGGGCTACCACGTGGTCCAAGGTGGCCCGTACGTCACCAGCCGAAAACAGGGCCTGGGCGGTCTGGGAGAAGTCGGAAGTCAGAGCGGTGGCGGTGTCCTCGTCGGTCGTGGAAGGTTCACTGACACTCATTGTTCGCCTGTCCTTGGCCGCCGGTAGGTGCCCAGCATCTCACATGGCCGCTGTTCCACTGTGACGGGCGCCGCCGCCCGGTGTGCGAACCTCACCGTCAAGAAGTAGGGTCGAGTCACCTTCTGCAGCGAGGGCTCGGGACCAGACCGCTGACGTCGGCTGCTCCATCTCTCGAAAGCGGCGACATCGTGTCGAGCTTCTCGCTGTGGTTTCAGGGTGCGGCGCTCACTTCCCAGGCTGGCCGTCATCAGTATCCCGACGCGGGGCAAGGCACCGCAAACCATCGGAGTCCCTGGCGGAACGCCAGGGCGACCTCGAACCAAACGGGCAGCGGCAAGGAGCCTTACGGGACCGCGGTCAGCTGCGGGCTCGGTCGGCTTCACCGTCGCAGCGGCGTTCGCCGGAACCCGAGCGGTGTTCGGTCTCGGAGGCGGGATGGACCTGGTCGCCGCACCCAGACTGGGCACAATCTTCGAGGAAGTGATCGCCAGCTTTCGTGGTGTTGGCCCTGGCTGAGTGTGAGTTCCTGGACACTTCCGGCTTTTGGTTTTTCACCAAGGCAGCCGGACGATTTGCCACTTCTGGCGGTCAGCTAGTGATGCGATCCCCTTCAGTCATAGTTGCCCGTATCCTCGATATCACTGGGCTGGACATAGTAGCCCCCTTGGAGCCCCCCAAGCTGGCCCCTGATCACCTCGGTCCAGAGCAGCTGGCCGCGGCCCCCGAGGAAATCAGCCAGGCGCCTCGCCAGCCTTGGCGAGTGGTCGCGAGCGCCCCAGCCGCTGACGACATGCTTGACAGCGCACTCCGCTTCGCAGTGGCGCTGGCCGGCGCCGCCGTGGCGGCGATCGCCCAGGACATCGTCGACGTGGACGCCGATCAGTACTCGACAGTGGAGGGTCCCTGCATAGACGCCTCGACCATGGGCCGTTGGGTCCGATCCTCGGATACCGAGATAAGGCGGACCGACTTCTCGCCAAGAGCGGTGGCCCTCGGGAGAGACGCCATCCCGTCTTCGCCCCTGCTTGTCCAGAATCAACCCGAGGAGGCTCTCAACATCTGTTCCCGCACCACCGAAGTCTTCGCACCAAAGGCCCAGGAGCTCGCAGCGGTATTCGCCACTGAGGTCTCGACCATCTTGGCCACCGTCGGGCTGACCGAGGACCGGCTGTCAGTCACCGCTACCAGATCCCCAATGATCGGCACGGCGGTCGAGTTGGCGGACCTGGTGCCAGGATGAAGACGGAACGCGGTCTGGGTCTACCCAAGCAGGTGCGCGCCTGCCTCTTTGACGTCGATGGTGTCCTCACCGAAACGGCGAAGGTCCACGCAGCCGCCTGGAAGCAGATGTTCGACGCCTACCTAAATTTAAAAGCCCGGGCCGACGAGTCCGGTGAACCCTTCATCGCCTTCGACAAGGAGGCCGACTATGACACGTATGTAGACGGCAAGCCCCGGGCAGACGGGACGCGGTCATTCCTCCAATCACGTCACATCGATCTGCCCGAGGGTGCTCCCGATGACGCGGCGGGAGCACAAACCATCTGCGGGCTCGGCAACGCGAAGAACGAGATCGTCCTAAATAAGATCCGAGAGGACGGCGTCGAAGCCTATGCGGGATCGGTTCGCTACGTCCGGGCCGTGTGCGCCGCCGGTCTACGTCGGGCGGCCGTGTCGTCGAGTGCGAACTGCGCCGAGGTGCTGGCGGCGGCCGGCATCGATGACCTCTTCGAGGAGCGGATTGACGGTTTAACCGTCGAAGCGGATCACCTGGCGGGAAAGCCTGCGCCGGACACGTTCCTCGCTGCGGCCAGTGCGCTGGACGTGGACCCCGGCCAGGCGGCGGTCTTCGAGGACGCCCTGTCCGGGGTGGAGGCCGGGCGGTCAGGCGGGTTCGGATTCGTGGTTGGGGTCGACCGGGTCGGACAGGCCGACGCCCTGCGCGCCCATGGCGCCGATACCGTCGTAGCCGACCTGGCCGAACTGCTGGACCGGCCGTGATCCATCATCCGGCCTACCCCGTCGAACCCTGGTGCCTGCGAGAGACCGAGCTCGATCTCGACGTTCTGGCCCAGAGCGAGTCGCTGTTCGCCCTGTCCAACGGCAACATCGGCTGGCGGGGCAACCTCGACGAAGGCGAGCCCTCCGGTCTTCCCGGCTCGTACCTGAACGGCGTCTACGAGTCCCACCCGCTGCCCTACGCCGAGGCCGGCTACGGCTACCCCGAGGGCGGCCAGACGGTGATCAACGTCACCAACGCCAAGCTGATCCGCCTTCATGTCGATGACCAACCCTTCGACGTCCGCTACGGCGAGGTGGCTGCTCACGAGCGACGTTTGGACTTCCGCTCCGGTCTCTTGGAGCGCCATGTCGAGTGGACCTCGCCCGGCGGCCCCGGTGTGCGGGTGCGCTCGAGCCGCCTGGTGTCGCTGGTCCAGCGGTCAGTGGGCGCCATCTCGTACGAAGTCGAACCGCTCGACGCGCCAGTGCGAGTGGTGGTCCAGTCCGAGTTGATGACCAACGAGTCGCTTCCGTCGGCCAGCGGTGACCCTCGGGTAGCGGCCGTGCTCGAAGCGCCGTTGCGCTCGGAGACCCACGAATGTGGTGATGCCGGCGCGACGCTCGTGCACTCCACGACATCCAGCGGCCTACGGGTCGCCGTGGCCATGGACCACCACATCGAGGGTCCGTCTTCGACGCAACTGTCGACGGAGAGCTTCCCTGACCTCGGCCGGGTGACGATCACCGCCGCTCTCGGCCCGGGTGAGCGGCTCCGAGTGGTGAAATTCGTCAGCTACGGCTGGTCATCGGATCGTTCGGCACCCGCATTGCGAGACCAGGTCGCGGCGGCCCTCACCGCGGCGGGCGAGGCTGGCTGGGACGGCCTGGTCGACGAGCAGCGCTCCTATCTGGACGACTTCTGGGATCGTGCCGACGTCGAAGTCGACGGGGACGCCGACGTGCAGCAGGCCGTGCGCTTCTCCCTCTTCCACGTCCTCCAGGCCGGAGCCCGGGCCGAGGGGCGGTCCATTCCGGCCAAAGGCCTGACCGGTCCGGGCTACGACGGCCACGCCTTCTGGGACACTGAGACTTACGTCCTGCCGGTGCTCACCTATACCGCCCCTAAGGCTGTTGCCCATGCGCTTCGGTGGCGCCACGCCACCTTGCCGATGGCCAGAGACCGTGCCCGCCAGCTCGGGCTCGCAGGTGGCGCCTTTCCCTGGCGCACGATCACCGGGGCTGAATGCTCGGGGTACTGGCCGGCCGGGGCCGCCGCTTTCCATATCAACGCCGATATCGCCGACGCGGTGGTCCGCTACATCGAGGCCACCGGGGATGAGCGCTTCGAGCGCGAGGTGGGCCTGGAACTGCTGACAGAGACGGCTCGCCTGTGGTGCTCGCTCGGCCACCACGACGCCGCGGGTCGGTTCCGGATCGATGGGGTTACCGGCCCCGACGAGTACTCCGCCGTCGCTGACAACAACATCTATACCAACCTTATGGCCCAACACAATCTTGCCTCTGCGGCCGACGTCGCCGAGCGGCACCCCGACGAAGCGCGCCAGCTGGGTATCGACGACGAGGAGATGGCGGAATGGCGGGATACGGCAAACGCGATCTACCTCCCCTACGACGACTCGCTGGGGGTTCATCCCCAGGCCGAGGACTTCACCAGCCACGCGGTCTGGGACTTCGCTGACACTTCGGCTGAGCAGTACCCGTTGCTACTCCACTTCCCCTATTTCGACCTCTATCGCAAGCAGGTGGTCAAACAGGCCGATCTGGTGCTCGCCATGCACCTGCGCGGCGACGCCTTCACCGACGAGGAGAAGGCTCGCAACTTCGCCTACTACGAAGGCATCACCGTGCGGGACTCGTCGCTCTCGGCCTGCACCCAGGCGGTGATCGCTGCCGAAGTCGGACACCTGGGCCTGGCCCACGATTACCTGGCCGAGGCCGCCCTCATGGATCTCGACGACCTTGAGCACAACACCCGTGACGGCCTGCATGTAGCTTCTCTGGCCGGGACGTGGATCGCCCTGGTGGCGGGGCTTGCCGGTCTTCGCGAGCGGCAGGGGGTCCTGGCATTCTCACCCCGGCTGCCCCCGGGCATCACCCGATTGGCCATTGCCATCTCGGTCCGACAGCGGCGGCTGCGCATCGAGGTGACGCCGGACACAACCTCCTACCGGCTCGTCGCCGGCGATCCGCTCGAGGTCCGCCATGGCAGGGAGCACGTCATGGTGACGGCGGAGCACCCGCTGGTCCGACCCACCCTGAGCGTTCCGCCTTCTGACCCACCGATCCAGCCACCTGGCCGGCGGCCGCCGGCCCACAAGGCAGTCGCGTGATCGCCCATCAGCCCCTGCTGTCGAAGAACCGGCGCCACCAGGCGAACGTTCTCAGGACACCCCGCACATGAGCACACCCACGAACAAGGCGGTGGACGCCTTGGTGATCTTCGGGATCACCGGGGACTTGGCTCGCAAGATGACGTTCCTCGCTCTGTACCGCCTGGAGGCGGCGGACCGGCTGGACTGTCGGATTATCGGCGTGGCCAAGGATCAGTGGAGCGAGGAACATCTGGTCACTTTGGTGCGAGAGGCCCTCCGGGTGGCCGGTGAGACCGTCGATGAGGAGGTGTTCGAACGCCTCGTGCGGCGGTTCACTTACCTCCAGGGAGACTTTGCCTACCCAGACACGTTCAAGACGCTGGCCGACGACTTGACGGGCGCCTCCCGGCCGCTGTTCTACCTCGAGACCCCGCCCGCACTGTTCGCTCCGGTGGTAGCCGAGCTCGGCCGGGCCGATTTGGCGGCCGGGGCCACGGTCATGATCGAGAAGCCCTTCGGCCACGACCTCGCCTCGGCCCGGGCCCTCAACGCCGAACTTCACGAGGTGCTGGCCGAGGAACAGATCCTGCGCATCGACCACTTCTTGGGCAAGCAGCCCGTGCTCGACATCCACTTCCTGCGCTTTGCCAACGCGCTGCTCGAGCCGGTGTGGAATCGCGACCACGTAGCCGCCGTGCAGGTCACCATGGCCGAGGACTTCGGAGTGAAGGACCGAGGCGCCTCCTACGACTCGGTGGGGGCGCTGCGCGACGTCGTGCAGAACCATCTGCTCCAGGTGCTCGCCCTCATCGCCATGGAGGCACCTGTCCGGCCCGGGTACGGCGCCCTCTGGGACAAGAAGGTCGACGTCTTTTCCGCCATGGCCGATGTCGATCCGGCCAGATGCGTGCGAGGCCAGTTCGAGGGATATTCCAACGTCCCCGGGGTGAAGAGGGGCTCTCAGACCGAGACCTATGTTGCCTTGCGCCTAGAAGTAGACAACTGGCGCTGGGCCGGCGTGCCGTTCTTCATCCGGGCGGGCAAGGCGCTGGCCGCTCGGGCCACCGAGGTCAGGGTGGTATTCAAGCACCCGCCCCGTCTGCCCTTCCTCGACGAGCCTCACCACAGGAGCCCCAACCAACTGGTGTTCCGGATCGACCCCGATCCGGGGATACGGCTCCTCATGTCGTCCAAGGGAAAGGCGAGCACGGCCTCGCGAGAGGTGCACATGGACCTGTCCTTCGCCGCCGAACTGGGCCACCCGACCGAACCCTATGAGCGACTTCTCCACGACGCGCTGGTGGGTGATCATTCCTTGTTCACTCGGGAGGACGCGGTGGAAGAGTCCTGGCGGATCCTCCAGCCACTGGTGGACCACCCGCCCACACCGGTGTCCTACCCACGTGGGTCGTGGGGACCACCTGGGGCAGACGAACTCCTTCGAGGCCATTCCCCCTGGCAGCTGCCGTGGCTTTCCGAATCGGAGGAAGGAAGTGCTTGATCGTAGAGCGAGACAAAGGGGTGGCCCATCGGATACCCGCCACCAGCACCCGTCGTCCACTGCGGTAAGACCTGGCTGCGTGATCTGTCCGATACCTACTGACTTCGGCGGGTCCACACGCAGTCTTGGCCCCAACTGACAACAGACACACACGACCAGAGGAGAAATGACGATGACGACGAACACCCCGATGCAGCTCGGTATGGTCGGGCTTGGACGGATGGGGGCGAACCTCGTTCGACGCCTGATGCGCGATGGCCACAGTTGCGTGGTCTTCGACGTGAACGCCGACGCCATCAAGGATCTCGAGAAAGAGGGAGCGACCGGGGCGAGCTCGGTGGCCGACTTCGTGAAGAAGCTGTCGGCGCCTCGGGCGGTCTGGGTGATGGTGCCCTCCGGGGAGATCACTGGCAAGACCATCGAGGAGGTGGCCTCCCATATGGAACGGGGAGACATGATCATCGATGGGGGGAATTCCTACTACCGAGACGACATCGCCCGCGCCGCATCGCTGTCTGGACAGGGTATCCACCTGGTCGACTGCGGTACGAGCGGCGGGGTGTGGGGAATCGACCGGGGCTACTGCCTCATGATCGGCGGCGAAGATGACGTCGTAGAGCACCTCGAACCGATCTTCTCCACCATCGCCCCCGGCCTCGACTCCGCACCCCGGACCCCAGGCCGCACCGGAGAGCCCGACTCGGCCGAGCACGGCTTCCTGCACTGCGGACCGAACGGGGCCGGGCACTTCGTGAAGATGGTCCACAACGGCATCGAGTACGGGATGATGGCAGCCTATGCCGAGGGCCTCAATGTCTTGCGCAACGCCAATGCCGGCAAGAAGAGCGCCCCGTCCGACGCCGAGACAGCCCCGATGGAGGCGCCCGAGTTCTACCAATATGACATCGACACCACTGCGGTCACCGAGGTATGGCGGCGCGGCAGCGTCATCGAGTCGTGGCTATTGGACCTGACTGCCGCCGCCCTTTACGACTCGCCCGATCTCGCGGAATACGCCGGGCGGGTATCGGACTCGGGTGAGGGTCGGTGGACTTCGATCGCGGCGATCGACGAAGGGGTCCCCGCCCCGGTGCTCACCACTGCGCTCTACTCCCGATTCGCTTCTCGAGGCCTCGACGACTTCGCCGACAAGGTGCTTTCGGCCATGCGTAAGGGCTTCGGCGGCCACGACGAGAAGAAGGGCTGAGATGCCCCCAACGACGGAAGCCATGAAGCCGACGGTGTCGGCCAGGCCGGTCGTCGTGCTCTTCGGTGTTGACGAGACCCTGGTCCACACCGGTGGGTCGGGGGCGCGCAGCTGGAAAGCCGCGTTCGACAAGCTCTACGGCATCCCCGCCGATATCGGCCAGCACAGCTCGGCGGGTGAGACCGACCCGCAGGTGGCCCGTGCCACCTTCAACGCCGTGCTCGGTCGCGACCCGAGCGACGACGAACTCAGCCGGCTCTACACCCAATACCTCCTACATCCGGCCGATGACATCGGGGTCTCCGACGGCTACCGGGTGCTCCCCGGAGCGGAGAAGATCCTGGTCCGGCTGGGACAAATCGGCGTTCTACTCGGGCTCGTCTCTGGTGCCATGGAAGGCGCGGCGCGCACCAAGCTCGTCCCCGCCAACCTGAACCGGTTCTTCGTCTTCGGTGCCTACGGCTCAGACTCACCCGACCGCACCGAACTGACCGGGCTGGCGATCGAAAAGGCCGCCCGGCTGCACGACCAGCTGGCCCCGTCCCAGGTCTACGTGGTGGGTGACACTCCCCACGACATGGAGGCAACCAACGCGTCGGGCGCGGTGTCGGTCGGGGTGGCGAGCGGTCACTACTCCGTCGCTGAGCTCGAGACAGCCAGAGGCGCACACGTGCTCCGGTCCCTCGAAGACGGATTCCCGGGTCTGTGACGACCGAATGCTTCCCCTCCACCCGTCGTCGGCAGGTCAGTCGACGAGGTGGCGACGCTCCACCTGGATGCCCTGGCCGATGAGGATGTCGCTCACCATGGCAGACGGGAACGGGACGTGCTCGACCATACCGGGTATCGCCGACGGTCGCAGTTTGAGCTCGCCGGGGTCATGTCCCGGGCCTTCGTCCACATCACGTTCGTCGTCGAATGAGGCAGCCGGTTGACCATCCTCACCCAGTGCCTGTGGGGACTATTCGGTCGGCATCGCGGAGAGCGGGTCAACTTGCCCGTCGGCCCCACCCAAGCGGACCCACATGTAGGAAGATGGAGAGCCCGGGTAGAGCGGCTCTGTATCGCTCCTGCCCGTCGACCAGGGCACTGCCCGCCCGCCGTCACGCCCATCTCAGCTCGTTCATTGTGAAGCTCAACCACAACGAGCTCCACACCTACTCGCACCACACCTGCCTGGTCTTCTTCTCGGTGCGCTGGGCCTTTGAGTTCGTCGATTGCAAGGACGG